>WNFW01003318.1_pt1 | contig 11142 bp, 9 predicted proteins | sample 5400131 | NCBI WGS metagenome assembly WNFW01 (sample SAMN13153362, study PRJNA577476) | soil metagenome | isolation source: 20 cm soil or saprolite under grassland replicate 1 | place: USA:California | collected 2016-06-15
GAAAGCGGTCTTGCTTCCGATCCAAGCTCGATTCGGCTTGTCTTGCACACATTCCAGGCTAACATCGCGCTATGGCTCGCAGTTGTGACACTCCGAGCCACCCCAGCCCCATAATTAGAATTCTTGCCCAGCCTCGACGTGTCAAATATTTTCGCGTCATCGCTCAACGCATGTCAGCGACTACCTGCTACTTTGCATGGGGTTGTTTTTCAAATTTCAGTTGGGATGTTCACTGTGAGGAGCGCGCTCTTGCGGGCGTCTCGAAGGACGGCCACAAGCGAGATCGCTCCCTGCGGCCATCCTTCGAGACGCCCGCGACGCCTGTCATCGGGCCGCGCTACGCGCCGACCCGTTGGCGGGCTCCTCAGGACAAGGTCCACCGATAGGATTGGTTTCATGGAAGCGATCGTCTAGCTGTTCGTTATCGTGGCGAATTGCCGCACCAGTCCAATACAACAATGACATCGGTGGTTATCGGTCCCGGCTCGTGGGCCGGGACGACGCAGATAGAGTTTTGCACTCACACCACCGACCGATGCCGCTCGATGCAGGTCCGCAACACCTCGTCCATCGGTTTCTCCCACCAGTCGTGAGAAAAAATCTCGATCTCGGAATAGCCGGCAAAGCCCTGCGCCTCGACCGCGGCGCGTATCGCTTTGATATCGATCACGCCGTCGCCCATCATGCCGCGGTCGTTGAGGATATCCTTGGTCGGCACCAGCCAGTCGCAGACATGGAACGCCAGCAGACGATGATCTTTTCCCGCGCGTTCGATCTGCGGCAGCAATTCCGGGTCCCACCAGATGTGATAGACATCGAGCGCAACGCCGAGCGCGCCGGCGTGCTTGGGATCCAGCGCATCGCAAATATCGAGTGCCTGCCTGGTTGTATTGACGCAGGCACGGTCGGCGGCGTAGGCCGGATGCAACGGCTCGATCGCCAGCGGCATCCGAGCTGTTCGCGCATACTCCAGCATTTCGCCGATGGCGTCGTGAACCTGCGCCCGCGCTGCCACGATATCTTTTGAGGCGGCGCTGCCCGGCCGCGAATATTGCGGGAGACCGCCGGCCACCAGCACCACGCAGGGCGCGCCGAGCGCCTTGGCCTCATCGACGGCGCGGCGGTTGTCGTCGCGCACTTCAATCCGATGCGCGCCGTCTGATGTGAACATCCCGCCGCGGCAATAGCCTGACAGCTCCAACCCGGCGTCGCGAACCGCACGCACCGCGCAATCAAGACCGATGGCCGCGACCTGATCGCGCCACGGATCGATGGCGCGTATGCCATGCCGCGCGCAGGCCTCGATGATTTGCGCGAGGTCACCCTGCTGGCGGACCGTTGCGGTGTTCAGCGACAGCCAGCGATGATCGCGAGAAAAATTCCGCATCACGCCTCGATGCCGCGCAGCGCTAGCACGGCCTTCATGCGTCGCGTCGCGACTTCCGGATTGGCGAGCAACCCGGCCTGGTCGGCTAACCGAAACAGTTCGGCAAGATGCAGCGTCGAGCGCGTACTCTCCTGTCCGCCGACCACGGTAAAGTGATCCTGATGGCCGTTGAGATAGGCCATGAACACGATGCCGGTCTTATAAAACCGCGTCGGCGCCTTGAAGATATGGCGCGACAGCGGCACCGTCGGTCCCAGCACGTCATGGAAGCCCGCTTCATCACCTGTGGCCAAGCGCGACAGCGCATAGGATGCCGCCGGCGCGATGGCATCGAAGATGCCGAGCAGCGCATGCGAAAACCCTTTTTCGTCGCCGGCGATCAGTTCGGCATAATTGAAATCGTCACCGGTGTACATTTTTACATTTTGGTCGAGGCGGCGGCGCATGTCGATCTCACGCTGCTTGTCGAGCAGCGACATTTTCACGCCATCGACCTTCGACGCGTTGGAGTTGATGACGCCGACCGCGACGTCCATCGCCTCGTCGAGGCTGGCCGTGCCCCAGTAATTTGCCAGCGCCGGATCGAACATGTCGCCGAGCCAGTGGAGGATCACGGGTTCGCGTAGCTGCGACAGCACGCGATCATACACCTTGGCATAGTCGTCGGCGTTGCGGCCGATTTTTGCCAGCGTGCGCGACGCCATCAGGATGATCCGTCCACCCACTTTTTCGATCGACGCGATCTGCTCTTCATAGGCGCGGATCACATCGTCGAGGCTTTTTGCGTCCTCCGGCGCCAAATGATCGGTGCCGGCGCCGGAAAACACCAGCGCGTTGCCCCTCGCCCTTGCAGCCTTAACCGAACGCCGAATCAGTTCCAGCGAAGTCGGCCAGTCCAGCCCCATGCCGCGCTGCGCGGTATCCATCGCCTCGGCAACGCCGAGGCCGAGATCCCAGACATGCTCGCGGAACGCAATGGTCCGATCCCAGTCGATCGCAGCCGTGAGCCAGGGATCGACGTCAGCCAGCGGATCGGCGACCACATGGGCCGCGGAGAACGCCACGCGATTGAGCGTGCCTTCAAGCCTCGAGGGAAAGGTCCGCGATGCCGCGAGTCGATAGGTCTCGATCGAACGATCGGCGTTCGGCAATTTCAGCGACAGCGATGATTTGGGCAAAACCGGCTTGTTCATGGTCTTCGGTCCCCTATATCTTGATCGGAGCGACATCGACCCAGCGCCGTTCGCGCCAGCTCTGCAGCGCGCATTCGGCGAGTTGCACGCCCTTGGCGCCTTCCAGCAACGTGTACTTATACGGCGCGTCCTCGCAGACGTGGCGGATGAACATTTCCCACTGCTCCTTGAAACCGTTGTCGTAAACGGTGTTCTCCGGCAGCTTCTGCCAGTCGGCGTAGAAATCGTGGGCGCGCTTCTCGTCGGGATTCCACACCGGCCGCGGCGTCGCCTGCCGCGCCTGGATCACGCAATCGCTGAGCCCTGCGACCGCCGAGCCATGGGTGCCGTCGACCTGGAAGGTGACGAGATCGTCGCGATAGACACGTGTCACCCAGGACATGTTGATGTGCGCGATCACGCCGCCCTTGAGCCTGAAAGTCGCGTAGGCGGAATCATCCGCGGTTGCCTTGTACGGCTTGCCGTTCTCGTCCCAGCGCTCCGGAATGTCGGTGGTGCCGAGGCAGCTCACGCTTTCGACTTCGCCAAACAGATTGTCGAGCACGTAGCGCCAGTGGCAGACCATGTCGAGGATGATGCCGCCGCCGTCTTCGCTGCGATAGTTCCACGACGGCCGCTGCGCCTCCTGCCAGCCGCCTTCGAACACCCAGTAACCGAATTCGCCGCGCACCGAGAGCATGCGCCCGAAGAAGCCGGAATCGCGCAGGAAGGCGAGCTTCTTGAGCCCCGGCAGGAACAATTTGTCCTGCACGGTGCCGTGCTTGATGCCTTTGGCAGCGGCAAGCCGGACCACGCCCACGGCTTCTTCCAGGTTGGTCGCGATCGGCTTTTCGCAATAGACGTGCTTGCCGGCATTGATGGCTTTGGTCAGCAGCGAGGGGCGCGCCTGCGTGGTCGCGGCATCGAAGAAAATGTTATCGCTTTTTTCGGTCAGCGCCTTGTCGAGATCGATGGTCCAGCGCGCCACATTGAACTGTCTGGCCAGACGCTCGACCTTGTCGGAGTCGCGCCCGACCAGGATCGGATCCGGCATCACGCGGTCGCCATTGCCGAGCAGCACGCCGCCCTGGTCGCGGATCGCGATGATCGAGCGGATCAGATGCTGGTTGAGTCCCATGCGGCCGGTGACCCCGTTCATGATCACGCCGAGGCGTTGCGTCGTCATATCGTCTGCTCCTGCAAGGTTTTTGTTGTTGGCGGTTCGAGCGGCGACAACGCCGGCCAGTCGGGATGCAGACCGGTGGCAAAACCCGGCGATGTCAGCGACCCCGTCAGGAGATCGCCGTCGTGAATCGAAAGCCGGATAGTCTGTCCGTCGCGTCCATAGAGATCGGGGTGAGCGGCGAGAAACGCCTCCGCCTCCGTGGCGGGGGTATCACCAAAGCCATCGACATAATGGTGGCCGTTACGCTCGGCATGGGTGACGCCGATCAAGGCGCCGAGCGCGAGGTCTTGCTGCACGCAGAGGCCGACCTGACAGGTGAGGTCCTCGCCGGTGATGAAGTATTTTTCGCCCGCCCCGTTCCATTTCGCCGCGCGCGTCGCGTTGACCATCGACTTGTAGATCCCCTTGCACGATTTCGAGGAGATGCCGCGATAGCCCAGCGCCCGCGCCATCGGGAATGCTTCATAGCAATCGTCGGCTTCGTCGATGATAAAATCACGCCGGGCCAGCGCGCCGAGCGGCGATTGCCCGAACGTGTCGCGCGGCATCGGCTGCTCGATGTACAGCAGTTTTTCCGCAATCGGTTTTAATTTGCCATCGCGGTCGAGGCAATCGACCAGCGCGCCCAGCGCCGCGAGATCGGCATATTGCTCGTTGGCATCCAACGTGACGCGGTAGTCATGCGGCAGTTTCGCGATTTCCGCGCCGATGCGGATCAGGCGCGCCGCATCCGCATCGGGATCGCCGCTGAGTTTCAGTTTGAAATAGCGCGCGCCGGCGTTTTCCTTGATATCGGCGACGCCGCCCTCGCCCTCGACCTGATCGTCGAGACCGACGGTATGCCGGATCGCAACCCGTTCGAACCGCCGGCGTCCGCGCAGGAATTGGGCGACATCGTCATCCCGCAAATCCGGCGACAGCCGCGCATCGATCCCGGCGATATTTTCCGTCATGCCGTCGAAGAAATTCACGCCGACAGAGCGTAGCAGCGCATCGAGAACGGCCTTGTCGATTTCGGCTGGTCCATAGGCAGCGGCGAGCGGCGGGATGTCTTCTTTGCCGCAGGTCTCGACCTGCGCCCCGATGCACGCCGCATGCAGACCGAACGCCGTCTCCAAGCCGGAATGCGCCAGATAAAGTTCGCGCGCGATCAGGAGCGAGCGGCGCAATCCGCCGACGGTTTGCTCAGGCGAAAGATGCGGACGCTTGTCGAACCATTTCGGCACCAGCAATTCGGCGGTGGCGCCGGTCGCGATGCCCTTGCCCTCCACCTCGATCTCGACCCGCACGAACGCCTGCGCCGCCGCATCGACGACCACGGCGCCGAACCGGAATGGCCGGGCAAAACCAACCGGGCGTTGAAAAAATGCGATATCCCGCACGGCCAAACGTGGCGCCATGGTGTCCAGCCTCAATCCAGCGCGCCTTGGGTGAAGAAATGCTTGCGGATGCGCTGCACCAGTTCGGTGAAGACAGGCTCAGCCATCGCATCGAGCGAACGTGGGCGCGGCAGCGGCACATCGTAGATCGCGGCGATGGCGCCGGGCCGCTCGGTCATGACCAGTACGCGATCGGCGAGGAACACCGCTTCCGGAATCGAGTGCGTAATCAACAGCACGGTCTTGCCGGTTTCGCGCTGGATCCGCATCAGCTCGACATTCATGCGTTCGCGCGTCATGGCGTCGAGCGCGCCGAACGGCTCGTCCATCAGCATGATCTTGGGATCATGCACCAGCGCCCGGCAGATCGACGCCCGCTGCTGCATGCCGCCGGACAATTGCCAGGGCAATTTGTTTTCAAAACCCTCGAGCCCGACCAGCTTCAACAGATCGATCGCACGTAGCAGATACTGGTCGCGCGGCAGCCGCTTCATATCGATCGGCAGCATCACGTTGGCGAGGATATTGCGCCATGGCAGCAGCAGCGCGTTCTGGAACACGATCCCGACATTGCCGTGCGGTTTTGTCACCTGTTCGCCTTCGACGAATATCTCGCCGGTCGAGGGCGGCAACAACCCGGAGATCATTTTCAACAGCGTGGACTTGCCGCAGCCGGACGGTCCGACCACGACAAAGAACTCGCCGGCATTGATATGAAAATCCAGCGGACGCAGCGACGGCACTTCGCCGTCACGCGACCGATAGGTTTTCGACACGCCGGAGAGTTTTATGCCCGGCGTGCCGCCGGCGGCGCGGTCCGACACCAGGCGAAGATGCGCGCCCGCTTGATTGACGTCGGTTGCTTTGGTCGCTGGGTTCATTCAACCAGGTCCGTTCAGGAACCGCCTGTCGGCAAGTAGTCGTTGGTATAAAACGCCTTAGGATTGTCCTTGGCCTTGGCGTCGAGCCCGCCATACTCGACCATCAGATTGACGCTATCGGTCATGTTCTGATCGCTCACCTGGAACGGCCGCTTGCCCTTGGTTTCCGGCGTGCGATACAGCGGTATCGTCAATTCAAAGCCTTGCGTGAGCGTGTCGATCTTGCCGCCCTTCGGATTGGAATCGAGGATCGACTGCGCCGCGCCCTTCGGGTCTTTCTCCGCGGCTTCGACCGCCTTGGTGGTTGCCGACATGAAGCGTTTGACCAGATCGGCATTGGCCTTGACGTAGTCGGTGTTGGCGACCACGCCTGACGAGACCATGTTGATGCCGTAGTCGGCGAATTTTATGGGATAGACGTCCTTGCCGGTGGCGTCCTTGATCTTCATCGACTGGTCCATGACGTAGCCGAGCAGCAGGTCGGCCTGCCCGTTGATCACGGCGTTCAGCTTGGTCTGGCCATCGCCGGCCACCGTGGTGAAGTCGCCCTCCTTCAGGCCGGTCTTCTTCAGAAACAGCGGCCAGATCTGCGTCATCGAGTCCGCCGGCGTGATCGCCACCGTCTTGCCCTTGATGTCGTCGGGCTTGCGGATGTTCTTGTCGACAAAGCCCATCGCCGACATCGGGCTCGTCTGCAGCAATACGCCGGTGGCAACGACAGGTGCGCCCTTGATCGCCGCACGCATCATGGTGGGGACATCGACATAGCCGAAATTGGCGGTCTTGGCGGCGACAGCTTGCGTGGTCGCCGCCGAGCCGCGGCCTTCCTGGATTTCGAGATCAATGTTTTCGGCCGCGTAAATCCCCTTGGCCTTGCCGTAATAAAACGGCGCGTGCTCGCCATAGACATACCAGTTCAGCATGAGCACGACCTTGTCGGCCGCCGAGGCCGGCACCACCGCTAACGCCGTCCAGATCAGCCCGGCTGCAAACGCCGCTATCCATCGCACCATCGCGTCCTCCCGTTGGTGTTTGTCGCGGCCCTTGGCAGGCCGCTTTTCTCGCTTCCCGCTCACGCGGCGAAAATAAATTCCTCGCGCTGGCTGACATGCCAGGGAATCACAAAGCGCTCGATCCGGTCGACGATCCAGAACAAGACAACACCGAGCAGCGCCAGGATCACCAATGCGGCAAACATGGTCGGCAGATCAAAAGTTCCGATCGAGCGTTGCAGCACATAGCCGATGCCTGAATTGGAACCGACGAATTCGCCGACCACTGCGCCGACCACGGCGAGCGTCACCGAAACCTTCAGGCCTGAGAAAATCGCCGGCATGGCGTGCGGCAGGTTCACGGCGCAAAACACGCGGAAGCGGCTGCCCTGCATCGCACGCGCCAGATCGACCATATCAGGATCGACCGATTTGAAGCCCTGTACCGCGGAGACCACCACCGGGAAGAATCCCAACAGGAACGCCGAAATCACTTTCGGGATGATGCCGAAGCCGAACCAGACCACGAACAGCGGCGCGATCGCGATCTTCGGCACCGACTGCGAGAATACCAGGAGCGGATAGATGTAGCTCTCCACCGTCTTCGATCCCGCGATCAACATCGCCACGGGAATGCCGAACACGGCCGACAGCAGGAAGCCGCATATCGTCGCATAGGTCGTCGGCCAGGTTTGCCGCAGCAATTCAGGCCAATCCTGCCACAGCACCACCACGACATCGCCGGGCGCGGGGATCTGATACGCTGGAATCCGGAACAGCCGGATCGTCAGATCCCAGGCGACGACGATGAACACCAGGAACAACAACGGCCGAACCCACGCCGTGTTCAGCGCTTTGGAAACCCCTCCGGGAGCCTTTGGCTCGACCAATTTTCGCTCCCTCGCATTTCGGCTTTCTGGCGACAAATTAACTTGTTGGATAAATACTGTCTAGAGGTTTCCGGGCATGGAAAGCGCCCTCCAAAGTCGCCCCTGCGCACGCAGGGGCCTATAGCCACAGGCGGTGATCGTTACGGAAACATCGACCCCACCACCCTAAATCGGGAGGGCGCGGCGTATGGGGTCCCTGAGTTCGCAGGATGACCGAACGATGAAAAACACGTCGCCCCTGCGCAAGCAGGGCCCATAACCACAGGCGGTCATTGTGGCGATGGGTCGATCCGATAGGTCATTCCCATTATGCAGAACATTGAGGCCGCGGCGCATTGGTCCTCGCGTTCCGCAGGGACGACGGAACGGTCAGATGGTATGATGTGCCGGGGCATGCAGCCTCGGCGTCTTGTCCTTGGCAAACGCGGCGGCGGATTTTCCGGTCAACGCCGCCAGCACCAGCGCGACCATATGCTCGAGGCGCTCGTCCCTGGCTTCCTTGTTCAGGAGGTCGCGGCCGAAAATCACGCTTAAGGTCGCGCTGTTCGACAGATAGAAAAAACTCAACGCCGCGATCGAAATATAGAGCTGCACCGGGTCGACCGCGACTTGGAAGTCGCCGCTTTCGACGCCGCGCCTCACCACCGTCCGGATCATCTCGACGAATGGCGAATGCATCGATTTGACCTTGGTCGAGCGCTTGAGGTGGCGCGCCCGCGCCAGATTCTCGGTGTTCAACAGCGCCAGGAATTCCGGATTGCGGATGAAATAGTTCCAGGTGAAGTCGATCAAACGCTCGATTGCCTTGGGCGGATCGAGATGCTCCAGATCGAGGCCGCGTTCCTCGACCCTTATCTGCTCATAGGCGCCTTCGAGCACCGCGAGGTAGAGATCGTCCTTCTTGCCGACGTGATAATACAGCATGCGCTTGTTGGCGCCGGCCTTGGCCGCGATCCGGTCGACGCGGGCACCGGCAAGGCCATGCGCGGCAAACTCCTGCTTGGCGGCCTCCAGAATGCGCAGCCGCATGCCTTCGGGATCGCGCTGCCATTTCAGAATTCGTTTTGTCTTGGCCAAATCAGGATGACCCGTCGTTCGAAGCGCTCGGGAAAGCGTTGGAAAACACCGACCTGATGTCAGCCTGTAGCACGTGAGGCGCGGTTTGAGAATGGAACATGTTCGGTGACGCCACGTCGAAGAGGGCCTTGCGCGCCCGCAGCGTCGGCGACGCCCTCGTGTTTATGGTCCGAGCATGGGTATTTACGCGAACCTTATTCGCCCGCTCGCGTTCCGGCTCGATCCGGAGACCGCACATCATCTCGCGATTGCGGCAGGCGCACGGCTCGGCTGGGCCGCGGCAGCGATGCGGACAGCGATGCCTGCGTCAAGATTCGCCCCGGCGCATCGCTGGTGCAACTTCTGACCGCGCTGATCTATCGGGGACCCGGCGTCGTGCGCACGATCACTGCGGGCCTTGGCCAATTGCTGGCGCGCGATGGTGTGAAGAATGTCGCCGATGCCGTCGGCGTGGATGCGATCTAGGACCGCGCCGTCCGCTCCACCAGCAGCGTGGGAATGCCGCAGGTACCGTTGCGCACGGTAAGCACCCGCGTCCCCGGCTTGCGACCGGTACGCACGTCGGAGACATCGAGGCCTGCAGATGTCAGCCGCGCCCGCGTCGCGTCGATGTCGGCGACCCGCCAGCTCAGGCCCCAGAGCCTGTCATGCGCCGCATCGGTGTCCTTGCCCAGCCGGTGCACGACCTCGACGATGAGATCGCCGCAGCGGAAGAACATCAGCCGGCCCCACTCGGGATGCGAACGGTCGAGCGCCATGTCGAGCCCGAGCCGCGCGCCGTAGAGCGCGGCCGCCCGATCGGGATCCGCGGTTGCGACCACCACATGATCCATCGCGGTAATCGGTGCCGTGGCAGTCGCGGCCGCTCGCGGCCGCTCTTTCGCCAATTCAAGGAAGAACAGCCGGACGCCTCGCGTGGCGGCGGTCGCCGCACCAGTCCGCTTCCATGACAGGGTGACGCCTGACGCCACGTCGCGGCTTTCGGCTTCCGCGACAGGCTCCGGCTGCAGCGTCAGCCGATCCAGCCGGCGATGCATTTTCGCGATGTCGCCGGTGCGAAAACAGAGGCTCGCCAGCCCCTCACCCTGCTCGTCAATGACAGTCCAAATCCGGTCCGCCGCCGCGCCCTTGCCGAATGGCGACATCAGCTCCAGCGTCATGTTGTCGAGCGTGAACGACACGGTCTCGGCGCCGTCGCTCTGGCTTCGCCAGGACGGCGCGCACGCAAACAGATTCTCATAGGCCGTCGTCCCGGCGCCGATGTCGCTCACCAGAATGACGACGTGATCGATTCCGCTGATCACGGGAACAGTCCGCGCGTGGTCTTCGCGGCGCGAACCTTTTCCACACCGATCGCCATGGCGGCGGTGCGATGCGGGATATTGTCGGCTTTCGCGCGCGTCACCATGTGATCGAAGGCGCGATCGAGGATTTGATATTCGCGCCGCGTCACTTCCTCCTCTTCCCAGAACAGTTGTTGCAGGTCCTGCACCCATTCAAAGTAGCTGACCACGACGCCGCCGGAGTTGCAGAGGATGTCCGGGATCAAAAAGATTTCATCCTGGCGTTTTTCCAGCACCAGATCGGCGTCCGGCGTGGTCGGTCCGTTGGCGCCTTCCGCCAGCACCCGGCATTTCAGATTTTCCGCGACCTGCGCGTCGATCACGCGCTCCATCGCCGCCGGCACCAGCACGTCGCAGGGCAGCGTCAGAATCTGGGCGGGATCGAACGTAAGCTCATTGGAAAAGCCGGCGATGCTGCCGTGCTGGCTCGTGTGCCGCATCAGCGCTGGGATGTCGAGGCCGGCGGCGTCGTAAAGCGCGCCGGTGTGATCGCTGACTGCGATCACCTTGAGACCGAAATGCTGCAACTCCAGGGCCGCGTAGGAGCCCACATTGCCAAAACCCTGGATCACGGCGGTGCCATTGTTCAGATTGATCGCAAGTTCCTTCATCACCCGCTTGGCGAGGTGCGCGACACCGCGGCCGGTGGCTTCGCGCCGGCCCAGCGTGCCGCCTGAAGCAACCGGTTTGCCCGTGACAATCTCGGTCACGGTCTGTCCCTGATACATCGAATAGGTGTCCATGAACCAGGCCATCACCTGCTCGTTGGTGCCCATGTCCGGCGCCATCACGTCGGTGTGAGGCCCGACGAACGGAATCATCTCCTGCATATAGC
>WNFW01005965.1_pt1 | contig 11142 bp, 10 predicted proteins | sample 5400131 | NCBI WGS metagenome assembly WNFW01 (sample SAMN13153362, study PRJNA577476) | soil metagenome | isolation source: 20 cm soil or saprolite under grassland replicate 1 | place: USA:California | collected 2016-06-15
TCACGCGCTTGACGCCCGGCGCTTCGGCCCGCTGCACGTGGAGCGGCGCCGACACGTCGTCCATGGCGAGCAGCTCGCGCGCTCCCTCGATCGAATAGCCCATGAGGTCACCACCCACGTGGTCGGGGTGGTAGTGGGTGACGAGCGCGCCCGTGATGCGCATGCCGTCGGCCTCTGCCGTGTCGACGAGCTCGCGCACCCCGTACGCCGGGTCGACGGCGAGCGCGGCGCCTGTCTCCCGGTCGCCGATGAGGTATACGAAGTTGACCATCTGCTGTGCGACGAGGTCGTCGCGAGCGAAATCGCGCCCCGCGAGCAGCTGACGGAAATACAGGCGCTCGGCCACGGGCCAGACATTATCCGGGGGTGGTTAGTCTCAAGGGCATGACGACCACGAACGGTGAGAGCCGAACCGTCTACCGGACCTGCCCGTTGTGCGAGGCGACGTGCGGGCTCGAGCTGCGCCTCGAAGGCAAAGACATCACTCTCGTGCGCGGCGACCGCGACGACGTGTTCAGCCACGGCTTCCTGTGCCCGAAGGGCACGGCGCTGAAGCAACTCGAGTCGGATCCCGATCGGCTGCGCCGACCGCAGGTGCGACGCGGCGACTCGTGGCACGAGGTGTCCTGGGACGACGCGTTCGCCGAGGTCGAGCGGGGTCTCACGCCGATCTTCGAGCGGTACGGCCGCGACGCCGTCGCCATGTACATGGGCAACCCCAACGTCCACAACCTTGCCGGCACGCTTTACAGCCGCGTCCTCATCCAGGCGGTGGGGAGCAAGAACTTGTACTCGGCCGGCACCGTCGACCAGATGCCCAAGCAGGTGTCGGCCGGGCTCATGTTCGGCATGGCGCTGAGCATGCCGATCCCGGACATCGACCGCACCGACTACCTGCTGATCCTCGGGGCCAACCCGTTCGCTTCCAACGGCAGCCTCATGACGGCGCCCGACTATCCCGGGCGGCTCCGCGGGCTGCGGGCCCGTGGCGGCAAGTTCGTCGTGGTCGACCCCCGCCGATCCAAGACCGCCGAAGAAGCCGACGAGCACCTGTTCATCCGGCCCGGCACCGACGCGCATTTCCTCTTCGGCGTCGTGCACACGCTGTTCGAAGAGGAGCTTGTCTCGCTCGGGACCGTCGCCGACCACGTCGCCGGGGTCGAGGAGGTCGAGCTCCTCGCGGGAGAGTTCAGCCCCGAAGCGGTGGCACCGGTGTGCGGCATCGACGCCGCGACGATCCGCCGCACCGCGCGCGAGCTCGCGACCGCGTCTCGCGCCGCGGTGTACGGGCGCATCGGGACATGCACACAGGAGTTCGGCACCCTCGCAAGCTGGCTGGTCGACGTGGCCAACACTCTCACCGGCAATCTCGACCGCCCCGGCGGCGCGATGTTCACGAAGCCCGCGGCCGGGAGCGCCAACACGGTTGGCACCCCGGGCATCGGGCGCGGCGCGCGTCTCGGGCGTCATCGCAGCCGGGTGCGCGGCCTTCCCGAGATGTTCGGCGAGCTGCCGGTCGTGTGCCTCGCCGAGGAGATCGAGACCCCGGGCGAGGGTCAGGTGCGGGGCATGATCACGGTCGCCGGAAACCCGGCGCTTTCGACGCCCGACGCCGGCCGGCTCGACCGCGCGCTCGAATCACTCGACTTCATGGTGAGCGTCGACATCTATCGCAACGAGACGACACGACACGCCAACGTGATCCTGCCGCCGGAAGGCACGCTCGCCCGGGCCCGCTACGCCCTCACCTTGTACAACTTCTCGGTTCGCAACGTCGCGAACTACTCACCACCTGTGGTCGATCTCGAGCCGGGCGAGATGGCCGAGTCCGAGATCCTCCTGCGCCTCGTCGGAATCGTGTCGGGCGAAGGCGCGGCGGCCGACCCTGCCGCGCTCGACGACGCGGTCGTCGCCGGGCTCGTGCAGAAGGCGGTGCAGCGCACGGGCTCCAACGTCGAGGGCCGAGACCCCGACGAGCTGCTCACCGCGCTGTCGTCCCGCCATGGGCCGGAGCGCATCCTCGACCTCATGCTCCGCAGTGGCCCCTACGGCGACGGCTTCGGCGCCGACCCGTCGGGCTTGTCGCTCGAGGTCCTCGAGGAGGCGCCGCACGGCGTCGACCTCGGCCCCTTGCAGCCGCGCATCCCCGAGGTGTTGCGCACCGCGAGCGGCAAGATCGAGCTCGCCCCGGAACCGATCGTCGGCGACGTTGCCCGCCTGCGCAGCTCGCTGGCGCGACGTGGCAATGGCGAGATGGTGCTCGTCGGACGGCGTGACCTCCGCTCGAACAACTCCTGGATGCACAACCTCGACGTGCTCGTGAAGGGCAAGGAGCGCTGCACCCTGCATCTTCATCCCGACGACGCCGACCGGCTCGGGATCGCGAACGGCGGCACCGCATGCGTCCGCTCCCGGACCGGCGAGGTCGTGGTCACGGTCGAGGTGACCGATGCGATCATGCCGGGCGTCGTCAGCATCCCGCACGGTTGGGGTCACGGCATCGGCGGGACCGACCTCTCCGTTGCCGCGGGACGCCCCGGCGTCAACAGCAACCTCCTCGCCGACGGCGACCTCTTCGATCCTCTGTCGGGCAACGCCGTGTTGAACGGCATCCCGGTGCACGTCGAGGCAGAAGCGACTCCGGCCCCGGCCTGAGCCGCCGGGTTTTCCCCCTCGTCAGGGCGGGCATCCTCGCTCCGACTCCGATCCGAGGGGGCACCATGAGCACTCGCGGCCGAGCGGCCGACACCGACGAGCGGCAGATGTGGGTCGAGGGGAAGCGTGACCGGCTCGAGCTGGCGCGAGAAGCCGGCTGGGGCGGGGTGTCGTGGCGGAGTGTGGTGGCCGGCGTCTTCGTCGCGTACGGGGTGATCGGAGCGTGCATCGGGATCGCGGCCGCGGTCTTGCACCCGATCGGCTTGACCCTCGACTCCTTGTCCCACGACGACTGGCAACAGGTCGGGCTCGTCGCCGGGCTCGTTGCGGCAGCGGTGTTCCTCGGTGCATTCACGTTCGGCGGGTACACCGCCGGTCGCATGGCCCGTCGGGCCGGACTTCGAAACGGCGTGCTCGTGGCCGTGCTCGGCGTCGTGCTCCTCGCGGCAGTCGCCGGTGTCGCTCAGCTCGAGGGGGCGACCTCGGCGCTCGTCGATCGGCTCGAGAGTCTGGGCGCGCCGACGGACGGCACGACGTGGTACGGCCTCGGCGTCTTGAGCGGCGCCGTGGCGCTCGGCGGCATGATCCTCGGCGCACTGTTGGGCGGTGTGCGCGGCGAACGGTGGCACCAGCGGCTCCTCGTGCGAGCCGCGAATCCCGACATCGGGCCCGACGCCGACCTGCGTGCCGAGGCCGAGCGACAGCGTCGGGCGGCCGAGAAGGCGCTGGCGCGTGCCCACAGGGCGGGGATCATGGAGGTCCCCGAGGGCTCGGAGGTCCCCGACGGCACCGACACCCCCATGCCGCGCGGCGGCACCGACACGCCCATGCCGGGCGTACGGACGATCCCGGCGGGGGACGGCAACATGGAAGACGACATGGAAATCGAAGAGGAGCCCGACCACACGCGAAGCGAGCCGGCGCCTACGGCCGCTGGACCGCCGAGGACTCCTTCATCGTGACCATCAGGTCCACGAATGCGTCGACGTCCTGGGTCTTGCCGACGACCAGGTCCTTCTGGGCCCCGAACCCGCCCTCGACGGACTCCGGCACGTAGAACTCGAAGCCGTCGCTCTCGATCGCCGTGACCACGTCGGCGGCGCAGTCGGCCGCGGAGACGAACGGCCCGTCGTACAGGCCGGGGAGCTCACCCGGCACCGGCTCCCAGATCTCTGTGGCGATCGGGCCGGGCAGCACGAGTTTCACGTCGATGCCCGATCCGGCCAGGTCGATGCGCGCCGTCTCGCTCCATCCGCACATGGCGAACTTCGCCGCGCAGTACGCGGCTTCGTGCACGATGCCGAGCCGGCCGCCCATGCTCGACACGTTGACGACGAGCCCCGCGCCTCGCTCCTGCATCCGGGGGAAGAGCGCCATCGCCATCCGGATGGGCGAGAAGAAGTTGACGTCCATCGTCTGGTTCACGTCGTCGACCGTGAGGTCGAGCGTGTGCTTGCGCTTGGCGATGGCGGCGTTGTTGACGAGGCAGTCGAGACCGCCGAACGCGTCCCACGCCTCGAGTGCCACGGCCTCCGCTCGCTCGAGGTCGCCGAGGTCGGCGCTCCACATGCGGGACTCGGGCGAGAGCTGCCGGCACTCCTCGAGCACCTCCTCGAGGCGGTCGGCGCGCCGGGCGACGATGCCGACGGTCGCGCCCCGTTCCGCGAGCTGTGGCGCGAGGGCGGCGCCGATCCCCGACGACGCGCCGGTGACGAGAATGGTCGAGCCTTCGATCTTCACGCGGGAGCCTCCTTGGCGTTCTCGACGGCCTTGCGGAGCGCGGCGAGCAGGTCGTCGGTGGTGACGCCCGTCGTCGTGTCGGCCTGGTGCACATCCGGCGCTTCGAGCACCGACGCGATCCGCCGCCGCAGTTCGTCGTCCTCTGACGCGCCCGCACCGGCGAGAGCGCCCGCGACGCGGTCGAGTGTGTCGGGTGGCGACACGTGCATGTCGCCCGCCATCATCGCCGCCCCGATCGTCCCGTCGCCGTCGATCGCGACGCCGGCACGGCACAGCTTGCGGCCCTTGTGGTTCCCGAATCCGACCCGTCGTCCTGCTTCCTCGTGCTCGGCCCGGAAGCGCTCGGAGGACACGCGCCGGACGGAGTCGTCCGTCGCGATCCGGTTGCTGATCTTCTTCAGTGCCGCCTGCTCGACGTCCGTGAGCGAACGGGCATCGAGCTCGATCTCCGCCTCCCGCACCGCGGCGACGAGGGCATCGCGGAACTGCTCGTAGGAGACGGCATCGCCGGCGACCTCGGCCGCGGTGCAGACGTACTCGCGCATGTCCTTGACGAGCTTGTCCTTGAACTTGTCGTCGGGCACGCGCACGACGCGCAGGTACTGGTCGAGGTCGGGCGGCTTGATGTTGAGGAAGCCGCCGACGCTGATCACCCGCCCGAAGTCGCCGGCCGACAGGCCGCCGAGCTTGCGGCCGTGCCAGCGGAGGTCGGCCGACCCCTCGAAGCGCACCTCGCCGAGCCCGAGGCGGTCGAGGGCGTCGAGCACGATCGGCTGGAAGGCCGCGATCTCGGCGTCGAGGTCGTCGTGATCGCCCGGCTTGGGGAACATCACGCCCCACATCACCGCGCACCCGCGGTCGTAGAACGCGGTGCCGCCGCCCGCGAACGGACGGCGGATGACCTGGATGCCGAGCCGCTCGCAGGCCGCCAGGTCCAGCGTGCTGTCGACGTCGTCGAACCAGCCGACGTTCAGGTGGGTCGCACCCCACGCGCTGCTCTGCAGGATCGGCTGCGCGGCGTCGGTGGCCGAACGAGCGAGCACGGCCATCTGCGCGTTGTTCTCGAACGCGTCGACGGGCCCGCAGTCGACGTAGCGCCACGTCTCTGACAAGGGCGTCAGCCTAACGTCGGCGGCAGCGCTGCTCAGCGGTCGTCGTCGAGGTTCTCGCGCGACTCTCGGGCCGCGGCGCCGAAGACGCCCTTGCTCATCGTCGACGCCTCTGCCGCCACCCGTGCCTCGAACACCTCGGCGCGGGCCCGCTGGGCGTCGGCGTCGTCCGGTGCGGCGGCCGCGGCCCACTCGGCGACGTGCCCGGCGAGTCGCAGGTCGCCGGCGGCGGCGAGCTCGCGCGCCCGGGCCGCCAGCTTGTCCGGCCCGCCGGCGAGGGCGGCGACCTCCGCGGCCACGGCGGCGTCCGGCGCCGGCTTGAGGTGGGCGGGGTTCCCGTCGTGCCAGCCGCCGTAGTACCGCCACACGTTGCGGACCACGAACTCGGGCTCGTCGTAGATCGGCCGCAGGTACGGCTTGTCGAGCAGGGACTGCGGTGCACGCACCGTGTGGATGATCTCGTCGAGACGGGCGCCGGCGTTCATCATGCGGAGCGTGTCGTCGTGCAGGGTCTGGAGGAGCTCGGCGGTGTTCTCGAGCGACTCCCGGATCCGATCGCCGCCGAGGATGGGCAGGCCGTGACCAGGGAGCAGCGTCTCGGCACCGACGTGGGCCATCGTCCGCAACGCGACCGCCCAGTCCTTGGCGTACCGCTGGACCTTCTGGGGGTTCCCGCAGTTGGGCGAAGCCCAGATGAACAGATCTCCCGTGCACAGGATTCGTGCCTCGGGCATCCATACCCAGGTGTGATCGTCCGTCTCGCCGCGTGCGTGGCGGAGCTCGAAGCGGACACCGCCGATGTCGAGCGCCAGCGCGTCGCGATAGGTCTCGTCCGGGTACCGGTACTCCGTCGGCCATTCGAGACGGTCGATCCCGAACTGCCGGCGGTTGATGTCGGTGTTGTAGCCGGCGGTCGCGATGTAGCGGTCGAAGCGGCGCGGCACGGCCTCGTGCGCCACCACGCGGGGCGGGGGAGCGCCGCGGTCGCGGGCGTCGGCTTCGTACCGCTCGACCCCGAAGACGTGGTCGATGTGGCCGTGCGTGAACACGGCGGTGTGCAAGGGATTCCCGCGCCACTCGCGCAGCACGTCGTGCACCCGCCCGGCGAGGAACGGGCTGCTCGTGTCGACGAGCACCATCCCGTCCGTCGTCGAGAAGGCGGCGACGTTCGAGAACGCGGCCACGAACGCGTGGTCGCCGTCGAGCTCGGCCAGCTCACCACCCATGCCGAACAGCCGGCGCTGGTCCATGTCGGCGTCGCCGCGCCAGAGCCGATCCGCGAGGTCGAGGAGGTCCGTCGCCACGCCCGCAGTCTCGCAAGGCGCGGGGTCGGATGCTTGCCCGCCGGAATCGGAACATGTTTCACTTTGGTGGTGACAACTCCCGCCACCAGCGACGGCCCGGCCCAGGGCACGGCGCTGGCCCGGAGCCAGGCCGCCCGGCGCCGGCGGGTCCTCGACGCCGCCCTGCGCCTGGCCGAGCGGGGCGGTTTCGACGCCGTGCAGATGCGCGACGTGGCGACCGAGGCGAACGTCGCCCTCGGCACCGTCTACCGCTACTTCACCTCGAAGGAGCGTCTCCTCCTCGAGGCGATGGTCGAGGAGATCGAGGCACTCGCCTCCCGGCTCGAGTCGCGGCCGCCCATGGGCGCCACCCCGGCCGACCGCATCGTCGAGGTGCTGTCCCGGGGGACGGCGTCACTGCAGCGCCATCCCGAGGTCACCGGGGCGATGGTGCGGGCGTTCGGGGCCGCCGACGAGGCCGACGTCGTGCGGCGGGTCAGCGACATCATGACCGGCATCATCACCGGCGTCATGCACGACGGGCCACCGACTCCACGTGACCTCGCCGTCGCGCGCACGCTCCAGCAGGTCTGGCTGTCGTCGCTGATCGGCTGGGTCGGCGGCGTGGACGATCCGTCGCGTGTCGTCACCGACCTCGAGACCGCGACGCAGCTGCTCCTCGGCGATGGCGCAGTCGACGGTGCGCGACCGGAGAGCTAGCGGTAGGACGGCGAGGTCGGCGCCGGCGTCGTCGTGCCGGACGTGTTCGCGTTCGCCTTGACCGTCGCGTCCTGGTAGAAGCCGGTGAGCCGCACATCGGGTTTCGCGTACACGGAGAGCGCGCGCGGGCCCAGGCGCTTGGCGTCGCGGAGCAGGCGGGCGAGGTCGAGGTTGTCCCACCGCACCGTGCGCGAAGCGGACCTCGTCAGCTCGACCTTGGTGACAGGCGGCGGTTCGGGTCGCGCGTCAGTGGCTGGGAGCGGTTCCTGGCAGAGGTCGAACGACTTCAGCCCGCCCCACCGCTCGAACGCGGCGGGGATGAAGGCGCGCAGCGTCTTCACGGTCCCGCGCGCGTAGTCCTCGGGCGTGAAGTCCCCGGTTGGCTCGACGTAGACGGCGAGGTGCGTACCGGTGGCCGACGGCTTCGAGGTCTTGAGGTCGATGAGGGCGCCGCGGGTGAGCCGGACGCCGAGTCTCTCGAGCGCGGGCTTGAAGACGCGTTCGATCGCGGCTTTGTCGTTGGGCGGGAGCGCCTTCGACGAATTCTCGCCGCCGGAGCCCGACGAGCAACCGACCGCGGCCGCGCCGACGAGCACGCCGGCGGCGACGATCCCGAGCAATCGTCGTGCGCCGGCGGTGAGCGTCAATTCACGATCTCGACCGGGGTGCCGAGCGGCAACACCTTCGAGAGCTTCGTGATCTCGTCGTTGTCCATGCGGATGCACCCGTGAGTCACGCTCTTCCCCAAGACCGAAGTGTCGTTGTTGCCGTGGACCCCGACCTCGGCGTCACCTCCGTTGTATTCGTTGAGGACCTCGGAGTGCGCCGACAGGCCGTACGCAAATGGTCCGTACACCGTGTTGGGGTCCGGCGCCTGGATGAGGATGCGTGTGTAGTACCTGCCCGGCGGGGTCGGCGTGTCCGACGCGCCGATCGCGACCTGCCCCTCGTAGATCGAGTTGGTGCCCTGGAACACGGTGATCTTGTGGTCAGCCAGGCGCACCTGCATGTGATACGGGTTGGGCGTGAGCTGCACATCGCTCGCGCGAACCCAGCCGGGGATCGTCTTGTCGGCCTCGTTGTTCAGCAGCCACGGGTTGGGCACCGTCTTCGCCGGCGCGGGCGCCGAGGGGTTGTCGTAGATCCCGAGCTCGGGGCCCTTGGCCTGGGCGGCGAGGGTGTAGCCGGCGGGAAGACTCGTGGCCGTCGGCGTCTTCGCCCCGTTTGCTTTGCCCGAGTTGCCGCCGCCGCCACCGCCGCAGGCGACGAAACCGACGATCACCGCCACGCCGAGGATGACGGCCCGGCCCACGCCGAGCGGGGCCCGGTTGCGAGCGCGGCTGGGACGGGAGTCGGATCGCGTCGCGGTCTTGGATGCTTCGGGCACCGCTCTCCCTTCCTTCGGGCTGCCCTGGCTCTCTCGTCGCCGTCGCAAGCTCCGGCTTACTGGCGCCCGTCGGGCGAAGCCGCCGGCGCCGCGTCGAGTCGCCGGGCAGGCTAGCGGGCGACCGCGTGTCGCTAGCGTGCGCCTCATGAGCCCGCGTCGACCCCCGAAGCGCCTGGTAGCGGCGTCGGAGCGGCTCGCCGAGCTCGACCCGGTGATGCGGACGATGCTCGAGCGCATCGGCCCGTGCGACCTGCGCCGCGGTCGACCACGCGGCCAGCACTTCGCCGAGCTCGCCCGCGCCATCACCTACCAGCAGCTCGCGGGCCGCGCTGCCGCCGCGATCCACGGTCGGTTCGTCGCGTTGTTCGACGGGGCGCCGCCGACACCCGAAACGGTGCTCGCGCTGCCGGTCGACCGCCTGCGCGGAGCTGGGCTCTCGGGGAGCAAGACGGCGTCGATCCGCGACCTCGCCGAGAAGGTCGTCGACGGCTCGGTCCAGCTCGACCGCATCGCCCGGCTCCCCGACGACGAGATCGAGCGCGAGCTGACGCTCGTGCGCGGCATCGGCCCGTGGACGGCCGAGATGTTCCTCATCTTCCAGCTCGGCCGCCTCGACGTGTGGCCGGTCGAGGACTTCGGCGTCCGCAACGGCTATGCCCGGCTCTATGGCCTCGCCGACGTCCCCCCACCCCGAGAGCTCGTGCAGTTCGGCGACCGCTTCCGGCCCTACCGGACCGTCGCCGCGTGGTACTGCTGGCGCGCCGCCGACACGGTCACGCCGGGAGAGGAGTAACAGCCGGCGAGCTCATCGCGTGACGCGACGCTGATACTGCGCGCGCATCTCACGTGCCTGCTCGGCGAGTGGCGTCAGACCGACGCGCTCGCGCCGGACGTCGACGTGCTCGGCGTCCTCGATCGGCCACGGCACGACCGAGTTGCCGTCCTCGCTCCGGACGAACTGCGAGCCGTAGACCTGATCCTTCCCGTCTGCCATGCGCACACGGTCGAGCAGGAGGGCGTAATGCGCCGGGGGCGCGTCGCCGCACGCGACCGCGATCTCCAACATCTCGAGGCATCGCCGCTGGAGCCCGGGGTCGAACACGGCGCGTTGGGCGAGGATCCAAGCCGCTGCGGCACCGTCGTCGTCGACGAGCCGGCGTCCGGGCCAGCACTCGTAGTCGTCGAGGATCTCCCACAGGCGCGCGCCGTGGCTCTCGTCGGTCGGGCCGCCGGCGTCGGTGTCGCGGTCGGCCATCGCCTCGAGCTCGGCCCGGAGCGCCGGGTCTCCCCCCACGGCTGGAAGGGTACGTCGAATGGTGCGCGGCGCTCGCCGCGGCGATCGGGGTCAACGGCTCGTAGGCTCACGGCGGCACGGGGCCTCTTCGACCCCAAGGCGCCGAACGCCGCCGATCGCCTCGCGCTGCTCGAGTGGCTCGCCGATCGCGGGCTCAGCATCGAGCAGATGGTCGAAGCCGCCGTCGCAAATCGCCTGACGGCGGTTGCCGGCGACCTCGCGCTCCGGCCGGGCGAACGGCTCACCATGCTCGAGGTCGCCGAGAGCACTGGGCTGACTGTCGAGCAGGTCCGACAACTGAGCCTGACGATCGGGCTCCCGGTAGACGACGTCGACGAGCGCATCTACACGCCGGGCGACGTCAGCTTGTTCAAGCTGTTCAGCGAGACGACGACGCTCTTCCCCGAGAGCTCGCTCATGCAGTTCGTGCGTGTGCTCGGGTCGTCCCTTGCGCGAATCGCCGACGCCGCGGTCTCGTTATTCCTCGCCGATGTGGAGACGCCGATCACCGACGCGCAGGCGGGAGAGTTCGCGCTCGCACGCGCGCAGCTGGACGCGATCAGCGCGCTCAACCTCCTGACGGATCACCTCGAGACCCTGTTCCGGGCGCACATGGAGCTCGCCGTCCGGCGAAACACGGCAGCACGTCTCGAGGCGAGCTCGAAGATCACGGTGTACATGGCCGTCGGATTCGTCGACCTCGTCGGATTCACCCCGCTCTCGCAGCGTCTGCCCGTTCGCGAACTCCATTCGATCGTGGACGAGTTCGAGGGAGCGGCGTACGACATCGTGACGTCGCAGCGTGGTCGCGTCGTGAAGCTGATCGGCGACGAGGTCATGTTCGTCGCGTTGGAGCCGCGGGACGCGTGCGAGATCGCCCTTGCGCTCGTCGATCGCTTTACCGAATCAGAAGCGAAGGTGACCCCGCGCGGTGGTCTCGCTTTCGGTGAGATC
>WNFW01003321.1_pt1 | contig 11141 bp, 6 predicted proteins | sample 5400131 | NCBI WGS metagenome assembly WNFW01 (sample SAMN13153362, study PRJNA577476) | soil metagenome | isolation source: 20 cm soil or saprolite under grassland replicate 1 | place: USA:California | collected 2016-06-15
CTTCCGCCTTCTTGGCGGCTGCGACGCGCGCATCGAAACCAGGCTGGACCGCTGCCGCCAGAAGCGCAAGTATCAAGGCAAGCTTCAAATCGCAATATTAACGCAAACGCTCCCGAGCCGATGCCAATCGATCATAATGAGAAGACTCCCTCGCGATGCTCCGCTTGGTGTATCTCGGCTTTCTCGCGCTGGTTATTACGGGCTCCGCTCCGGCCGCTGACTCGCCCTCGGACCTTTTGGCTCAGGCGGAGACACTAATCAAGGCTGACAATCTCGATGGCGCGCGCAAGCTGCTGGTTACCGCCCGCCAAGCCGACCCGGAAAATGTGCGCGTGCGGTACCAGTTGGGTTACGTGTTTTTTCGGGAGCGCCATCTCGATCTGGCCAAAGCGGAATTCACAGCCGTCGTCAATCTCGCGCCCCCCGCGTTGTATTCGCGTTATTACCTCGGCCGCATCGCGCTGCTCGAGGGTCACCCGAAAGAGGCGGCGCAGTGGCTCGAGCCTGCGGCTCACGCTGAGAGCCCGGTGCTGGATGCTTTGGCGCAACTGGGAAAAGCCTGCTTCGAGTCTGGCCGCACCGACGACGCGCTCGTCGCTCTTCAGGGAGCCAGTAGACAAGCGCCTTGGGACGGCGGCCTGCATTATCAACTCGGACGGGTATACCAGCGCCTAGGCCAACCGGGACTGGCGCGTGACGAGTTCTCGATCAGCGAGCGCCTCAAATCCGCCGACCGCCAAGCCGTGGAAAAGCTCCTGGCCTTCTCGCAACATTTGAACAAAGGCGAAAAGGAACCAGCCATCAGCATCTATCAGGATCTGATCCACAATCAGCACTCCGATCCCGACATGCTGATCTCACTCGGCGTTCTCCTTGCGAATGCCGGTCTTGAAAACGAAGCTTTGGAGCCATTCCGCATTGCTGCCGATCACGCCCCGGCTTTCTTTCAAGCACAGTACAACTGCGGTCTCACTCTCCTGAAGTTGGGGCGCACGGCTGAAGCGGAAGCGCCGCTCTCTAGCGCGGTGCATTTGCAGCCCGAGTCTTTCGACGCCAACTCCGCGCTGGCCCTCGTGTACATCGAACAGGGCCGGCACGCCGACGCTACCGGGCCACTGGAAGCCGCGCACCGGCTTCGGCCATCAAGCACGCGGATCGCCGGATTACTTGCGTCGGTCCAGTTGCACACGGGTAAGCCCGAAAATGCTCTCGCCGTCCTGCGCAAAGCCATGACGCCGGGTCCACCCGATTCCAAATTTTACTTCCTGCTCATCGAGGCCTTCCAAGCTACAAAGAACAATGCAGGAGCTTTGAAAGCGGCGCAGGATGCTGCCCGCCTGTTCCCGGATCAATCTCAGGCGCACCTCTTCGTGGCTCAGGCATTGTTGCGAGCCGGTCGTTATCAGGACGCGCGTCCCTCATTCGAAAAAGCCGTTCAACTGGACTCCGGTAATATCGAGGCCCAGCTCGGGCTGGCCGAGGTGCTCCAGAAAAAAGGCGATACCGAAGCGTCACTGGAGTCTTATCGCGCGGCGCTCAAGCTCGATCCGCAGAACCTGGTAGCGCAAATCGGATTGGCAAAGGACTTCGCTCTGCTGCAGCGTTTCGCGGAGGCCCGGAATGTTTTGGAAGCGGCCATTCCTCAGCATCCCGGCAATTCGGCTCTTCATTTTGAGCTGGCCCGTGTCTACGCGCGCCTGGGAGATTCCGCTCGCGCGGCTGAGCAGACCCGCATCTTTCAGCAGTTGCGTGAGAAAGAACCGCAATGAGGCTGTCCGCCGCGGCAGCCTTGCTGTTCATATGCGGAATCTTTCTCCTGCTGCCGCTGATTTCCAGTCAGCCCCCGGCGCATTTCCGCGATGTTTCGAAGGAAGCGGGCGTCACACCGATAATTATTTCGGGCGGCCACGAAAAAAACTACGTCCTTGAAGTCAATGGCAGCGGCGTCTGCTGGTTCGATTACAACAATGACGGCTATATGGATCTGTACCTGGTGAACGGAGCGACTCTCAAGGAACTACAAGGCAAGGCGCCGCCAGGAAAACAGCGCAATTACCTCTTTCGCAATAATGGCAACGGTACGTTTACGGACGTCACCACTCAGGCGCGTGTGCCGGGTACGGGCTGGGGTTTTGGGTGCGTCGCTGCTGATTTCGATAACGACGGCAACACCGATCTTCTGGTAACTAATTTTGGTCCCAACATTTTGTATCGCAATAACGGTGACGGCACTTTTACTGACGTGACCGCCCGTGCCGGGATCGGCGGCGGGAATATCTGGCACGCCGGCGCGGCTTTCGCCGATTACGACAACGATGGTCGTCTGGATCTTTATGTCGCCGGCTATCTCGACTTCGATATTCACATTGCCAAGCCCGGTGACTGCGAGTACGAAGGTGTGCGCGTGAAGGCCTGTGGCCCCCGCGGATTCAAAGGCGCGCCCGACGCGCTCTATCACAACAATGGCGACGGCACCTTCACTGATGTCACCGCCAAGTCCGGAGTGCTGGACAAAGCCCTCTACTTCGGGTTCGCCGTAATCTTCGATGACTTCGACAACGATGGTTTTCCCGACATCTTCGTGGCCAACGATTCCAATCCGAATTACCTCTACCACAATAAGGGAGATGGAACCTTCGAGGACATTGCTGTGACGGCCGGCGTGGCCTACAATTCTGATGGCAAGGAACACTCCGGAATGGGAGCGGCGGCGGGCGACTATGACAACGATGGTCTCATGGATCTGTTTGTCACTACCTTTGCCAACGACAATTACGCGCTCTATCACAACGAGGGAAAAGGGTTCTTCACAGATGTTTCGTATCCGTCCGGCGTCGGCGAGCCGACCATCCCGTGGCTGGGCTGGGGCACATTCTTCTTCGATTACAATAACGACGGCTACAAAGACCTGTTCTGCATTAACGGCCACGTTTATCCGGAAATTGACGGCAAGATCAATCAGTCCTATCGTCAGCCACTGCAGCTTTTGGAAAACATCGGCGACGGGAAATTTCGTGAGGTCTCAGAACGGGCGGGGCTTACGCGTCTGCCTCGTGGCTCCGGACGCGGCGGAGCCTACTGCGATTTTGACAACGACGGCAATGTGGATGTGATCGTCTCGAATATCGACGATCGTCCCACTCTTTTGCGTAATGTAGGAGCCGGCTCCAACAATTGGATTGAGGTGTCGCTTGCCGGAACCGTGAGCAACCGCAGCGCGGTTGGAGCCAAGGTGAAGATCACGGCCGGAGACCTGGTCCAATACGATCACGTTCGCGCCGGCGGCAGCTTCCTTTCAAGCAACGACCCGCGGCTGCATTTCGGACTGGGAACACGGAAGCGCGTGGACTCGCTCGAGATCCGCTGGCCCACCGGCAAAGTGGATCGCTTTCAAAACCTCGAGATCAACCGCATCCATTTCCTCCGCGAACGTCAAAAATAGAGTGACCTTTACTGCATGAGGCGCACTTACTGTTACTTTCGTAAAGCAAGAAGGTTCTGGCCTAACTTAAACTAGGGGAAACACTAGTTTTCGTAGATCTCAATTCGAACTATGTAACTAAGATTTCTGTTGACTGCTCTCTGTTCGCCGGTAATACTCTACTCTATCTATCCATCTCAGAAAGAGGACGAGGGGCTATGCATTCTCCATGCACGAGAAGAGTGTTGTTCCTGCAAGCTTTAGCAGCGGTCGCTTTGGCTCTGGTTTTGGCCGCGCAATTGTTTGGTCAAGCGACCACTTCCGGTAGAATCTTAGGGAAAGTGACGGACCCGACTGGGTCGTCCGTTCCCGGCGCTACGGTCAAGGTCATCAATACCGACACAGGAATAACGCGAGAACTTACGACAGATGGCGCTGGGGATTTCGCCGCGCGCTCGTTGAATCCCGGTAATTACAACGTTGAGGTCTCGGCGCCTAATTTCCAGAAACAGGTGCTGGAGAAAGTAAAGCTCGATGTGGCCCAGACCGCCACGCTGGATTTCCGTATGACCATCGGACAAGTGTCCGAAAGTGTGCAGGTGCAAGCTGAAGCGCCCCTGCTGCAAACCGACGACGGCACTGTGGGCACGGTCCTCGAAAACGCTAAGGTGCTGGAATTGCCGCTGAACGGGCGCGATTTTAATCAGTTAACTCGCCTTGTTCCGGGCGCAGTCCGCGGGTCCAACTGGGGCGGCGAGGCCATTCAGGGAGATACCTACTCCGTAACCGGCACCCGCAGCGACGATAATTATTACTCGCTGGACGGCATGTACAACAACGCCACCTTCTTTAAGGCGTCGGCAATCCACCCATCAGTCGATGCCATTCAGGAATTCAAAGTCCAGCAAAACACCAGCGCCATCTACGGCGCGGCGGCCGGGGCAAATATCGACATCGCCATCAAATCCGGCACTAACGCGTTTCACGGCTCGGTTTATGAGTTCTTGCGCAATGACAAGCTCGATGCGCGCGACTACTTTGCCCAGACTAAACCTGAGTTCCGACGCAACAACTTCGGTTTCACGGTGGGCGGTCCGGTCGAGATCCCGAAACTTTACAACGGCAAAAACCGCACGTTCTGGTTTTTCAATTACGAGGGTCTGCGCCAAAGGCAAGGGAATACAAATTTTCATACCGTCCCCACTCCGGCCATGGTGGGCGGAGATCTTTCCAAGGATCTGACGGGAGCCGCCGCGGCTCCGATCTATAACCCATATAACGCGCATGAGGTCAATGGCGTCCTGGTGCGCGATCCATTCGCGGGCAACATCATTCCCCCGAATCTCATCAAACCGTATTCAAAAGCTTACGCCGAGTACTGGTTCCCGACCACCAACCTGATTCCGAACAGCGCATCCAATTGGCTCGACACGCGGACCACCGCGCGCACCGACGACCAGGTCAACGTACGAATCGATCAGAAGATCAGCGATAAGAACAACCTGTACGGTCGCGTATCGTGGTCAGACTTGGATCAGGCCAGTCCGGCGGGTCTGCCCAAAGCGTTTAGCGCGGATTTCAACAAGTATCGTGGTGTGGCGCTGAATGACACGCACCTATTCAGCCCGACCACCATTCTGTCGCTGAAGGCCGGCTATTTGCGCAACAATCTCGGAATTGGTCCCACCGAGCACTTCATCGATGTCTACCGGAACGCCGGGCTGACGAACACTCCCACAAATTTCCGCAATTTCGATTACCCCATCAATTTCGGCATCTCGGGTTTCACGGGTCCGGATCTGGGGAACCTGGTGAACGGGCCTGACTTCGTGTATCAAGGCTCCGCCATGCTGACGAAAATCATGGGCCGCCATACGTTCACGGCGGGATACGATTACACGCGCCTGCGCATCATCCACGATTCCGTGTTCAGCACATTCAATTATGACAACGTACCCACTGCCGATCCCCAGAATGTCGCCAACACCGGGCAAGCCATGGCCAGCTTCCTTCTTGGCTTACCCTCGACAGCCAACCGCATCGTGGGTCAAACCGATCTGGACATTCGCCACGATCTGCACCACGTGTATCTGCAGGATGACTTCAAAGTCAACGACAAACTGACCCTGAATCTCGGTTTGCGTTGGGAATATAACCAGTGGCCGCATCATATTCGCGGCCGCCTCAGCGGGTTCGACATGATCACAGGGCAGTTCTTCTGGACCTCCACTAATCCGGTGACCGGACAGCCGCCAAATGTCCGGCCAGAGATTGCTGATCCGCGCTACCGAAACTTCGCGCCGCGCATCGGGTTGGCCTATCGCTTGAGCAGCAAGACTGTCATCCGTTCGGCGTGGGGCATCTTCTACAATTCCAACTTCTCGTGGGAATGGAGCGACTCACGCGGCGGCTGGCCCTATTCCGTCTCGGACAACCTCTCCGGGATGAACATCGGCAGCACCCTCACCCCCACCGAGTCCCTGTTCCTGAGCTTCGATCCCAAGGAAGTAAAGCCGCAGAATCAACACACGGTGGCGCGCGATGTGAAAACGCCGTCTGTGCAGAAATGGAACTTCGGCGTTGAGCATCAGTTGACCAAGGACGTCATGGTTGAACTCAATTATCAGGGCGCACACGGTGTGCACCTCTCGAGCTTCCTGAGCACCAACGATCCGCCTCCCGGGCCTGGCGATCCCGACCCGCGGCGGCCGTATCCTTTTGCCGGCGCACTCAGCGAGTTGAAGCACATTGCGACTTCGAAATATCACGCTCTGACGGCTAAAGTGGAGAAGCGCTTCTCAGGCGGATTCAGCGTGCTGGGATCGTACGCCTGGGGGAAGTCCATCGACTTGAACTCGCAATTCGGCGGCAGTTCACCACAAGATAACCGTTGTATCCGTTGCGATCTGGGGCTCTCCGATTTCGATCAGCGGCACGTCTTCAACGGCAGCTACATCTGGGTGTTGCCGTTCGGCAAGGGCATGCATGGCTTTGCCAGACAGGTGGTCGGCGGCTGGGAGATCTCTGGTATTACAACCTTTGAAACAGGGCGTTCTTACAACATAGGAATCAATTTCGACAATGCTAATGTGGGTGCGCGCGGGAACTTCCAGCGGCCAAACTTGGTCGGGAATCCGTTCCCGTCCGGGTTTAAACATGGCGCAGGACCTGGCACATCCTGGTTTGATGCGTCGACTTTCGCTGTGGCGCCCCGCTATCAGTTTGGCAATCTGGGCCGCAATCCGTTCAAAGGTCCTGATCTCCGGAACACCGATCTCGGCATCTTCAAGAACTTTCCCATCACGGAACGCTTCAAAATACAATTCCGGACGGAGTTCTTCAATGCCTTCAACGACACCAATTTCAGTACTCCCAATGGGACAAAGGGAGACCCGAACTTCGGCACAATTCTCGGGACCGATACGATACAACGTCAGATCCAATTCGGTTTAAAATTGATCTTTTGATCGAGTTTCGTTTCAGACCGGGTAGGCATCTGCGAACGGCGTCAGTTTTTCTGGCGCCGTTTTTTATTTTTTTCGCCCAGTCTGGCGATGCCAATCTCGCCGCCAGGTTGCAGGCTTTACACTCCGCCATTCAGGCGCGCGATCTTCAATCGATCGAACAGCAACGAAAAGAGCTGTTGCGATCTGCCCCGCAGAACCGCGAAGCGCACGGCACCGCGGGCCAATATCTGGCTGATGCCCGTTATTGTGCGGCAGCCAAAGAAGAATTCGAGATCGCCATGTCTCTCGGAGTATCCGAGGCGCAGCAAGCCGGATCCCACTACCTGCTGGGCCAGTGCTACGAACGCGTCTCGCAGGTCGCCGAAGCCGACCCCGAATACCGCCAGGCGGTGAACATTAACCCCGGCCAGGAAAAATTCCACTTCGCATTGATCTCGCTGCTTGCATCACAATGGGAAACCGGTCTTGGGGAAGATGCCGCGCGAGCGGCGCTGGCGCGATTCCCGGCGTCCGCGCGCATCTGGGCTGCCGCGGGGTTGGTGGAGCTGAAGAACGGCAGCTTCCAGAGTGCGCTCGAAGACTGGCGGCACGCCTCTGCGCTTCAACCTGATTTGCCGCTCGTGGTAAAGCTGCTCGGCAGGATCCAAATGAGCCTCAGCCGGTATGATGAAGCCGTCCAGAACTTCACCAAGGCCGTGAAACTCGATCCTTCCGATGCGCAAGCCTGGTTTTTTGCCGGGCTCGCATATTTGAAGATCGACAATGAAGGTGATCGGGCCCTGGACGCTTTTCTGCGTGCCATCGAACTGAATCCGGGCCCGGCGGAAGGTTATTACTGGGCCGGTTCCATCTACATGCAGAGGAAACATCAAAGCCGGCAGGCCATCCATTACCTGGAGCAGGCGGTGTCGCGCGCACCCGCGTGGGGGCCGGCCAATCAACTGCTGATTCAGGCTTATCGCTCCTCTGGCCAGGATGAAAAGGCCGCCGCCGCGGCTCGTAAATTCAGAACATTGAAACTGCAGGGGCACGCCGCTTCGGAACCTGTCCTCCACTGAGTCATGAGCCGTGTTTCTAGCCTTACAGTATGCGCCGCGCTTCTGGCTGACGGACTCGCCTTGGCGTTTTGGGAAACCTCACCGGCCGCAGTCGACCCGATCCAATTTGAATTGGCGAAAGCTCCCGGACTTGATTTCACCTCGAATTCGGGAGCCACCGCGCGTAAGTATCAGCCGCAAACGATGCTCGCCGGCGTCGCGCTGCTCGATTACGACAATGACGGCCTGCTCGATATTTATTTTGTCAACGGCGCAACCATGCCGGGGCTCGCCAAGGACGACAAGACATATTTCAACCGCTTGTTTCGAAATAACGGTGACGGTACTTTCACGGACGTGACCGCAAGAGCCGGTGTCCAGGGCCGTGGTTACAACATCGGCGTGGCGGTTGCCGACTACGACAACGACGGCTACGAAGACCTTTTCGTCGCAGCTGTCCGCGGCAACATCCTGTATCACAACAATGGCAACGGCACTTTTGCCGAGGTGACCCGGGAAGCCGGGCTGGATCGCCCCGACCCTCTATATGGCAGGCTCTGGGCTACAAGCGCCGCCTGGATCGATTACGATCGCGACGGCTGGCTCGATTTATTCGTCTCCAACTACGTGGTTTGGAATCCGGACAAGGAACCCATTTGCGAATTGGACCATGTGCCGGACTTCTGCCACCCCAAGCTCTATCACGGTCTTCCGAATTCGCTGTTTCGCAACAATCACGATGGCACTTTCACTGACGTTTCCGAGACCTCAGGTATTCGCAAGAGCATCGGTAAAGGTATGGGAGTGGCCGTGGCCGATTTCGACAGCGACGGCTGGCCCGACATCTTTGTAGCCAACGATACGGAGCCCAACGAGCTCTTTCACAACAACGGAAACGGGACATTCAGCGCAGTTGCCGTCGAGAGCGGCGTGGCTTACACCGAGAACGGCACGGCAGCCGCCGGTATGGGTGCTGACGCTCGCGATATCGATAACGACTCCTGGCCCGACCTTTTCGAAACCGCTCTGGTCAAGGAAACCATGCCGTTGTTTCGCAACACAGGCCGTGGACTTTTTCAGGAGATCACGCGGGAGAGCGGCGTGACTGCGGCGACATTGACTAAGGGCGGCTGGGGTAACGGCGTGTTCGACTTGAATGACGACGGCTGGAAGGATTTATTCGTCGCGGCGTCCCACGTCCTTGAAGCTCGAGGAACCCGGCGTGCCAGCGTCGAACAATCCAATATGGTGCTCGCCAATCTGCGCAACGGCAAATTCTCCGACGTAAGTGCTCGTGCTGGTGCCGATTTCGGAAGGCCCGCGGTGCATCGCGGAGCGGCCTTCGGAGATCTCGACAACGATGGCCGCATCGACGTTGTCGTGACTTGCTTAAACGCCAAACCCGAAATTTGGCACAACGCCTCGCCGGCTCTCAATCACTGGTTGCTGATCAAGACCGTTGGCTCGAAGAGCAATCGCGACGGTATCGGAGCGAAGCTGAAGCTGACAACGGCGTCCGGCGTCCAATACAACCACGTAACCACCGCGGTAGGTTTCGCCAGTGCTTCCGACAGACGCGTCCATTTCGGTTTGGGAAAGGACAACACCGCACGGGAACTGCAGATTCTATGGCCGGACGGCGCCGTGCAGACGATCAAGAACCTAAAGGCTGATCAGATATTGACGGTGCGCGAACCTTAGCGCCGGGCTTCGCTCGACGGCGGTACCAGTCCCTTCAGTCGCATGTAGGTGACGATGTTCCCATAGTGTTCGTCATTATGCGCGTTATTGAAGGCTAGCACCGATAACTTAGCCTGCTCCCGTCCGAAAAACTTGACCATGTCTGCCGCGTGCGCATCGGTCATTCCGTCGTACGCTTTATCGCAGTAGGCAAATGCATCTTTCAGGGCTTGCGCCAGATCGGCCTTGCTGGTTTTACTTTTCTCAATGCCTGGCGCCGGGTTCTTCTCGCCGAGCGCCGCGGAGCAGAACGTATACTGGGCGTCCGCCACATGCCCCACAATCTGGCCGAAGCTGCGTACTTCCGGCGTAGGCTTGAAAGAATAGTTTTCTTCAGGCATCTTTTCCGCGGCACGGACCAGATTGTTCTTGATCATGTTGTACGTGCCTTTGTTCCCGGCACTGAGAGGATCTGACGCCGATTGCGCGAAGAGCGCAATGCAGGTCAGAGAAATCGAAACGAGCAGAGCAAGTTTTTCCATACGGAGCATCATTGCACAACTCGGAGGATGGTGGAAATCGCCGATTGCCTGGCCGGTATCGATATTTTGGCGGCCTGGCAATCCAACTATTACATCGTGCGCATGGCAATCGTCGAAGTTGAGGTCTTCTGCTGGGACTCGTCCATCGGGTGGATAGTGCCCTCCGGTAGATGAGTACGCCACCAAAGTTCGGCGTCTGCCTGGGTCCATGGGCAGGCGTTCTGGCACTCCTCCAACATGCGGGCAAGCGCCTCTGCATTTCGAGGCCGGTCTTCCGGTTTCTTCGCCAGGCACGCCATCACTGTTCGTTCGAGACCCGGCGGAATGAAAGCCGTGGTTCGATGCGAAGGAGGATCAGGCGCCGTCTGCACGTGAGCCAGGATCATTGCCATGGAACTTTTCTCGTTGAACGTCAGGGAGCCGGTGAGCAGCCAATAGGCAACGCACCCCAAACCGTAGAGATCTGCGCGGCCGTCGATCTGCTGGTTCCCCATGGCGATTTCCGGAGGCATGTAGGCGGGTGTTCCGGTCGTTACACCCTCCATGGTCATGCGCACGGAGCCCTCGTCGAGCGCCGATTTGACAAGACCAAAATCCAGAACCTTTGCGAAGTCATATTCAACACCCAGCCGGCACAGAAAAATATTTGTGGGTTTGATGTCGCGATGGATCAATCCAGCGTTATGGGCCTCCGCCAGGGATTTCGAGGCCTGACGCAAGACATGCACGATGCGTCCTGGAGGCTGAGGTCCGAACTGTTTCACCAAAGTTTCAAGATCGATCCCATCGAGCAGCTCCATCACGTAATAGAATCCGCCATCCTCCGAGGTTCCAAAGTCGTAAAGCCCCACCGTATGAGGCGACTTCAGGGCCGCCGTAGTTTTCGCTTCCTGCTCAAAGCGGCGCCGGATCATCGCCGCCTGCTTCCCGGTTGCGCGGGCCAGCATCTCCGGCCGAATTAACTTGATAGCAGAGTCGCGGGCTAGCATGCGGT
>WNFW01006647.1_pt1 | contig 11135 bp, 11 predicted proteins | sample 5400131 | NCBI WGS metagenome assembly WNFW01 (sample SAMN13153362, study PRJNA577476) | soil metagenome | isolation source: 20 cm soil or saprolite under grassland replicate 1 | place: USA:California | collected 2016-06-15
TGCAAGTGCGTAGGCGATCAGGCTGTTGACCACCAGGCCCAGCGCGACGATACAGGTGATTATCAACGCCGAGTTGAACATATAGAGACCGAAGGGAAGTCGATGGAAGGCGTCGCTGTAGTTCTGCAGCGAGATGTCGCCATAGGGGATAAAGGCACTCACGGTACTCAAATCTTGCAGGAGCTGGTTCTCGTTGGCTTTCAATGAAGAAACCAACATGAACACCGTTGGGAACAGAAAAAAGATCGCCAGCAGGATCATCAAGAGGTAGTTGAGTGTCAGCCAGGCATATTTTCGGCCAGAGGACAGAGATCTCTGCGACGCTTTTTGGGGGGGAGTGACGGAAGCTTTCACTTTTTGAGTGGTCAGTGCCATGATTTACATCTCTCTTTCTTCAGTCACAATGACGCTCCACAGGACCGGAATCACTCTCATGAGAACAATGAGAAAGAAGACCACCGCGACAGCCGAAGCATAACCGACTCGCACGTTGTCGATGCTCTGATGCACTACATACCACACTACGGTCGCTGTTGCGTTCTGTGGGCCGCCCTGAGTCATGACCTCCACCTGCGCATAGAGTTTAAATGACAGGATAGTGGTTGCGATCAGCACGAAAATAGTGGTATTGCGCAACTGGGGGAGGGTGATGTGCCAGAACTGGCGCCACCTTCCCGCGCCATCGACCCTGGCAGCTTCGTACAGCGGCTCTGGGATCCCCTGTAACCCCACCAGGTAGACTACCATCTGGAAACCGACGCCCTGCCAAATCGACAAAATCATGATCGCCGGTAGCGCCAGTTCTGGATTACTGAGCCAGTCATAGGGCCCCAGGTGTCCGAAGCTGATCGCCTTGATGAACTCGTTGATCAGCCCCTGGCCTGGATTGTAGAGGAATGTCCAAACTACCGCCACGACCACCAGGGGGGCGACTACCGGACTGAAGTAAATCGTTCGGAACACGGTAACGCCGCGCATCTTCTGGTTGATCAAGATCGCCAGGAAGAGAGCCAGGCTGGTCTCGACAGGTACTACAATCATCCCGAATAAGGAGTTGTTTAGTAGGGCCCGGTGGAGTGAGCCGTCTCCCAACATCTGTAGGTAGTTACGCAGCTCTACGAAATTCGTGCGCAGTGGTCCTGAAATCAACCGCTGATTGGTGAACGAGAAGTAGATTGCTATAAAGAAGGGGATGATCAGGAAGATCAACAGCAGAATCAGAGCAGGCGCGGCAAACGCCCAGGCAGAAAAATATTCCTTACGATGCCAGCGAGGCTTTTTGGGTTTCGCAATTGTGCTAGTCTTGGTACGCATCGATATGCTCATAGGTTTCCTCTTGTGCATAAAATGGGGTCGAGGGCAGACGTCCCCCCGACCAGGAGATGATCAGGATAAGTGACCACAAGGGTCGCCCTACTGCCTGGTTGGATAGCCCTGGTTGTCTTCGATGTCCTGGTCTATCTTTTGAACCGCTTTGTCCAGCTCCTCCTTCACATCGGCTCCAGCGGCGATATTCGCCACTGCCACAGCAAAAGCGGAGGTAATAGTGGGATAGGCTGGAGTGATCGGGCGCGGCTCCGCTATACCCCTTTGGAGTTGCTGTACGAATACCTGGAGCGGGCCGTTCGGCGCATACAGCTTGGACTGAGCGATAGCCGAATTGCGTGCAGGCACGGCCCCATTCGCGTTGGTCATACGCGCTATCTCATTGGGCGACAGGATGAAATTCAACACTTTCCAGGCTGCGTCAGGGGTTTTGCAGGATGAGGTGATCCCCCAGTTCCATGATCCCATGCCAGTTTTCGCACCATTGCCCAGGTTCGGTGCTGGCAGCACAAGCAGGTTGTCTCCCAATGCCTTGCTGTAATCTGGATAGACCCAGTGGCCGACCCAACTCAGTGCGGACTTGCCAGACGTGAAATCGGTGTTTTCGACTGGAAAGGGATTGCTGTAGCCCTGCTTGAAGAGGCCCTGGAACCAAGTCATCGCAGCCACTGCGTCCGGGCCGTTCAGCACTCCACTTGACGACTGGTAGTTGCTGCGGTTAATAAGATCCCCCCCAAAGGACTCAACAAAAGGAGAGAAGCCATAAGTGAACCACTCGCCGCCAAAAGCCATCTGTAAGTCCAGCGGATACTCCACGCCTGGCACGTTCTTCAGCTTAGCCAATATGTCGTTGAATTCTGTCAACGTCCAGGGGTTGTCGATAGTGGGGATGCGAGCGCGCACCTCGCTCAGATACTGCTTGTTAGCGTAGATGCCAAGACCAGAATCAAACTGGCCCAGACTGTACAGGTGATGGTTATACATACCCTGATTGATGATCGATGGCAGAAAGTCAGCTTTCATCTCCGGGGACACATACTTATCGAGTGGAAGCAGGTACCCAGACCAGGTGTAGTTATACAAGGTCGGGCCATCGAAATCGAGCAGGCAGGGTAGACTATGGGCCAGCGCTGCGAGGTTCACCTGGTCGGTGTAGCGACCCTCGGGCAACTGCACCGCATCGACCGTTATGTCCGGGTTCCTGTCACTGAAAGCCTTGAGGGTGGCATTGAGTGCATCACGCTCAGCTCCCTGGCCAGAGTGAAAAAACAACTGTACCGTGATTGGGCCACTAGCACTGCCAGCCGTCGTCGATGAAGTTGAGCCACAGGCCGAGAACAGCATACTCAGTAATACCATTAGAGGAAAGATCACTCGCCGGAACTTACGCATGGTCACATACCTTCTGTTTCCCGACAATGGTGTCAGTAAGTATCATCCAATTACAGACTATAGCATGTATTACTACCTTCAACAAGGCAGGCGACCACGCTCTCCAGGGCTGGTGCAAATATGCCTTTTACCTACCCAGAGATGAGGTGGCGTGACGAATCGCTCGCTTTTGTCGTATTAAAACGGAGTGTATATGTACAGATAGACCTGCCTTGCTCAACGTTCTACCTCTGTGTATAGCCGTTCTCGCGGTTTTGGTTCAGAGAGTGAACACATTTTTCATTTGCTTAACCAGGTTATCATAGAGTGAGCCTATAATAGCATCAGCTCTCGCTGATCTGCTACTTTCAAAGCAGCACGGAGGTATTCGATAGTGACAACTCGTCCCGATATTGTGTTACTGGTATTGGATACACAACGCCTTGATCGCCTTTCGTGCTACAGTTGCGCGGAGGAAACATCACCCCTTATTGATGAATTTGCCGCCGACGCTACGCTCTTTGAATGTGCTGTTGCTCCCGCCCAATGGACTATTCCCTCCCACGCATCGATGTTTACGGGCGTGTATCCTTCGACACATAACACTGTGCAGTCCTTTTCTGTCCTACCCGATTTACTCCCCACACTGGCCGAAAGATTACGCGACAGCGGCTATTTCACAACAGCCTTTTGTAACAATCCCCTTGTGGGAGTCGTCAATAATGGACTGCGCCGCGGCTTTCTCAGCTTCTTGAACTATAGCGGGTTGATGACCTCGCGTCCGAATCAAGCAGGCGTCCATCGCAATCTTTATGACCGCTACCGGCAGGTCTTCAAAGGTTTGCTAACCGAGGCCATTTCTTCAATGCAGGATGTCTTTGCACGTTTCGACTTCCTCCTAAACCTCTCGTTCTCTCCTCTGATGGTTCCCCTATGGCAAACGGCTTTGAGCTTCAAGGGCAACACGGGCAAATCGCTGAATGACGCAGCGCAACTGCTTATCGAGCGCAAAGATATAGACGAGGATCAGCCAATATTCAGTTTTATCAATGTAATGGGCGTGCACATGCCCTACCATCCCTCCCAAAAATTTATAGAGCGATTTGCTCCACATGTGCTGCATAATAAGCAGGCACAGCGGTACCTGCGGCACTTTAATAGCGACGTCTTCGGCTGGTATGCCCCCTTGTCGAGCAGCATTGATGAACTGGAGAAGGCTACCCTTGACGGCATGTATAACGCGGAAGTTGCCACGCAGGATGAACTGGTGGGGACATTTTTCAAAAAGCTGCATGAGAGTGGCAGGTTGGATAATACCCTGGTGATCATCTGTGCCGACCACGGGGAGCATCTTGGCGAGAAACGATTGGTGGGACACTCTCTTTCGCTTTACAACGAATTGGTACGAGTTCCGCTGATTATTCGCGATCCGGGCAATGACCTGCCGCGCGGTACGACGGTTGAGCACTTCGTCTCGACACGTCGCATCTTCCAAACGGTGCTGACAGCCGCAAACCTGGCTGACGAAGTCGAAGAAGTACTGACCCTGGCCCAAAGTTCAACCAGCGATCCCGATAGCGGGACGGTTTTCTCAGAGGGAGTACCGCCGCGCAACGTGGTGAAAATGCTGCACCAGCGGCGCCCGCGCGAGACAGAGGAGTTGGGCTGTGATCAAACACGGCGCGCCGTCTGGAGGGATACGCACAAACTGATCCAGACCGGCGAGAATGGCCTCGAGTTATACAGCGCTCTTGAGGATCCCAATGAAAGCTTGAATTTGCGTGATATACTGCCCGAAAGGGTTGAAACCCTCCTAGAACAACTGCACACATTTGTCAGTCACGGCGGTGTAATGGTTGCAAGCCAGGAGCAAGCAGATGGCTTTGACGATCCAGAAGTGCTCCGCCGGCTGCGTGACCTTGATTATATCGAATAACAACGAAATGAGCGAGGACTACCTGTTATGTATCCACCATTTGGCCCCATTCTATTGCAGTTAGGACCACTATCTCTCCATTGGTATGGACTCATTATGGTCGGCGCCATATTGATTGCCGCCTGGGTTGCCAGTCGCTACGTAGCGCGCCATGGGCAGGCGAGCCAAACAATATGGGATATGCTGCTCTGGGTACTCATACCGGCGTTGATAGGCGAACGACTCTACTATGTATTCATTCAATCGCCGCGAGGGCCGACCGGCCTTGGTCATTACCTGGCCAACCCTATAGAGATTCTAGAGATCTGGCGAGGCGGCATGCACATTTATGGCGCCTTCATCTTTGGCGGAATTGCCCTTGGCCTCTATGCCCTTTGGAAAAAATTACCACTGTTGATTTATCTCGATGCAGTCGCACTGGCCCTGCCTCTGGGCCAGGCTATCGGGCGCTGGGCTAATTTCATCAATCAGGAACTCTACGGTCCGCCAACAACGTTGCCATGGGGATTACGCATTGACGCCGTGCACCGTATTCCTCCCTATAACAATTTGACCCTCTATCCCGAGAGTGTGCGCTTCCACCCCCTTTTCCTTTACGAGTCAATCGCAAATTTGCTTGGTTTTGTGCTCATTTTCTGGATTTCGCGCCGCTTCGAGAAACGCCTGCGCAATGGAGACCTCTTGCTCATCTACTTGATTTTCTATCCATCCGTGCGCTTCTGCCTCGAGTTTCTCCGCACCGACTCCTGGTTCTTCCCGGGCACGCCATTTAATGTCGTACACCTGCTGTCCGCTGTAGCCATCGTCACCGCTATAACGCTCCTGATTGTACGTCACCGCAGACCAGCGGCTGTGGCTGCACAAGCTGCTGAGGGTACTAAGGGTACAACGAGTGTTGGAAGTAACGAAGTAAGGAGCGTCGAAGGCAATGCAGAATCTGTTGAAGAGGATTCTGGGGAGGTTGAGCACGAGGCAGAGAAAGCGCAGCCGGTGGATCAAACACTTGAAACTGCCGACGTGATAGCTACTATCCCGAGTGCTCATGGCACACTTGAGGATGAAGACGACAAGGAAATGGAAACGGTCGCTACACAATCCGATGGCATGAAAGCCGATAGTTAGTTACTACGCCGTTTTTTCTAGTGCTTCCAGATGAAAGAATCGCTGCATGGTCGCAATCTCATCGAGGCTGCGAACATAAATATTTGGGAATCGAGCGCATTGAGGTAGAGCTCACCTTTCTCCACCGCGGGAGAAAAGAAGAACACAGTGCTCTTCTTATATTGCCAGAGTAGAGAGCCATCCTTGGACTGCAAAGCATAAAGGGCGTTATGGCCTGTACTCACATAGCGAACTTTTAATGGTAAGTGAGCTAAAGAGGCATGAAGAAGTCTTTCAGGCGCTCTCAAAATGTTCCGCGCGACAGATAGTGCTTTCCATCCTCTCTTACCTGCTGCTTGCAAGCGACTATATGTGGATGCAGGTGAATGGTGCTCCTGGCTTGCGGGTTCAGTTTCCAGTATGGATTGACGCCACATGCGGCTGTTTGAAGAAGCCAACTCCGATTGCCACTGAAAAGCGAAAAGATGCTCTTCGCGCTGTAGTAGATGCATTGGAAGACTAGAAAGTGGTTCAACGTCAGGTAAACTGTTAATCTGCCTGCCTATTTCCTGATAGTAGACGTATGCGGCGGCGCAGGCTGAACAAGCTAACAGGTGGTTTCTGAGAGCAAGGCGCTCATAATATGGAAGATCATCCTGGTATTTCATGGCAAGCTTCTCCGCCCAACCGGCACAGGGCACAAGGAATGAATCTTTCATTTGAACGACCTCACTTTCTCCTTTGCATCTTTTCCATGCGCCAGGCGTTCATACGCCTTACGAAATTGGTCACTGCCACGGCTAACGTAAATGCTGATACTCTTTTCACTGAGGTTCAAAGATTTAGCGATTTCGCGCTGAGATAAACCCACGTAATGTTGTAGGAGTAGACAGGCACGATACTGTGGGGATAGGGTCACCAGGGCTGATTTGATGTGTTCTGCCTCTTCTATCTGCTTTTCAGGCCCCGCTATACTCATTGACTCAGGCGTATTCTCCACGTCCTGTTCTTTCCAGAGTGGCCAACGGGTCTTCCGGCGCCGCAAATAATCGATAGCCGTATTGGTAGCTATACGAAAGAGCCATGTATCGAAATGCAATTCATCATGCATAGATGGTAGCGCTCGCCATACCTTGATAAAGGTCTCTTGAGCCAGATCACGACCCTCCTCGTCGTTGCCAACCATACGAGCAAGATAGGTACAAATCCGAGCATTATAAAGCCGAAAAAGCGTGTCGAAAGCAGCTATATTCCCTGCCTGTGCATCTCGTACGACGGTCACAAACCAGTCCATTTCAACGGGCAAGGTGGCAAGAGTAGGATCACGCGCTAACTGAGACATTAGACGGGTCCCTCCACATGAAAATTTTTGTCTACTATTATGACGATGGCCGTTGAGGAAATTCTAACAACAATTGAGACATATCTGGCAAATTGGCAGAGTCTTGAGAAAGGATATACCGGCGCAGCAATAAAAAGGTGTTGTAACCGGTACACGAATTATTTAATGTAGGAAGAGCTATGTAGGATTTTGCCTTCTACTTACGTCTTACGAAGAGAGAACGTCTATCCAAATCTAAAGATGAAACGGCATACTAAGGAGAAGCGGCATGAAAAGGAATTCAGCCTGCTCGTCCAGTTTAAACAAAGCGAACGCATGTAATACGTCACAGGAAGATGATTTCTCACCATCAGCTGCTGAAATGCCACAAAGTGATCAAAACAATCAGGAGAAAGAGGTGCTCCGACGTATTTTGCAACAGAGTGATACATGGACAAAGGAGTATCTACGTGCTTGTTTAAGTGAGGACCTACTCGTCTGGCTGCGCCTGCAACCGAGACGAGTAGAGGCTTGCGACTGCGAGGACGAAGAGTACCTGGTGCAAACTCTTGAATATATCTATCAGGCGGGTGGTTATGGTAATGTGCTAGAGTGCCATTCCACTGATGACATGCTGCGGTACATAAACGCGAGCCTGAACGGTCTCCTTATCGATACATTGAGAAATCGTTCTACGTGTACAGATTAAAGGTTCAGAGCGTCTACCGTCTCAAGTACCTCGTTGGCATGCTCTTCCGGTTTTACCTTGTGCCATGCCTTGCGTACAATGCCATCTTTATCGATCAAGAAGGTCTCCCGGTTGACGCCCATATACTTTTTGCCGTACATGTTCTTCTCTTTGTAGACGCCGTAAATTTGCGAAACAGTCGTATCAGTATCAGAGAGCAGGGGGAAAGGCAAGCCATATTTTTCCGCGAATTTCTGGTGAGAGAGAACATCGTCAGCGCTGACACCCAGTACTACGATACCACGCTTCTGCATGAGATGGTTGGCATCACGGAAGTTGCACGCCTCTTTGGTACAGCCGGGAGTGTCATCCTTGCAGGACTGGACACCTGTACGCTTCACGTTCTCCCTTGCAAATGCAGACAGCCGCCCATATATTTTTTACCAGCGTAGTTCTTCTCTTTCCACACACCATAAAGCTGCGAAACAGTTGTATCGGTATCAGCCAGCAGAGGAAAGGACAGACCGTATTTGTCGGCAAATTTTTGATGCGAAGGGATGTCATCGGCGCTAATGCCCAGTACGACAACTCCCCGTTTTTGCATCGCATGATCGGCGTCGCGGAACGAGCACGCTTCAGCAGTACAGCCAGGGGTGTCGTCTTTTGGATAAAAGTATAAAACAATTGTATGGCCGCGTAAAGCGCTTAACTGAACCTGGCCGTCTTTTACAATATTATCGCTTCCTATGGCCGGAAGGGTGAAATCAGGAGCAGGTTGTTGCTCCTGGATAACTGAATCGCTCATAAAACTTCTCCTTGAAACTTGAAAAAAATTGAACGTCGCCACATGCAAGACGAGGTTCCACTACAAAGCGGGGCCAGTTTCCTGGGTGACAGCATGCCGTAATGGGGCAACTGCCGCCCGGGACGCGATAAATCGGGTTCCTACATGATCTCCCGGATGCGGCCGGGATCGCCTCTCTATTTTCATATTCGTGATAACACGCCGACCTTGAAAACTATTTCGTTTTCCCTAAAGCGAGAGCATGCGCTGCAAGGCAACTCTGGCCCAGAGTGCTGTTTCACCATCGACAGTGACCTGGTTAATTACCTGATCCTCGACGAGACCCTCTAATACCCAGGCGAGATAGGCCGGGTGTATGCGGTACATGGTTGAGCAGGGACAGACGATGGGATCGAGGCAGAAGATGAATTGTTCCGGGTGCTCTTTGGCGAGGCGATGTACCAGATTTATCTCGGTACCGATGCCCCATTGACTGCCGGCAGGGGCTTTCTCGATTTGTCCAATGATATACTCGGTGGAGCCGTAGAGATCGGCGGCCTCTACGACTTCGCGGCGGCATTCTGGATGGACGAGAATCTTAATGCCAGGATAGTCGGCGCGGGCTTTGGCAATCTGCTGCACATGAAAGCGCATATGGGTGGTGCAGTAGCCCTTCCACAAAATGATCCTTGACCGCTCCAGTTCCTCTTCGGCATCGTCGGAGGCCATTGGGTCTTTGGGATTCCAGACGGCCATCTGATCTTCTGCTATGCCATATTTCAGGGCGGTATTGCGACCAAGATGCTCATCGGGGAAGAACAAAACGCGTTTCCCCTGGTTGAAGGCCCACTTGATGACGGCAGGGGCATTGGAGGAGGTACAGACGATGCCACCATTGCGCCCACAGAAGGCTTTGAGATTGGCGGCCGAGTTCATGTAGGTGACGGGTACAATGCCGGCATCTTCACCAAGTGTGTCATGGAGCATTTGCCAGCATTCTTCGACCTCGGCGATGTTGGCCATATCGGCCATGGAGCAACCCGCCGCGGGATTGGGCAGGATAACGCGCTGGTGAGGGGCGCTGAGAATATCGGCGCTCTCCGCCATAAAGTGTACGCCGCAGAAAACGATGTAGTCGGCCTGCGGACGAGCTGCGGCTAGCTGCGCGAGCTTAAACGAATCGCCACGAAAATCGGCATACTTGATAATTTCATCGCGCTGGTAGTGGTGCCCAAGGATGACGAGCCGCTCCCCGAGTTTCTCTTTAGCAGCGGCAATGCGCCGATCCAGTTCATCGCCAGACATCTCTGCATACATGAGGGGGACATTATCGATACGGGTTGAGTGAGTATGTTGTGCGCGAGTTCTGGTGGAAAGGAGCGGCAGAATGCGCTCTTCTTTACTTTCCGCACATGCTGTTTGCAGGGCCATCAGTTTTCTCCTTTTTCAAAGTTACCTGAGATGAGTTTTTTCCGTTGATCATCAAGCAAATTCCAGGGATACATCAAAATTGGGTGCTGAATGGGTTAAGGCACCGAGCGAGATAAAATCTACACCGGTAGCTGCGACGGCGGCTAAACGCTGCGGGTTGGTGCCAATGTTGCCGGAGGCTTCTAAGAGCACACCCGGTGCGTCACGACGCGCCAGCTCAACCGCGCTACGCATGGTCTCAACATCCATATTGTCCAGAAGGATTACATCAGCGCCAGCCTCCAGGGCCAGGCGCACTTCTGAGATTGTTTCACATTCCACTTCTATCTTGAGAAGGTGCTGAGCGGTGCGACGCGCGGCATTGACGGCCTGCACAATACCTCCAGCAGCCTTGATATGGTTATCTTTGATGAGTACTCCGTCACTGAGGCCAAAGCGGTGATTCTGTCCACCGCCGAGGAGAACGGCGTCTTTCTCCAGGCCACGCAGGCCAGGAGTTGTCTTGCGTGTATCTAGAATGCGTGTTTGCGTGCCTGCCACTGCCTGGACACAACGGGCTGTTATAGAGGAGATACCGGAGAGATGACCAAGGAAGTTGAGGGCGACACGTTCAGCGCTTAATATGGAGCCAGCCGGACCACTCAAACGGGCAAGGACCTGGTCAGGATGGACGTGCTCAAGCGAGACCGGCTACAACTCCTTCCTGGCGCGCAATGATATTGGCCTGGGCGAGTTGATCTTTTGGAACGGTGCTCAACGTTGTGATATCGTAATCTGCCCCGTCCTCATCGAGGGCCTGTCTAATTACATCAACAGGTGGCTTACGCATAAATGATCACCTCCCGTTGTGGAGTGGTCGTTACTGGCCTGGAAGAATCTTTTACATAGGGATAGTGTACGCCTGTGAGCGATTCATCGAGGCGCTCAAAATCGCTTCGCCAATGACTGCCACGGCTCTCGCGGCGCTGCAGAGCGGCAGCTATAACCAGTTCAGCCATGAGCAGCATGTTTCTGGTCTCTGCCCACTGTGGTAGATGCGCAGGCCCTTCATTTCCAGAGCTGAGCATAGCAGGTAGAGAGTGGTGCAGTGTTTGTATTCGCCGCCTGGCTTCAAGCAGGCCTATCTCATCGCGGCAGAGTGAAACGTATTGCCACATGATGCTGCGTATCTCACGAC
>WNFW01009544.1_pt1 | contig 11135 bp, 9 predicted proteins | sample 5400131 | NCBI WGS metagenome assembly WNFW01 (sample SAMN13153362, study PRJNA577476) | soil metagenome | isolation source: 20 cm soil or saprolite under grassland replicate 1 | place: USA:California | collected 2016-06-15
GGGCCGGCCGTCGGGCTCGTGGCCGCCCGACGCCCCCACCGGCGAAAGCAGCACCGGCTCGCGGAACTGCAGCTGGCTCAGCACGCTCAGGTCCACGCCGGCATGGCCGTGTCCGTACAACAGCACCGTCGCCTGTTTGCGCACCAGCGGCGCCAGGCCTGCGAACAGCGCTCCCGATCCAGAGGCCTCCACCAGCAGCTCCACCCGGCGGCCGCAGGTGTGGGCGAGCACGGCTTCCACCAGATTCACGGCCGTCGGGTCGACCGTCTCCGCGCCGAACCGTTCCGCCAGCGCGCGCTTCGCGGCGCTCGGCTCGGTGACCAGCAACTTCCCGTCGAAGCCGAGCACGTTGCGCAGATACTGCACCCAGAGGAGACCTGCCGGGCCCGCGCCGCAGATCAGCACATGACCGACCTGCCGCCCGCTGTCCTTGCGGGGCTGTATGGCATACCGCGCCGGCGTCCGGAGCAGCACGTCCGACGCGTGCACCACGCACCCCAGGGGCTCGGTCAGCGCGGCCGTCACGGCGTCGCCCGCGGCTTCGGTGCGCACCGCGTTCACGGCGGGTATGGCCAGGTACTCGGCCAGCCCGCCCGGCAAGCCGGTGATGCCGTGCTCCCTGTAGAGCTCGCACTGATGTGAGTCGCCGCTGGCGCAGTATTCGCAGGCGGGCGAGCGCCCCTCGCTCACGCAGCTGCGTCCTTGATCGACCACGACGCGATCGCCGGGACCTAAGTCCCGGACGCTCGTGCCCGTCTCCTCGACCACGCCCGCGATCTCATGCCCGAGGATCTGCGGTTCCCGGGCGAGCGGGATCGGGTCCCCACGCTCGTCGCGATTGTAGTTGCCGTGCCCGGCGAAGATGTGGAGGTCGGTGCCGCACAGCCCGACCGCCGCGACACGCACCAGGACTTCGTGCGGCCGCGGGCGAGGAGTGGCGACGTCGCGCACTTCGATCCGCCCGACATCGACAAGCACCGCCGCTTTCACCGGTTGGGACCTCCCGAACCTCCCAAACCTCCCCCAACCTGCAGTTCGACCACCGATGCGATCGTGCTCGGCGGCACGCGCGGCAGCTGGATCGCGAAGCCCGAGTCCGCGCGCTCGATCGTGAGCGGCGTGCCATCGGCCAGCAGCGCGGCCGACAGCGGTCGTTCGGAGACGCCGGTCAGCGCGAGCCGGCCGTCCTTGGGCCAGTCGAACACGTGGGCGTACAGCTTGCCCCGCTTGGCGGTGTAGCGGCCCCAGGGGGGCCTGCCGTAGGGACTCACGGTTGTCCCGTAGATGCTCTCGCCGTTGGCCTTCATCCAGTCGCCCATCTCGTGCAGCCGCGACACGATCGGCCCGGGGATCACGCCTTCCGATGTCGGTCCGACGTTGAGGAGAAAGTTGCCGCCCTTCGAGGCCACGTCGATCAACGTCCGCAGCAGTGTGCGCGTGTCCTTCCAATCGTCGTCGTACGACTTGTAGCCCCAGGTGTCGTTCATCGTCATGCAGGTTTCCCAATCCACGCCCGGAAGCCCCTCGGGGGGCACCTGCTGCTCGGGGGTCCCGAAATCCCCCAACCCGATCTGGCCGGCCTGGTTCAGGCCGCTCAAGCCCTGGCGCGTGTGCCCCACGCGGTTGTTCACGATGAGGCCCGGGCGCAGGGCGCGCACGAATGCGTACAGATCGCGCCCGCGCTCGTCGTTCCAGTCGGCGATCCACTCCCCGTCGAACCACAGCACATCGATCTCGGGGTACTGCGTGAGCAGCTCCTTGAGCTGGGGTTTCATGTACGTGTCGACGTAGCGGCCGAAGTTGGGATTGCTCCAGGTGCGGGAGTTGTATTCGGGCGCGTTCGGCCCCTGGGCGTCGGGGTGGTGCCAGTCCATGATCGAGTAGTAGACGCCGAACCGCATGCCGGCGCGGTGCGCCGCCTGGGCCAGCGCCTTGAGCGCGTCCCGCTTGTACGGCGTCGCATCGACGACGTCGTAGCGCGACACCTTGGAGTCGAAGATGGCGAACCCGTCGTGATGCTTCGACGTGATCACGATGTATTTCATCCCCGCGTCCTTGGCGATGCGCACCCATTCGTCGGGGTCGAACCGCACCGGGTTGAAGCGGTGCACGAACTCCTCGTAGTCGGGGATGGGGACGTGCGCCCGGCTCATGATCCATTCACCAATGCCGGGGATGCGCTCGCCCTTGTACGTTCCCGCGGCGACGGCGTAGGCGCCCCAGTGGATGAACATCCCGAAGCGCGCGTCGCGCCACCAGGCCATGCGGGCGTCCCGTTGGGCCGGCGTTTCGTGGGCGACGTCTTGCGCCGCGGCCGGCGCCACCGACAGGATAGCGGCGAGTGCGCAAGTGAGGGCGGATCGAACGTTCATGCATTCCTCCAGGCTGCTCCATCGGGATACCCGTAGGTTTCCAGGCTTTCGGGCTTCATCGTGATGCTGTAGCCGGGCGCCGTGGGCGCCATGTAGCGGCCGTCGCGCACCACCACGGGGTCCACAAAGTGCTCGTGGAGGTGATCCACGTACTCCACCACCCGGCTTTCGAGCGAGCCGCTCACGGCGATGTAGTCGAACATCGCGATGTGCTGCACGTACTCGCACAACCCCACGCCGCCGGCGTGCGGGCAGACGGGGATGCCGAACTTCGCGGCGAGCAGCAGCACCGCCAGTACCTCGTTCACGCCGCCCAGCCGGCAGCTGTCGATCTGACAGAACCGAATCGCCTTCGCCTGCATCAGCTGCTTGAAGACGACGCGGTTCTGGCACTGCTCGCCGGTCGCGACGCCGATGGGAGCCACCGCCTTGGCGATCGTCGCGTGGCCCAGCACATCGTCCGGGCTGGTCGGCTCCTCGATCCACCAGGGATCGAACCGCGCCAGCTCATGCATCCAGGCGATGGCCTGGTTCACGTCCCACACCTGATTCGCGTCTACCATGAGCTTGCGGTTGGGCCCGATCTCCTGGCGCACCAATGCGGCGCGGCGCATGTCGTCCTGCAGGTCCCGTCCGACCTTGATCTTGAAGTGCGACCAGCCGCGCGCCACGCCCTCGCGGCACAAGCGGCGGATCTTCTCGTCGGGGTAGCCAAGCCAGCCGGCCGAGGTGGTGTACGCGGGGTAGCCCGTGGCGCGGATTTCCGCTTCTCGCGCTGCCCGCGTGGGAGCGTGCCGGCGCAGGAGCACGATGGCCTCGTCCGGCGTGAGCGCGTCGGTGATGTAGCGGAAGTCGATGCAGCGCACCAGCGCCTCGGGACTCAAGTCGGCGAGCAGCTTCCAGAGCGGCTTGCGCTCGATCTTGGCGTACAGGTCCCACACGGCGTTCACGACGGCCGCCGTGGCGAGGTGCAGCACCCCTTTTTCCGGTCCCACCCAGCGCATCTGCGAGTCGCTCGTGAGCCGGCGCCAGAACCCGGCCATGTCGTCCTTGATGTGCTCGAGCGTGAGACCTTGGACCAGTGGTGCGAGCGAGCGAATCGCGGCGACGCACAGCTCGTTCCCCCGGCCGGCGGTGAACGTGAGCCCGTGTCCGGTCAGGCCGTCGGGCCGATCGGTGTGGAGAATGGCGTACGCCGCGGAATAGTCCGGGTCGGGGCTCATGGCATCGGAGCCGTCCCGCTCCCGCGACGTGGGGAACCGGATGTCCAGGGCGTCGACCCGTGTGATCGTGGTCGGCATGATCACATGGCGGTGAAGCCGCCGTCCACCGGCAGCGCGACGCCGGTCACGAACGATGCCTCAGGAGAGACGAGCCACAGCGCGGCCTCGGCGCACTCCTCCGGAGTGCCCAGTCGGCCCAGCGGTTGTGCGGCGCCGTACGCGGCCCACGCGGCGGCGGGATCGGGCATCGCGTCCGCGAACTGACGCAGCATGGGCGTGTCGATGATCCCGGGGCATAGGGCGTTCACGCGGATGCCGCGCGTCGCGCAGTCGAGGGCCAGGGCCTTGGCGAGCAGTACCACCGCGCCCTTGGACGCGCAGTACACCGGTGAATCGGTCTGCGCCACCAGTCCCGTCTTGCTCGCGGTGAAGAGCATGACGCCCCCGCTGGCCTGCCCGACCATGATGGGGATGGCGTGGCGCGCGGCGTACAGCGGGCCTTTCACGTTCACGTCCAGCACACGATCGATTTCCTCGTCGGCGCTCTGTGGGAGCGTCTTGGGCAGATTGACGCCGGCGTTGCAGAACAGGATGTCGAGCGAGCCGTAGCGCTCGACGCAAGCGTCGATCATGCGCTCGCAGTCGGCGCGCCGGCCCATGTCGCCGCACAGGAAGCGGGCGGTTCCTCCCGACCGCTCGATCTCGCGCACCAGCTCTTCGCCCGCGGCGCCCTGAGTGTCCACGAGCAGCAGGCGGGCGCCCGCTGCGGCGAAACGCAGGGCGCTGGCCCGTCCGATGCCACTCGCGGCGCCCGTGATTACCGCGGCCTTGCCGGCCAGCCGCCCGTCAGACATAGGCGCGCACGCGTTGCCGCGCGGAGCCGAGCCCGTCGATGCCGAGCTCGACCTCGTCGCCGGCCGCGAGGTAGCGCGGCGGGCGGTGCCCCAGCCCGACGCCCGCCGGGGTGCCCGTGGAGATGATGTCGCCGGGCAGGAGCGTCATGAACTGACTGATGTAGCTGACGAGGGCCGGCACGTTGAAGACCAGCTCGCGCGTCGAGCTGCACTGCTTGGTCTCGCCGTTCACCTTGAGCCAGAGCTGGAGATCGTGCACGTCGCGGATCTCGTCGGGCGTGGCGAGAAACGGCCCGAGCGGCGCGAAGGTATCGCAGCTCTTGCCCTTCACCCACTGGCCGCCGCGCTCGAGCTGGAACGCCCGCTCCGAGTAGTCGTTGTGCAGCACGTACCCGGCGACGTAGCCCAGCGCCTCGTCGCGCTCGACGTACGCCGCCCGGCGGCTCAGCACGACGGCCAGCTCGACCTCCCAGTCGACTTTGGTGCCGCCCTTCGGGATCACCACCTCGTCATTCGGCCCGCAGATCGAGCTGGTCGCCTTGAAGAAGATGACCGGCTCTTTGGGAACGTCCTGACCGGTCTCGCGCGCGTGATCCCGATAGTTGAGACCGATGCAGACGATCTTGCTGGGCCGGCACAGGGGCGGGCCCAGCCGCACTCCGTCCGGCACGACGGGCGCCGCGCCGCCGTCACGCGCCAGCCAGCGCGCCAGGCGCGCGAGGCCGTCCGACCCGAAGAATGCCTCGTCGTAGTCGGACCCGAACCCCGACGCATCGATGCGGCGGCCGTCGGGCAGGATCAAGCCGGGCCGCTCCTCGCCGGGACGCCCGAATCGGATGAGTTTCATCGCTCACATTTTCAGGGTGACAAAGCCGCCGTCGATCGCGTAATTGCTTCCGGTAATGAACGCCGCCGCGTCCGAGCAAAGAAACAACGCCAGCTCGGCCATTTCCTCCGGTCGTCCCATGCGGCCGATCGGCTGCGTCCGGGACAGCTGCTCGAACATCTCCCGCTCCCGCCCCGGATAATTCTTGGCCAGGAATCCGTCCACGAACGGGGTGTGGACCCGCCCCGGGGCGATGGCGTTGCAGCGGATGCCCTGCGCCACGTAGTCGCGCGCCACCGAGTAGGTCATGGTGAGCACGGCCCCCTTGGTCATCGAGTAGGCGAAGCGGTCGGGAATCCCCACGGTCGACGCCACCGACGCGATGTTGAGGATCACGCCGCCGCGCCCTTTCATCTCCAGGACGGCCGCGCGCATGCAGTGGTAGACGCCCTTCACGTTCACGGCGTAGAGCCGGTCCAAGTCTTCCTCGGTCGTTTGCTCGACGGTACCGACGTGTGCGATGCCGGCGCTGTTCACGAGAATGTCCGCTGGTCCAAAGCGCTGCGCGACCGCCTGAAAGGCGCGCTGCACGTCGGCCTGCCGGCTTACGTCGCAGGGCACGGCAAGGCCCTCGCTGCCGCAGCCGGCGATCTCGCGTGCCACGTCACGCGCCGCCGCCTCGGCGACGTCGAGCACGGCGACGCGCCCGGCGGCGCGCGCGAACCGCAGGGCGATCGCCCGGCCGATGCCGGACCCGCCGCCGGTCACGATCGCGACCTTGCGCTCGATCTCTTTCACAGGCCGTACACTCGTGCCGCGGTGTCGCCGTAGAACCGGCCCCGGTCCGTTGCGCTCCATCCGCGCGTGAACTGCTGCGTGAAGCCGTACCACCTACCGTAATCTCCCGCCAGCGTCAGGACGGGCCAGTCGCTGCCGTACAGCACGCGCTCGCGACCGAAGCATTCGACCACCCGCGCGGCGTAGGGGACCAGATCCTCCGGACACCACGCTTCGGAAGCCTCGGTGAGCAGGCCCGACAGCTTACACCACACGTTCTCGTGGGCCGCCAGACCCGCGATATTCCTGCTCCAGGGCTCCAGGGCGCGTTGCCGGATGGCCGGCTTGCCGCAATGATCGAGCACGAAGCGCGTACCGGGGCAGTCGCGCACCAGGTCTATGACCTCGGGCAACTGGTCGTGCGTCGCGCACACATCGAAGACCAGCCCCCGCCGGCCCACCTCCCGCACGCCCTCTACGAACGAGCGCTGCCGGCAGAATCCGGCGGGCTGCCCCTGGATATTCTGGCGGATGCCTTTCACCCTGGGCGAGCGGGACAACGCATCCAGCGTGTGGCCCACCCCTGACCCCTGACCCCCGAGCCCTCGCGTGAGATCGACAAACGCGACGATGCCGGCGACCCGCGGCTCCGCCTGCACCAGCCGTTCCACCAGCTCCACCTCCTGCCGGGCTTCGTCCGGCCGGCAGTTGGCTTCCACGAACACGATGCGCTCGATCGGGATCTGCCCCGTCGCCGCCGCGTAGTCGGGCGGGAGGAAGGCCCGGTGGAGCGAAGGCACCCCCGTGAGCCACGAATAATGAAGGACCCCCGGGTCCCAGAAGTGGACGTGGGAGTCGAATCCCGCCCTTACGCGATCGAGCGCCACCGCCAGTACGATGATCGCGCCGATGATGATTTCCTGGATGTAGTTCGGCCATCCCATCTGCTGGCAGCCGTTGCGCAGGAACGCCATGATCAGCGCGCCCACCACCGAGCCGAACACGCTTCCCTCGCCGCCCAGCAGGCTCCCGCCGCCGATCACCACCGCGGCGATCACATCGAGCTCCGTCCCGATCGCCACCGTGGGATCGCCCTGGCGCAGCCGCGAAAACTGCATCACGCCCGCCAGCCCGAAGAACACGCCCGCCGACGCGTAGATCGCGAGCTTGAGCCGGTCGGTCGCGATGCCGCAGGCGCGCGCGGCCAGCTCGTTTGAGCCGAGGGCGAACACGTGCCGGCCGAAAACGGTGCGGCGCAGGACCGTCGCCGTGAGCGCCGCCAGCGCGAGCATGATCCATACGCCTGGGGCGAGCACCATCCAGGATGCCCGAGGAAACGTGACGAGCAGGTCGTTCACCCACGTCGCCGGCACGTTCACTGTCTGTTCGTGCGCGATCCACTTGGCGATGCCGCGGGCGATCCCGAGCATCCCCAGCGTGGCGATGAACGGCACCACCCGCAGGCCCGTGATTAGCAGGCCGTTGCCCAGGCCCACCAGCCCCCCCGCGACCAGCGCCGCGGCGGTGGCGGCCCCGGGGGGCCAGCCCGCGGCGATCCCGAGCGCGGCCACCACGCCGGTGAGCGCGATCGCCGCGCCGACCGAGAGGTCGATGCCGCCGCTGATCATGATCACCGTCATCCCGATCGCTCCCAGGGCGACGATCACCGTTTGCGACAGGACGATGCGCAGATTGAACGGCGAGAGATAGCGGGCGGGGGAATCGGTGAGCAGCGCAAAGACGATGACGACGACCACGAGCGCCAGGGCGGGCCCGAGGCGCCCCAGCCACGCGCGGAGCGCGGCCCGCGGCACGAGCCTCCAGCCCCCCCCCGCGCGGCGCGTGGGGACGGCCGGCGCGGCTTTAACGTTCGAGTGCGTCAAGCACACCCTCCGCCTCACCGAGTATCACCGCTGCTCCCGTACGGGCCGAGCGGTACATCGCCTCCACCAGGGCGACGCTCCTGCGACCCTCGCGACCGTCGCACAGCAGCGCCGTGCCCGCGTTGATCGCCGCCACGAAGTTCTCGAGCACGCGGCGGTGGCCGCGAATGTCCGCCGGGAATGCCGCGGTCGTCGCCTCGAGCGTCCCCACGGCGCCGTTCGCGAACTCGAGACAGGCGACCGCCGTGTCCTCCACCGCGATCGTATGCAGCGCCGTGCGGGTGGTGGCATACACGCGGTCGACGTCCCCGAGGAGCCAGAGCAGCAGGTCGACGGTGTGGATCCCCTGGTTCATCAGGGCCCCGCCGCCGTCCAGCCCCCAGGTCCCGCGCCAGCGCGAGCCCGCGTAGTACTCCGGCGGGCGATACCACGGCACACGGCCCGAGGCGATGATGGGGCGACCGAGGCCGCCCCCGGTGATGAGCTGCTTGAGCCAGATCAGGTCGGGTGCGGCGCGATCCTGATAGATCACGCCCAGTTTCACCCCCGCGCCGTCGCACTCGGCCGTGAGCCCGTCGATGCGTGCGGTCGTGACGTCGAGCGGCTTCTCCACCAGCACGTGCAGCCCCTGCCGCGCCGCCGCCTGCGCGTGCTCTGCGTGTACGCCCGAGGGCGTTCCGACGACCACGACGTCCATGGGCCGGTGCGCCAGAAACTCGTCCAGGCCCCGGTAGGGTTTTCCTCCGTAGCGCTGCGCCATGGCGGACGCCTTGGCCGGGTCGCGCCCCCAGTACGCCACGAGCTCCGCCCCCGCGACCTCGCGGGCTGCGCGCGCATGGGTGTCGCTGATGTTGCCGCACCCCACGAGGCCGATGCGCACGGTCACGTGCCGGACTCGGTTCCACGGGTCAGTCCCTCCCACAGCCCCTGGAGGTACATGGCGCCCAGCGCGCGGTCGTACAGGCCGTACCCGGGGCGACCACGCTCGCCCCAGATCATGCGCCCGTGATCAGGGCGCATCGGCCCCGCGAAGCCGACGTCGCGCAGCGCCCGCAGCACGGCGTACAGATCCACGCCACCGCATGCCGACGGGTGGGCCGTCTCGTGAAAGCGCCGCTCGCCCGTGACCCGCACGTTGCGACAGTGGGCGAAATGAATCCGCGGCCCGATCCGTCGCACCATGGCCGGCAGGTCGTTCTCCGGGTCGGCGCCGAGCGAGCCGGTGCAGAACGTCACGCCGTTCGCCGGGCTGTCCACCAGAGCCACTAACCGCTCCAAATCCGAGCCCCTGCAGATGATCCGGGGCAGACCGAAAATCGGCCACGGCGGGTCGTCCGGATGGATCGCCATCCGTACGCCGGCGTCCGCGGCCGCCGGGACGACCCGTTCCAAGAAATAGGCCAGGTTGTCCCACAGGCGTTCCGCGTCCACGTCCCGGTACGCCGCGAGCAGCCGCTGCAGCTCGTCCGGACCGTACGCCGTAGCCCATCCCGGGAGGTCGCCCGTCCCGCGCGACAGGTCCACGGCGGCGAGCGCGCGGTCGTCGTACGCCAGGGCGGTCGATCCGTCGGCGAGCGGCTGCGCCAGATCGGTGCGCAGCCAGTCGAACACCGGCATGAAGTTGTAGCACAGCACCGGAATGCGTACCGTGCCCATGGCGCGCACGCTCTCACAATAGTTCGCGATCAGCCGCTCCCGGCCCGGGCGGCCGAGCTTGATGTCTTCGTGGACGGGAATGCTCTCGACCACGGCGAACGTGAGTCCGGCGCCCTCGATCTCTCCCTTGAGCCGCTCGAGCCCCTCGCGGGTCCACGCCGCGCCCACCGGCACGTCGTACAGGGCGCTCACCACGCCCGAGACGCCCGGGATGTGCCGGATGTGCGCCAACGGGATCGGGTCGTCTCGCCCGAACCAGCGAAACGTCATGCGCATGTGCGTACCAGCTGCTCGACGTCCTGGGTCGACGCGCGACTCCAGTCACCCGGGACGCCGAGTTTCAACGCCCCGGCCGCCGCGCCGAACTCCACGGCCTCGGGGCCCGGGCGCCCCCGCAGCAGCGCCGCGACGAGGCCCGCGGCGAAGCTGTCGCCGCCGCCCACCCGATCCACCACCCGCACGTCGTGGTGCCGGCTGTCGTTGCTCGAGCCCGTCGTCGCATCGTAGAGCGATGCACTCCAGCGATGCTCGCTGGCCGAGAGCACCTCCCGGCGGGTCAGGGCGACGCGCCGGAACCCGTACTGGGCCGCGAGGCGCGGCGCGAGGGTCGCGTCGTCCGGCGAGGCGTCGACGCCCAGCATGGTGCGCACGGCGTCGCGATTGGCGATCAGCAGGTCCGCCTCCCGCACCAGCGGCTCGATCACCGCCCGGGGATCACGCCCCTGCCACAGCGCCGGCCGGTAGTTCAAGTCCACGCTGACCGATGCCCCCGCCGCGCGCGCCGCCCGGATCGCGGCTGCGAGCGCCGTACGCGGACCCTCGCCCAGCGCCGGCGTGATCCCCGAGCCGTGCAGCCAGGCCGCGCCGGTGAGCGCTCGGGTCCAATCGATGGTGTCGGCCGTGATGGCTGCGAATGCGGAGCCCGCCCGATCGTACACGACGCGATTCGCCCCGATGTCGGCGCCGGGCTCGACGAAGTAGATCCCCATTCGCTCCGGGCCGCGCGCGATCCACCCCGTGCCCACCCCTTCGCCGGCGAGCGCGCGCAGCGCGGCATCGCCGATGGCGTTGTCGGGCAGACGGGTGACGTAGTCCGCCGGTACGCCCAGATGCGCGAGCCCGACGGCGACATTCGCCTCGCAGCCCCCGAAGTCCGCCCGCAGCTCGGGCGCTTCGAGCAGGCGCCCCCCCCCTCCTCCCGGCGGGCTGAGGCGCAGCATCAGCTCGCCGAACGTCACCACGCGCGCGACGCTCACGCCGGCGCCCCGGCCAGCTGGCGGCGCGCCTCGGCCACCCGATCGATCAGGGCGCGGGCGCGCGCCGTCAGCCGGTCCCATGCCTGCTCCGCGACGAGCGACGGACTCACCAGTGCGCTGCCGACGCTGACCGCGATCGCGCCCGCGCGGATCCACTCGTCCGCGTTGTCGCGCGACACGCCACCCGACGGTACCAGGCGCAGAAACGGCAGCGGCGCGAGCACCTCGCGGATGTAGCGCGGGCCGAGCAGCGAGGCGGGGAAGAGCTTGATGTGAGACGCGCCGGCG
>WNFW01003324.1_pt1 | contig 11133 bp, 14 predicted proteins | sample 5400131 | NCBI WGS metagenome assembly WNFW01 (sample SAMN13153362, study PRJNA577476) | soil metagenome | isolation source: 20 cm soil or saprolite under grassland replicate 1 | place: USA:California | collected 2016-06-15
CCGTCCCGGGTGTTTCGCCTTGGATTCCCAAAGCCAAACCGTCGGTCGTACTGTGAATTGCCAAAGCGACGATCAGCGCGGTAGCGATTTCGCTGAAATGTCGCGTGGCATCAGCGTCGAAATGACTGGCCGCGCAAGCTGGACACACATGATGAACATGTTTGCTGATGAAAAAGAAAAGCGCGTAGCCGGTAATTAGCGCCAGCAACACCGCCCACCATGGGCATGCGCCAAAACTCTCGGGCAAAATCGCAAAGATTGTTACGCCGAGCAGCGTTCCGGCCGCGAAACTGATGAGCGCGCAAAGGGGCTTATGCTCAAGACGCAGCGACGCGCTAATCGATCCGCCGGCGAGAGCGAAGATATAGGCGGCGATGACCTGCCAGAGCGTGTTGGCCATTTAGGAGTCTGTTGAAGTACTCAGCCATGCCGCGCGGGGGCGCTTTGGGCTGGATGGCAAGGCGCGAGCGACGAGCATGTCCAAAGCGACCTGTGAGGAGCGAGCAACGCTGCAAGACAGCCCAAGACGCTCTCGCCCTCCGGGTTGCGCCGCTTTTTCGCCTCTCCGGTGTTGCTCGCCGGTTACAGACCGCGTCGGGTATGCGCCCTCCTCGCGCTTTGGACAGACGAAAAATCGGCAGCAACGCGGCATGACTGAGTACTTCAACAGACTCCTAAGCGCTTGCAGTCGAAGCGTGGTATTCGCGGCAACGGTGCGTCTCGATAGCCATCGAGTGCGACATCAAACCGGCGACGATCTCGACAACCATCATCGCGGCAGTGGTACCGATCATGATGCGCATGCGCCGTTCCGGTTGCGAAAATCCGCAACGAAATCGTGCGTCTTACGGAAACGAGAATGTTTGGTCCGATGCATCTCGATTTAGAATAGCGCGATCCCACGAAAACGGCCAATGGGCTCTATAATTCCAAAACGGAAGCGCCGTTGTTTGTAGGGCGTTTGACTCGCTCGCTCCCGCTCTCTCGCTCTAGCGAGCTGCCCGTCTATGTCGCTCACGTCCCCGCGGCTCCATTGTGTCAAACGCCTGTCCGCTGCTACAACATTACAGGACGGCTGATTTGTTAGGCGAGCCTGAACGACGCCGCGCGAACGAGCTACTCGGAACTATTGCCGGTTTTCTCGACCTGCGTCTGGAAGACCACGTGCCGGTTGTCGGGTCCGAGAGTTTTCGCTGCTGCGCGTGCGCGCACCTTTTCCGCCCATTTCGCGTTCTCGTAGTATGGGTCCTCATCCGACGGGACCAGATTCCAACGGAGATGTCCAAAATGACGCCAGCACTCGAGAATCATTCCGCGCTCAAACGGCTGTCCTTTCGCCGTAACAACCAGGCAATTGTTCTCGCGCCATGTCTCCCGGTACGCGTCACCCCAGTGAAGTTCAAGTGTCTTGAGTTTCAGCGTGTCCAGAGCAAGAAGCAGGTCCTCGGTCCATTGATAGCAATAGCCGCGTTTCCTCCACCCATGATAGACGAGAAAATTGTTAAAGATGGGCGTGCCAAACATCCCGTACTCCTGTCTTAGCCGTGCCACCGTAGCATAGGCGAAGTCTGCCAGGAGCTTCGCTTCGTTTGGATCAACTCCGCGTGAAAGCCTCGCGAGTTGATTCGCAAGTTCTTCGGCCCTGGCAGACTCCTTGGGTGGCACTTCGAAATGTGGCCGTTGCTGTTCAGCGGTAACGAGCAGGTTCGAAACCGCAAATGCGGCAATTACGCCGGCGACAAGTCTCGTATGCATTTACCAAATCCTTCGAGAAAACAGCATGCATCGCGGGTATGCGGCGCAAACTGCCACGCAATTTTTGCAAAGCAAAACCCAATAAATGCACTGTCGTGCGGTAGCAGCGGCGATAGCGTTCAACTGCACCAGGAGTCATTCGATGAAAAGCACTCTGTTATTAACTGACGAAGCCGAAACAACCAGACTGATGTTGAAGGATGTTGCATTTGACGAGTTATCAGTGCGCACACCGAGGCGCACGCGGGCTGCAATTGCGATCGCTGGGGGCATCCTCGTCTCGGGTGCGTCGACGCGACATCGTACCCAAAGCAAAGACTCCGGTTTCATCACCAGTCAAACAGTGAGATAACGAAATGGAATACCTGATTGTATTCAGCGTTGCTGCGATAATGATAGCGTACGTGTGGATTATCGGCCGCTGCCTGCGAAACGCATAATCGCGCAACACACGCGCTTACGCTGAATTCATCAGTCTGCGACCAATATGCATTGAGTGTCAGCGCCTGTTTGTTCGGGTAGTGGCCCATTGGAATACTCGCCTCGTGCAAGAGTGCGGTGAAGGGATTGATCCTCCCGGCGAGTGGCAAGAAATGCAGAGTAAATCGCAATCGCCGCTGAGACTCACGGCCTTCCTTCACCCATAATTGGCCAGTGACCGACGAAATCATTCCAAATACGCAACGGCCGGACGCTACCGCGGCACGTGATTGCGAGTAGTCCGGCTGATCGAAGCGCATCCGGACGTAAAGCAGGTACGACTGAATATGAACGAGCACAGCGTCTCGGTTGGATTTTATGATACGCCGTTAGAAGAGACATTGGACCAGATCAAAAAAGACGTCCGTGCTGCGCTCTCGGGACAATGGGATGTGTCGATCACGCCCGACGACAAATCCCCGACGATTCATCTGCACAAGCTCGACAATTACACGACAGAATTTCATCGCGCTCATCCGTCCGACGAACCGCCAGTGATTTCGAAACGAATTGCGTTACCGACCTGGCGTAATCGTCCGTTTCCACGGCCCGTGACGCGCGATTACCGCTTCATGTTGTTGTTGGCGGCGATCTGCGGAGTGAGCACGCTTACTGGGTTTCTCCTCGGTCGCGCAGGAATTCGCGCAGATCTGCTCACGCCTTTCTTTGCTCTCGCTTATGTCTGCGGCGGCTGGTTCGCCACTCAGGATGTGTGGCATGCGCTCAAGCGCGGCAAGGTCGACATCCAGTTCCTGATGGTGGCGGTCGCAGTCGGCGCGCTGTTCGTTAAAGGATGGACTGAAGGTGCGACGCTGCTCTTTCTGTTTTCGTTGAGCAATGGGCTGGAGCAGTTCGCAAATTATCGCACACGCAAATCGATCGAGTCGCTGCTCAAAGTCGCGCCGAAACACGCATTCCGGCGTGAAGACCGTCGCTGGGTAGAAGCTCCCATTGAACAAGTGCAGATCGGAAACGAGTTGCTCGTGAAGCCCGGCGAACTTTTTCCGGTGGACGGCGTGATGATCGAAGGTGCGACGCCCGCCGATGAATCTGCGTCAACGGGCGAAGCTATTCCGGTTGTAAAACAAATCGGTGACGTGGTGAGCGGCGGCACGCTCAACCTCGACGGGCAATCGGTAATCCGCGCGACGCGCCGGCTGGGGAGAGCGCACTTAGCCGGATTCTTGACCTGATTGAAATGGCGCAGCAGCAAAAAGCGCCAGCGCAACGTTTCACAAACAACTTTAGCCGATACTACACGTGGATTGCGCTTTCTTTGGCCGCGGTTGTGTTTGTCGTCCTGCTCCTGATGCATCGTCCGGTAGCCGACGCGTTCTATCGCTCACTGACGGTGCTCGTCGTGGTATCCCCGTGCGCGCTGGTCTTATTGGTTCCGTCTGCGATTTTGGTCGCCATTGCTGCAGGTGCTCGGGGTCGGATTTTGTTCCGCGGCGGTGTTGCCGTCGAAAATCTCGCCGGGGCGACCCAGTTCGCGTTCGACAAAACCGGGACACTGACGAAAGGCGCGCTGGTTGTCGCGAGGATCGCGTCGTTTGATTCACAAGGTGAAAAGGCAGTTCTTCGACGCGCCGCTTCAGTAGCACATTTTTCCACGCATCCTCTGGCGCGAGCGATTGTTGCAAAGGCGGAGAACCGCAATCTGCCGATTAATGAGGCCACCGACTTTTTAAATGTGCCCGGGCTGGGCATGGAAGCATCGGTCGATCGAAATCGAATTCTCATTGGCAGCAGGCGATTGATGCGTGACCGCGGGATCGCAATACCGGCGGTTGAATTAACAACCGAGGGAGAAGTTTGGATCGCGAATGACCAGGTGCTCGGAGTCATTTATTTGCGCGATGAGATCCGGCCGGCCGCGAAACGCGTAATTGATTTTCTCAAGCGTTCCGGCTTGTCAGTCACATTGTTCACGGGCGATCGTGTTGGACCGGCTGCGATAGTGGCGGAGCAAGTCGGCATAACTGATGTCCGCGCCGAGTTGAGCCCACAAGCCAAGCTGAATGCATTCATGATTGGCGCGCGTCGGGAAAAAAGGTCGCCATGGTGGGCGACGGAATCAACGATGCGCCCAGCCTGACTGCGGCGGATGTGTCCATCGGCATGGGCGCGCGCGGCTCCGACGCTGCGCTGGAACAGGCCGACATCGTTCTGATGCATGACAAAACCGAGAATGTGGAGGAGGCATTCGTGCTCAGCCGGCGCGCTCGCTCGGTTATTCGCCAGAACGTCGTTATTTCTCTTGGCGTAATCCTCTTCCTGATCATCTCCGCGCTGGCAGAAAAGATTAATCTCACTGCCGGCGTGATCGGCCACGAAGGCAGCACAGTCGTCGTAATCCTCAACGGTTTGCGCCTCCTCCGGTCGCGTCGCAATTAAATAAAATGTAACTGCTAAACGCGACAGCCGATCCGCCTCTCCGTTTAAAGGGAGAGGATAGGGTGAGGGTTGGCAGCTTAGTTTGATCGGTGCTTGGAAACCCCTCACCTTAATCCTCTCCCCTTGAGCAAGGGGAGAGGCGGGAGCATTTTCCAATCGCGCGACTACAGTTTTATTTGACCCGCTCTATCCGGCCAGCTTTTCGAGTGGCTGATTATTTTCGAATCTGGTGATGTTGTCGATGGTTGTGGCCGCGATGTTCAATAAGGCTTCTCGCGTGAAGAAAGCCTGATGGCCGGTGATAATCACATTTGGAAAAGTGAGCAGCCGCGCGAACACGTCGTCGCTAAGAATCAACCCCGAACGATCCTCAAAGAAGATTTCTTCTTCCTCCTCATAAACGTCGAGACCGAGGTAACCGATCTTGCCGCTCTTCAACGCCTCGTTAATCGGAAGTGTATCCAGCAGGGCACCGCGACTGGTGTTGATCAGCATGACGCCGGTTTTCATTCTGGCGATCGCGGGGCCACTAATGAGATGCTTGTTTTCCGGCGTGAGCGGGCAGTGCAGCGTAATGATATCCGCTTGTGCGAACAATTCGTTTAGCTCGATGTATCGCACGCCGAGAGACTGACAGACCGCATTTGGAAATGGATCGAACGCCAAAGTTGGGCAACGGAATCCGGTGAGAATTTGCGCCACCACGCTCCCAATTTGGCCCGTGCCGATCACGCCAACTGTTTTTCCGTGCATGTCGAATCCGACCAAGCCCTCGAGAGCGAAATTGCCTTCTCGGACGCGATTATATGCGCGATGAAGTTTTCGGTTGAGCGCCAGCATAAGAGCGATGGTGTGCTCGGCTACTGCATAAGGCGAGTACGCCGGAACGCGCACCACTGTAATGCCGTGTTTCGTCGCGGCAGAGAGATCGACGTTGTTGTAGCCGGCGCAACGCAACGCGATCAGTCGCACGCCTAACGAATGGAGCCTTGCTATCACCGCCGCGTCCACCTGATCGTTCACAAACACGCACACCGCTCCGAATCCCGCGGCGAGACCCACACTTTCCTCACTCAAATGCGGCTCGAAAAAATGTAATTCATGACGTGAACCATTCGCTACGATGAGAAATTCGCGGTCGTACTTCTTTGCGTTAAAGATTGCTACTTTCATTCGCCACGGAGCGGATCAATCCATCGCAGACCGCGGAAACGCGCAAAGCCGCGGTCGGCGCTGGCCAAAATTGCGCCGGCTTCAATTGCCGCTGCGACAACGAACGCGTCGCTGAGATCATTCCCGGTAAGGTGATAATCGCGCGCCACGCGAACGAAAATGCTGCGATGTTCCGGCCCGGGATGCAGTTCACTCACGATCGGACAACACCGGAGCGCATCAAGAAAGCGCAGTGCCTCCTCAAATCGTGACGGCTGGGCGAATGCTCGGCGATTCGTTGTTATGCGCAGAAATGCCAGTTCCGACAATACCAGCAGCTCCACTGGTTCGTCCGCGGAGAGCTTTGTGTCCAGCTATCGTTTGGCTGTCGCGTGCTTCGGCAGGTCTCGGCGGAACGCGTAGATGAGCACGTTAGCGTCGAGAAGCAGCATCGGTGATTGGCGGGGCGATCAGTTACGTCGCATGCGGAGTCGGCTGGCATCGGCGTCGTCAATGATCGCGCAAGCCTCTTTGAGGTCGCGAATCCCAGCAGCCAGACCGCCTCTGGCCCGGCTCACCGGGAGCTTGACTTTTCTGAGCCCTTCCCGTCCCGCTGGGCGACGACGGCGCAGCCGCTCGCGCAACGCCACTTCAATGTAGCGAGTAAGGGTCATGCCGCTTTGCGCTGCTTCGGCTTTAATTCTCCGCATCAACTCTTCATCGAATCGCAATGTCGTCTGCATCGATTTGAAGTTTCCAGGCTGACAGATTTCTGTCAATACGCCGCGGGTGTTAAGCGCGGCGACCACAGAGATCCGTTACTCTTTCCATCAAGCCAACCGTTCGCCGCGCTAAGAAATTCCCGGTCGAATTTCTTTGCACTAAAGACAGCCGTTTTGATTAGCTCAGACTCTCAATTTCCAACCAGCGCTTTACAGCGGAGTCATCAAACTGCGAAACTTATCTTGCAGCAAAGTATGCAACAATACTCGCTGCAACCGGAGAAGTCGTGGGAAATACGACAAGCGACGCAGATTGACTCATCTCGCTCCCGGGAATATTCCGCGTCAATTACAACCTGCCAGGATTTCTTCGCAGCGCCCGGTACGGTGTGGAACGCATTGATGTTTTATGAGGAGATTGCAGAAGACCGGCCATTTCTTTTGCGCCGTTTCCTTCCCACTCCGATCGGGAGTCACCTTCGAGATTGTCCAACAAAGTCTCGCCTTGCGCGGCATCAGGCTGCTCGGAGGCGATTACACGTTGCGCGGACAGTCAGAGGGCTGCACCGAGTCGCGCTGGCAAGTCACTACGCGAACCTGAATTGTCTTCGCTGGGTATTCGGCCGTCTTGAAGCCGCAGTCTGCCACTCGTTTCACCGTTACATTTTGTCCGCGATGCGCAGCAACCTCTGACGCGCTGAAAATTTTATGGAAAAACAAATGGTCACGGCGCTTCTTCCCCCGGTATGGGTAATCCATATGTAGAGGAACCAGTATTCCTACCGTTCGATGGATTGTCTCAGCACCTCCATTGGCTCGCGGTCAAAGAGCGATCGGGGGTTATGCGGGTTGGCGAAGAGCTTAGCTGTAGGAATCTGTTTAACGCCGATCGGACGTGCTGCAATTCTCGGCCGTGCCATTCTCGGTGCCGTTTAGTTGTAAATCAGGGTTTCGTTAGGTGTTCGCCGATCGGCTGCAAAACCCGCGATGTTGCGATGTACCACAACCATCTTGAATTTAAAGCCTGCAGTGCTGGATCGATCGCTCCTGTGACTGGAAGCGCGTAATCGCGTTGGTAATTCGCGATAGCTGCTTCAGTTGCTGGTCCCAATACTCCGTCAACTGCTAGGAATAATATCCCAGTTGCTGCAACGCTGCCTAAACATTGACAATTACCTCGTTGGATCGAAGTGCGTCATAGCCATAGATCGGGCTGTTGTAGTCATAATAGGAATAATACGGATCGTAACCCCAGGCCGGATACCACCAGCCGTCATACCAACCCCAAAACGCCCCACCAACAAGAACGATGGCATCGCAATGATTATGCCACCAATCATGACCAGGATGGTGACGATCACGCCAGTGTTCCTGGTGATTATGTTTTGCGTCATTCCACCCAGGTGCTTTGCCCTGCCAGTTACGCAACCTTTGTTTTGTTTGCGGGTCGAGTCGCTGCCTGTTGGCGGCATTCTGTCGCGACCAAGCCCTGCCGGGCCGGGTTGCACCCTTTGCAGTTGTGCCAGCGCGTTGCTGGGTGCTGGATTTACGCGCAAAGCCAACGCCAGATTGATCACGGGGAACGTAGTAAGTTCCAGACCGATTTGGAGACCGTGCAAACTGCTTGGAAGCGGTTCTATTTTGCGATCTCGCGCTAGAACCATAAACCTGCCCTCCGGTCGAGCTTCGCGGTGCATAGCTACCGTAGCGTTCCGTTGAGATTCCGGATGAGTAGGACCTTGTCGCATACGTGCCAGCTGGTCGGCTGATCCAGCTCCGCTGTAGCCGCGACCGCCTCCACTAAAATTGGCACCACCGCTGAAACCAGCATGTGATGGCGACAAACCTATTGTCATATTGTGGAAGTGGCCGGAACCCATCCCGAAGGTGAAGTCCAAGCCGCCGGCGTTTGTGTAGGTACCTGCTGCCGTCGCTGTCGATGCCAAGCATGCGGAAGATGCACAGATGAATACCGCTAGGTGATCGTGCGCTCGATGCCAAACCTTTGCCATTTTCTCAGCTAAAGCTCCTTGAGCACGCGTCGCGCTTTTTCCACATCCGATGGCCGCAGGATGATCAGACCTCTTTCCGCTCCGCGTCCGGCTGCGAGATAGGTGTATTCAATGTTCACCTCGGCTTCGGCGAGGCGTTCGGCGATTTTACCCAGAACACCGGGCTCGCTAGCGGTCTCGATGGTGAGCACGTCCGTTTCAAGCGCCAGCACTCCGGCTTCGCCTAAAAGCATGAGCGCCTTCGTGGGATCACTCACCACCATTCGCACAACGGTATGATCGACGGTGTCGGAGGTAGCAAGCGCGTAAATGCTGATTCCGGCGTTGGCTAGCGCATCACATACACGCGCTAGCGCGCCCGGACGATTAGCAAGGAAAACAGCCAGTTGCGTTGCTGTTTCGACAGAGAGCTTGGGATGTGCGTTCATGGTGCTTGCAAACTGATGCGTGGGAGCGCTTCTGACAACTCAGGAAATCATCTCGCAAGAATAGAGATATCGCTAATTGAACGTCTAACAGGAGATCAATGAACTCGGCCTCTTTGTGCGATGTTGGCATCGGCGTTCTGAAGTAAAGTTGAATAGAATTTCCGACGGATGGCCACACTTCCCCAACCCGCTTCTGTTAAGTCTGCACCGCCCAGGCGAACCATCGGTTTCGTGACTGCGTGCTCGATCGTGATCGCCAACATCATCGGCACCGGGATCTTCACGAGCCTTGGCTTTCAACTAAATGATATTGGGTCTGGATTCGCGCTGCTGATGCTCTGGGTCATCGGTGGAATTGCCGCACTCTGTGGCGCGCTCTGTTACGGTGAACTCGCCGCTGCACTGCCGCGTTCCGGAGGCGAATACCATTTTCTCTCGAAAATCTATCATCCGGCGGTCGGCTTCATGGGCGGATTCGTGTCTGCGACGGTTGGATTTGCAGCGCCCGTTGCGCTCGCTGCGATGGCGTTTGGACATTATTTCAACGGAGTTTTCAGCGTCGGTTCGCCGGTTGTTCTATCGTACGTGGTTGTTTGGATAGTCACGATCTTTCATCTGCGGAATCTGCAAGTCGGGAGCGCGTTCCAGAATGTTTCGACGCTCGTGAAATTGCTTCTTATCGGCGCGCTGATCGGGGCTGGGTTCTTTATCCCATCAAAACAACCGATCAGTTTCTCGCCTGCCCCCGGCGACAAAGCCGCGATCCTCAGCGGCGCGTTCGCCGTCGCACTGGTTTATGTGATGTACTCGTACTCAGGGTGGAATGCGTCAGCGTATATCAGCAGCGAGATCAAACGACCTGAGAAAAACGTACCGAGCTCACTGCTCGCCGGCACCAGCATGGTCATCGTGATTTATGTGCTGCTTAACGCCATCTTTCTCGCGACTACGCCTGCTGAAGAATTAAAAGGCCAGCTCGAAGTCGCATTGGTCGCAGGTAAGCACATTTTTGGCGAAAACGGCGGGCGATTTGCCGGCGCTATCATTTGTCTCGGCCTAGTTGCTGCGATCAGTTCGATGACGTGGATTGGACCACGCGTGACCATGTCGATGGGCGAAGATCATTGGTTGCTGCGATGGCTTGGCGGCAAAAATGAACATGGGATCCCGATAAATGCCATTCTCCTGCAACTGCTATTCGTGAACCTACTTTTACTCACTCAACGCTTCGAAGATGTGGTCCGCTACACGCAATTCAGTTTGCTGCTTTGCTCGTTCCTTGCTGTGCTCGGCGTGATCGTGCTTCGTTTCACGAATCCCGAACTTGAGCGACCATACCGGGTTTGGCTTTACCCCATTCCTCCGGTTGTGTTTTCGGTAATCACGATTTGGATGATGTTTTATTTATTGCGGGTGCATACTGCGGAATCGGTAGCCGGCCTGGCAACGGCGCTGTTGGGGTTATTGCTCTATTTTTGCGCGCAAAAACGACATGATCGCTCGAGATGAAAACAGATTGCACCGCTCTATCGATAGTTCTCGGCCTCGTGAGTGCGCTGGCCGTTTGCGCGCAGGAAAATCCGGAAGTTGCGCCGCGCGCAATTCCGGTGAACACCGGTCCAAATGAAGTTGCCCGCTTTCTCGCCGGAATGCCGGTGTCGGAGAATTCACCGCTCGCGCCGCTGACGCGCGATCCAGCGTGGCAGTCGCATGCTGCATTTTTCGAGGAGCAGTTCTCAAAACTTCATCTTCGACAGCTCCAGAAATTGCACGGATGGCAGGCGACATATCTCCCCGAATCGCTTCAACCAATCCCTGTGGTGTTTTACATGTTCAGCGGTCCCGATTTCTTATACGTGGATCAATTCTTTCCAAGGGCGGCGGTATATGTGCTCTGCGGAAAAGAAGCTCTCGGTCCGCCTCCGGACCCGTTGCGTATCGCGAACTTGTCCCGCGCGCTGGGAAATTTGGAGAACGCGATGAAGTCTTCGCTCAGCACGACGTACTTCATCACAAAAGATATGAAGGTCGATCTGCACGAGCAGAACCTGAACGGTGTCCTGCCGATTCTTTACGCTTGCATCGCGCGCGCGGACAAATCGATCACGAACGTCTCGCTCGGCTCGCTTAACAGCAGCGGCGCATTTGAAGAAGCCGCGCCGGGCCGAAAAGGCGGCAACACTCCCG
>WNFW01003325.1_pt1 | contig 11132 bp, 10 predicted proteins | sample 5400131 | NCBI WGS metagenome assembly WNFW01 (sample SAMN13153362, study PRJNA577476) | soil metagenome | isolation source: 20 cm soil or saprolite under grassland replicate 1 | place: USA:California | collected 2016-06-15
TGGCGCGCCTGGTCGGTGGTGCCGGGTCTGAGCAAAGCCAGCTCGAGCGGACGCCAGTTCCTAGGCGATTTTCAGAATGGCTGGATTTGCTTCGAGGGACTAGACACTTCCGCCCGCCGGCGGTTGCCTTATCGCCAGGCCAATTGGCCAAACATCACCGATGAAGAACTCAAGCATCTCATGCAGCAAGCAATCGACGCACCGGTCCGCGGAAAAAAGCCGCAGGACAAGCGCTGATCGACCGTTCAACCCGCCGCTAGCTGCGACCATCACGTCTCATCGCACCTTCTCTAGTTTCGGCTTGAGCTCCTCGAACCAGTTGTCGACAACTATTAGCTCGTCGGGAGCGCTACCCGGAACCTGCCGAATCATTAGGAAGCGCCGGTCATCCGGCGCGACCGCATACTGCGCTCCACGCTCAAACGAGAGGTATGCGCGGGCGGGAAAAAGAGTTGTTGAGCGCCCGAGTGAGAAGGCCGGAGAAGATTGCACCTCGACCGCCACCAAGTTCCCCGCAACGTCGCGGTAGAACAGCTCTTTGCCGCTATGGGACCAAAGTGGCTCGGTGCCACCGCCCGTCGACACTTCCCACTTTGCAGCAGCAGTGTTGGGGAACGGCACGACGTAGACATCGTACTGACCGGACTCGTTCGAGCTGTATGCCAGCCACCGTCCGTTCGGAGAAATGGCCGGAGCACTTTCGGTGAAATTGGTCGCCACCAGCGGCACTGCGACGGTATCAATCCCGGGGCGGATTCCAAGAATGTCTCCCGCTCCGCTTTGATATCTGTCCGTACGGAAGACCAGCCATTTGCCGTCCGGAGACCAACGCGGGCCGAATGCGCCGCGCTTGTCGTGTAGTTGCAACACGGCTTGCGTACTGCCGTCGGCGCGTTTCGTCCACAGATCGATCGAACCTGCCGCATTCGAGGTGAAGGTCACGGATTTGCCGTCCGGAGTCCACGCACTGTAATGGTCCGTCTTTTTTTCGAGCGTCAACTTGACGCTCGGACCGCGGTCCAGCCGCTTTATCCAGATGTCACTCTTTTGGGCTATGCCGTCGTAGCTGGCGTTGGGTAGCAATGAGACAGAGAGCCGCCTCCCATCTGGCGAGAGCGACGGCTCGGCAAAACTCCCTTGCCAATCGGGGTCGACGGGTTGTGCCTTACCATCGCGCGCTACCCAGACGAGCTCGAGTTTTCCTGATGCTACGCCGCGCGTGTACAGGAGCGTCCCATTGTCGGACACTGCGAGATCCACGGTGGATGAAGGTGCGAGGCGAATGCCCTCTGCAAGTGCCGTCGGCTCGCCGGTGACTTTCATCGTGTTCTGATCGAAGGGCACCACCATCAATGTTCTATCCGTCGTCACATAGAGCAGGTGGCCCGTTGAGACATATCGCGCATAGACAGCGTTGTTCACGATCACACGGTGTTTCCGCGAGGATATGTCAACAACGCCGATGGATCTGGCTGCGTCTCTGACACCAACAGCGATCAGAAGGCCCTTGCCATTCGGCAGCACCTCGGGCCAGGAGTGATCGAGCTCTCTGGACGCCGCGTCCAGCGCCGTGAACCGTGTGGGCACTGCACCGGCTTTCGCCTCGACGCGGATGAGAGGTTCCTTATCCCGGCCATCGAGGTAGATGTATCCGTCTCGCCCCCAGGATCCGCCCGCCTCTCCGATGACTGAGTCCGTCACAGTGATCAGCGGTCCTCCGCTGAGCGACGCGATCTGAAGCTTGTTGCCGCCGGTGATGAACCCCACCTGCTGCCCGTCGGGTGAGAAAAATGGGGTCTCCGCCCCTTCGCTTCCTGGTATTGCGGTAGCGTGCAGCTGATTTCGTTGGCGCACGAGGATCTGCGCACGCGGACCGCCGACGTACGCCAGGCGCGATCCATCGGGCGATAATGCCAGACGTCCCCAGAAGTACCCGACGGGTTGTATCATCGCTTCCGCCGAGTCGAACACGAGTCTGGATCGCACCACCTGCTTTGTGGGCGAAGGATGAATCCAGCCCAGGATCATCGTCGCAGTCAGGAGAATCGCGACCGCAGTCACTCCATAGGTGAACGCCCGCTTGTTCAACACGGCGATTGGACTGGTGATCGCTCGCGGCTTCCGGACAGCCACTCTCGGAAGAACAGTCTGGCGAGGCCCGGTAATTTCGTTTGTGAGTGCCCCAGCTCGGGCGAGGTCGCGGAGCAGCTCCGTCGCACCGTCATACCGCTCGGCTGGATCCTTCTGCAGCAGCCGCAGAACAAGGTCTTCGAGCGCAGGCGAGACATCGTGTTTATGCGTCGAGAGCAGTTCGGGCTCATCGTGAAGAATCGCGTGCGCAATCGCGACCTCCTCATCACCACCGAATGGCTTTCGTCCCGTGAGCATCTCATAGAGCACTACACCGAGCGCCCACAGGTCGGCACGCGCATCCACATTCACACCGCGGACCTGCTCCGGAGACATGTAGGATACGGTTCCGAAGCGAACCCCGGCTTCACTGCGACTCTGATCGCGCGCTTTGGCCAATCCAAAGTCGAGGATCCGGACGGTGGCGTCAGGGAGCAGCATGACGTTGCCCGGCTTCAAGTCACGGTGCACGATTCCGGCGGCGTGCGCCGCTTGCAGTCCCTCGGCGATCTGTCGCGCGATCTCCAGAGCTTCGCGCACGGGAATGGAGCCGTCACGAGTCAGCCGCGCTCGGAGCGTTTCTCCGTGGTAAAGCGCCATCGCCAGGAAGAGCCAGCCCTCGTCACTCGTCCCTACCTCGTGGATGGTACAAAGATTTGGATGGTCGAGCGCGGCAGCCGCGCGAGCTTCGCGGAGGAACCGCGCTTTGGCGGAGGCGTCGAGGTTGTAGTGAGGCAGAAGAAACTTGAGTGCGACGACGCGGCCCAGGCGCGTGTCGTCGGCGCGATAGACGACGCCCATGCCGCCGGCGCCGAGCGTCTCGCGGAGCTCGAAGTGAGAAATGGTGCGCCCGGTAAGACCGAGTGGATCCGGCTGGAGATCAGGCGGAGGAGCGAGAGCGGCTTCAATGGGCGCGAGCTCCGCGCTGGCGTCCGCGTCGGCCTTCAATAATGACTGAAGCGCGCGATGCAGCTCGGGATTCGAGATCACCAGCGTTGCGAGATGGCTGGCGCGCTCGCCTGGGTCCAGCTCGACGAGTTGGTCGAAACTGGTTTGGATTTCTGCCCAGCGTTGTGCATTCACGAGAGGGGCTCACCTTTGAGCTCGAGCGCGAGCCACGCTCTCGCCGCCCGCAGGTCGCGCTTGGCTGTTGCGAGCGACAATCCCATTGCGCTCGCGCTCTCCTCGAGAGTCAAGCCGCCGAAATACCGATGTTGCAATAGCTGTCTTTGGCGCGGACGCAGTCCGTCGAGACGATTTAGTGCCTCGTCCAAATCGGCCACGGTCTCGAGATTGTCATCAGAAATCCAGTCGAATCCGTCGAGATCCAATCTTCTCGCGCCGCCTCCGCGTTTTGCCGCCAAACGGGAGCGCGCGCGGTCGACGAGCAGATTCCGCATGACGTCTGAGGCCAGCCCCAGAAAATGCGCCCGGTCCGGGAGGTCGACGCGTGGGGCGTTAACGAGTCGGATGTACGCCTCGTGGACCAGCTCTGTCGTGTTGAGTGAGTTCTCAACCGGCGAAAAGCCCAAGCGCCGGTGGGCCAATGCGCGCAGCCGATCGTACACGAGGGGAATGAGACGATCGCGCGCACTTTCGTCACCTGCGCTCCACTGCCGCAAGAGACCTGTGACCTCAGACGACGCAGGTGCCATCCCTACCTCCAGGCTTCGGAATGGGTCTCCAGCATAAGGGTTCTGCGCACGCGCAGCAAGCAAAATGAGCCGGTCCGGGCGCCGATTCCGTTTCAGAAGGGTGAAGGAAGACCAACCCTTAACCCCGCATCCGGAGCCATTATGTCGGTGTCACTGCGTCGTTTTTCGTTGTCCCAGCTAGCGGACGTCTTGAACTTCGCCGCAAGCCCGCATCGGGTCCTTCTCGCTGTGGTGGCCGTCGCTGCCGGCGCGTTCGCATGCAGAGACACCACGACACCGAAAGAGTTTTCGAAGACGGCACCCACAGGGGCGGCCGAGACGATGGGAGTTGGATTTACCAGCACCCTGATCGCGCGCGGCAACCTCGGCACGTTTCACATGCAATCCAAATTCAATGGTTATGACGTCGAGCTCAAGTCGCACGATAACACCGACGTCGCGGTCTCGAATATTGGCATAGCAGTGGGTGGGAGCTCAGGTTGGCACTCACATCCCGGACCCGTCCTGGTCGTCGTAAAGAGCGGGACGATCACGTTTTACCGTGCGGACAACCCCGGCTGCGCCGCCGACGTTTACGGCCCGAATACCTCATTCACCGAGCAAGGCGGCCTCGTGGCGAACGCGACCAACCAGGGACCGGAGGCGGTCGTCGCAGTGGCGACTTTCCTGGCGCCCGCGGGTGCCGCACTGCGTATTGATGCGGCGAAACCTGACAATTGTTCGTAATATCAGACACTTGCGCTGCAAGGAAGGGCTTCTGAGCGGCGCGGAAGCATGCTCACACTGGAGGTGGCGTATGTCTTACCGGACAGCTGCACTTGTCGTCTCGCTCGCGGTTGCCACAACGGCGTGTCAGGAATCGTCGACGTCACCCCACGTGGTCTCCGCGAATACGAGTATTGCCGCGGATCGTTCAACGGGTGACACACCGAACTACAATCTCGAAGTCCTCCTGCAGCCGTGCTCAGAGCATGTCCCTCCTATCGCGCATTGCGTGACTGGAGACGAAGGCTTCGGACACGTGAAGTTCCGGCAGGCCGGAAACGACGACGTCCAGAGAATTGATCTGGGAGTGTGGGTAAGAGATCTGGCTCCGAACTCTGATTACTTTCTGCAGCGCGCGGTCGACACGAATCTGAACGGCGAATGCACGGGCACATCGGGATGGCTGACGCTGGGATTGGGCAGCGCGCTTCCGGCTCAATCGATTCATACCGACGACAAGGGGACCGGCACGGCGGATTTGTTTCGCATTGTGGGCAATCCGGTAGGCACGACGTTCGACATCTATTTCCGCGTCGTCCAGGCGACGGACGACCTTAAGCCGGACGCGAACAACATCGTTCTAGTAAGCGATTGCTACCAGTACAGCGTGAAGTAATAGCTGTTAGCTGTCGTCGTTCAGTAAATCAGGCGTGAGCTCGAGCGGGGGAATAATCCTCTTTGAACCATCCACACCTTTCACCAGCAGCCACACCGGCAACGCGAATTCCCCGGCGCCGGCCGCGAGAAGCAGGGGCCATATCGACGTCGCCAGCGGTGACCACAAGAACGTCAGCCCTCCTGTGCCACCAGCGATCCACCACCAGCCAAGCCACCTCGGGAGAAAAGTCGACCGCAGAATGAGATAACCGGTAACGAGCTCGAAGCAGGCAAAAAGCACGAAGGAGATTTGAAAGACGCTCTGGTACAGAATGACGCCGAGCAGCGCTGTTGCGTGCACCTGCTGCGCGCCGAACGCGCCGGCCAGTTGAGGATTTGCGAGGACGACAGTCGGAGCGAGGCGCAGCAGCTCGCCCACGATCTGCACCGTGCAGCCGACGAGACTGAAGAACGCGGCCAGTAGCGCGAGAGTCGGATTCACCCGCCTGAATAATCCAAACACGAGTACGGTCAGAGCGACGTAGATCAGGTTCGCGACGAGATCGACGGCAAATCCCGCTCGGTACAAGCTGGCGTGCGCGAGGATGTTGGTCGCCGTCGATGCGGCGTCAGTGGATACTATGATCCCCCTCGTGAGCAGCGCGCCGACGGCCCCGGTAAGGAAGTAAAGCAGCCAGACCACACCGATCACGCGTGGCGATGGCGGCGACGAGGCATCAGTCGCGAAAGTGTTGTCGTTTGTCATGGCGACGACAATTATTAGCTCAATCTCACCGCTTCGCCAGCAATGCTTACTTGACGTTGTCCCCGAACGAAGTAATCGGATCGATGTCGACGGGAACGCTGCCCGTCTTGCTCAACGCCGCTTGTAGCTGTGACGGCATTGTCCCGTACTTCGCGAACCACGCCTCAGCGCGAGCGCGATCACCGGTTGCTTCGATCGTAAGCAATTCTTTCGCGAGGCTGGCTACCGCCACCGGAAACCTGGCGAAATCGATCGCGTAGCGACCGGTTGATGCATCCCGGGTGATGGCGCGCTGCTCCACGAAATAGTTGAACTCCATCATCTCCGCCTTCGCGTGCGCCTCGGCGGTGCCGAACCGAACGGTGCGGAAGATTCCGGCGACGTGCGACGCGTAGTAGTCGCGCGCACGTGACCGGGACAGCACGGCCTTGTCCATCAGCCAGTCGAGACCGTAGAGACCGACGATGTCGGCCTTTGCTTCCTCGAGACCACTGTAAAGCGGGCCAATCGACTCGCGGATGTCGGCCCGCTTGCCATTGACGCGCGCGTAAGCGGGACCGAGCCCGTGCGACATCTCGTGCATCACGACGACAGCGAGGTAGCCATCCATCGACGCCAGGTTGGCCTGGTCCTCACGCATGAGGAGCTTGCCGATCGGCAGCACGACGTTATTCACTCTCGCATCCATGAAATTTTTGAAGAATATCTTCTTCGTCCCCTTCTCGGCGTGGATTCGCGGATCGTTGGGGAGGTTGTCGGCGACCGCCTGATAGCCGTGACGAAGGTCTCCGCTCCGGTACGGCGTGTCCATCACTTCCATCGGAGTGGGATGTCCGGCGTTCGACGGTTTGTCGGCAGCGGCGAGCGGCAGCGCATCCTGAATGGCAGCCGCGTACTTCTTGTACATGGTAAGCTTGGCGCTCTCGCTCGGATTGCGAATCATTACCGCCACGCCGTACGACGTCTTCACGCCCAGCAGGTCGTCGAGGTAAGTCTCGTAGGGAGCCATGATCACGTCGAACTTGTGATTGTCGAGATCGACCCAGGCGAGGTCACTCTTATAGTAGTCGTCGGTGAGCAGCGCCTCGGCGCGGAGTCGCAGGAAATTGGCGAACGGCTTGTCGTCCGAGAGCGCGGCCGCGTCGCCCAGCGCCTTCGCCGCGGGCAGGAGCCACTGCCTGAACTCGACGTGGTACGGAACGCCGACGAGATCCTTGCCTTTGCGTTTGACGACCGTCCACGGATTGTAGACTTCGGCCTTCTTCGCGGGATGCGCGGCGACGTAATCCTCGATCTCCTTGCGCGTTATTCCCGCGGGGAAGAGGGAGTGGCCGGGCTCGTAGACTGTGTTGGCGAGGAAAGGTTTGTTGCCTTCGAGGAGATCGTAGCGATTGCCGTTGATGAGGAGATAGTGGTGGATCTGCTTCTCGGTCGCGCCCGGGCACGGCGTCAGCGCCTGGTAGATTCTGAGTCCTTCCGGATCGCTCTCCCTCCAGAACGCGCTCTCGAGATACTGACCGGCCTCGACGAGCTTGCGCACCATCTGCACTTCCCGACTCGAAAGGCCGTTCGTCGAAAAGGGCATCTGCACCGGCCGGAATTTGGCGAGCTGGGCGGCGAGATTCTCCGTAGGTGCGGGGTGGTTGGAGCAGGAGTACTGCTGGGCGTCCGCGAGATTCGTGGCGCCGATGGAGACGGCGAGCGCGGCGACCAAGAGAGGCTTAGAGTTTGTCATAGGTGAGTTCAGGATGCGCACGATGTGGACCGGACTAACCTGACTCTGCCCCATAGAGCTGATTGACGGCGCACGATATGCCAGTCAGCAACTGAAAATGCGAGTTTGTCTCGCTGTGAAAGCGCAAGGAGACTACGATGGCCAACACCAACTTTGCCGAGGGCGATCCTCGACATCACACCGCCAATATCAAGCGCATGCTGGAGGATACCGCACAGCACGCCCGCGACGACGTTGCGAAAGTCGATGATCCGCGAGCCAAGGCGCTGTTCGAAACGACGGCAGAAGTGCTGTCTAGCGAACCTTAATCACGACCTTGCCGCGCGTGTGGCCGGCGGCCACGTACCTCACCGCCTCGGCGGTTTCTTCGAGCGGGTAGGTGCGGTCGACGACCGGAGTTACGCGACCATCTTCAATCAGTTGGCGCATCACATTCAGGTCGGCGAGATTGGCGCGCGCGACGAACGTAACCAGCTTTCCCCGCGTGAACGGTTCCCGCAGCATCAGCGGTAAAGCTCGGCGCGGCGGCCCGCCAGCGGCTATGTACTTTCCGCTGTCGGTCAGCATCCGTCGGCATTCCGCCCACGATTGGTTGCCAACGATGTCGAGGATCACGTCGTAGCGCACCGCGCCGCTGGTAAAACTCTCTCGCGTGTAGTCGATGACGTGGTCGGCGCCGATTCCTTTCACCATCTCGACATTCCTGGTGCTGCACACGCCCGTGACATTGGCACCGAACGCCTTGGCGATCTGCACAGCAAAGGTTCCGACTCCGCCCGACGCCCCATTGACGAGGACCTTCTGACCGCTTCTCAGCCAGCCGTGATTGCGAAGCCCTTGGAGCGCGGTGAGTCCAGCCACCGGCACGCCGGCGGCCTGCTCGAAACTCACATTGCGAGGCTTGACGGCGAGGATTTTCTCGGGCGCCGACACGTACTCGGCAAAGGAGCCGCGCTTCGCCCGCATCTTGTCACGACCCGTTCCGAAGACCTCGTCGCCAGGCTTGAATCGGGTGACGTTGCGGCCGACTGCCTCGACCACTCCTGAGAGATCGACGCCGAGTGGCTTTTGCCTGCCCGGACCGAGCACCAGGCGAAACACGAACGGCTTTCCGCGCACCATGTACCAGTCGAACATGTTCACTCCCGCGGCGTGCACAGCGACGAGAACTTCGTCGTCGGTCGGCGTCGGCTTTTCGACATCCTCGACGCGGAGAACGTCAGGCGAGCCAAAATCCCGATACACAATGGCTTTCATCACCGCATCGGCTCATAAATCCGGAGCACTGGGCGGCCGTTCAGATTTTCCAGCGGCAGATACACGAGGTGTGTTCGTGGATCGACCGACACGGTGTGCGCGTGCGGAGCGCGAATCTGACCGAGTGGACGCAGCGCATTGCCCTCGAGTACATACGCCGTTAGCGCGCCCGACTCCGCGCCCACATATAGCCTGCGCCACGACGGATCCCATGCGAGCACATCAGGATCATCGGGCACTTTGATGTTTTGGGTGATCCGCATCGTGCGAAGATCCACGACCTGAAGATTTCCGTTGCCCTCGCTGGAAATGAATGCAAGACGGTCCGGCTCATCGAGCGTGAAGCCATGAGGGCCGTCAGAACCCGGAAGATCGTAGCGCTCAACGACTTTCTCACTCACCGGATCTATCGCCACTAGTTGATTGCGGGTCTGAACGGCGACGAGAATGCAGTGCGACACGGAATCGTAATGCGTGTTGCCCGCTTCTCCGCCTAGGTTGATCGTCGAGCGTTTCCTTGCCGTCTTCGGATCGATGACGACGTCTGTCCCACCCGACTCGTCCGAAACGAACACTTTGTCCGCACCGGACGCGTACGCAATGCCGTCTGGAAACCTGATCCCGCCTACACGCGACGTGATCTTCAGCGTCCGGTCATCGATGATCGCCACTTCGTGGTTCCCTGGCGCCGAGACATAGACCTGATGATGCGATGGCACGGCCCATACGCCGGTAGCGCGCGGCACGTCCCCAATTTCCGCGATGACCTTCCCATTGTTCGCGTCGAAGACGATCGTGCGCCCGGCGTTCATGTGGTTCATGTAAATGCGGCCGCTCGCCGGGTCCACGCTTTGGTAGTCGAACCGGTTCGCCGGCCCCGGCAGCGGTATCTCTCGCACGAGTCTGAGTCCTGTCTTTGGCGGCGGCGTAGTGGCTGTCACGGTTGAGCGCCAGCCAGCAGGTGTGAGGGACGCCGCCGTGGCAAAACAGGCAGTCTGGCTCCGCACGGGAGCGCTGGCGAGCATGACAGCGATCAGTAATCCGACGAAGCGCATCAGCGAGCCTCTCGTGTTTCCAAACCGGTGCGCTGAGGATTCCAGGTATGTCGCTCCGCGCGAGCTTCGCGCAGCCACGCGTACATCGCATCATAGACGACGAAGCCATGGCGCAGCTGCTCGTGGTCGTCCTCGAACATCCGCGACAATCCCAACGATATCGCCAACAGTCCGGCGCATTGTGGCTCCAGATCGAGTCGCTCCGTATCAGCGCCGCGAACAATGCGCGCGAGCTGGGCCAGCGCAGGATCTCGCAATTCGTACTTGGTGAGGAATGCGTCGAAACTGCATAACGGTCCGTCGTGCGACAGCTCGACACCAGCTACGTCGTATGGAACAGCGCCAGACTCCCGCGCGACGCGTTGCACGTCGTCGGGGCGAACGAACAGGAATTCCGCTTCCTTGTCGATGAAGCGCTGAATGAGCCAGGGGCACGCTATCCGGTCGATCTTCGGTCGTTCTCTGGTAACCCATTTCATTGTTAGCTCCCTGAAAACTACGAGCGTTAGCTTACTGAGGTTCCCACACGTGTCAGCCCCGCTGCGCTGCCGGCCTGCCCGTGATTTTTCGCAATTGAGTCGGAGGAAAAATGCGCCGTCAATGGTTACAAATGACCTCGCTCGCCGGAGTAGCGCTAGCCGGTCTGAGCAGCTCCACCCTTTGCCAACAACCATCGGCACCAGCCGCGTGGGCATCCGTGGAAGCGGCGCTCGGCCGCAAAGGTGCAATGCAGCCGGGGAACGTCATCAAATTCAGTTTCCCGCGCAGCGATCTCTCGGTGAATGTTGGCGGCGTTACGCTCAAGCCCGCTCTCGCGCTCGGCGGTTGGGTGGCATTCAAAGAAGTCGCCGCCGGGCAGGCAATGGCGATGGGTGATCTGGTCCTGACTGAAGACGAAGTCGGTCCCGTCATGCGCGCGCTGCAAGCGGGTGGCGTCGAGCAGACGGCTCTCCTCAATCATGTGCTCGATGAAACCCCGCACGTCATGTACATGCACATTCTCGCGCACGGAGACCGGGCTAGAGTCGCGCGATCCATTCACGACGCACTGGCGCTCAGCAAGACTCCGTTGAACCCGCCTTCGGCGGCCTCACCGGCGGCTGCCGCCGCGACCGACATCGACACCCTGGCAATCGCTCGCACTCTTGGCGTCACTGGAAAAAGCAATGGCG
>WNFW01003329.1_pt1 | contig 11125 bp, 9 predicted proteins | sample 5400131 | NCBI WGS metagenome assembly WNFW01 (sample SAMN13153362, study PRJNA577476) | soil metagenome | isolation source: 20 cm soil or saprolite under grassland replicate 1 | place: USA:California | collected 2016-06-15
CGATGATACTAGAGAAGCCATTTCTCGCGACGTCCTTCATTCCTGGACAAGAAGCACCTAACCTTACATTTCTCGAGCGTCACAACCTGGGCTGGGTTTGCCTGGAACCGATAGCGCAGCACCACCTGCTTGCCAAATTAGCGAGCGAACCGGCAGCGCTGGCTGAAAAAGTCAATAGTATTCGTGTGTATCGTGCATGGAATATGCAAGCGAACCAGGGTATTTACCCAGTTATTGCGGGACTAATAAGTAGAACCTCGCAAAACCTGAGTACGCAACCACATTGAAAAGGCCAGGAATTCAGGTCGCAGTGCTCTGCGGAGTGTGTACCTGGCACCTGTCTTCGCCCTCTCTTTGGAAACGTATAAAGATGGAGGAGTACTTGCATGCGAAATGGAAACATACCTGTTTGTCTTTCATTGCTATTTGTCGTCGCGGTATGCACCGCCGCAGGCATTTCACCCCTGGCAACGCAAAGGGCACACATCGGCCCCTATCAGTTGCTGTTGAGCTTTTACAGCCTACCGCGGACTGAACAACTCCTCAACATGACCATCCAGTCAACAACACCCGCTATGAATCTACGGTTTTCACAGCCGGTCCTCACTCCGGCTCCTGGCACTGATGCAACCGACGTACATGTCACGCTCAGTCCCGACAGCGACACACCCGATGTCTACGATGTCAATGTCACACCGCCCATTCGCGGTCTATGGCTGCTCCACATGACAGCAAGCGGCCCCGCTGGCTCCTTTGCCGGTGATATCCCCATCGACGTTCTTGGTCCACCCGCCATCCCGATATGGCTAGGCTGGCTTATTGGTCTGTCCCCGCTTCCATTGCTTATTGCCTTCATCCTGGTGCAGGTGCGTTGGCGCAAGAAATTGCGCGCATGGGTACGCCAGGAGAAGCCACAACGCTCTTTTTAATACTATTGGATGAAGGAGGGAATTCCCATGGTACGTGCCATCGCTCAGACAAAAGGAAAGAGAGCCTCTCACAAGTCAGCATCGATGCGGCCCGATATCACAGAGCATAGAATCCGCCAGGTCAGTGCCTGGATTGTGCTCTGCCTGCTGCTGCTAGCAGAATTCGGTTTGGCATGGGATCGGCGATGGCATGACATGGTTGGGCGCGATCAATTCTGGATTCCGCCGCACATCATGATGTATACAGGTATAGCAGGTGCAGGGTTGATTGCCTTGTGTGTGGTGCTGGTAGATACACTGCGCTACTATCAGAAGAAAGCGGGGGTGGATGATAGCTCAACCGTCAATATTCTCTGGTTCTTCCATGCGCCTCTTGGTTTCATCCTTTTGGGTATTGGCATGCTCATCGACGCAATAGCCGCCCCTCTCGATAACTACTGGCACGTATTGTATGGCGTTGATGTCACGTTTTGGGCTCCATTCCATCTCATGGGACATCTTGGCGCGGTTATAGGAGTGCTGGGCATTATTTATGCCTTCGCGTCGGAAGCAGCCTATGAACGACAGGTGGAGGATCCATCTCCCCGCCTTCTCTGGCTCAATGGACCTGAGTGGGGAATCGTTGTGCTATTGGCAGGGTTCCAGGAAGTAGTTTTACCGGCATTGACGGCTTTCATCCCCATCGTGCTTGGCCCAGTACAGCTTATAACCTACCCACTCATCCTGGTCCTTGCGGCGAGTCTCTTCCCCATCAGCCTGTATCTGTGTATCCGCAAACCAGGCATAACACTGCTGATGATCTTGATCCTCTGGCCTTTGTCATTGGCAACGGAGACCTTTACCCCGCTTGCGCTACGTTTCATGGTAGCGAGGCTTGGACTCACCTATCGCCTGGGGCGCGAGCCTGTATTCGACGTGACAATTGCCATGTTGCCGCTCCTCTATCTGGTATGTGCCTTGATGGTGGAAGCGGCGGCCTCCTGGCAACGTCGATCTGGCGAGGCAAGGAATGACGAGCTGCGAGGAACGTGGCTTTTAGGTGTTCTGATGGCGGTGCCTGCGGTGGTGATCCCTCCAGGTATTGCGCATGCTTTCAGCCTTTGGGCTCCTGCCATCCCACTGCCGCCAGACGTGGTTCATGTGCTTGAACCCGGCTGGTTAGCCATGCTGCTCACATTGCCGATAGCGATGCTGGTGGGAGCAATTATGGCTTCCCTGGGCACTGTTTTTGGGGATATCTGGCACTGGAATAGACAATGATGAGTACATTGTATTCCCCAAGACATCTTGTGAAATCCTGTGTTTGCATCTCTCTTGCTCATCTGCTATACTCACCCCATGTTGGGTAATAAAATAAGCATGTTCGTGAGAACCGTATGCCAAAAGCAGCAGTGCACGCAGTGATCTGGTCACCAGAGCGAGATAGATATGAATTGCATCAGCAGGGCGACAGAAGCCATCATCCTCTGCGCACAGAGGATGGATCCGGATTCATCGGGCTGGTCGATGGCTCCTCCTTTGCATTCCAGGGCAAACACGGGCGCTTGACGCTCCGGAAAGAGTCGAGGCTTCATGGCGAGGGCTATTGGTACGCCTACCGTAACCAGGGCCGCCGGACTCGCAAGAAATATGCCGGACGCACTACCGACCTGACGATTGCGCGCTTAGAGGACATAGCCGAAGCACTCACAGCTGAACCCCGCGTTTCAACTGACGAGCGCTCCCAAGTGAAGGGGGGAACGATCCCCGAGCTTCAAGCGGGGGTGCCAGCAGAAGAGAGGAGCGCAGTTCTTCACGGACGTGTTCCTGATACCATCACCACCTCTCCATCTGAACACCACACACCAGTGCTTGCCTCTAAACTCCATCTGCCCCGGCTGCATGCCTCCCTCCTCACACGCTCGCGCCTGTTGACACGGCTTGATACTGGTCTGCAAGGCAAACTCACACTGCTGTCTGCTCCGGCTGGCTTCGGCAAAACGACGGTGGTGAGCCAATGGGTGGCCGATCACCGCAAGCGCCAGCATCATCCGCCTGTCGCCTGGATCTCACTTGATCCAGGTGACAACGATCCTGTCCGTTTCTGGCGTTACGTCATTACGGCCTGCCAGGCATTCCAGCCAGGTATCGGCCAATCCGCTCTCGCATTGCTCCACACCGTAGCACGATCTTCCCTGGAACTGATGCTCAGGACGTTCCTCAATGAACTTGCTTCCCTGCCGCATCGAGATATACTTGTCCTGGAAGACTACCACGTGATCACCTCCCCTCAGATCCATGAGACCCTGACCTTTTTGCTTGATCATCAGCCTGCGGTGTTCCACTTGATCGTGATAACACGGGTTGATCCTCCCCTTCCACTGGCGCGGCTGCGTGCTCGCGGTGACCTCTGCGAACTGCATGCCGAAGACCTCCGTTTCTCACAGGAGGAGACGGCCATTTTTCTCCGGCAAGCCTTGCCGGCTGCGCTCTCCCCGGAGGAAATCCGCCACCTTGATACCCGTCTGGAAGGCTGGGTGACCGGACTGCGCCTGGTCACCCTCATGCTCCAGAGACGTTTGACCCAGCAAGAGATCGAGCACTTTCTTGCGACTTTCTCCGGCAGCCACCGGCATATTCTGGAGTTCTTCGTCACAGAAGTGCTGAATGCACAACCAGAGCCGCTCCAGTTCTTTCTTCTCCAAACAAGCGTGCTCAGTCGTTTGTCCGGTTCGCTCTGTGATGCCGTCACCGGGCGAAACAATAGTGAGCAGTTCCTCAAAGCGGTGGAGGATGCTAATCTGTTTCTGCAATCTCTCGATGGCTCCGGGCAGTGGTATCGCTATCACCCACTCTTCGCCGAGGCCATGCAACAGGAGGCCCGGCAGCGTTTTGGAGAAGAGGCCCTGCATGCGTGGTATAGCAGAGCAAGTGTGTGGTATGAGCAACAAAGTATGTTGACCGAAGCGGTGGAAATGGCCCTGCAAGCTCGGGAGTTTGCGCGTGCCGCTGCTCTCATTGAGCAGAATATGAGGCCGCACTATGCGTATCATGAGATGAATGAGTATCACACGCTTCAGCGTTGGCTCAGCTCCTTACCGGAAGACGTTTTGGGGCAACATCCTCGACTCTGTTCGCGTGCTGCCCTCCTGTTGGTGTTCTCCTGGGAAGGGCGGACAGATAGCCGACCATCTACCCTGGCACAGATCGAGCGGCTGCTTCACCGGGCGGAGTGCGCCTGGCAGGCAGAGGGCAACCGCAATGGGCTTGGTGAGATCCTCACTTTTCGTGCCTTCCTCAGCTGGGAGCAAGGAGATTTTGCTCTAGCAGCTCGTTTCTCCAGAGAAGCGCTTGCAATCTTACCAGAGAGTGAGTCGCAATGGCGGGGTTCCTGTTTCAGAATCATCGGGGAAGAAGAGATGCTGGCAGGCCGTGTCCGTGAGGCGAGACAGCTCTTCCAGGAAGCGTTGGCCCTCTTTGAAGCTGCCGGGAACAGCTACGGGGCGCGTGCTGCGCTGCTCGCGCTGGCAGAGGTATATTGGCTTCAGGGAGCATTGCGCCAGGCTGCCGAGTTGTATCGTGCGGTAAGCTCTACAGCAAGAGAGGATCTCCCCAACGCTGGGAAGGCGCAGCTTGGCGTGGCTCGGCTCTCCTACGAATGGAATGTCCTGGAAACCGCAGAGCAGGAGGCGCAGGAGGCCCTCGATCTAGGCACACGCCTCCAGGATGAGGCCCTCCAGGTGCAGGCATCGCTCGTCCTGGCGTACATAGAGCAGGCTCGTGAGCAGACAGCACCCGCCCAGCAACGGCTCCATGCGCTACTCGCTCGGCTGCCAGGAGAGCCGACGCACCACCTGCCGCTGCTCGACCGGCACATCCTTGCCGGGCAGGCCCGGCTCTCGCTTGCGGCTGGAGACCTGGCGGCGGTAGAGCGCTGGTCCACGACGAGCGCCATGGACCGGGAGAGTATACCACGGCTGCACCAGGAGCAAGAAGACCTCATCACTCTCCGCTTACTCATGGCACAAGGTGAGGCGGAGGAGGCCATCCCCTTGCTCGAAGGCTGGCGGGTAGAGGCGCACCAGCATGGGCGGACTCGCAGTGAAGTGGAGATCCTGGCCCTCATGGCTCTGGCGTACTTTGCCCAGCAGCGCCCGTTGCAAGCCTCTTCTCTGCTCAGAGAAGCGCTGGCGCTTGCACATGCCGAAGGCTACCAGCGCCTCTTTCTGGACGAAGGAGAGGAGATGGCGGCCTTGCAGCGGGTCGTCTTGCCCACGATCAGGAAGGACCTTTCCGAGACGTATGTGCATACGTTACTGCATGCCTTCACCCAACAACAACTTGGACAGGGAGCCTCATTTACATACAGCTCTCCCGTCTCGGCCCGGCTCATCGAGGCACTCAGCCCACAAGAGCAACGTGTGCTTCGTTTGCTGGTGGCTGGTTTGTCTAACCCGGAGATCGCTGAGGCGCTGGTCGTCTCCATCAACACCGTGAAAACGCAGGTCCGCAGTATCTATCGGAAGCTCAATGTGAAGAGCCGCAAAGAAGCGCGTTCGGCAATACGCAGCCAGAACCTGCTCTAGACAGCTTTTACTGTGTGTTCAGTCTCTCTGTGTAGAGGGTCTCTCGCTATCTTCCTCCAGCCGGTCCTTTCTTAATCACCCGCTACAATCATCCCGTTCGGGTGATGCAGATCCCCTGACTGTGCTCTATACTGGAGACAACGAAGGGCTATCTTGCTTCTGAGCACAATGCTCGTTGAGATATCTTGCATTTCGATCACGCAATTGAGTGAGAAAAGGAGGGAAAATAATGCCATACAAACGCAGATGGTGGGCGGTAGCAGCCGTTGGTCTCTCGATCTTTCTTTCCGCCCTGGATGCGACTATCGTGGCGCTGGCGCTACCCTCGATGGCCCACTGGTTTCAGCTCTCGGAGAGTCTGACATCTCTGGTCATCTTGAGCTACACCATTCCCCTCACTGCGCTGATCCTGCCCTGCGGAGCGCTGATTGGCCGCTTTCGCCCCCTGCCTACCTTCCTGGCCTCGGTGCTGGGGTTTGGTCTGGGGAGCATCATGTGTGGTCTGGCAACAAACTTCCCGCTGCTCATACTGGGTCGTGTGATCCAGGGGAGCTTTGGCGCGTTGATTGGGACGCAAGGACTGGCGTTGGCTGCTGCCATCGTCGCGCCTCATGAGCGAGGACGAGCTATGGGCCTCATTGGCTCGCTGGCTCCTCTGGGCGGGATCGCTGGGCCGGGGATTGGCGGTCAGCTCCTGGCGCACTGGAGTTGGCAAGTGGTCTTCTTCGTCAATGTGCCGATCTGTGGGCTGGCAGCCTTGTTGGGACTGTTCAGTCTGCGCGGCGTCAGCCTGGGAGAGCGGAGGCCCGATGCTGGCAGTGGCTTTCGTCACATGGCAATGTTGCTGCGTCGCTGGTCGTTCTTCTGGGGTCTGATGGGGTTTCTCAGCACAGTGACCATCGCCGGCGCCCTCTACTACCTGCTACCCTTCGATCTGAGTGATGTGCAACATCTCACGCCCTCGACGGCAGGACTCATCTTGTTGTGCATGCCGCTGGGCATGGGGATCGTGGGACTGCTGGGAGGATACTTGACGGATCGCTATGGCGCACGGCCTTTTACCCTGACCGGTTCGGGTCTGGTGCTGGTCGGTGTGTTGTTGCTCTCCCTGGTGTTGGTGCATCCAACCTCGGTGTTTGATCTGACCTGGCGTCTGCTGCTAGTAGGGATCGGCATGGGGCTCTTCAACGGGCCGAACCAGACGCTGCTAATGAGCGCTGGGACAAAGGAAACGATGGGAGCAGCCAGCGCGCTTTCCAACCTGAGTGCCCGCCTGGGTTCGGTCTTCGGCCCATTGCTGCTGAGTATCATCTGGTCATTCTTGCCCGGCTCCACGCTGCATATGAGCGCTGGAGGGGTTGTTTTCGTTGCCCTGGCCGTGCTGAGTGTTCTGTGCGCCTGGTTGGTGAGGCCCCAGCCAAGCTATAACCCGGCAAAAACCGGGTCTGCACCGTCGACCAGGGAATCCCTGGCCAGGCAAGAAGAGTGACGAGGTGTGTGTGAGAGATCTGCCAATGGTGATCATTACATATCGACACGTGCAGAGTAACAGAAAGGAGTTACACAATGAACCGGGAACATGTTGAACAAGAGGTAGTGCGTCTTGCTGCCGCCTGGGCCACCGCCGAACTGCATGGTGATACCGCTTTCCTTGAGAGCACACTTGCAGACGATTTCGTCGGCATAGGGCCTCTCGGATTCATGCTGACAAAGCAGGAGTGGCTCGCGCGACATCAGTCTGCTGACTTGAAGTACGCATCGTTCAGCCTGGACGAGGTCAAGGTGCGTGTGTACAACGATGCAGCCATCTTGATCAGCCGTCAAGTCCAGAATGGAAGTTATCGCGGCAACAGCATACAGGGGCAGTTTCGCACCACGCTGGTGTTTGTCCAACAACCAGGGCAATGGCGACTTGCGGGTCTCCACTTGAGTCCCATTGGCCAGCCACCGAATTTCACTCGGCCCTAGCCCTCGCGCGCTGCGACTGAGCGCGTCTCGCTGCAAAATACCGGCGGCTAAGGTGGCCGCCGGTCGGTTCCGGTGAGAAGCTTTGTAGTACTGAATGAAGAATTAACGAGGTGAAACTGTCATGAGCATCTATAGCATCGTCTTGTTCTTGCACGTGAGCGGAGCCATCGGCTACTTTGTCAGCATTGGCGCCTGGCTGTTCGTCCTGGTTGGCCTGCGGCGGGCGCAACGCGTCGAGCAGGTGCGCGCCCTCGTCAATCTGATCGGCCTGTCAGGTCCCCTCTTCGGGATCAGCGTGCTGCTCCTTCTCGCCGCAGGGCTCTACATGGCATTCACTGCCTGGAGCTTATTGACCGGCTGGATTCTCGTTGCACTGATCAGCCTGGTCTTGATGGCCCCGCTCGGTACTGCGCTCATCGAGCCACGCAGGCGGGTCATCGACCGACTGGCACGAGAGACGCCAGACGGTCCACTGCCCCAGTCGCTTGAGCAGCGCACCCACGACCCCGTTCTCTTGATAGCGCTACAGACCATAGCCATCTTGCTGCTAGGCATCGTCTTCCTGATGACGACCAAGCCTGCGCTCACCGGCTCCCTCATCGTGATAGCGATCGCTCTGGCACTCGGCCTGGCTTCGGGCGCGCTCGCCTCTCGCACGATGCGTACCCCAGGGCAGAGCGTGGCCGCGCGCGAGCCGCTAGGATAGCTGAGCCTGGCGGCAGGTAAAGCTGAGGTGCAAGATGTGCAATTTCGAGTCGATCTTTCTCGATTTAGCTCTATGAGTGAATGTCAGATTATTGACAAATTGGCCAACGAAGCCAATAATTGAATCGGCAGGGTTCTCCTGATCACGAAAGGATACGCGATCGAAGTTCAGCAAGCCATCAACGAATTCGTCGATGCTGCTACCGCAGATATCCAATAAATGCAGAAAGGGATACTATGAGCATTGATCAACACGACCATTCCGGGCTGGGGACCGATCACGAGGAGCAGGCCTTACAAGACCTGCTCCAGTTCCCGTTTGTCGACGCGCTCTTTGGGCGGCGTTCACGCAGGTTCTTTCGGGGAGCCGAAATACCGGATGGTCCACTGGCCTATACGTCCAAACACGAGCCGGTCCCGCTCACAGAACTGGAAACATTGCTCATCCTGACAGCTGTTGGGGGAAATACCGGCTGGCACCACTCGATCACCCGTCATGAACGTTACGCACCCCACCTCTCCAACTATCCGGCAGCAGCAGGTGGGCGTACCTTTCCTTCTGCGGCAGGGTTCCATACCAGCGAACTATTTTTCACCGATGACAGTGGAACGTATATTTTCACAACCCGCGATGCGCCAGCGCTGGGCCAACGCGAGGCAGACGGTTCACTCTCGCTCGTTGACCTGGTCAAGGCTCACCGCTCACGCATCCATAAACTATCGGACAAGCGCGTCTCTATTCCACCCAAAGAGCCATACATGGAAGGGCACAATACCTGGGTTGCTAATCGTCCTGGTTCGTTGCTGGTCATGCCAACCGGCGATGTCGCCCAACATGCCATCGCGAATCTCTGCTTCTTTGCGCAGAACGGCTACAGTATCTATGACGACGTGAACCAGCGTCGCATCCCAGGTATCGAGAAGTTCGCAGACATTGTGGATGTGGACAATCCGCTTCCGCTCACCTTCCTTGATCAGTACTCACTCACGGAATGTACGGCAGAACTTTCGACCGCCGCCTATGCAGGCATGCTGATGCAGCAGGCTATTGGGCTGGGAGGATGGATGTTCAACGGAATTGATCGCCTGACGATGCTTGGCGCGAGTGGTGATCCGGAGGTTCCGGGATTAGGTTTTCGTTATGATACGGATGAGCGCTGGGCTTTGCCCAATCCGACAGGGCTTCCAGGGGTCTTTGAAGGGCATTGTCCTCCCCACTACCCCACTCTGCGGGCAGCCGTGGATCATTTCTGTGAGCGCAAATTCGGTCAGGGTGGTCCTTTTCATCCCGACACTCCCGGACCATGGAAGGAGAGCCGGAAAGTACGAGCCAGTGCCCAGGTACACGACGAGAAATTCCGCGACTGTGTCGCGTTGCAGGCACAGTATGCCTTTGACACCTTCGGCAAATTCCCGGCCACCGTCCCGACCATCTTTATCTTGATGTACCTGCAATCACACCATCTCGATCTGGAGTACTATGATACCCTGTTTGAGCCGGGAGCTTATCTACGTACTCACGCCGAGCATCTCGCCAGGTGGCACACGGGCATAGAGTAGCAGAGGAGGAGCCAGCAGTATGCCGTATCTCAATGGCGCGCAGGCAACCATTGCGACCTCGCGGGCCGATGATGTCGTTACGATCTTTGGTATTCCCGGCGCGCACACCTTACCCGTCTATGATGCTATACATCACATCTGGCGTTCCTCCAATTGATGAATACGCTCGATCTGCTGGCGGTTCCACTCATCGTCAGAATAAGGCGTGGCGAACCAGGCTTCCAGGATCTCCCTGGCCATGGCCTCTGAGGTGGCACGCAAGCTGAGGGCGAGGATGTTGGCATGGTTCCAGATGCGTGCGCCACGCGCGGTTTCGCTATCGTGACAGAGTGCCGCTCTGATACCAGCTACCTTGTTGGCGGCAATCGAGGCTCCTGTTCCTGTCCAACAGAACACAATGCCTTCGTCGGCTCGCCCCGTTGCTACCGCCTCTGCCGTCTTGCTGCTGGTGTACGGCCAATCGCTATCGGGGTCATTCTCGGCCAGGGGACCAAACAGAACGAGGTCGTGGCCGCGTTTCCTGAGCTCTTCGACCACAGTGTCGGTAAGGTGGGTGCGTTCGTCGCTGCCAACAGCTATTTTCATGTCAGAACCTCCCTGCTCGTTGTGCGTGCGAGCTTTCTTCGTGACTTTATTGGTTAATCTACTAATGAAAGTATAGAAGCAAAGAGAAGAGCGCGTCAATCCCTTTCATTGATCTTGTTGGTTGATTTTGTCAGCATCATCAGACCAAAGCCATAGTATGCGTTCCGAAGGTGTTTGCAAAAATTCAGAGGTCACCCAAGCGGTACTGACTCTTTGTCTCCATCAATCAAGCGTGGTATACTTCGGGAAAAGCTGATACCAGCCTATACGCAGAACTGCGACCAGACTGCACTCAACAGCATTTGCTTATGAAACCCGGGAATGAGATGACTTTAGAATATTGAGTGTCCCATACGCTAGCATTGACGATGCATGGAGGATAGCAGTAATGAGCGAATACCAGCGTTACGAATTCATGACCATCGATCGACCTCTGACACGGGAGCAACTCGATGCTGTCGATGACCTTTCCAGTCACATCGAAGCATCTTCCACCCACGCCCTCATCGAATATCACTGGGGTGACTTCAAGCACGATCCCATCGACGTGCTCCACAAGTTCTTCGATGGCTTCCTCTATTGGGCCAACTGGGGCGCGCCCGAACTGGCATTTCGCTTCCCGCATGGAATCTTGCCACCCGATCTCATCGAGGGCTACGATCTCGATGATTTCGTCACGTTCACCCAGCACTCGGATTATGATATCCTCGATATCCACTTTGGCGAGATGGAAGGGCCCGACGAATGGATTGACTATGAACTGGGATCGCTCATCGCTATTCGCGATGAATTGATGGAAGGCGATCTGCGGGC
>WNFW01014923.1_pt1 | contig 11124 bp, 12 predicted proteins | sample 5400131 | NCBI WGS metagenome assembly WNFW01 (sample SAMN13153362, study PRJNA577476) | soil metagenome | isolation source: 20 cm soil or saprolite under grassland replicate 1 | place: USA:California | collected 2016-06-15
TTTAGGAATGAGGACATCCGCCTATAAATTCCCGAGCGGCCGAAAGTTAACCAGAATGCCGCATCTTGCCAGCCCACTCTTGCGGATCAATTTGGCCGAGGAACTGCGCCGGCTTCGAAGTGAGCAGTCATGGAAGCGTGGCAGCGGTCGGAGTTCGAAGACCCTGGCCAAATACCCGGACTTCCACATGGTGCTGGTTCTCATGAAAGCAAACACGCAGATGCATAAACATCATGTGGATGCGCGCATCTCGATTCAGGCACTAGAGGGCAGGCTCCGTGTTCGTCTGACGGACCAAGTCGTGGAAATCACGGCGGGGGAATTAATCGCGCTGGACTATGCGATACCTCACGATATCGAGGCGGTGACGGAAAGCGCTTTTTTAATCACCATTTCCTGGCCCGGAGGCACAAAGGAAGAACGACATGCATGGAAACAAAGCATGTTGTGAAGACGTCTATCAAACGGCAGCTACCGTCTCTATTCTCGTGCTTGTGATCTGTTTTGCCTCCACACAACGTACTGATGGACAGGCTTCAGGAGTATCCGCCAATGAGCTTGCCCGCCGTATCCTAATGAACGAATTGGAAGCCGAACAACGGGACCAAAGCCACTGGAGTTTCCGGCAAATGGCCAAACCGAAGGTGGAAACACAAAAGGGGGAGTTAAAACGCGCGCTCCTGATCAATGGCCGCGCGCTTACAGCTGAACAGCAGCAGAAATCAGACAAACGAATCCGGCAGTTCGTGCGCAACCCGGCCACACTTCGAAAATCGCTCAACCAGAAGAATCAGGATGCCGCCCGCAGCCAGCGCCTGCTCAAAATGCTACCTGACGCATTTCATTTCAACTATGGGAGCGCCGAGGTGACATCATACAGCTGAACTTCGCACCTATTATAATCCAAGCTTTCACCCACCCACGCACGAAGCCGAAGTCTTTCATGCCATGGAAGGAAGTGTCTGGGTAAACGGTAAGGAGGCGAGGGTAGAAGAAATCACCGGTCACCTGATCCATGAGGTGAAATTTGGCGGGGGCTTGCTCGGGCACCTGAATAAAGACGGTACGTTCGACGTTAAGCAAGCAGAGGTCGCGCGGGGATACTGGGAGATGACCCTTCTGAAGGTTCAGATGAAAGGAAAGGCCCTTTTCTTCAAAACGATCGGCGTGCAACAGAATTATTCCCGCAGCGATTTCAGAAACGCTGCAGTCCGACCTACTGCCGCCGCGGTTCGCGAAGTTGGCGTGCGCGGCCATTGATAATCGTCCCGACCGCTGCCAGGCTAGATGTCGTTGCACGGTCGCCGCATGTCAGATGAGGTGTCTTTTGAACGAAGTAGTGCTCAGCCGTTCTACGCTCGCTTGAGATGTCGAGCTTGCGTGAACGTTTCGAGTAAGCTTCGCAGGCTCTCGAAGTCTCTCACCATGAATGCCGCACGGGTTGCCCCTGGGCCGACATGCACCGTCCAAGCTCCGTCTCGCAGACGTTCAAAGAGATCTTCATCAGTGCGGTCGTCGCCAGCGGCAAACAGAAAATCGGGCTGTGAGTAGCCAGCCAGAATGCGTTCGAATGCCTCACCTTTGTTTGCCCAGACGGGCCTTACTTCTACCATCTTCTGCCCGCGGAAAGCCCTCAACTCCGTGTCCGCAAGCATGGCTTCCAGCATCGAGACCAACTCGTTCGCCAGCCACGCACCGAATTCCGGTTCCGCCAGACGGTGGTGCCAGACCAGGGCATACTTTTTTTCTTCAACGAAGCTGCCGGGCGTGCGATCAACAAAGTGCTCCAAAATCGGCATTACTGTGGACTTCCAGTCCGTGGGAACTGGCGACCGCAAGGGCTCCCACGATGATCCAGGTGGCTTGAGTTCGGCGCCGTGCTCCGCCACAAGCCACATGCTGCCAATCGCACCGAACCAACGATCCAGGTCTTCCGCTGGCCTGCCTGACATCAGAGCCACGCAATTCTTCGACTCGCGGGCAAGGGCGGTCAGCAGGCTTAACACGTGGCGGCGCTGCTTGGTGCGGGTGGTCGGTGAACGGGACTAGCGTACCGTCGTAATCAAGAGCCAGAAGGCGGCGCTGGGCGCTCATGTATGCTTGTTGGGCTTCCGCCGGGCGGAGCCGTTGCGGTTGCGTGTCAACATAACGCCCGCGCTCCGAAACAGCTTCTTGCAGCGAGGTTAGAAACCGGTCTCCCCACCGGAATACGTTGTTGCGCAAGACTCTGGCGTGAAGCGTTTTCATGCGCTGCCGCCTTTCGTCTTCATCAAGAGCCAGTGCTCGTTCTACCGTGGAAGCCGTGCGCTCCTCGTCAAAGGGGTTGATCAGCAGGGCCTCGCCCATCTCTGCTGCGGCACCTGCAAACTCACTTAACACAAGTACCCCGTCGCCCTCGGCTTTACAGGCAACGTACTCCTTGGCAACCAGGTTCATACCATCGCGCAGTGATCCCACCCAACACACATCGGCAAGCTTGTACAAAGCGGCTAGTTCGGCTCGCTCGATTGAGCGGTTGATATAGACGACGGGCGTCCAATTGGGGGTTCCAAGTTTGCCGTTGATTTCCCCGACAAGCCGATTCACCTCCGTGCGGAGGTCCTGGTACGTATCAATTCCTTCCCGCGTGGGCACGGCAATTTGGATGAGGACCACTTTTTCTCGGAAATCCGAAGAGGATCGAAGTAGTAGCGCATATGCCCGCAGGCGCTCGGGAATTCCCTTGGTGTAATCGAGCCGGTCTACCGCAAGCAAGACTCTGCGTCCGGTATAGCGCGTAATCAATTCGGCATGGTAGCGGGCAGTGGCTTCGTCCTTGCTTAGCAGATCTGCGTATTCATCTGGTGCGATCCCAATCGGGAGAGCTTCGAGACGGACAGGGCGGGCGTCCACTGCGACTTCCGTGACTTTGCTTTCAATACCGAGTACCCGGAGCAGCGCAGAGCGGAATTGCTGTAAGTGCCCATGGGTTTGAAAAGCCACCAGATCAGCTCCAAGAAGTCCCTGAAGCAGTTCCTCACGCCGCGGCAGGATCGGGAAGATTTCAGACGAGGGAAAGGGGATGTGGAGAAAAAATCCAATGGCCGCATCCGGCAACTCATCCCGCAGCATTTGGGGAAGCAACATTAGTTGATAATCGTGTACCCATACCAGGTCGTCCGGTTTGTAGCGTTCCACGATCGCCTTCGAGAAGATGCGATTCGCCTCGACGTATGCTTGCCAGTCTTTCGCGTCAAACTTCAATTGTGAGGGGAAGTTGTGAAACACAGGCCATAGGGTTTGGTTGGAGTAGCCTTCATAGAATCCTGTTGCGATCTCCTCTGGTAGCTCGACCGCGAAGCATTGCTCTTTTTGCGCCCAATCCTCAAGGACGGACCTGCGCTCTTCTTGATCCTCCTCCCCGCTGGCGCCAGCCCAACCAATCCAGTCCCCACCGTTCCTGCGCAAGATGGGATTCATTGCGCTCGCCAGGCCACCAGAGCTTCGCTCTGTCGTCCAGTGACCGTCGGCTTTCCGCAAGGTCAGCGGGAGACGGTTCGAAACAACGATCAGTCGATTACTCATATCCCCTAACTCTTGGGCTTGGATCTCGCCACCGCCTGGCGATCATGAATCGAGGTAAGCCTACGACCGCCTTCTTCTCCGCTACAAGTGTGTGGTTTACAAAAGCCTGATCCAGCCATGACTAAGATGCTCGCCACTGCCTTGTGTGCTGGCGGGCGGGAGATAGAACTTCAAGTGCATTGCCTAGCCACGACATGAAGAAGTGGCATTTCCCTGGAACCCAGTACTTCACTTCAGCTTGGGCCCAATCGTCAAGTTCGAATCCATCCGCCCTGCCGCGCTGTTCATAGCTTTCGTAAGCCCAGCGACGGATTGCGTCTTCCACCTCAACGGGTGTTGCAGGGAATTGTTTGGTTGTTTGATCCGTATCGCGTTTCATTGGAACTCCTTCCTCGGTGTTGAGTAGGTTTACAAACGAGTTGTTCTCGCGGAAGAAGGCGGAGCATCTGCTTAAATCCTTGGGAGGCAGCTCCGGCTAGAATGGAACGATTTTAAGAAGCCTGCTTTTTGCCTATCAACTCCGCAATGTATTTGTCCTTGCAAGCTTCAGAACAGAAGTGGACGGCAAGTGGGTGTACAGCATCGCCGTCGTTCCAGGCCGATAAAATGTCCACTTCGCGTCGGACGACAGTGATGCCTACGGCTTCCGCCGCCCGTCCAAGAATCCAGATGCTGGTTGGCTTCTTGACCTTGCCACACGAATCGCACGCAAACTGAATCATTATTGGTCCTTCCAATTTCTGACCCAGCCCGAAAACGATACTAGCCCGATTCGAGAGTACGGAAAAGGGCTAAACCTGTCTGTCGCATCGCACCAAACGGAGCAGCAAGCTGGACGTGCAAGTGTATGGTGCGAAAGCAGGTTGGCCCCTGCCGGGGACAAAGATGACCGGGTGATTTCCGCCGCAGAAGACAACCGATTGAATTGTCATAGATTCCAACCCTCCTGACGTAGGTAGCGCTGCAGGAGATTCTTCGTCGCAATGGCCAGGATATATCAATGCGCGATCACGATTTTTGTCCTCGCTGCCGCCATTTCTAGCCCTCTCGCCAGCCGCGCACGAATGCGCCTTGCCTTCCCTAAGAATTTGTTCATATCGGTATTTGAATGGTTTGGCGAATTGGGCTTTTTCTGTGCGCGTCTGTTCCGCGCCGCCCTGGTTCCTCCGTATGAATTCGGCGAACTCCTGCGTCAATGTGACGAGATTGGATCAAAGTCGCTGCCGCTTGTAGCGCTGGCGGGGGCGGCAACTGGCGTGGTCCTGTCCCTGCAGACGCGAGATAGCTTGATTCGATTTGGAGCCAAGTCTTTCCTCCCTGCTGTCATTGTGTTTTCCATAATCAAGGAGAGTGGACCGATCATTACGGGACTGATCGTCAGTGGGCGTGTAGGAGCTGGCATAGGCGCTCAACTCGGCTCCATGAAAGTCACCGAGCAGATCGACGCCATGGAGGCCTCTGCAGTTGATCCATATAAGTTCTTAGTTGCGACGCGAGTCTTGGCATGCATCCTGATGCTGCCTCTACTGACTCTCGCCTCGGATTTTTGCGGCATATTCATGGGCTGGATCGCCAATATGCTGGCCGAACCCATTTCACTCCGCCTATTTCTGGAGAGTGGCTTCAAGAACGCACTGTTTAGCGATTTTATTCCGCCGACACTCAAGACAATGGTCTTCGGCTTCATCATCGGACTGGTTTCCTGTTTTCAGGGAATGCGAACACGGGGAGGCACAGAAGGTGTGGGAAGGTCGGCGACCAGTTCGGTCGTGCTCTCGTCGTTGTTTGTTGTCGTCGCTGATGTTCTGCTGGTGCGATTAATCCTGACGATCTGGGGGTGAATTCCGCATGAGTAACCAAACCAACGATTCCCCGATTGTTATCGAGGGATTGCGCAAAGCGTTTGGCGAGCAGAAGGTTTTGGACGGAATCAATCTTAAGGTTGCGAAAGGAGAAACCGTAGCTGTACTAGGCCGAAGTGGAGGCGGAAAAAGCGTTTTCTTGAAGTTGCTCATCCGCTTGCAGACGCCCGACTCGGGCTCCATCCGGATTGCCGGCCAGGAGATCACGAAATTGAATGAGAAGCAGTTGAACGATGTCAGAAAGAAGATAGGCTTCCTGTTTCAGCAGGCGGCCTTGTATGACTCGCTCACAGTTGAGGAAAACGTCGCCTTTCCTTTGAAGCGGCACACGAAGAAGTCAGCGGCAGAACAGAAGGACCGAGTGCGCGAACTCCTCGCCGACGTGGGTATGGATCAAGACCTTGAGAAGTTGCCCTCGCAGATCTCGGGGGGCATGCAGAAGCGGGTGGGATTGGCACGGGCGCTGGCATTAGACCCTGAGATCTTGCTCTTCGATGAACCCACGGCTGGACTGGACCCGATTACAGCGACCGAGATCGGAAGCTTGATTCTTGAACTGAAGAAAAAACGTCAGCTGAGCGCCATAGTGGTCACTCACGATGTCCAGGGCGCGAAAGCGTATTCGGATCGGATGGTCTTGCTCCACCAGGGAACCATCCAAGCGGAAGGAAATTTGGAGGAACTACAACGCAGTAAAGATGAATTCGTCGCCCAATTTGTCGGCTACGGATCTAGGTAATTATTTATGTCTAGAGCGTTTCGATTAGGAGTCTTCATCGTCGTAGCGCTGCTGATCTTTGCCGGAGGAGTGTTCTGGATCGGGAAGAAGCAATTCCTTTTCCACTCGACGTATCGCCTTAAAGCCGAGTTCCAGAATGTTGCTGGCTTGAACGGGGGAGCCGAAGTTCGCGTCGGGGGAGTTCATGAAGGTACTGTCAGGCAGATCCAGCTTCCAATACGGCCGAACGAGAAAGTGCGCGTCTTGATGGATCTCGCGGGCGGAACCCGCAATGTGATCAAGAAAGACTCCTTGGCTACGATCCGTTCCGAAGGCCTAGTGGGAGATAAGTTTGTTGAGATCTCGTTCGGGTCCGAGCAGTCGCCTAAAGTGGGCGATGGTGACATGATTCAAGGCGAGCCGCCGCTTCAAATCTCTGATCTGCTCAACAAGACCAACGAGGTCCTCGACTCAACGCTCAAGCACAACTTTTTCTTGCGCGGCTTCTTCAAAGATCGAGGATATGAGAGCGCCGCGGACTTGAAGAAGAACGAAATCTCGCAATTGCCGGATAAGCCTCTGGCGAAGCAATTCACCTATGAAGCCAAGAGGGTTTTTGACAAGCCAGATGCGGCGAAGCTCAAGGACGCCAAGGCTTTGAATGATGCTGGAAACTATTTGCAGAGCAATCCGTTTGGCCTGGCCGTGGTCGCCGCTTATACCGATATGAAGGGGGATACCGAGAAAGACCGGCTGCTGAGCGAAGCACGCTCCATGGTGGCGCGCGATTATCTGGTAAAGAATTTCAAACTGCAGGATACCAAGATTAAAACGATCGGATTGGGGAAATCCGATAAAGCCCCGGACGGCGGCAGCATTGAGATCCTGATTTATCCAGAAGGCACGACCGCAGCCCAGAACCGTAGCACGTCGCCCTCGCCGTAGGGCTAGTTCTCCGGCTGGGAATCGGCTCAGGAGACCGCGTGTTTTCAGTCGCGATAATTGCTGGGTAGTCGACGAGAGGTAAACTGGGGTCCTAGTATGCGTAAACGGCTTGTTACTCCAACGCTAGAGACTGTTCGATCCAGCGGTGAAGCCTGGCTCGATATCGAGCGTGCGGCCATTGTTGAAATCACGTCGGAGGAGAAAGACTATCCGGTCGAGTCTGCCTTCGTTTTGGGAGAGGCGCAGGGCTGGCGCGCCGCAGAACCAGGGCCGCAAACGATTCGGCTCGTGTTTGACCAGCCGCAGAGGTTGAGGCGAATATCGCTTGTCTTTGAAGAAAGAGAAACCGCGCGGACGCAGGAGTTCGTCTTGCGTTGGTCTTCCGATGACGGGAACTCGTTTCGGGAAATTGTCCGCCAGCAGTGGAACTTTAGCCCTCCTGAAACAATACGCGAGGTCGAGGAGTATCAAGTTGAGCTTTCAAACGTTACCGCACTCGAATTGACCATCGTGCCGAATACGAGTGGCAGACCCGCTCGCGCCTCGCTCAGGAGTCTGCGCCTGTCTTGACCAGGGCTCTTTCCCCAACCCTTCACGGGAATGATCCGCGAAAGCTTGCTCCGGGAAGCGGATATCTCTCTGCCACGAAACAGGTATGTAAATTCACTCATTTGTTTTCTTCTTGGTTTGTACCGAAAGCGGATCCGCGCCACAGATTGCAGCACGCAGCACTTCGGGGCTGATATTGGCGCCGGTGACCAGGAGCACCGTGTGGCGGCCGCATTGGAATTTTGCATGAAGCAGAGCGGCGGGTTTCGGTGGGGACGGCTTGGCCGTGCTTCCAGGAGAGGAAGTAGGAGGGTGCTTGCTCGGCCTGCACACCGATGATGCGAACGGTTGGAGACAAGTGCTTGGCAGCGGCGGCAACTCCCCGGATGAGCGCCGTGTCACCCATAGGGACGACAATGGTATCGACGGAGGGAAGCTGCTCGAAAATCTCGAGCGCAATGGTAGCCGGTCCAGCGGGCAGATCAGGATCGGTGGCATCGTTCAGGAAGTAGAAGCCTTGGGTTCGCGAACAAGCTGCAGCTTGCTCGAAAGCCGCGCTGAGATCGGCGGCGCCTTCTTCGACGATCTTCGCGCCGAGGGCCGCAATGCGGGCGCGCTTCACCGGATTGGGATTGGCAGGAAGAAAGATCGTGGCCTGGATCCCAAAGAGCTTCGCGGCAAAGGCGACCGCGGCGCCATGGTTGCCGGTGCTGGAAGCTGTGACCTCGTGGATCGGGCGTCGCGCGGTGTTGAGGGAGAGAGCATAGAGCGCGCCTCGCGGTTTGAACGATCCGGTGGGCAGGTCGCTTTCGACCTTCAAATAAACATCGCTGCCGGTTTTCGCGCACAAGGCAGGAGTGGCTATCAGTCGCGACACAGGGAGATAGCGTCGTAGCAGGGTTTGTGCTTCGCGAGCGGTGGAGAGCGCTAGATTCATAAGCAACTATGGCCTGGCACAAAATCAAAATCTGCCCATGCATTTACGAGATAGTTTCTACTGATCAATCCAATCATTAGGAAATGGAATCCCTTTCCGTCGACTCGTCAGAGGACCGACATTGCAAGTTGCAAGCCGGTCGCCTTGCTTCCGTCAGGCCTTCCGCAATTCTGGTGACAGCGAAGGCTCAGTTGCAGGCAGCGAAAATTCCTTAAGCAACCATTTCTGGATTACAGCACTCGTTAGCTGTAAGGGGCAAATCCCGACCTGGGGGGAGTCCCATGACTAAACACTTCAGCATCTCTGCTCTGCTTGTGTTCGTGCTTTGCCCGCCATCCGCTCCAGCTCAGACGGCCTCAATCACGGGCACGGTCACGGACAGCACGGGCGCGGTCGTTCCGAACGCCAAGATTAGCGCACAAAACAAGGCCACAAACACTTCGCGAACCACGTTAACCAGCGAGTCCGGCGCCTACCGCATTACCAGCCTGGTCCCCGGAATTTATGACGTTGTAATCGAGAAATCGGGCTTCAAGGCGGTGGAGTACCCGCGAATTGAGCTCACGGTGGATCAGATCCAAAACCTCGGTGCGACGCTCGCGCCAGGTGGAGTCCCCCAGAAAGTCACAGTCACCGAGTCGGTGGCCTCGGTCGATTTGAATGATGCCCAGATTGGAGGCGTCGTTACCGGCCAGCAGATCGCTGACTTGCCTCTAATTCTGCGCGATCCCTACCAATTGATCCTTCTTTCTCCCGGAGCGATCCAGAGCAATTCTCTGCTGGGAGGCCTTTCGGTGAACGGGTCCCGCGAACGAAACAACAACTTTCTGATGAACGGCACCGACAACAACGATGCCGAGATCCCCGGACTGACGCTGCCGCAGCCGGGGCTGACCTCTCTCAATCCGGATGCCGTGCAGGAATTTCGCGTCATCACGAGCAACTTTCTCCCCGAATTCGGTCGCAATACCGGGGCGATAGTTGACATCATCACGAAAAGGGGAACAAACGACTTTCATTCCGATCTGTACTGGTTTGGGCGGTATGACGCGCTCGGGGCGCGCGACTATTTCAACCATCAGATCAATGCCACTGGGCACCTGGTGCCGAAGGATTCTTATGTCCGTAACATCTTCGGCGGCTCTGCAGGCGGTCCCATCGTGCGAGACAAGACATTCTGGTTCGCGAACTACGAGGGGCAGCGCAACGATCCAAAGCATCCTGGCGTTGTATCCGCCTCCCAATGGTCCGAAGGTTGATGATGTCCGGGGCTTGCTTTATTTTCCCAGCAAAACCAGCACTACTGGCGACAACGTAACGGCACGGGTGGACCACAACGTTACCTCCAAGCAGACTCTCACCGGCAGTTACACCTTTAATCGCTTCGAGGACCCCAGCTTCGCGCACACCGAGTTCCTGCCCGGCTTAGGCGGCACCGGCACCGAACAGCGCAGGCAGGCTGCTTCAGTTCGACTGACGTCTGTGCTGAGTGAACGGCTCGTAAATGAGTTGCGGTTTGGAGGAAACCGTATCAATTTTCCGTTGACCTGCGAAGGAGTGAAGACGTTCAACAGCTTCGGCCCTGCCGATGCGTTTGGCCGAAGTTTCGACTTTCCGCTGCCCGGCCTCTCAGGCTTTGGCTGTCTACTTCTCGTGGACAGAGATGGTTCGAAGCGGTTCAGTGGCACCTATACGATAGCGGACAACATTACCTGGGTGAAGGGACAACACACTGTAAAGACAGGGGTGGAAGTTCGCGATGTCTATTCCAACAGCATCAACGATTTCCTCTCCCGGACGACGGTTGACTTCAATAACTTCTCCAATTTTGGCGCGCCCGCGTTTCAAACTGGAAACCAATTGGTTGACTTGCAACCAACACTGCAAAACATGGTCTGGTCTCTGTTCGGCGCGGTCGGGTCAGAAACCCAAGCGCAGTTCTTCGACAAGAGCGGCAACCGCGCGCCGGACGATCCTCGCGGCTTCCGTCAGCAAGAGTTCAATGCCTTCATCCAGGATTCCTACAAGATTGTTGCGAATCTGACCCTGAGTTACGGCCTGCGTTACCAGTTCAACGGAGTCCCCTACGAGATCCACGACTTTCTCTCTACGCTCTTCACCAATCCCAGCGGCCCAGCGCCCTTCACCTTCACGATCGCGGGTAACAAGGACCAAGGTCTGCCTCCGCTCTACAAGAACGACTGGCATGATTTCGAGCCTCGCATCGGATTGGCGTGGGATCCATTTAAGCAGGGTAAAACCTCAATTCGCGCAGGCTATGGCATTTTCACGATCGCATGTTCGGACAGTTGCTTGGGCTTACGCGGGGCAATCCGCCATTTCAGCAGATCTTCTTTGAGCCCTTCTTCACACCAGCGAGCATCGGCCCTCCAGTGTCAACGCTGAGCCCTCCTTCAAACCTCACGGCGACGCCGGTCGTGCCGGACTTCGGGTTCAACGCGTCCGGCATGCTCCAAGGCGGCATCCTGCCATTCCTGATAGACCCGCATTTGCGTATGCCGTACAGCCAAAGCTGGGATTTCGGAGTT
>WNFW01005559.1_pt1 | contig 11123 bp, 10 predicted proteins | sample 5400131 | NCBI WGS metagenome assembly WNFW01 (sample SAMN13153362, study PRJNA577476) | soil metagenome | isolation source: 20 cm soil or saprolite under grassland replicate 1 | place: USA:California | collected 2016-06-15
CCGCAGAAGGCGCCGTCCACCGCGTTGAGTTCGGTGTCGACCACGTTCTCGGTCAGGTTCCGGCCGTTGGGGAAGCCGAAACTCGGGACGTCCATGTTGTAACGGAGTTCATCCGCAAACGCCGACCACTGAGCCGGACGGTTGAGCGTCTTCACGCCCCGCAGCAGGATGTCGACGAGGTCCTGCCGGTTCGTGGTGTCGACGCCCTGGCCGAATAGCACGTTGAAGTAGGTGGCCAGCAGCGGGTTCTGGTAGCGGGGTAGGAACTGCGAATCATTGGCGGGTCGCGAGGCGTTGAAGAGGTCCTTCTGGCCGAGGCCGATCACGACCTCGTTGATCAGCGGGTTCCCCAACCGTGAAACCTGCACCCAGCTGCCCTCGGACGCCTTGAAGGGCGGCGTGCTGCTGAGGACGGTCTCCTGGCGCCGGCTGGCGGTCGCCCAGACGCCGATGACGGAGTCGTTGGGACCCTTGATCATCGACTTGGGCACGGAGAGGACGATGCTGTGGACGTTCTCGTTGTTGAGGTAGTCCTCGCCGCCGGTCGCGATCAGGGGATCGAGCGTCAGGATGTCGAAGATGGGGCCCAGGTTCGCGTAGAAGGGGTCGTCACGCTGGCCGGCGAAGACGGTGACGCCGCCGGACAGGTTGTGGATGGCGGCGTTGGCCAGCGTGTGATAGTAGGCGGCGTCGCCGGTCGAGGCGGCGCCCACGACGTCGGGCGGAGTCAGCAGGTTACTGCCGAGAACCGCGCTCGATGAGTCGTCCTCACCATCGCTCCGGTTCACGCTGACGGAATAGGTCTGCGGCCGGTTCCAGCCAAGATACCTCGAGCCGTCGAATGCGATCTGCTTGGTCAGCGCGCCGTTGCGGACGTATGGCGTGTTGTAAAGGAAGGTCGTCCCATCGACGGTCGAGGTGCGGAAGCGGAAGGTGAAGGTGACATGGCTCTTCCCATCCCCGACGTTGTCGACATGGATCTGGTAGCGGACGTCGTCGCCGAAGCGGTAGAAGTTTGGGCCGCCCGCGGGATTCTCGAACGGTACGTAGTTGGCGACGAGCACCACGTTGTTCGGGTTGTCGGGCGCCTGGAAGGTGTAGAGGTCGGTGTTGTCGGCGAGCGGATCCTCCGCGATCAGCGGAGCTTCCCGATGGCTCGAGGCGCTCGCGGTCAGCGGGGCTAGCGTCAGCCCCATCGCTGCCGCGGCGACTGCGGCCAAGAGAACGCGGTTTCGCATGATTGATGCTCCTTGTGCTGAAGTGACGATCGGCAGAACCGGATTCACTTCATAGGCTCCCTCCCTCGTCGTTTGGGCCCGCCCGAACGCGGCGAGACCTTACCGGCTGTTACGGAAGAGGCCGTTGCCTGGATCAAACTTCGACGTCGTCGTCGGGAGGAGGGACTTTGAGTGATCCGCGAGTGCCGCGGGATCGTATATAAGGGGTGCGGGGATGAGCGGGGAACTGGAAGACCAGGACCATCAGATGGCGGCCCAACTCAAGCGTGGTGACTCCACCGCCCTCGAATCGCTCTATGACCGCTACGGCCGGCTCGCCTACGGCCTGGCGTTCCGCATCCTCAACGACCGCAGCGCCGCGGAGGACGCCGTCCAGGACGCGTTTCTCGCGGTCTGGCGCAACGCCGGAGGCTTCGACACCAGCCGAGGCAGTTTGCGGAACTGGCTGCTGTCGATCGTTCGAAACCGGGCCATCGACCGGTTGCGCGGCAACGTGAGGATTCACCGCGAGGTCCAGCTCGAAAGCGCTGGGCGCGCCGCTGAAGTGCCCGACGCCTGGCAGGCGGTCGCCGTCGACCTCGAGCGCAAGCAGATCCGGGAAGGGTTTGCCGAGCTGCCCGATGCGCAGCGCCGAACGCTCGAACTCGCTTACTTTGGTGGGTACACGCACGTGGAGATCGCCAGCCGCATGCAGGTTCCCCTCGGTACCGTGAAGGGCCGGATGCGGATCGGCCTGGAGAAGATGCGGTCTTTCCTCGTGGCGCGCGGGGTGGTGGGATGACGAGGTTGGACGAAGCCGAAGCCGACGACCTCTTGGCCGCCTACGCGCTCGACGCCCTTCCTGAGGCGGAAGCCCGTCGCGTCGAAGAACACCTGCGTACCTGCGCAGGGCACCGCGCGGCGGCGGTCGAGTTGCGCCAGACCGGTGCCTTGCTGTCGCTGACGGCCGAGGAAAGGGAACCGTCGCCCGAGCTCCGCCGCCGCATCGTGGAGGCGGTCAAGGCGAGCCCAGGGCAATCCGCATCGGCCGAGCGCGAGGCGCCGCCGGCACCGGTCCTCGCGTTGCCACGTCGGTTTCCGTCGTGGCTTCCCAGGCCCGCGCGACTCGCGGTCGCCGCGGCGGTGGCGATCGGGCTCGGGATCAGCGCGCTGATCGGTTACCAGGTTGGACAGGTTACGGGGCGGCCGGTCGCCTACACCTTCCAGGGCGACCCGAGTGCCGCGCCTGGCGCCGAAGCGCGCCTCGTCTACTTCAAAGAAATGTGGCTGATCAAGAATGGGGTCCCGGTCGACAAGGGAATCAGCGCAAGTGCAACCGGCGAGCTGGGAGCGAAGCTTTCCGGTGACCTGTCGCAGTTCCAGCAATTCGCCATCACGATCGAACCGGGCGAGCAGCAGTTGCCGACGACGAAGCCGATCCTGATCGGGAACCTCCAGGCCGGTTCGACTTAGGCGTTGGAAAAGAGTGGGATGTTGGCGCCACTCGCCGGAGTGATCGCACCGTCGAGCAAGCTGACGATCAGCTCCGCGACGCGAGCCGGTGTCAGGCCCGGCTTCAATTGCGGGTTCGCGCGCCGCAGCATCTCCGTGTCCACCGCTCCTGGACTGATACAAATCGCCGTGATGCCGTCTACACGACCCTCTACGGCGATCGCCTCGGTCAATCCGACGACACCGTACTTCGAGACGTTGTAGGCGGCCAGCCCAGGGAATTTTTCCGTCGCGTAGATGCCCGAAAGGGATGCCAGATTTACGATCCGGCCACCGCCGGCGCGGCGCATCGGCCCGAAGGCGGCGCGGCAACAGAGGAAGGTGCCGGTGAGATTGATCCGAAGCGTTTCTTCCCAGGCTTGCGGGGTGGTCGCGTCGATGGCCGCCTTGTGAAGAACGGCCGCGGCACAGACCAACGCCGTCGGCGTGCCCACGCGGGAGGCGATGGCGAAGAGCCGGTCGACCTCGCCGCTGTCGCCGACGTCCGCGGTCGCGACCGTTGCCGCGCCGCCGTTCTTGCGGATCGTCTCGCTGACAGCATCCAGTTGTGACTCGGTGCGCGCCGCGAGCACGACGTGGGCACCGGCTCGGGCGATCGCTTCCGCAGTGGCGCGTCCGATGCCCCGACCCGCTCCGGTGACGATCGCGACCCTTCCCTGCAACCATCCCGTCGCGTCAGGCAGGGCGGTTCACCTCCACCCGAGGTCGCAGTGTCCGGTAAAGGCGTTCGTGGGCCGCTAGGCTCGCGTCGAGACTCAGGTCGGCGACCGCATGTTTCCGACACTCCGCGCGCGTGATGCGGCTGACCGCTTTCAGCGCCCGTGCCGCGCCCGCGATGTCGTCCCGAGGTATGAGGAAGCCCGTCTGGCCGTCGATGATGATTTCTGGCAGGGCGCCGCGGCGGTAGGCAATCACCGGGGTGCCGGCGGCCTGCGCCTCGGCAGCGACCATGCCAAACGGCTCCTCCCACTTCGACGGACAGAGGACCGCGCTTGCCGCGGCCATCCGTCGCCACAACTCGGACCGGATCAACCCAGCGTGGATCGACACGCCGGCCTCGCCTCTGTGTAAGTGGACGTGGGCTTCCGCGTAGTCGGGGTCGTAGGGCTCGCCGTAGAGGTCGATCCGGACGCCCGCCTCGCGCGCGATCGCAATGGCGTCTTCGGCGCCTTTTTCCGCACTGAACCGGCCGGCAAAGATGACCCCGTCGCCGCCCGTAATTGACCATGGGATCCGGTCGACCGGCACCCCGTCGGGCAGGATCACGTCGACCGATGTCAGCGCGCGCCAGGCCCGCGCCGCCGAGGCGGATACGGTGGCGATGATGGGCGGATTGTCCGATCCGTGGCTCTCGGCCAGGGCGCTGACCATCGCCGGGTCGGGAGGCAGGTGCAGTGTGTGCACCACGGGCGCCAGGAGGGAAGAGGCCAGGCGTATCGCGGGTGGATCGAAGGCATGGTTGTGAACGACGTCGTAGGACCCACCGCGAATCGCGGCGTAGACCGTCGCAAAGGCGTGGTTGGCGGCACCAGCATCGGTCGCCGGCGAGCGGCCGTGACGGTAGAGGAGGCCGGCAAGGGAGGCGGCGTCGACCCCTGAATCGACGACGGTGACGCCAGGAATTGCGGAACCGGACGCAGCATAAACGTGAACCTCATGGCCACGGGCGTGCAAGCCGGTGGCGAGGTCGGCCACGATTGCCTGCGAACCGCCGAGCTGTGGCTCTCGAATGGCTGTTACGAGTGGCGCCACCATGGCGATGCGCATCACGGGATGGTGCGGTAGGCGAGGTCGCAGGGAGGGTTGACGCCGAGGACGTCGTAGGGGACCTGGCGCTCGCGGCGCGCCTTGATCGCCGCGACGGCGTGCGGATAGAAGATGGCCGCCAGCTCGACCGCCTCGGTCGGACTGGCGAAGTCCATCGTCATCGGACCGGGAAACGAGAGGTACCGATAGCCATGCGCAGTCAACCAGTCGGGATGGTTTGGCCAGACGATCACCACCATTCCGCCAGCGGCGCAGACGCGCTCCATCTCGGCGAGGCCGCGGTCGCCGCCGTGCGCCGGTTCGGGTGTGAGTGCCGAGCAGGCAATGACCAGCTCGGCCGATCGGTCCGCAAGAGGAAGGGCATCGAAGAATCCGCTGATAATCCGGGTGTTTGTCGCCGGTGTCAGCTTGGCACGCAGCCGTTCTCGCAGCGGAGCCGCCGGCTCGACGGCGGTCAACTGGTCGCAGCGAGCGACGAGGTCGATCGTGAGCCGCCCGGTTCCGGCGCCCACCTCGGTGATGCGGGGCACATGCGGCGGGAGCCACTCGAGGATGCCCGGGTGAAGGGGCTCCGCGGCAACGAGCCGTTCGTAGAGCTCCGGCTCCAGCCGGTAGAGGAGCTCCCAGGCGAGCGAGGCATCGCGTTGAGGGTCGGCGTCGGTGCCTTCAAGAAAACGAGAGGACTCTTCGGCGGAGAAGACGCGCAGGTCAGCCGCGGAGTAGCGCTCCATGAGAGGCACGGCGGTGGCGGCCTGCCCGACCGCCTCAGCCATCATCGCTGCACTCGGCCCAGTTCTTCTCGGTCTCACGCACCCGCACTCGGCGCAGCGACCCCTGCTGAAGGTGCGGCTGCAACCGTGCCCAGAAGGCCAGCGCAAGGTTTTCCGCGGTCGGGATCTGACCGCGCAGCCAGGCGACGTCGGTGTTGAGGTTGCGGTGATCAACGTGCTGAATGATCTCAACGGTGACCAGGTCCGACAGGCGCTTCAGATCCATCACATATCCGGTGCTGGGATCGATCGCACCGCTGACGACGACCTCCACGGCGTAATTGTGGCCGTGGAGGTTGACGCACTTGCCATAGAGGCGGCGGTTTTCATCCTCGCTGAGCGACGCATCCCGCAACTGGTGGGCGGCATTGAACCCCTCGCGACGGCTGATGCGCACATTTTTGGGAGCAGTCATGGTCACTGGCCGTGCACAACCGGATGCTTCGGTAGATCGATCGCCAACCTCCCTTTGGCTTCGAAAGAGGGCGCAGCCCTCGACGACCCCAGCCTATCAGGCAGCCTGCGCGATGGTAGCCTCGAGGGCCGCGCGCAGCGCGACGCGACGGTGCACCTCGACGACGAGTTCGGCCGTTGTCATTGCGGCCGGAATCCTGAGCACCTGGGCGTTCTGCGCCGGGTAGGCGAACATCGCCAGCCCGCAGAGGACGATGACGTCGGGGTCGATCATCGAGCTGTCGAACGCCTCGATGAAGCTTTCCGCCTGGATGACCTGGTACCCGCCGGCGGCCAGCGCGTCCCGATAGGGCAGCCCACCGTCGGGATCGTCCGCGATGAGCAGGATCCGCGCCACGCCGTTGGGGGAATTCATGTCATGACATCATCCATGTCGATTGCGGCGGCCCGTTAGGCCGTTCGGCCTACTGCGGTCGTCCGTTTGGCGACCTCAGGGAGAGCTGCGCCTATTCGCGGACCGCGTTGAAGACGATCTGGTACGAGAAATCCAGTCCATCAATCTGCCAGGCATAGCATCCGGGACTCTGCACGTACGTCCCACCAGGGGCTGTGCGGTATCCGTCGGGATATTCGTTAATCGTTGAGCCGGGCGGGATGATGAGGTGTCCAATCACAGGCCCTTCGCCAAATGCCACTCGGCCCGGACCGTCGATCCTGGCACCTCGGACCAGCACAGGACCGGCGTAGCTGGGCCGCACAAACCAGAGAGTCTTGAAGTAATACCATGCGTCCGACTCCAAGTCGACGTGCGCTACCCCATGCAATCGGTCACCCTCTGCCGCGATTAATGGCTGAACCTGTCCTGTCCCCAGTGCGATGCCGCCAAAGCCCTGCGTATCCACCTGGTGACCTGCCGTCGTCGGGCAGGGCTCATTCGACTGGACACTCGGCAATCGAAGCGGTCGGAGCAGCGTCTTTGGTAGAGCCTCGCTACAGGTTCCTTCTTCTCCCGGAGGACAGCTGCACACCGACCCCTCGAGCCGGCAGGCCTGCCTGTAGTCCGTCGGGGTCGGCAGCGGGAACGCTGTGGAAACAACGGTAGATGTTGATCGAGAGCTCGGTCGGTTGGCAAGGCTCTCGGGCGTACACGCGCACAGGAATACAAGGAGGAGAGCGGCTACCAGGAACGCCATCTGGTGTCTACCGCTTCGAACCGTCGGCGGTTCCACGCCGGTCGCCACTAGCGGACGCCGCGGATGCGGCTGACCATTACGGTTCCGAGGATGAACCAAAGCGCGGCGCTCCCGAAGATGAAGCGAAAACCGAGGTCGTGCCCGCTCGAGACGCCGAGCAACTGGTGGCCCGGCTCGTTCAAGAAGTGAAGGAACCCAGCGAGGATCGCGGGCGCGAGCACCTGGGGCAGGGTGAAGGAGACGTGCCACAGCGCCATGTCTCGTCCGGCCGCCTCCTCGCGATTAGGAAGCACGTCGCAGGCGAGCGCCCAGTCGACGGCGTAGTAGGCGCCGTAGCCGATGCCGTAGAGGATGCCGAGGACGTAGAGAAGAGTGAGCGAGCGAATGAGACCGAAGAGCAGGACGGAAACGACAACAGCCTGCATCGCACTCGAGATGTAGACGAATAGCTTGCGCCGGCCCGTCCGGTCGGAGAGTATGCCGCCGATCATCGATGGAATGATCGCGCCCGCGATCACCGCCAGCAGCCAGAAGGCACTGGCCGCGCCGGCGTCGGGCGTGCGCACGACGTCGCGGAAGTAGAGCTCCATGAAGGGGAGGATCGAGAAGATGCCCAGCGTCACCAATGCGCGAGTCGCGAACGTCCAGAAAAAGTCGTTGGACCGGAACGCCTGGAAGAAGGCCATCAATGCCGGAAGCCGCCGTGCCGCGAGCACGGTGACGATGCCGCTCGCAATGAAGACCGCGACGGCCGGCCAGAGCCAGGCGCCAAGCGAGGCGAGAAGGATCGCGAACAGGGCAATGAGCGCGACCACGAAGGCGGCGATACAGATGATGACCCCCACCCTGACCCTTCCTGAAGCCTCTATCTCCCTCCCCCGCTCGCGGGGGAGGGCAGGGTGGGGGTTCTCCTTGACCGCGACCACGGTGATGAGCAGCGTGATGGCCATGATCAGGGCGACGATGCCGTAGCCGGCGAGTAAGCCGGCGCGAGTGTCGCCGTAGAGCTTGAAGGTCAAACCCACCAGGCCGACACCGACCACGGTGCCGAGCTGGTTCATGGTGCCGAGCAAGCCGGACGCGCGGCCCCGATCCTCGGCGCGAACGACGTCCGGGATGACACCGGTGTAGGCGGCGCCCGCGGCGTTGTTGCTCAACTGCACGAGGAGGTAGGCGGCGATGAAGGTGAGCTGACTCGCGGACAACGCCAGCAATCCGAGGCCGATGATGTTCAGAACCGTCCCGGCCACCATCCAGGGGCGTCGGCGTCCCCAGCGCGTTACGGTTCGATCGCTCAACCACCCCACCAGGATGGGCGTGAGCAGGGCGAAGACGCCGCCGGCGGCCGTCACCCGCCCGATCAGGAGATCGGCATTGGGGCCGGCGATGATGGAGGCGCCGACCGGGATGAGGGCGATGTAGATCGGCTGCCAGTGGGCGCCGCCGCCGAACCAGAAGGCGTTGATCGCCGCCAGCCGGCCAAAGCTCAGCCGCGTGGTCGGCGCCCCCGGAAGCGACGTAACGGCCATTTCCTCTTCCCCCTAACGGTTCCCGGGCGCGAATCGTATCACCCCCACCTATCCCTCCCCGCAGGCGGGGGAGGGATATTGTTGAGCCCATGTTCCTGGCGACAATGCTCCACTGGGGTGAGATCGCCGCCGGCCTCGCCCTCCTCCTCGTCGTCCTGTACGACATCTTTCAGTCGGTGGTCCTCCCGCGCCCGGCGATCAACAAGCTGGCGACGGTGCGATATCTCGTTCGAGGGATCTACTGGGTGTGGCGGTGGGTGGGCAACCGCATGGAGTCGATCCCACGGCGCGAGCGCTGGCTGGCGGCCTACGGCCCGGTCGCCGTACTCACGATCTTCACCGCCTGGGGACTGGCGCTGGTGCTGGCGTACGGGTTGATCGTCGACGGCGTCCGCGACGAGATGCGTCCCGTCCCAGACAACTTTGGCACCTCACTCTATTTTTCGGCGACCACACTCGTGCCGCTCAGCTATGGAGACTTCGTTCCTGAAGGTGTGCCCGCCCGGCTGGCGACCGTCGCCGAGAGCGCGACCGGCGTCATCCTGGGGGCGCTCGCCATCACGCTGCTATTTTCGCTCTACGAATCCTTTCAGCGGCGCGAAGAATTGGTCGTGACGCTGGATGCGTTTGCGGGCGCGCCGCCTTCCGGGGTGCAGATGCTGGAGACGGCCTCTTCTCACGGGATGCCGGAGGAGCTGGTCAAGACGTTTGACGACTGGCGCCAGTGGGCCGCGGCGGTGCTCGAGAGCCACCTCGCATACCCCATGCTGGTGTTCTTTCGATCGAGTCACGACAACGAGGCGTGGCTCAACTCGTTCGGTGCCGTGATGGACGCAGCGGTCCTGGTGATGAGTACGGTCGATGACAAGTCGGAGGGCCCGGCGAAGTTGATGTACCGCGTCGGCAACCATCTGGTGGAGGACCTCTCCTGGTACTTCCGCCGCTGGACGCCACGATCCGACACCCCGGTCATCGAGCGCTTCGAGTTCGACGAGGCATGGGAGCGACTGCGGAAGGCGGGATATCATTGCAAACCCGCCGATGACGCCTGGACCATCTTTGCCAGGCTTCGGACCACCTACGCCTCGCCCATCAACGGTCTCGCCCGGGCGCTGGTGATCCCGCCCGCCGAATGGATTGGCGATCGCTCATACCTCCCGCACCGACAGCGGGAGGCACGTAGGCGGCCATTCCGGCGACGCCGCGATTGAGACTCGCCGGCCGTCGCGCGATCTGGTTGCCGGCGGCGCTTCTTGCGGCGACACTCGTGGCGTTACAGGCGGTACCCGCCGCGGCCGACGAGGGCTGGACGATCGACGCCTTCGACGTGGAGATCATTGTCCACCAGGACGCCACCATGGCCGTCCGCGAAACGCTACACGTTGACTTTGGCACACAGTCCCATCACGGCATCTTCCGCGACATTCCGGTCATCTACGAATGGGACAGGGACTCGCACCGGGTCTATGACCTGACGGTCAACGCGGTGACGGATGGTGGGGGCCGCAATTGGGCATACACGGTCTCCGAAAATGGCGCGGACGAGGAAATCAAGATCGGCGATCCAAACAAAACACTGAGCGGACGGCAGACCTACGTCATTGCCTACACCGTCGCTGGTGCGCTCAATGGGTTTGCGGACCACGACGAGCTGTACTGGAACGTCACGGGGCAGCAATGGGCCGTGCCGATCACGGAGGCGAGCGCGACCGTGGCCGTCCCAGCTGACGGCCTCCTATGGATCAACTGCTTTCAAGGCCAGCTGGGATCCCGAGAAGCCTGCCGCAGCGCATCGACGTCGAACCAGGCGATGTTCAGCGCCACTCGCGTCCTCCCACCGGGTGAGCAATTGACAGTCGTCGTGGGCATGAAGAAGGGCGTCGCGGGCACCGTCGTCCCGATCCTGAAGGCCAGGCCTCGGACGTTTCTGGAATTTTTCAGCGTCGGGCCGGCGCCCGTGGCAGGGGCGGTGCTCCTGTTCCTGCTCGGTGCGGCGTGGGTGGGCCGCATGGTCTGGCGGCGAGGCCGAGACATGGAGTACGCCACCGCGTACTACTTGACCAAGGATCCGACCGAGCGGGTAAGACCGCTCTTCCGTCCGGAAGCACTCGTGCCCGAGTACCAGCCGCCCGACAACCTGCGGCCGGCGCAGCTGGGCCTGATCCTCGATGAGAGTGCCGATACCAAGGATGTGACGGCGACCATCGTGGACCTGGCGGTCCGCGGCTACCTGACCATCAAGGAAGTCAAGAACGGCAAGCACGACTGGGAGCTGGTCCAAATCAAAGACCAGGCGGCGGGGCTTCTGCCATACGAGGCGGCGATCTTTAATGGACTATTCGAGGGAAAGGTGAAGCAAACGCGGCTCTCAACCCTCAAGGGCACCTTCCGCTTTCCCCTGGGCCAGGCTGAGAAGCTGCTCTACGAAGATTCGGTCCGGCTTCGCTGGTTTACCCGCAACCCGCAGACGACCCGCGTCCTGTGGGTCTTCCTCGGCATCCTGGTGGTGCTGATCGGGTTTGGGGTCGCCCTGGGCCTGGGCGCGCTCGCCGGCTGGGGGTTGCTGGGTGTCGCCGTCATCCTGGTGGGGTCCCTCATCATCGCGACCAACTCCTGGATGCCGCGCCGCACCGCGCTCGGTACCGACCTCTTCAGGAAGACGCTGGGATTCCGCGTCTACATGAACGCGGCCGAGAAAGACCGGCAGGCGTTCGCCGAGAA
>WNFW01009929.1_pt1 | contig 11120 bp, 8 predicted proteins | sample 5400131 | NCBI WGS metagenome assembly WNFW01 (sample SAMN13153362, study PRJNA577476) | soil metagenome | isolation source: 20 cm soil or saprolite under grassland replicate 1 | place: USA:California | collected 2016-06-15
CGCGCAACGGCGCGAACCACAAACCGTAGTAGACCAGCTCGGCATAGCGCAGCGAGAGAGCCTGCTGGAAATGCGCGGTCTCGCGATCGATGGTGAGCCGCTCTAACTCCTGATGCGCCTTGACGAGGAGGGTTCCGCCAGGAGTTTCGTAAGCGCCGCGTGATTTCATTCCGACGAGGCGATTTTCGACGAGATCGCTGCGGCCGATGCCGTGTTTCGCGGCGATTTCGTTGAGGGTGTTGAGAAGATCGATGGGGCCGAGTTTCGAACCGTTGACGGAAACGGGCGTGCCGGATTCGAATCCGATTTCGACTTCCTCGGCTTTGTCCGGAGCTTTTTCCGGCGAAACGACCCACTGCCACATCGTTTCGTTTGGCGCGTTGGCAGGATCTTCGAGCTCGCCGCCTTCGTGGCTAAGGTGCCAGATGTTGCGATCGCGGCTGTAGATGTTTTTTTTGCTCTGCTCAACGGGAACGTTGTGCTTCTGCGCGTAGGCGATGGCATCTTCGCGGGAATCGATGTCCCATTCGCGCCAGGGCGCGATAATTTGCACGTTTGGCGCGATGGCTTTGTAAGCCAATTCGAAACGGACTTGGTCGTTGCCCTTGCCGGTGCACCCGTGAGAAAGGCCGTCGGCGCCGAGCTTCAGCGCAATTTCCGCCTGGCGCTTGGCGATGATGGGCCGGGCCATGGAAGTGCCGAGGAGATAGGTGTGCTCGTAGACGGCACCGGCGCGGAGAGTCGGCCAGATGTAGTCGCGGACAAATTCCTCGCGCAGATCTTCGATGTACGCTGAGGAAGCGCCGGTGGCGAGCGCTTTCTTGCGCGCGGCTTCCAGATCTTCCTGCTGGCCGACGTCGCCGATCACAGCGATGACTTCGCAGCCGTAGTTTTCCTTGAGCCACGGAATAATGATGGAGGTATCGAGTCCTCCGGAGTAGGCGAGCACAACTTTCTTAGGTTTGTTCAATTGCGCTTTCACAATTCCTCTCTTGCGTTTTGGTGTTGCCTGAACGGGGCGCAGGAATCCTGCGCCCCTACAGAGAAAATTCGATGCGAGGCGATAACTAGCATCGATAGATCAGAATAAAGTATGCAGGATGGCTTTCTGCACGTACATGCGGTTTTCGGATTGATCGAGGACGACCGATTGCGGGCCGTCGAGTACTTCCGAGGTGACTTCCAATCCGCGGTGAGCCGGAAGACAGTGCATAAAGACGGCGTCCGGCGCGGCAAGTGACATGAGTTCTGGATTCACCTGGTACGGCTGGAACACCGCGGCACGCACTTTCTCCTCGGCTTCAAAGCCCATGCTGGTCCACGAATCGGTGTAAACGGCTTGCGCGTCGCTCACCGCTTCGCGCGGATCGGTCATCAATTCGATCTTGGCCTTCGTTTCGCGGGCCACGCGCTTGCCATCGGCGACAACTTCAGGCAGGGGCGGGTATTCCGACGGCGTCGCGACGCGCAAGTGAACGCCCAGCCGCGCAGCGAGGTAGATCAGAGAATGGCAGACGTTGTTGCCGTCGCCGACGTATGCCAGCTTGAAACCGCGCAATGCGCCGAATTTCTCTTCCAGGGTAAAGAAATCGGCCAGCGCCTGGCAGGGATGAAACTTGTCGGAGAGCGCGTTGATCACCGGGATGCTGGCGTTCGCCGCCATTTCCTCGAGGACACGCTGATGGTAAACGCGAGCGACGATGCCCTGCACCCAGCGCTCGAGGTTGCGCGCCACGTCGGCGATGGACTCCCGTGCGCCGAGAGAGGCGGATGCCTGCGTGTGGTCCAGAAAGACAACGGAACCACCCATACTCTGGATGCCGACGTCGAAGGTGACCCGCGTGCGGAGCGAGGGCTTCTCAAAAATCAGCGCGATGAACTTGCCGTGGAGCGTGGAGGCGTAACGGCCCGGGCGGGCCTTGATATCCGCGGAGAGATGGAGCAATTCGCGCGTGTGCGCGGGGCTCCACTCCGCTCCGGTGAGGAGATCATTCGACAAAGAAACAGGTGCAACGAGAGTCGTGGTGGTCATTTTTTCACCTTACCGCGGCAAGGGCAACGCTCTCAGGATTCGCGGACTTGCCGGAATCCGAAGCAGAAGCCTGCTTTGGAGTAATTGCAAGAACGAGTTCAAAGAGCCCGAGAAATTCGCGTACCTGCGCGCGGGTGATGACGAAGGGCGGCAAGAGGCGCAACGTGAAATCGTGAGTGCAATTGATCAACAAACCGCGCCGCATGGCCTCGCTGACGAAAGGCGCGCCTTCGCTGGAGAGTTCCACGCCGATCATCAGGCCTTCGCCGCGGATTTCGCGGATGAAGCCGAATTTGGCGGCAAGCTTCGTGAGGCCCTCGCGCAGCTCCGCGCCGCGCAAGCGGATATTTTCGAGGAGCTCTTCGTCCTCGACGATATTGAGGAACTCGAGGGCAACGGCACAAGCCAGCGGGCCGCCGCCAAACGTGGTGCCATGCATCCCGGGAGAGACGCGAGAAGCAACATCCTCCGTGGTGAGAATGGCGCCGAGCGGAAGGCCGGCAGCGAGAGGCTTGGCGATCAAGACGATGTCCGGATTCGAAGAGAACTTCTGATAACCGAAAAAGCGGCCGGTGCGGCCGAGTCCGCATTGAATCTCATCGGCGATCAAAAGAGCGCCGTGCTGCGAGGCGAGTGAGCGAGCGCGATTCCAGAAGGCTTCGCTGATGGGATAGATCCCGCCTTCGCCCTGGATTGTTTCCAGAAGGATGCCGCAAACGGTATCGTCGAATTTCGCCTCCAGATCAGCGACGTCGTTGAAACGCACGAACTCCGCTCCGGGGACGACCGGCGCGAAGGGCAACCGGTACTTTTCCGTGGAAGTAACGCTGATGGCGCCGAACGTGCGTCCATGAAAGGAATTCTCCAGCGCCAAAAAGCGGTGCTTCTTCGCGGTCGTTCCGGGAGCCTCGTCAGCTTTGCGCCCGAAGAGGCGCGCGAGCTTCATCGCTCCGTCAATGGCTTCTGTGCCGCTGTTCGAGAAAAAGACGCGGTCCATCCCCGACCATCCGGCGAGTTTGCGCGCGAGCGGGCCTTGGTAGGCGTTGTGATAGAGGTTCGAGAAGTGAATCGCGCGCGCGGCTTCACGACGAATCACCCGCACGATTCTCGGATGCACGTGACCGAGCACATTCACGGCGATGCCGCCCAAGAAATCGAGATACTTCTTGCCCGTGGTGTCGTAGATGTAAGCGCCGCGGCCGTGGGTCATGACCACCGGCTGGCGTTTGTAGGTAGGCAGGAGGAACTTCTCGGCATCGAGCAGGCGCCTATCGGGTTTTGTCCTTTGCGCAGACAGATGCTGGGGCTTGCGCACGGAACGCGACGGAGAGTTCTTCTTGTTCTTGGACGAAGTACCCATCATGCCGCCGATAGAGCCGCTTGCGCGGCGGACAAAGGGACACGGAGGACGCGCGTTCCAGGGATCGCGGCCACTCCATCTTTGGCGGATGCTTCCGCCGCGTGCGATGCCAGCAACAAAGCGCTGGGCGAGGTGCCGCCGACGATGCGGACTTCACGGACACCACCTTCGATGGCACGCTTGGCGGCTTCGAGCTTGAGGACCATGCCGCCAGAAACGACGCGGGATTGGACCAGGCTCTCGATCTCTTCGCAGGTGACGACCGAGAGAACTCTCTCCCCGTTGAGGACGCCGGCGACATCCGTGAGATAGATCAACTGATCGGCGCTGAGATATTCCGCCGAGGCCGCGGCCATGTGGTCAGCATTGATATTGTAGAGTTCGTTGTCCGAGCCCATGCCGAGGCAAGGGGCAACGGGCACGAGGCCTTCGCGCCACAGGGAGTCAATAAACCGGACGTTCAATCCGGTGAGATAGCCTACGAAACCCAGGCTACCCTCGACTTCGTTGTGGACCATGGGCTCCGCGACGAAACACCGAGCGTCCGCGGCAGAAATGCCGATTGCAGGCTGGCCCTCCGCAGAAATCGCGGCGGTCAGCTTCTTATTCAGCAAACCGGCGAATACCATGACGGCCACGTCGCGCGTTTCGCGGTCGGTGACGCGCAAGCCGGCGATGAACTTGCTTTCGATGGCCATGCGCTTGAGGGTGGCAGTGAAAAGACGGCCGCCGCCGTGCACGACGAGAATTTCATGGCCCTGCTGCGCGAGCGCCGCGACCTGCTGCGCGAGAGAGCGCACCGTGGCGTCGTCTTCGAGCAATGCTCCTGCGAATTTGATTACGATTCTCATTGAAGTGAGGTCTGCTCCTCTATTCCCAACATATGGTTGAAATTCTGTACGGCTTGGCCGGCAGCGCCTTTTCCAAGATTGTCGAGGCACGAGATGATGACCAGGCGGCGTCCAGACTTGGCCAGTGCGAATCCGATGTCGCAAAAATTGGTGTGAGCGACGTGCTGCAACTCCGGCAATGTGCCGGCGGCCCAGATACGAATCATGGAACGGCCGGCGTAGAACTTGCGGTAGAGCGACTCGACGTCAGCGGCGGTCTGCGGCTTGCCGAGCGTGACGTAGATGGTGGAAAGAATGCCGCGCGCGAGAGGCAGCAAGTGCGTAGAGAAAACAACTTGCGACTCGCTCAGACCGGTGTGTTCCAGAATTTCCGGGGTGTGGCGGTGCGTGAAAAGGCTGTAGGCTTTGAAATTTTCATCCACTTCGACGAAGTGGAGATCGCGGCGAGGATCTTTGCCCGCGCCGCTGGCGCCGGACTTGCAATCGCAAACGACGCCGGCGCCGGAAGCAAGCAAGCCTGCTTGGCTAAGAGGCCGGAGGGCAAGAATCACGCTGGTCGCATAACAGCCCGGGTTCGCAACCAAACGAGCCTTGGCAATTTCGCTCGAGTAGAGCTCAGGAATGCCGTAGACAGCTTCGGTGAGCCATTCGGCGTGGGGCGCGGCCAGGTTGTACCAGGAAGTAAAAGTTTCCGCTTGGCGAAAGCGGAATGCTCCACTCAAATCAACGACGCGGAGACCCGCCTTGAGCAAAGCCGGCGCCAATTCCGCAGAAACCTCATGGGGAGTCGCAAGAAACGCGGCGCCCGCGCTGCTTGAAGTAATGGCGTCAACCGAGAGAGTTCGGAGTGGCGCTTCGCCCCATCCACGGAACTGGGGAAAGAGTTCGGCGAGGCATTTCGCGCCGTTCGTTTCGCGAACGTAGAAGACCGGCGGCGGAAGAGCGGGGTGGCGAAGAAGAAGCCGTGCCAACTCGAGACCGGTGTAGCCGGTGACGCCCACAACCGCGACTTGGCGGGGATCTCTCATTTCACCAGGGCTTCGATCTTTTTCTGGAGGGACTCACGGGATTTCTTGTTGGGCGTGATGATGAGGACGGTATCGTCACCCGCAATGGTTCCGGCAATTTCCGGGAATTTAGCTCCATCGACGGCGGCAGCCAAAGGCTGTGCGCCGCTCGGAGGCGTCTTCAAAACGAGGAGATTTTCCGCGGGGCGGATATCGAGAAGAAATTCGCCGAGGGCCCGGGCGAGCGGGGGCAGAGGCGCGGGCTCCTCGGGCAACGCGGTGGAGGACTTGTAGCCTTCGTGCGTCTTTATCAGCCGGAGTTCCTGGAGGTCGCGCGAAAGGGTGGCCTGAGTAACGCGGAGTTTTTGCGCGGCCAGCCCGCGGCGCAGCTCTTCCTGATTTGCAATCCGTTGATCGGACACCAAGCGGAGGATCTGACCGTGACGAAATGTCTTGTGCGTGTTCATGGTGTATCCAGGGCATATTGCCCCTGCATTTTTATACACGCGACTGCATACTCCTGTCAATGAAATTCACAAACTTTTCCGGAGCAGGCCGCCGTCCAATGGCGCGGGACGCGGGACAGGCGAGTCATGTAAGATTCGTACTACCCGCGCGATGCACACTGGATTTTCCACGCCGGGGATGTAACCTATCGTTCAGCGCCATCGGCCTTATGGGAACGTCTTGTCAAATTGCGGGATGCAAGAACGATACGCCACCGGCACTCGCCGAGCGGCGGTTCTGCGTTCTGCACTTCACGCTTACGCTGGAGGCCAGCTGCTCGGAGATGCGGCGGGAGACGGCGCTGGGCAACGCGCCGCAGGAACGACAGCGTGAAATCATGAAGTTCATCACCGAGAACGGGGAATGCCTGGCGCGCGTAGCGACCAGCGGCCTGCACCTGACGGACGACCTGAAGGCGCGAATATTGAGCACTTTCCTTACGCTGATGAATCTGCGTGAAAACCTGGACCGTTCGAACATGCGGAGTTCGTTTGGACGCTCCGGGCACATTCGATAGCGAAAGCGGCGGGAGTCGCGGCATGCAAAAGAGGGTGTAAGTTATCAGTTTTAAGTTTTTAGTAAGAGGGAAGAAGAGGCTGTGTTTTCTTGATGTATTCTCTTGATGTTTTCTCCCTCGGTATTCTCTGTTTGTTTTCTGTCTATGTTTTCTTAGTTTTCGTTTTCTCCGCTTCTCCAGTCCCCAGTACTTCAAGGTCGAAGCGGTCTTTTGGCAGAATTTTGTATTGCGCGCCCCATGGAAATGGAAACCGAGGATAGTTGTTGAAAACACTTGTAAGCCGGTTGTGAAAAGGAAGGATCAGGCGCCAATGTACCTGGCGTAGAGTGAGCGCGCCACGGCGGGATCCTTGGTGCCCTTGAGGATGGCGCGGCCGTCGGCGAAGACGGTGATTTCGTAAGGCGCAATTCGGAAGCGAAGCAGAAAATCGTTCTGACGCACGTCGTCGACGAGAGGCTTCAAGCGATGTCCGAGAACGCCGAGGTCGAGAGCCCGGGTCGCGGCATCCGGGATGGCGCGCCACACCGATGGATTGCATGCGGCCGCTCCAGACGTCGCAAGAAAGCAAGCGCCCATGAAGAGCCTCGGGGTGGCCGGAAAGGAGTTTTAAGGCTTCAGCGGCTTCCAGCGAGGCGATCAGATTGACGATTGGCCCGAGGACACCGATGGTGTCGCAGGTTTGCTCGAGGCCCTGGGCGGCGCTGCCGGTTTCGAGGAGACAGGCAAGACAAGCCGTCGCACCAGCACGAATGGTCATGGTCAGGCCGTAACTGGCGACGCCCGCTGCGTAGATCCAGGGCCGTCTGGATTTCACGGCAACATCGTTCATTAAGAAGCGAGTTTCGAAATTGTCGGTGCCATCGAGGAGCACATCGACTCCCCCGAGAAGAGCTTCGGCGTTGCGCGCGCTGAGATCGGCGACGATCCCTTCGACGGCGACGCCCGAATTGATCGAGCGCAGCTTGCGCTCCGCGGCGACGGCCTTTGGAAGAACGTTGAGAGCGTCGGACTCATCGAAGAGGGTCTGCCGCTGCAAGTTCGAGGGCTCAACGAAATCGCGGTCGATGATTCTTAGGTAACCGACTCCGGCGCGAACGAGAAGATTGGCAGCAGCGGCGCCAATTGCGCCGCAGCCGACGATGGCCGCGCGTGAGGCGAGCAGCCGCTGCTGCCCTTCCGGGCCAATCCCAGCGAAAAGCATCTGGCGCGAGTATTTTTCCTGGAGAGAATCGTTCACGAAAGGTACGGCCCCGACAGGCACAGCGGAAGCGCCTGCTAAGCTACATGATAGCGCCAAAGTGGACAGGGCAGGCAACGCCGCTGTGCTACCCTTCGTCTGAGCGAATTGGAAACATGAAATCGGGCGTGGCCAATGGATTGCGAGGCATTTTCGCACTTGTGCTTCTGACGGGAGCCGCGCCGACGCGCGCGCAGGCGCCGCCAGGCACTTCCGTGGCAAGTATTGAGAAGGAAGAACCAAAGATAGCGGCGACCCGTATCGTCAAGGAAGATGGCCAAGTTCTGTCCGAGGCACCCTCCGGAATCGCCGTAGATACCGGCAAGGCGCTGGACCGAGGAAAAATCGCGGATAGCTTGCGGGCGCTTTACCGAACGGGGAATTACGCCGATCTAAAAGCGGTTGTGACGCCGGTAGCGGATGGAGTGCGACTGGATTTCGTAGTACGGGAGAATTTGTTTTTTAGCCAGGTGCGCATCGAGGGTCTCACCGCGCCGCCCAGCGAGGCTTCGGCAGCCGCCGCGATGCAGCTGACTCTTGGGCAAACGTACCGGCAGGTTGCCGTCAACGAAGCGCTGGAGCGGTTGCGAGAGACGCTTCGTGAAGAGGGCTTGTATCTGGCAGAAGTCTCCGCGGAAACGGTGCCGCACGCGGAGACGCATCAGATGGACATTGTTGTGCACGTAAAGCCCGGCCCCCGCGCACGCGTGGGAATCATCCAGTTGAAAAACGGCACGGAGTATCGCGATTCCGAAATCCTCTCTCGATTGAAAATGAAAGCGGGCACCCAGATCACGTCGGCCCGACTGCAGCGCGGGACGGATCGCATCCGGAAATATCTGGTCAAGAAGGGGCACCTGAGCGGGCGAGCCGGAGTGCACCGGGGCGACTACGATGCCGCAAAGGGCACGATTCTTCTCGACTTGGAGGTGACGGAAGGACCGCTTGTGAAGGTGACCTTGACGGGCGAGAAGTTTTCCAAAGGGGAGCTGAAAAAACTGATCCCCATCTATCAGGAAGGAGCCGTTGACACGGATCTCCTCGAAGAAGGGAAACGCAATGTTCGCGAGCGGCTCGAACGACTGGGGTATTTCGACGCGGAAGTGAATTACACGACCGAAACGCATGAGGTGAAATCGGATCATAGCGCGGCGCGCGGCACGGAAGAGATCATTACATACAGGGTCGAGCGGGGCGATCGCCACAAACTGATGGGAATAGAAATCACCGGGAACAAGTACTTCGACACCGAATTGCTGCGAAGCCGATTGCAAATCTTCGGCGGCGCCTTCGGTTCGGTGGGACGGTTCAGCCGAAGACTGGTCGATTCGGACGCGCAATCGATGCGCAGTCTCTATCAAGCGAACGGGTTTCTCGATGCCAAGGTCGAGCAACAGATTGAAGACAACTACAAAGGCAAAGAGGGCGATTTGCTTATCCGCTTCGTCGTTCAGGAAGGGAAACAGACGCGCGTCGCTTCCCTCTCGATCGAGGGGAATCGCGCCTTCAAGGAAGATGAGCTTCTCGGCGTTATCGGCTCGACTCCGGGGCAACCGTATTCCGATTTCGGCGTAACGACAGATCGGGACAACATTCTGGCGCTTTATTTTAATGAAGGATTCCCCGAGGCGAGCTTTTCGGCAACGGCGGAACGCATCTCCGCCAGTCCGGCGACACAGAAAGCGGACGCGGGGGGGAGCCCGACTGCTTCGCAGGACCATAGAAAAAAAGAGCCGAAGGAAGAAGAGTCCAAGCCGGCGATTGAGCAGGCCGAGGCGGTGCGGCTCGCGTACCACATCCAGGAAGGTCCGCAAACGCGCGTGAGGCGCATTCTAATCGAAGGCTACGAGCACACGCGACTGGGAGTGATCCATCGAGAGGTGCACATCAAAGTCAAGGAACCGCTCCGGGAAGGGGACGTCGTGGAATCGCAAAGGCGTCTGTACAACCTCGGGATCTTCAATCGCGTCATGATCGAACCGCAGAATCCGAACGGAACGGATCCTGAGAAGGACATCGCCATTCTCGTTGAGGAAGCCAAGCGCTACACGGTGGCCTACGGCGGCGGATTCGAAGTGCAGAGGCTCGCCAGCACGACGAGCCCGACCGAGGTACAGATCGAGGCGGCTCCTCGCGGAATTCTTGAGGTCAGCAAGCTGAATCTTACCGGGCGCGGGGACTCGCTGTCCTTCAAACTGCGTGGCAGCACCTTGCAGGGGCGGGCTTTGCTGGGGTATTCGGCGCCGAACACCTTTGCTACTCCACATTTGAGCTTTCAGGCGACCGCATTTGCGGAGAAAACGCGCGACATCAATACGTTTACGGAGGAGCGCTACGAGGGTTCGGTGCAATTGACCGATCAAGTCACGCCGCTGACGACGGTGCTCTATCGATATACCTTCCGCCGGGTTCTCGTCACCAATCTCAACATCCTGAGCGAGGAAATTCCGCTGTTCAACCAGCCGACACTGGTTTCACAATTCGGAGTGACTTGGTTCCGCGATTCGCGCGACAATCCCGCCGACGCTTCGAAAGGCAGTTTTAACAGCGCCGACTTCAGCGATGCCGATACTCACTTTGGTTCCAGCGCCAGCTTTCTGCGTTTTTTCTTTCAAAATTCCACGTACTACCCGATCAAGCGCCGATTCAGTTTCGCGCGTTCCACGCGATTGGGCATCCTGGTACCTTATCGCGACACGGTTTCCCTAAGATTCCCGGCGCCCACCCCGGGGCAGTGCCTCCCCGGTACGGCGCCTTCAGGAGCGACCCCAACGATCATTCCCCTACCGGAGCGTTTCTTTGCGGGCGGCGGGACGTCGCTGCGCGGGTTCGCGCTCAATCAAGCGGGACCGCGCGATGCGTGCACGGGTTTCCCGGTCGGTGGCCAGGCTATACTCGTGCTCAACCAAGAATTCCGTTTCCCGATGCGCTTGCCGTTTATCGGGACGTCGCTTGGCGGCGCCATTTTCTACGACGGCGGCAACGTGTACAGCCGGCCGAGCCGGATCTCTTTCCGGGCAATGCTGCCGGCGCCCACATTCTCGCTGCAAAATCCGGCACTACCTGCGGGACCAACGAACCTGCCCGTGTGCGCCACAAACTGCACGAACGAACTCAATTACTTCGCTCACACCATCGGTTTGGGCGTGAGATATAAGACCCCGGTGGGTCCGATTCGAGTTGATTTTGGTTATCAGCTCAATCGCCCATCGTTTGTTATTCCGATACAGTGTCCAAGCAATGCCACGAATTGCCCGGTTGGCTCGCTGGGCCAGCAAAGCACACGACTCCCCGGCTTTCAAATCTTTTTCAATCTGGGGGCGAGCTTCTAGTGCGCGCGCCGGCGAGTGGTGTTCTTCTGGTCTCGCTGCTCATGACCAATGCGGCGGGATTGCCGGCGTCGCAGGAGATCGTGGACCGTGTTGCCGCGCGAGTTGAGAACGACATCATCCTATTCAGCGAGATCCGGTTGCTCAGCCGGTACCAGGAATTCCTTGACGGAAAATCGGAAACCGATGCCCAGATTCTCGACCGGTTGATCGATCAGTGGATGGTGCGAACTGAGGCAGACGTATCGCGTTTCCCGCACCCTTCCGAAGCCGAGATTGA
>WNFW01009455.1_pt1 | contig 11118 bp, 9 predicted proteins | sample 5400131 | NCBI WGS metagenome assembly WNFW01 (sample SAMN13153362, study PRJNA577476) | soil metagenome | isolation source: 20 cm soil or saprolite under grassland replicate 1 | place: USA:California | collected 2016-06-15
CGAGATCGGCCGCCGGATCAAACGCGAGAGCCACTTCCTGGTCGCCGCCGAGTTCTTCGGGAAGGTGTTCTTCGGCTGGATCCTCCGTCGGTACGACCAGATCCCGATCCGGCGCGGCGAAGGTGACGGGTCGGCACTGGACGCAGCCCTCACCGGTGTGAAGGAGGGCGTCCTGCTCGCCATGGCGCCGGAGGGCACGGTGAACGGTGACCCGGACACGCTGATGCGGATCCGGAGTGGGGTGGCACGCATCGCGCTTCCCAGCGGCGCTCCGGTGATCCCCGTCGGCATCTGGGGCACGCACCGCCGGTGGCCGAAGGGCGGCTTTTCCAGAGGGCGTCCGTGGCGTCCCCGTCTCGCGATCGTCTTCGGGGAGCCACTGCTGGCAGCCGGCGACGTCAACGATGAGGGTGACGTCGAGGCGTTCCGCGAACGATTGCGGAGGCATCTCGTGCGGCAGGCCGAACGAGCACGCTCGCTCAGCGGTGAGCCACCGTGATCGAGCGGGACGCAGCGCTGGGGGCGTCCGAGGCGAGGCTCGGCGGCCGCTATCCCGTGGCCGGCTGAGCCGAACGCGACGGGAGGGCCGGCACCGAGGTGCCGGCCCTCCCGCAAGGCCAGGTCGACGGCGGGGTGCGAGGGTTGGAGACCAAACTCCCGCCGCGGGGGGATGGGGTCGCTTGAGTCGTCCCGGCCTGCGTCCTTCCTCTCCGAGAGCGCTGCCCGCGCCGATCGTCCGTGGACGATCAGAGGTTTTCGACCTTCCTATCGCGCGCAGGAGGCAGGATGTACGCCTCGCTCGGAGAGATCCGGCCTTCCGAGGACGCTCAGTGCCCCTGCGAGGTGGGTGGACGCGACCCCTCGGGTCCGTTGTTCCCCGATCCGTGGTCGTTGTGGGACCCATCGTTCCCGGTCCCTTGATCCCGATCGCGTGGATCGTCCCCCCGTTTCGGTGAACCACCGGGGCCGTCGCCGGCGACGCCGTCCCCGCTCCCGGCCGCCCCGTTCCCCGACGTACCGCTCGTCGATGGTCGGTTCCCGACGGAGGACGGTGCCGTCGACGCGGTCGAAGGGGGGAGCCTGCGATCGTTCGACCCGGATCCGGTGGATGACGGGCCGGCGACCGGTGGTGCGGTGGGAGCCGGCGAAACGACGGGGGACCCGCCGCGCGACCCGAGCGAGGCAGCCGCGAACGCGATCCCGGCCATCGCGAGCGTCACCGCGACGGCGAGCGCAAGCGTCCTGCGCGCTCGGGGACGACGGAGCGGCACCACGGGGGCCGGGGCATCGAGCCTCGCGAGCAGCGCGACCCAGCTCGTCTCGGCCGGAGGCACCGTGACGGCGCCCGCGGCACCCGTCAGCCGATCGTGCACCGCGACGAGCGCCGCGGCCGCCGAACCGTGAACGGCGAGCAACTGCTCGCGGGACAGCTCCTCGCGAGCCCAGGCCCCGAGATCGCGATCGAGCTCGACGCTCATGCCCGCTCCTCCAGCACGTCGGCGAGAGCCTTCAGCGCCCGCCACTGTTTCGCGTTGACCGCCCCCGGCGTGGTTCCCATCGCCGTCGCGACCTCCTCGTTGGTCATACCGACGAGGTACTTCAGCTCGATGACCTGGCGTTGCTCGGTCGGAAGGTGGTCGATCGCACCCCGCAACGTCAGGATCTCCGCCGTCATCGGCTCGACCCCCCGATCGGGAAGCTGATCGCGGGGCTCGTCCCGCCCCCGTTTGCGAAGCGTGTCGATCGCCACGTGACGGGCGATCCCGTAGAGCCATGCCGCGAACGGAACCCCCGTGTCGCGGTAGGACGCGAGTCCCCGCCAGGCGCGCAGGAACACGTCGGAGACCACGTCTTCGTTCTCGGCGCCCACCCGGAACCGCACCAGCCTGGACACGGCCGGCAGGTGCGTGCGATACAGCTCGCCGAAGGCATCGCGATCACCGTCTTGAGCTCGCCGGACGAGCGCACGCTCGTGCTCCCGCCCATCGGGCTCGCTCCCACCCTTCCCATCGAGCGAAGGGGGCGAGATGTTCGCGGGGGTACTGCCGCGGAACGCCGAGACCTCCATCCCGTCTCAGTCATCGGCAGGGGCGGGTGGGTGGCTGAACAGCGAAGGGGCCGCCCTTCGGGCGGCCCCTTCGAGCTGCGTTGGGCGGGGCGCTCGGCGGCTCAGCCGCCGAGCGCGACCGCGTTGATCAGGTTCGAGTCGCGGAGCTTCCGGAGCGCCTCGCGCTCGATCAACCGCACGCGCTCCCCGGACAGACCGAGGACCTTCCCGGTCTCCCGGAGGCTCAGCGGCTGCCCGTTCTCCAGGCCGTAGCGCAGCGCGACCACGTGCCGCTCGCGCTCGTCCAGCACCTTGTCCACCGCGCCGCCGATCTCCTCGCGGAGCAGCTGATCCTCGACCTCGTTGAACGCCGCGTCCGAGTCGACCTCTTCGATGAGGTCGCCCAGCTCGGTGTCCTCGCCGACCGGGGACTGCAGGGACAGGGGCTCCCGGCGACCCATCTCGGTCAGGTCGTCGATCTCGTCCACGGTGGTGTCGAGCGCCTTGGCCAGCTCCTCGCGTGTGGGCTCGCGGCCCATCGACTGCGCGAACTGGAACCGGGTCCGGTTGAGCTTGCGCAGCCGATCGTGGATGTGCACCGGAAGGCGGATCGAACGAGAGCGATCGGCGATCGCCCGCGTGATGCCTTGACGGATCCACCACGTCGCGTAGGTGGAGAACTTGAAGCCGCGGCGCCAGTCGAACAGCTCAACCGCACGCATCAGGCCGATGTTGCCTTCCTGGATGAGATCCAGCAGCGGAAGCCCCTGACCCTGGTACTTGCGGGCCACGGAAACCACCAGCCGGAGGTTGGCCATGATGAACCGCTGGCGCGCGGCCTCAGCCTTGCGGACGTCGGCACGAGCCTTCGCGATGCTCTTCTCCGAACGGAGGCGGCCGGCACGGAGCCGATCTTCGGCCCCCTTGCCGCCCTCGATGGTCATGGCAAGCTCCACCTCTTCTTCCTTGGTGAGCAGCGGCTCGCGGGCCGCCGCCTCCAGGTAGAGGCGGAGATCGTCAGCGTCGTCGGTCCCTAGGGGACGCGCCGGCTCGGGCACTTCGTATCACGCTCCTCGTCGTGACCGGGCCGCCGCACGGCGCGGCTCGCCTGGTCATCGAGAACTCGAGTCATCCCTCGCGAGCGGGTCCATGTGGGCACAGGCGCGTGGGCAAACGCCTTGGCCGCTCGCATTCATGGTAGGTCGTGGTCCATCCTCTGTAAAGCTGAGCCCGTGTGTAGCGTATGGAGGTCGTGTGAAGGCCCGGCTGAGGCCTCGAAACGGTCCCTGAGGGCCATCGGACTCCCCTGCCTCTACGCCACCGACCCTTTCAACGTTCGAAGGACCTGGTTCTATGCCCGAAACGGGCGGCTCCGGCGCGCGTGGGTAGGCTCCAACAGATGCCCCTCGAGCTGCCGGAACCGCAGACCGCTGACCTCGACGGATCCGTCGTCTACCGGGCGTGGGCGGGGCCAGCCGATACGACCTTCGTCCTCGTCCATGGGCTCGGCGGGTCGCACCTCAACTGGCTCCAGGTCGCACCCGGGCTCTCGGGGCTCGGGCGTGTCTTGGCCTTGGATCTGCCCGGGTTCGGCCGGTCGCCGGCCGCCGGTCGTGGCACGAGGGTCATGGATCTTCGGCGTTCGCTCTCGAGGTTCGTCGACGAGACGGCGACCGGGCGTGTGGTGGTGGTGGGGAACTCGATGGGCGGACTGATCGCGTCGGTTCACGCCGCCGTCGAACCCGATCGCGTGGCGGGGCTGGTCCTCAGCGCCTCCGTGTTCCCCTGGACGCGCGGCGGCCTCCCCCACCCCGCGGTCCTCGCGGCGTTCTCCCTCTACGGCCTGGACGGTGTCGGCGAGCGCGTGGTCCGAGCCCGCCGCCGGGCGCTGAGTCCGGAGACGTTCGTGACGCTCGGCCTCCGGATGCTGACCACGGACCCCGGCACGATCCCCGAGGAGGTGATCCGACTCCAGATCGAGCTCGTGCGGGACACGCGGGATGACCCGGAACAACCGGAGAACTTCATCGAAGCCGCTCGATCGATCGTCGTCTACATCCGGAACCCGACGCTAGGGATCAGAACGATGGGAGGGATCCGGTGCCCGGTCCTCGTGATCCACGGACGTCGTGACCGGTTCGTCCCTGCCAGATCCGCCGAGACGGCCTTGGCGAAGTACCCGTCGTGGCGAGGGCGGATCTTGCCAGGGGTCGGACACGTCCCCCAGATGGAAGCTCCCGGTCGTTGGTTGGGTGAGGTCGCGGACTGGTACGCAGCGACCTTGCGTTAGCGGGCCCCGGCAGCCTTCTTGGCAGCCGCCACGGCGAGATCGTCGATACCGTGCTCGATGCCCCGAGCGAGCACGTCGATGTCTTTCAGGGTGTCCCAGTCGGCGGTCAGGCCGAACGCCATCGTCCCGCCCAATGAGGTGCAGGCGATCGACAGCCCACCGTGCTCGCCGAGGGGCATCGCCGGGTGGTTCGCGACGAGCCGGGCGCCGGCCAGATACAGGGGCATCTGTGGCGCGGGGATGTTCGACACGACGAGGTTGAACCACCGTCCGCGTGAAACGACGCGAGCGGCCATGGCGTGCAGCGCCGGTGGGGCGAAGGCGCCGAGGCCGATGATCGCGTCGGCCGACACCGCCATCGACGACGATTTGAGCTCCTCGGTCGCGGTCCGAACCTTCGCCAGCCGTGATCGGGGGCTCATGTGCCCGATGGGGATCTCTACGAACGCGGGCGCAACGCGGTTCCCAACGTCTCCCGCCTCCGCCTTCGATCGCACGGAGACGGGGACCATCACACGCAGGCTCCTGCCCTTCGTCGACTCACCTCGCGAGGCGAGCAGCTTGTGCAAGCCGATCGCAACGGTGGCGAGCACGACGTCGTTGATCGTGCCGCCGAGGGTGTGCTTGACCGTCCGGAGCCGCTCGAACGGTACGGCGGCGATCGCGAACCTTCGTGCCGGTCCGGTCGGGCCGTCGAAGGGGCCCGGCGGCGCAGGACCCATGCCAACCAGGGCCAACGCCCCGGACATCGTCCGCACGACCGAGTCGATCGCGCGCTGGGGGGCGCGGGCCGTCCGCGCGAGCGCTTCGGCGGGATGGGACGCCATCTCCTCGACAGCTGCTCGAACGAGCTCCTCGCGAGGGGGGATCGGCTCGGGGATCCACCGCGCCCTGGGTGGCGGTCCGAGTGGCACGTCCGGCTCAAGATCGAAGAGAGCCGAGCCGATCAACATGCCGCCGATCCCGTCGGCGAGCGCATGGTGGAGCTTCAGGAGCACGGCGGTCCGGCCCTCATCGACGCCTTCGAAGACGTACAGCTCCCACAACGGCTTCGACCGATCGAGCGGGCGCGAGAGCACACGGCCCACGGCTCGCTCCAGCTGGAAGCCACCGCCCGGGGACGGGACCGCCGAACGACGGAGGTGGAAATCCAGGTCGAACCGATCGTCGTCCACCCACAGCGGGCGGCCGAGGTTGCCGGGAACGGGCAGGACCCGTTGTCGGAGTCGAGGGGCGAGATGGATGCGGGCCTCGACGACACGTTGGACGTCGTCGTAGGTCAGCGGACCGTCCTCGCGAGGAGCGAAGATCGATAGGCCGGCGACATGCATATGCATCGCGGGCGTTTCCAGGTAGAGGAAGCTCGCATCCAAGCTGGAGAGACGTTCCGCCGGCATCGGCCCATGCTAGGGTCCGCGCCGATGTGGCGACGACCCCTGTTGCACGGCATGCTCGCCGTGACGGCGGCCCTCATCTGGTTCTCCCCCGGTTCGATCGCCGGCGCGCACGACGACCACGTGGTCTCCACCGCGGCGCTGCTCCGTGCCGGGGTGGGGCCCGGCCGGGAACCGGTACCGACCGGGTACGCCGGCACCGTGCGCGTCCCCCAGGATTTCGACACGATCCAGGCTGCCGTCGATCATGCGCAACCGGGCGGGATGGTCCTGATCGCTCCCGGGATCTACGAGGAATCCGTGACCGTCACGACGCCGTACCTGACGATCCGCGGGGTCGACCGCGATCGGACGATCATCGATGGCGGATCCCAGCGCGCGGACGGGGTACAGGTCTTCGAAGCCGACGGGGTCGCGATCGAGAACCTCACGTCTCGCCACAACCTCGTGAACGGCATCTCGTGGTACGGCGTGCACGGCTACTGGGGTCGATACCTCACCGCGTACGACAACGGGCACTCCGGCATCGTCGCCTACGACTCCGACTACGGCCAGCTCGACCATTCCTACGCGAGCGGCTCTCCCGATTCGGGCTTCTCCGTCGGGCGGTGCGCTCCCTGCCGCGCGGTCGTCACGGATGTCGTCGCTCAGGACAACGCCGCGGGGTTCAGCGGGGCCAACGCTTCGGATGTCGCGATCGTGAACAGCGAGTGGACGAACAACATGTCCGGCATCGCGCCGAACACGCAGGACGCTCAGGCGGACGCTCCCCAGCGGAACCTGCTGATCGCCGGGAACTACATCCACGACAACGGGAATCCCGCGGCGCCGGCGCTGGCGCTCACCTATCCGTCGTTCGGGATGGGTGTCGTCGTTGCGGGTGGGGTGGACAACCTCATCACCGCGAACCTGATCGAGGATCAACCCACGTACGGCATCGCGGTGGTCCCGATCCTCGATCGGAACCTCTGGCCGACCGCAGGCAACGAGGTCCGTGACAACGTCGTTCGGCGGAGCGGGCTGGCCGATCTCGCGTTGGCGGCACCCTCCGCGGGGGGTGATTGCTTCACCGGCAACGATCTCTCCACGAGCGAGCCACCGGCGATCGAGGCGCTGTATCCGTGCACCGGGCTTCGAGCGTTCCCCGGTGGTGGCGGGTCGCTCGCGTCCTCGATGGAGGCGCTGGTGCGTTCCATCGATGCGCGAGACGGCTACCGGATCCGCCCGGTAGACGAGATCTCGTCGACGCCCGGCCCCACCGTCTCGAAGGAGCTGACCGTGATGGGTCTGCCACTCGCGACCTCGTGGTGGGGTCTGCTGATCGGCCTGTACGGCTACGTCTTGCCGTTCGTGCTCTACGCGGCGTGGGTCGCGATCGCGCTGTGGGATCTGATCCGCCAGGAATCCCAACCGTTACCGCACCGGACTCGCTGGATGCTGGTGGTACTGGTCGTGCCCTTCATCGGTCCCTTGCTGTACTTCGCGTTCGGACGCTCGCCCATCCCGCGCCAGCTCCGCATCATGCTCACGGCCGGTGGGGTCGCGATCTACGCCGCCTTCGTCCTCCTCGGCGTCGTCGCCGGGCGCTGAGCGCTACGCGTCCTCCAGATGGATCCGCATCCGCTTGTTCGCCTTGCCCTTCGACTCCGTCTTGATGATGCGGACCAGGCCGACCTCGCCGGTCGAGCGCACATGCGTTCCGCCGTCGGCCTGCTTGTCGATCCCCTCGATGTCGATCACGCGGATCGGGTCGATCGATGCGGGAACGAGGTTGATCTTCGTCCGGATCAGATCGGGGTCCCGGAGCGCCTCCGCACGAGGCAGCAGCACGACGTGCACCGGACGATCCTCTGCGAGCCGGGCGTTGAGCTTGGCTTCGACGTCGCGGCCCAGCTCCGCGCTCATCGACTCGAGCTCGAAGTCCATCCGCGCGATGCCGCCGGACTCCATGTTCCCCCCGGTCACCTTCGCACCGTAGTCGGCGAAGATGATCCCGGACAACGAATGCAGCGCGGTGTGCGTCCGCATATGCACGTAGCGCCGCGGCCAGTCGATGTCGCACGTCACGGCGGTGCCGACGGGCGGCACGTCGCCTTCGACGACATGGACGATCTCCCCCGTCTCGCGAACCTTGCGGGTATCCGTCACGGCCGTGGCGCGATCGGCCCAACGCAGGACGCCGGTGTCTCCGGGCTGCCCCCCTCCGCGCGCGTAGAAGACGGTCCGATCCACGACGACTCCCTCGTCCGACACCGCCACGACCGTTGCCGGACATGTCGCGAGATATGCATCCCGTGAGAACAGGTCGTCGGTCACCGTCCGCGGATGGTAGCGCGACGTCAGAGATCGGGCTCGACGACGCGCGGCCCTCGTGCGAGGGTCGCGACGACCGCCGCGGCGAGGATCAGCCCTCCGCCGAGCGCCGTCGAGGTCGTGATGGGCTCATCGAGGAACGCGGCGGCGAGCACGGCGACGCAGAGTGGTTCGAGGACGCCGATGATCGCGTTACGCACCGCGCCGATGCGCTGGAGGCTCGCGATCATGCAGACGAACGCCCCGGCCGTGAACATGCCCATCCCGAGCACCCGGGGCCCCGCGAACGAACCGGTCGGGGTGCTCCATCCCCGGAATGCGAGCGCGTAGCTCAGGTTCGCGAACGACGCTCCGGCCGCGAGCCAAGCCGCGGTCGTGAGCGGGTTCGTGCGGCGCACGACCCGATCGGCAGCGGTCAGGTACCCCGTGTAGGCGAGCGAACAGAGGATCGCCAGCGCGATCCCGATCGGTGCGATCTCCACGCCGGACCCGCCGGCCACCACGATCGCGCTCCCGATGATCGCCGTCGCGAGCGCGGTCACGAGGCGGCCGGCAGGGATCCGGCGATCGAGCGCCATGGCCGTCAGCATCACCCACACCGGATACGTGTAGAACAGGAGCGTCACCGTCGCGGCGCTTCCGTGGTTCAAGGCAGCGAAGTACAGCGCCGACTCCGTCCCGTACCCGAGCGTCGCCGCGACGGCCAGGCCAAGCCGTTCCCCGGGCTCCGGCATGAGCGGACGGCGCGTCGCGACCGTCGCAGCGGCGAGGATCACGGCGGTGACGCCGAACCGGAAGAACAGCAGCGCGAACGGCGGCTGACCGCGGAGGAGTCCCTTCCCGAGGATCACCACGAAGGAGAACTGCACCCCCATCAGGACGGCCAGCCCGGAGCCCGTCAGATCGTTCTTCGCGCGAGCGGGGCGCGGGCCGGGTTCGCCCCTCATCCGAGGAACCGTGCCACCCGCTCGACCAACACGGGGATGGACGAGTACAGCTCCTCCTCGGAGTCGAGCATGATGAGCTCAACGTTCGGCATCAGCTCCGCGAGGACTCGGCCGAGCGCCGCCGGGTGGATCGCATCGCCCTCTCGTGCGATCACGAGCGTGGGCGCGCTCACCCGTCGCAGCAGCCGGCGATCGTCGATCGCGACGTCCATCGTCACCTCGCGGAGCGCCCGAGCCACGCCGAGCGGTTGCAGGTCTTGCCAGAGAAGCATGTCGACGTCGCGGAGCCACGGTCGATCCGCATACTCGCTCGCGCGGTCCGAACCTCGGAGGATCTCGTCGATCGCCTGCTCGGTCGGGAGCGTCTCGAGCAGATCGGCGGAACGCTCGAACCCGGCAAGCTCGGTCCCGGAGAGCGGTACGTCCAGCGCGGCCGGGAGGATGAACACGAGCCGTTCGAACCGGTCCGGCTCCGCGGCCAGGAGCCGGGTGATCGCCCCTTGGCCCAAGGAGGTCCCGACCGCCCGCGTGGCGCCATAGGCGCGCGCGACCGCATCCACGTCGGACGCGAAGTCCTCGAACCGATAGTGGCCGGGTTCGGGTGTGCTCGAATGTCCGTGCCCACGGAAGCAGAAGCGAACCTTCGTGCCCGGCGCCAGCGGGGTGAACGCGGACAACTCCTTGCACGAGTTGGTCAGGCCGTGGGCAAGCACCGTGACGGGCTTACCGGCACCGTCGATCTCCACGTGGAGCCGGGTCCCGTCGGACGCGAGGACCTCGGCCACGGCTCAGGATTCGCTCGAGGTGGCCAGCTCCGCCGCCTCTTCCCCCACCAGGTCGTCCTGCGGCGCGAAGCCCCCACGGATACGTCGCGACCATGCGGCGACCGACGCCGTGAGCAGGAGGAACACGGCGCCGGAGACGATCAGGATCGCGCGGGTCCGCGTAGCATCCCCCTCGATCCAGATGACCGACAGGATCGCCGCGGGAACGATGAACCCGAGGTTGTAGGCGATGTCGTACAGCGCGAACGCGCGTCCGCGGAAGTCATCGGGCATCGCCTGCTGGGTGATCGTGTCCGTCGAGATCTTGCCGAGGAAGAAGCAGAAGAAGCCGACGAACAGCAACACCGCGAATGCCGCGACGGTGAGGATCCCGCCGAAGACCACGGTCGCGGCGCCGAGCAGGGTCATCGACGCGAGGAGGAGCCGGATCGGCGGCACACGGTCCTTCAGCCGCTGGGCGACGATCAGCCCCAGCGCGCCGCCGACCAATCCCCCCAGCCCGGAGAGGATCTGCGACAGCGTATCGGCGTTGCCGCCCTCCACCAGATCCTTGGCGTACAACGCGAACGTCATCAGGACGAAGCCCCAGAACTGGTACCGCAGCATCTGGAAGGACGAGAGCCCGAGCGCCGCCGCCGGCCGGGCCGCCACCTCTTCGACACCCGCGACCACGGTCCGAAGGATCCGACGCACCTCCTGGCCGAGGCTCGCCTCGTGCCGGCGCGCCTCGACCATGCGCATCTGCCTGGAGACCACGGCACCGACGAGGAGGACCGCGGCGCCGAAGAGCACGCCGATCCATGGCGCGATCTGCCCCGCCACGACCGTGCCCACCCCGATCCCGACGACCTGGGCGAGCCCGCCCCCGGCCTGCGAGAGACCGTTGCCCTGCAGGAGGTCCTTCCCGGAGAGGACATCGGGGAGCGCCGCCGACTTGATCGCGAGCGCGATGCGCGCGACCGATTGGGCGACGAGCAACCCGAGGATCAACCCGATCGTCGGCCAGGTCTTGCCCTCCGGCGAGCTCGATCCCAGGGGAAGGATCACGAGGATCACGATCAACGCGACCAGGGCAGCGCTCAGGATGTCGGCCCACCACGCAACCCGCCGTCGTTCGAACCGGTCGATGAACACACCGACGAACGGCGAGAGGAAGGTGTAAGGGATGTAGAGGGCAAGGACGACCTTGAGCAGGTAATCGGCCGAGGGCGCGACCGAGATGTCGAACCCCTTCTCGCCACCGAAGACCAACGCCTTGAAGATCGCTCCTTGCACCACTCCCTGGCCCGCCTGCGCCAGGAACTGGTAGCCCATCAGGATGGAGTAATCGCGGTTCGAGAAG
>WNFW01003333.1_pt1 | contig 11116 bp, 11 predicted proteins | sample 5400131 | NCBI WGS metagenome assembly WNFW01 (sample SAMN13153362, study PRJNA577476) | soil metagenome | isolation source: 20 cm soil or saprolite under grassland replicate 1 | place: USA:California | collected 2016-06-15
GGCGACAAGGTGCTGGCGCTCGACCTCGAAGCGACCGGCTACGCTCAATATCAAGAAGAGATGGCGTGAAGCTTGCGATGAACGCCGAAGTGCGTCCGATCAAGACTGCGGCAGAGACCGCGCTGGCGACGAACTTTGCCGCCGCCAAGCCCGCGCTGCCGGGCGCCGCGGCCATCGGCACGCTGCGCGAAGACGCGTTCCGCCGTTTCGAAGCCGAAGGCCTGCCCCATCGGCGGGTCGAAGAGTGGAAATATACCGACTTGCGGGCACTCATGCGGGAGGCGAAGCCGCTCGCGGGCGTTCCCGACGCGGCCGCCAAGGCTCGCGCCAGAGACGTGCTCGGTCAACTTGCCGCCATCGACGCCCGCCGCATCGTGTTCGTCGACGGCGCTTTTGCGCCGGAACTCTCCGATCTTGCTCGCCTCGAGCCCGGCCTCACCGTTGGCTCCATGGCGCAGGCGTTGGCGGCCGGGAATCGCGACCTTCTCACTCGTCTAAACCAGGTCGTTCCGACGGACGACGTTGCGGTAGCGCTCAACACTGCCTTCATGGGCGACGGCGCACTGATCCACGTCGCGCAAGGCGCCGCGCTGGCGCAGCCGCTGCATCTCGTCTTCGTGAATGCCGGCGGCGCGCCGGCGGCGGTTTTCGTCCGCTCGCTCGTGGTGATCGAAAGCGGCGCGCGCGCGATGCTGCTCGAAAGTCATGTCGGTTCGAACGCGCGGGAGGACCAAGTGAACGCGGTGCTGGAGCTCAAGGTCGGTGATGACGCTCACGTCGATCACGTCAAGATCACCGGCGAAGGCGCCGGAGCGATGCACGTGTTCACCCTCATGGCTGCCGTCGGCGCGCATGCGCGTTTCAACGAGTTCCTGTTCACGACCGGCGGCAGCGTGGTGCGCAATCAGGCCTTCGTGCATTTCGGCGGCGAAGGCACCATCGCCAGCATCCGCGGCGCGAATCTACTCAAGGGGCGACAGCACGCCGACACCACGTTGGTCGTGGACCACGCCGTGGCGAACTGCACCAGCCGCGAGGTGTTCAAATCGGTGCTCGACGAGGAAGCCCGCAACGTCTTCCAGGGCAAGATCACCGTGCGGCCGCACGCGCAGAAGACCGACGCCAAGATGTCGACCCACGCGCTGCTGCTCTCGGACAAGGCAGAGGCCGACAACAAGCCGGAGCTCGAAATTTTTGCCGACGACGTGCAGTGCGGTCACGGCGCGACCTCGGGCGCGCTCGACGAGGATCTGCTGTTCTACCTCAAGGCACGCGGCATTCCGCCGAAGGAGGCCGAGGCGCTTTTGATCCAGGCCTTCGTCGGCGAAGCGGTGGAGGGGATCGAGCACGCGGGGCTGCGCGACGCGCTGATCGATCACGTCGTCGCCTGGGTCGCCACGCGAGGATGACATGCACGCTGCGGTGACGAATGGCGCCTATGACGTCGAGCGCATCCGCGCGGATTTTCCGATCCTCGCCATGCAGGTTTATGGCAAGCCGCTCATTTATCTCGACAACGCCGCCTCGGCGCAAAAGCCCAAGCCGGTGCTCGACCGGCTGAGCCACGCCTACACCGCTGAATACGCGAACGTGCATCGCGGGTTGCATTATCTGGCCAACGCCGCGACCGAAGCCTACGAAGACGCACGCGAGAAGGTGCGCGGCTTCCTCAATGCCGCGCGCAAGGAAGAGATCATCTTCACGCGCAACGCCACAGAAGCCATCAATCTCGTCGCCTATACCTTCGGCCGCGAGCGTATCAAGCCGGGCGACGAGATCGTGCTCTCCATCATGGAGCACCATTCCAATGTCGTGCCGTGGCACTTCTTGCGCGAGCGGCAGGGCGCGGTGATCAAATGGGCGCCGGTCGACGACGAGGGCAATTTCCTCATCGACGACTTCGAAAAGCTGCTCTCGCCGCGCACGAAGATGGTCGCTATTACCCATATGTCGAACATGCTCGGCACGCTCGTGCCGGTGAAGGAAGTCGTGCGGCGCGCGCATGCGCGCGGGATTCCGGTGCTGCTCGACGGCGCGCAAGCCGCCGTTCACCTCGACGTCGACGTGCAGGACATCGGGTGCGATTTCTACGCGGTGACCGGGCACAAGCTCTACGGTCCGACCGGGATCGGCGTGCTCTACGGCAAGCACGCGCATCTCGAGGCCATGCCGCCGTTCAATGGCGGCGGCGAGATGATCCGCGAAGTGTTCGAGGATCGCATCACATACGGCGAGCTGCCGCACAAATTCGAAGCCGGCACTCCGCCGATCGTGCAGGCGATCGGGCTAGGAGCGGCAATCGACTACATCAACTCGATCGGTAAGGCGCGCATTCGCACCCACGAGGCGTCTCTTCTCGAGTACGCCCACGAGCGACTGCGCGAGATCAATTCGCTGCGCATCTTCGGCACGGCGAAGGACAAGGGCCCGATCGTCTCTTTCGAGCTCAAAGGCGCGCATCCCCACGATGTCGCGACCATCATCGACCGCGCCGGCGTCGCGGTGCGCGCCGGCACCCATTGCGTGATGCCGCTGCTCGCCCGTTTCGGCGTGACCGCGACTTGTCGGGCGTCCTTCGGGCTCTATAACACGCGCGCCGAGGTCGACGGGCTTGCGCAAGCTTTGATCAAGGCGCAGGGTTTTTTCGCATGAGCGACGATCCGCACAAACCCGCTGCGACTGCCTCGAATCGACCGGCCGAGGTCCCGCTGGCCCCCGCTGGCGGCGAAGCCGCGGCGTCGTCGATGCTGCCGCAAGGCGAATTGGCGCGGCTGACCGACGATATCATCGCGGCGCTCAAGACCGTGTACGACCCGGAAATTCCGTCCGACATCTACGAGCTTGGCCTCATCTACAAGATCGACATCGGCGACGATCGCGCCGTGGCCATCGAGATGACGCTCACCACGCCCAATTGTCCCTCCGCGCAAGAGCTGCCGACCATGGTGGAGAACGCGGTGGCGAGCGTCCCGGGCGTGGGCGAGGTGAAGGTCAATATCGTATGGGATCCGCCCTGGGATCCGAGCCGCATGTCGGACGAAGCGCGGACCATGCTCAATATGTGGTGAGGCGTGAAGCTGGGCCGCGTGATCGAGACCTGTCTCTACGTCGACGATCTCGACCGTGCGGCGCGGTTTTACGAGCACGTGCTGAGCCTTACGCAATTGACCAGCGACGCGCGGTTTCGCGCCTACGACGTCGGCGGGCAAAGCGTATTGCTGCTGTTTCGCCGCGGCGCCACGCTCGAGACCGTGCGCATGCCGGGCGGCACGATTCCCCCGCACGACGGCCACGGACCGCTGCACATGGCCTTCGCCATTGCCGCTGATGAATTGCCGCAATGGGAGGAGCGGCTGCGCGAACAAGGCATCGCCATCGAAGGCCGCACCACTTGGTCGCGCGGCGGGCACAGCATCTATTTCCGCGATCCCGACGGACATCTGCTCGAGCTTGCGACACCAGGACTATGGGCGACGTACTAGCATGTTGTGGCGATCCCCCACATCGTTGCTCGCCCGGGCCTTCACAACGACAAATTCGTTGTTATTTTAATGGCATACCAGATTCCGCCTCCGGCCTTTGGAGCGGCGGAACAGGAGAGGTGAAATGGCCGCACCCCGCGCGAGAGTCCAGGCGATCCGCCTCACCGATGCCGCCGCCGAGCGCATCAAATTCGTGATGGCGAACGCGGAACAGCCGATCGTCGGCGTGCGCGTCGGCGTCAAGAACGGGGGCTGCGCCGGGATGGCCTACACCATGGAATACGCCGAGCGCATCGAGGGGGCGGACGAGGTGGTCGAGGACAAGGGTGTGTGCGTGCTGATCGATCCCAAGGCTGTGCTGTTCCTGATCGGCACCGAGATGGACTACAAGAGTGACAAGCTCTCCGCCCAATTCGTCTTCAACAATCCGAATCAGACTTCAGCCTGCGGCTGCGGCGAGTCGGTCAAGCTCAAGCCTGCGGCACAGGCGCAGTAGTCAGGCTCTCGTCCCTCCCTCCCGTCTCTCGTTCGTCCTGGCGAAAAGCGGGTAGCCAACTCCCCGACCGCGAGATCGTTTGGATTCGCGGTTGCATCGAAATGAGCGGTAGAGATCGGAAATTGGTCGTGGCGCGCTCGCGCGCCGCGTATTACGCCTTCACCCGCCCCGGTCGCAGCAGGAAGGCGGGCAGATGCCCATTGTCGTCGCCAGGGGTAGTTCGTGACGCGGCTTTTACAGCGCGCCGGGGCCGCACCTCGTCGAGGCGGGTCACCGGCGCGGGCGTGCGCTCGCGTCGGGCGGAATGCTCGTGTTGATGCGCGCGACGCTGGCCACGACCTGGTCGCTCCTTGCGGTGCTCGCTCGTTTCCACATTCTCGGATGCCTGCGGCGGCTCGCCCATCCAAGGAATCTTCTGCCCGATCAGCTTCTCGATCGCTCCGACGCTCTTGCCGTCGGCGGGCGCGACGATGGTGATCGCGGTGCCGCTTCGCCCCGCGCGCCCCGTGCGGCCGATACGGTGCACATAATCCTCGGCATGGTGCGGAACGTCGAAATTGAAAATGTGGCTGACTGCGGGAATGTCGAGGCCGCGCGCGGCGACGTCGGAGGCGACCAGCAATGTCACTTCGTTCTTGCGGAATTGATCGAGCGCTGCGGTGCGCGCCGACTGGTCCATGTCGCCGTGTAGCGCGATTGCGGAAAAGCGGTGACGCAACAGCGAACGATGCAGCGCCGCGACCTCGCGTTTGCGGTTGCAGAAGATGATCGCGTTGGTCAAGCCTTCGGCCGAGCGAATCAAACGGCGCAGCGTATCGCGCTTGTCGTGCGGTTCGCGGCCGGTCTTGACCAACAATTGCGTGGTCGTGGCGACCGTGGTGGCCGGCGGCGAAACCTCCACCTTCACCGGGTTGTGCAGGAACTGCTCCGTGATGCGCCGAATCTCCGGCGGCATGGTGGCAGTGAAGAACAGCGTCTGGCGCGTGAACGGAACGAGCTTGCAGATGCGCTCGATGTCGGGGATGAACCCCATATCCAGCATCCGGTCGGCTTCATCGATCACCAAGAGCTCGACCCCGGTGAGCAACAGCCGCCCGCGCTCGAAATGGTCGAGCAGGCGGCCGGGGGTGGCGATGAGAACGTCGACGCCGCGGGTTAGCTTTGAGTCTTGGTCGTCGAACGAAACTCCGCCGATCACCAGCGCGACATTGAGCTTCTGGCCGGCCCCGTATCTTTCGAAACTTCCCTGAACCTGCGCGGCGAGCTCGCGCGTCGGCTCGAGAATCAGCGTGCGCGGCATTCGAGCGCGTGCGCGGCCATGCTCGAGTCGCGTGAGCATCGGTAGCGTGAACGCCGCAGTCTTGCCGGTGCCGGTTTGCGCGATGCCGAGCACGTCGCGCCTTGCGAGCACGTGCGGTATGGCTTGTTGCTGGATTGGAGTGGGAGTGGTGTAGCCGGCCGCGTTGACCGCGGCGAGAACTTTGTCGGACAAGCCGAGCTGTGAGAAGGACATGCAACCTCGAGTTGGGACCGTCCGGAGCCTAGCCGCGCCGGATGACGGAACAACGACTAAAGTTGCGCGGAGACGGACGGTCGCGTGGTACGGTCGAACCGATTGCGCGGAACATAGTCATTCGGGCCCCAAAGTCAATCCTGCTGCAATGCAATAAGTCGAATTGTGGCTTAATTTTTTTCGGTTCAGAGGGCGCTTATGGCCAAGCCGCTGCCCGTCCTGCTCATCCCCGGCCTCAACTGCTCTGCGCGGCTTTATGCCGAGCAGATCCCGGCGCTGTGGCGATTCGGACCGGTGCAGGTCGCCGACCATACGCGCGCGAGCAGCATGGATTTGGTCGCGGCGCAGATCCTCGCCGTCGCGCCGCCGCGGTTTGCGCTCGCGGGTCTCTCGATGGGCGGCTATCTCGCTTTGACCATCGTGCGGCTCGCGCCCGAGCGCGTGCAAAAGCTTGCGCTGCTCGATAGCTCGGCGCGGCCGGAAACCTCGGCGCAAAGCGAGCGACGCAAGCCGCAGATCGCGCTCGCCGAAAGCGGCCGATTCGCCGAGGTTCCGGCGCTGCAGTTTCCTTGGTTCGTGCATCGCAGCCGCCAGGGCGACGAGGCGCTGCGCGCGCGCGTGCGCCGCATGGCGGAGGAGACCGGAGCAGAGGTGTTCTTGCGCCAGCAGCAGGCCATCATGACGCGGCCGGATGCGCGGCCGCTGTTGCCATCGATCAAATGCCCGACGCTCGTGCTCGTTGGCGATGGCGATGAACTGACGCCGCCTGCGCTGTCGGAGGAAATTGCCGCGGGGGTCGCCGGATCGCGGCTCGTCGTCATCCCAGAGTGCGGACACCTTTCCACTATGGAGCAGCCCGACGCGGTGAACAGCGCGCTCGTCGAATGGATGGAAGGCTAAGCGGCGCGACGGTCCGCATCATCATGGCATCGGTCCTCGATCTCATCGGCAACACGCCTCTCGTCGAGGTCACGCGCATCGATCGCGGCGCGTGCCGATTGTTTCTCAAGCTCGAGAGCGCGAATCCTTCGGGCTCGCTCAAGGACCGTCCAGCCCGCACCATGATCGAAGCGGCGGAAGCCGATGGCCGCCTCAAATCCGGCGGAACGATCGTCGAAGCCACCGCCGGAAATACGGGGCTCGGACTCGCGCTAGTAGGCGGACGCAAGGGATATCGTACGCTGCTCGTCGTTCCCGACAAAATGGCGCGCGAGAAGGTGTTGCACGCCAAGGCGATGGGCGCCGAGGTGGTCACCACGCGCTCGGACGTGGGCAAAGGCCATCCCGATTACTATCAGGATCTCGCTGAAACAATCGCGCGCCGCACACCTGGCGCTTTCTTCGTCAACCAGTTCGCCAATCCGGCCAATCCGCAGGCGCATGAGACGACGACCGGCCCGGAGATCCTGCGCCAGATGGATGGCGACGTCGACGCCATCGTGGTCGGCGTCGGCTCGGGCGGAACCCTGACCGGCATCGGCCGCTTCATGCGCGACGCCTCGCCGAAGACCGCGATGATTCTTGCCGATCCGGAAGGCTCCGTGCTCGCGCCTTACGTCGAGACAGGGCGGATGGGGCAAGCCGGAAGCTGGGCAGTCGAGGGTATCGGCGAAGATTTCGTGCCGCCGAATGCCGATCTCGATCTTCTATCCCACGCATTTGCGATTCCCGATGCCGAAAGCTTTGCCTGCGCGCGCGACCTGTTGCGCGCCGAAGGCGTGCTTGCCGGCTCTTCCTCCGGGACGCTCCTGGCCGCGGCGCTGCGCTATTGCCGCGCGCAGGCGGCGCCGAAGCGGGTCGTGAGCCTCGTCTGCGATTCCGGGGCCAAGTATCTGTCCAAAGTTTTTAACCCCATCTTCCTTGCCCAGGAAGGCTGGAGCCATCCCGACCGGCACGGCACGGTGCGCGACGTCGTCGTCAGCCGCTACAGCGAGGGCACTGCGGTGGTTGTCCGGCCCGACGATAATCTACGCACCGTCTTCGCACGCATGCGCTCGGCCGACGTCTCGCACGTTCCGGTCATCGACGAGAGCGGGCACGTCGTCGGCCTGGTCGACGAGAGCGACGTGTTGGCCGCCCTCATCACCGCGCGCGACGATCCCAACGCGGCCTTTGCGCGCCCGGTCAAGCAGGTGATGGTGACACGGCTCGAGACGATTTCCGCCGATGCGCCGATCGCCGATCTTTTGCCGCTGTTCCGCAAGGACTACGTCGCCATTGTGATGGACGGCGATCAATTTCTTGGCGTGGCCACGCGCCTCGACCTCATCAATTATTTTCGGATTGCGATTTGATGCTGGGACCCTCGCGCCTGCGCAAAGCGCATGGGCTATACACTAGGCCCGCGCATGACTGATCAGTGAATCGTCTGCTTACGCCGGTGATGACGGGGATTGCGAGGCTTGAATGGCACAAACAAACCAGCTCGATTTCTCGACGCGCTGCATCCACGCCGGCCAAGAACCGGATCCCACGACCGGCGCCGTCATGATGCCGATCTACACCACCTCGACTTACCTTCAGCAGAGCCCGGGAGTGCACAAGGGCTACGACTACGCCCGCACCAAGAACCCGACGCGCATGGCATTCGAACGCTGCATCGCCGATCTCGAAGGAGGCAGCGCGGCATTCGCCTTCGCCTCGGGCTTGGCCGCGATCTCGACCACCCTCGAGTGCCTCGAGCAGGGCTCCCATATTGTTGCTGTGGACGACCTCTATGGCGGCTCGCGGCGGCTATTCGAGCGCGTGCGCAAGCGCTCGATGGGGCTCAAGGTCAGCTATCACGATCTCACCGATGCCACTGGAATCGAGGCGGCGATCGGAAAAGATACCCGCCTCATTTGGATCGAAACCCCGACCAACCCGTTGCTCAAGCTCGTCGAGCTGGAATGTGTGGCGGCGATTGCGAAAAAGCGCGGCATCTTGGCGGCCGCCGACAACACGTTCGCTACGCCCTACATCCAGCGCCCGCTCGAACTTGGCTTTGATCTCGTCGTGCACTCGACGACAAAATATCTCAACGGCCATTCCGACATGGTCGGCGGCGTGGCGATCGTGGGCGCAAATGCCGAGCTCAGCGATAAACTGAAATTTCTGCAGAACGCCGTCGGCGCCATCCAAGGGCCCTTCGATTCGTTCCTGGCGCTGCGCGGGCTCAAGACGCTGGCGCTGCGCATGGAACGGCATTGCGCCTCGGCGCTGAAAATCGCCGCGTGGCTCGAACGCCACCCCAAAATCCGGCGCGTGCTCTATCCGGGGCTCGTGAGCCATCCCCAGCACGCGCTGGCCAAGAAGCAGATGCACGGCTTCGGCGGCATGATCTCGGCCGAGCTTACCGGCACGCTCGACGACGCCCGCCGCTTCCTCGAGCGATGCCGGCTGTTCGCCTTGGCGGAAAGTCTCGGCGGGGTCGAGAGCCTGATCGAGCACCCTGCGCTCATGACCCACGGCTCGGTGCCCGCCGAGGTTCGCGCGGACCTGGGCATTGGCGATAGTTTGGTGCGGCTCTCGGTCGGTATCGAGGATGCCGACGATCTGATCGCCGATCTCAGCGCCGCGCTGGGGTAGCCGGTGAATAACATACTCACGCAAGTCGGTATTGTCGGGGCCGGGCCCGCCGGGCTGATGCTCTCGCATCTGCTCCACCGCGCGGGCATCGAGAGTGTGATCCTGGAAAACCGCAGCCGCGACTATATCGAGAGCCGCATCCGTGCCGGCCTCATCGAGCAATGGGCGAGCGACTTGCTCGTCGAAACCGGCGTCGGCACGCGCATGCAGCACGAAGGCATGTTCCACAACGGCGTTTATTTCGCGTTCGGCGGTGCCCTGCACTACATCAATTTCCGCGAGCTGGTCGGCAAGGGCGTGACCATCTACGGCCAGCAGGAGGTCATAAAGGATTTGGTCGCCCGGCGGCTCGCCGACGGCGGAACCATTTTGTTCGAGACGAGCGACGTGAGCATCCACGATTTCGTCGGCCGCGCGCCGAAGATTCGCTTCCGGCACGAGGGCGGCGATGTCGAACTCGCTTGTGACTTCATCGGCGGCTGCGACGGCTTTCATGGCATTTGCCGGCCGAGCATTCCGGCGACTGCGCTCACCGCCTATGATCGCGAATATCCATTCGGATGGGTCGGCATTCTCTCCGAATCTCCCCCGCCCGAGCATGAGCTGATTTATGCCTACCACGAGCGTGGTTTCGCGCTTTACACCATGCGCTCCCCCACTTTGTCGCGCCTCTATGTGCAATGCGCCCCCGATGATGACATCGAAAACTGGCCGGACGCGCGCATCTGGCATGAGCTGCACGCGCGCATTGGCGGCACGCGCAAACTGGCGGAGGGCCCCATGCTGCAGAAGGGCATCACCGCGATGCGCAGCTTCGTGGTCGAGCCGATGCAGTATGGGCGGCTTTTCCTCGCTGGCGATTCCGCGCACATCCAGCCCCCGACCGGCGCGAAGGGCATGAATCTGGCGCTGGCGGACGTGAGCGTGCTCGCCGGTGCCATAACCGAGTTTTATCGGAAGGGTCGCGACGATCTGCTCGAGCGCTACTCGGCGACGTGCCTGCGGCGGGTCTGGAAGGCGCAGCGCTTCTCCTGGTGGATGACGCAGCTGTTTCATCTCGATGCGACCCACAATGCCTTTGATCGTAAGCGCCAGCTCGCCGAGCTCGATTATGTGACGAGCTCGGAAGCGGCTATGCGCTCGCTGGCAGAGAATTACGCGGGGCTTCCGGTTGAGATATGAGCGGGGTAGGCGATGGGCATCAAATTAATCGCGTGTCCCGGATGCGGTGCAGCGCGAGCGTTAGCGAAGCGGTGCATCGCTGATCCCGGTTCGCCACAGAGCGAAGCGGTCGACGCGGGGTAGGTTGGATGCAGGTGTTGGTGGTCGGAGCGGGCGTGGTCGGGCTGGCAATTGCCCGCGCGGCGGCGATCGCCGGCCACGACGTGGTGGTCGCGGAAGCCGCCTCAGGCATCGGCACCGGGGTGTCCTCGCGCAACAGCGAGGTCATCCACGCCGGCCTTTATTATCCGACCGGTTCGCGGCGCGCCTATTACTGCCCGCGCGGACGGCGCATGCTCTACGAATTCTGCGCCTCGCACGGCGTGCCGCACCGCAAATGCGGCAAGCTTGTCGTCGCCACCAACGCGAGCGAAATCGAGCGATTGGAAGCGGTATATAAGCAGGCGCAGCTCAACGGCGTCGAAGGGGTCGAGATCGTCGACGTCGCCACGGCCAAGCGTCTCGAGCCGGCGCTTGCCTGCGTCGCCGCGATGCACTCGCCGGAAACCGGAATCATCGACAGTCACCGTTTTATGCTGGCGCTGCGCGGCGACCTCGAAGACCGCGGCGGCATGATCGCATTCAATAGCCCGATCGAGCGGTTGAGGTCCTAGCGCGGCGGCTGGGAGGCCGCGGTCGGCGGCAGCGAGCCGCAGTGGCTCAGCTTCGATGCCGCCGTCAATTGCGCCGGCCTGGGCGCCCAGCGCCTGGCACGCGCGACCGAAAGCTATTCCTCCGACCGCGTGCCGCGGCTCGTGCTTGCCAAGGGCAATTATTTCGGCTTCTCCGGCCAGCCGGTGTTCTCGCGGCTGATTTATCCCGTGCCGGTGCCGGGTG
>WNFW01003334.1_pt1 | contig 11115 bp, 11 predicted proteins | sample 5400131 | NCBI WGS metagenome assembly WNFW01 (sample SAMN13153362, study PRJNA577476) | soil metagenome | isolation source: 20 cm soil or saprolite under grassland replicate 1 | place: USA:California | collected 2016-06-15
GCGTAGACCGTGCCCGGGGCGAAATGACCGGCTTCCACGGACGAGACCCACGCGTTCTTCGGAAGGCCCCCCCCCGTGATCTTGCCCACCACGTTCGTCCACGTTTTCCCGCCATCGCGCGTGACCTGCAAGTTCCCGTCGTCGGTGCCCGCCCAGATCACCTGGCCATCTTTGGGCGACTCGACGATCGCATAAATCGTGGTGTGCATCTCGGCCGCCGAGTTGTCGACCGTGACGCCGCCCGACTGCTCCTGTTTCTGTTTCTGCGGATCGTTCGTCGTCAGATCGGGCGAGATGCGCTCCCACGTCTGCCCAAAATCGCGTGACCGGAACAGGACCTGCGCGCCGATGTAAATCGTGCCCTTTTGCGTGGCGCTGATGTGAATCGGCGTGTTCCAGTTGAAGCGGAGCTTTTTCTCCTGATAGCGCGGCAACGGCCGGATGTTGCGGGCCTCGTGCGTCTTCCGATTGACGCGCGCGATCTCCCCGCCCTGGTACTCGGCGTACAGGTAGTCGGGATCCGTAGGGTCGGCGAACATCCAGAAGCCGTCGCCGCCGTACATGTTCTCCCACTGGTGACTCGTGATCCCGCCCGGGTACTCCGACGGCCCCACCCACGAGCTGTTGTCCTGCAGGCCGCCATACACGTTGTACGGTCGCGCCATGTCGACGCTGACGTGGTAGAACTGCGAAACGGGGAGATTCTCGTTTTTCACCCACTTGTTTCCGGCGTCATACGAGAACCACAGGCCGCCGTCGTCGCCCGTGATCAAGTGGTCCGTGTCGTTCGGATCGATCCACACGTCGTGGAAGTCACCGTGCGCGCCGCCCGAGATCCCGCTGAAGCTTTTCCCGCCGTCGGTGCTGACGATGAGACCGCCATCGGGCTTGTAGATGCGGTCGGGATTGCGCGGATCCACAATGAGATTCGCGAAGTAGAACGGCCGCCAGATCATGTTCTGGCTGCGGTCGAGCATCTGCCACGTCTTGCCGCCGTTCTCGGAGCGATACAGCGCGTTCAGCGGTGGCGCCGCTTCAATGAACGCGTACACGATATCCGGCTTGGATGGCGCGACGCTCACGGCCACGCGACCCCATGGCTTCGGTGGCAGGCCCGCCGCGCTGGCTGAGGTCAGCTCGGCCCACGTCGCGCCGCCATCGGTGCTCTTGAACAGACCCGAGCCACTCCGCGCCGTGTCGCTCTCGCCGCCTGAGCGGAACGTCCAGCCCCGCCTGCGGAAATCCCACATCCCGGCATAGAGCGTCCGGGGATGCGCCGGGTCCATCGACAGCATCGAGCAGCCGGTCGACGCGCTGGCCCCCTTGAGGACTTTCGCCCACGTCTTGCCACCGTCGGTCGTCTTGTACACACCCCGGTCGTCGCTGTCGCTCCACAGTTTGCCGGGCACGCAGACGTACACCGTGTTGGTTTCGTTGGGGTCGACGAGGATCTTCACGATGTGCTCGGACTCGCGCAGCCCCATGTTGGTCCAGTTGTCCCCGCCGTCGTCCGACCGGTAGATGCCGTCGCCAATGGACACGCTGTTGCGCATCCACGACTCGCCGGTGCCGACCCAGATCACTTTGGGGTTCTTCGGATCGATCGTCACCGCGCCGATTGATTGGATCGGCTGCTTGTCGAACACCGGCTTGAACGTCGTGCCGCCGTTCGTCGACTTCCACACGCCGCCGCTCGCGGCGCCGACGTAGATCGTGAGCCGCGCCCCCCCCGCGCCCTCGTGCACGGCGTCGAGCGCCGCGATGCGCCCGCTCATCGCCGCCGAGCCGATGTTGCGCGCGCCGAGACCCGAAATGGTTTCCGAATCCACCCTGACGGCCGGTTGCTGGACGATCAGGAGCAGCAGGAGAGCGTTCATGGGCGCGTTCCCCCCGGCCGTGTAAACCGCGCGTTGTCGAGCGGTACGTTGGCCTCGATCTTGTCGTAGGTGATTTTCGAGCGGTCCTGGCTGCTGCTTCCCTTCGGTCCGGACTCGGTCGCGAACGGTAGATAGACACCGGCCACCTGCTTGTAATCGCCGAGCGACGTTTCGTATTCCTGGGGGGCGCCGCGGATCATGCGCTGCGTGTCGATTCTGATCGGGACGTAGTACTCGGTGTCCAGATAATAGAAGCTGACGTCGCCGTTGGGGCGCGTGACTTTGAGCTTGTAGGCGTCGCTCCCCTCGATCTGCTCCAGTCCCTGAAACTCGACGCGATTGCCTTTCGCCTGATAGTTGACGAGCGGGCCGTCGAAGTCGGCATCGTCGAGAATGCCGTGCATCTCGTCCTCACCCAGCGACTCGGGATCGCGCTTGCCGTTCCATGGCTCGATCTTCCACCCGCTCTGACCATCATAGGCGTTGATGCCCGTCATGCCTTGCAGCGAAAACTCTTCGCGCACGCTGTTGGGGCGCTTGTTCTCCTGCACGACGACCGCCTCGAACCCGCCGCCCCCGGTGAACTTCCCGGTGCGGCGCAGGGTCTGGATCGCATGCATCCTGTCCATCCCGCCCGACGCCTGGATGTATTTGGCGATGAGGCTGTCGGCGGATTGAGCGGAGAGCGGCGCCGCGCACAGCGCGACTGCCGCGAGGGAAAGAGCAAGGATCGGGCGCTTCATGCGAAAGAGCTCCTCTAGCGGGACGGAGAAAATACGCACCTGTCGCGCCCTTGCAACCTGAAGCGTACTTTCACGCCATGAAGTATCCCAATCTCACGGTGCTGTCGCACCCGCTGATCCAGCACAAGCTCACGATCCTGCGCGACAAGCGCACCAGCACCCGCGACTTCAAGCTGCTCGTCAACGAGATCGCCATGCTGATGGCGTACGAGGTCACGAAAGACCTGCCGCTCGAGTCCGTCGAGATCGAAACGCCGCTCGAGAAGACCACCGGTAGCCAGGTGGCGGGGAAGAAGCTGACGCTGGTCCCGATCCTGCGCGCGGGCCTGGGGATGGTCGAAGGGATCTCGCAGCTCATCCCCTCCGCGCGCGTCGGGCATATCGGGCTGTACCGCAATCACGACACCCTCCAGCCGGTGGACTACTACTTCAAGATTCCCTCCGGCGAGGCAGACCGCTCCTTCTTCCTGCTCGACCCCATGCTGGCCACCGGGGGGTCTGCGGTAGCCGCCGTCAGCGCCCTGGCCCGCGCCGGCGCCCCGCTGCAGCGCATCCGCTTTCTGTGCCTCGTTGCCGCTCCGGAAGGCGTCAAGGCGATGCTGGCTGCACACCCCACCGTCCCGCTCTACACCGCCTCGCTCGACCGCGAGCTCAACGCCAAGGGCTATATCCTCCCCGGGCTGGGGGACGCGGGCGACCGCCTGTTTGGCACCAGATAGGGCCAGCCGACGTAACCCTTTTGTCGTCCCCCGTGTCCCATCTGTAGTTACGAGCCCAGACCGTCACCTCGGAGCGCCGTGGACGAATCACAGCTTATTGCCCGCGTCCGCGCCGGGGATGGCGCCGCCGAGCGCGCGCTGTATGACACGCATGTGGACCGCGTGTACCGCCTGGCCTTCCGGCTCGCGGGCGACGATGCCCTCGCGCAGGATTTCACCCAGGAAACGTTCATTCGGGCGTTCGACCGGCTCGGCTCGTTCCGCGGCGATGCGGCGTTTTCGACCTGGCTGCACACGATCACGACGACCGTCGTGCTCAACGGGCTGCGTAAGGTGAAGCGGTTTCGCCAGCGGGAAGCGGACATCGATGATGCGCACGACGTCGGCACGACGCAGCGGCACGCGGAGCCCGATCTGAAGCTGCGGCTCAAGCAGGCGATCGACGATCTGCCGGAGGGTTACCGCACGGTGTTCGTGATGCACGATGTCGAGGGCTATACACACGAGGAGATCGGCGCCGTCCTGGGCGTCGAGACCGGCACGTCGAAGGCACAGCTGTCGCGCGCGCGGGCAAAATTGCGCGTGGCACTGTCAGACTTCGCAGGAGAGTCGGTGCAATGATGGACCAGCATGAAGATCCCAAGTTCGAGCAGTGGCTGAAGGACGCGGCACGCACCACGTACCACGCACCACGCACCACACCCCGTGAGGAGCTGTGGGCGCGGATCGAGGCGGCGCGGCGCGCCAAGCACGTCATCGAGCTGCGGCCATGGATGCGCTGGGTCGTGGCGGCCGCCGCGGTGCTCGTGCTGGGCATCGGCATCGGTCGCTGGACGGCGAATCGTTCCGCCGTCACCAACAGTGCCGTGGTCGCCTCCGCCACGGATTCCACGGCCGAGCTGCTGTATGAAGTCGCCGCCACGCAGTACCTGTCGCGCACCGAGGCGTTTCTGACCTCGTTCCGCAGCGACGCGCGGCGTGGCGCGAACGCCGCCCGCTTCGCCGCGCAGGCGCGCGACCTGTTGACCACCACGCAGTTGATGCTCGATTCGCCGGCGGGCGACAATCCGCGTTTCCGCCCCCTGCTGGAAGACCTCGAGCTGGTGCTGGTACAGATCTCCCAGCTCGGCGCCCGGGGTGCGGCGAACGAAACCGATCTCATCCGGCAAGGCATGAACCAATCCAACGTGTTGCCCAAGCTGCGTTCGGTGATTCCCGCTGGACCCGTATCGGCGCGCAACCAAGGAGTACTCTGATGTCGTTCCTGTCCCTCCTGCTCGCCGTCACCACGCTCGCGCAGGACTCGGTCGCGCCGCGCACGCCCGCGCAGGCACGAAAGCATCGGCGCGCGCCGATTGTCACGATCGCGCCGATGACGATCGCGATACCTGATCTCCAAGCGGCCAGCACCGCGCTCGCGATGGCGCAGCCGGACCCGCAGGCACCGGCGCAACAGCTGCAATTCGCGGCGACTGCCATCGCGCCCATCGCGGTGGCTGGTGACGATTGGAACTATGAGGATGAGGATCAGGATCAGGGGGAGCCCGCGGACTCACTCTACAACGCCGGCCGGCGAGCGCTCAACCGCAATCGCTACCAGGATGCGGTTACGGCGTTCGGCCAGGTATTCACCCGCTATCCGCGTTCCGCGCGCGCACCCGAGGCCCTGTACTGGTCGTCATTCGCGCTGTATCGCACCGGCGACACAAAGAACTTGCAGTCGGCGGTCAGCCAGCTGGACCGGTTGCGCCAGAATTATCCTGATGCCGCCGGTCGCGATGGCGAGAACCTCGCGGCGCGAATCGACGGCGTGCTGGCGCAGCGCGGCGACGCGGCAGCGGCCCAGCGCAATCAGGCGCGCGCCGATTCCGCCCGTTCCTCGCGAGGTCGCGCATCTGCGAGACCAAGAGCGAGTGACCGCGTTCGCGACCGCGATCCCGGCAACGACGAGGTACCGCCCAACTGCGAGGGCTACGGCGACGACGACCCGCGGATGATCGCGCTGGGGGCCTTGCTTCAGATGAACGCCGAGAGTGCGATCCCCATCCTGCGTGATGTCATGAAACGGCGGGATCCATGCTCCGAGATCATGCGGCGCAAGGCGTTGTTCATCGTATCGCAAAAGCGCAGCGATGAAACCGCCAAGATTCTGCTCGACGCAGCCCGCCAGGACCCGGACCGTGAAGTACGCAAGCAGGCTGTGTTCTGGCTCTCGCAGGTTCCGGGCGAAGAAACGGTCGCGGCGCTCGACTCGATTCTCAGCGATGCGAAGACGGATCAAGACACGCAGGATCAGGCGATCTTTGCGCTCTCTCAGCACCGCAGCCCGCGCGCGGGGGCCATTCTGCGCGCCTATGCCGAGCGCGCTGATCGGCCACTCGAGCTCAGGAAAAAGGCTGTCTTCGGACTGGGGCAGCGCCGCTCCCCTGAAAACGCGCAGTTCTTGAAGGATCTGTTCAAGAAGGTCGACAATGACGAGTTGAAGGAGCACATCATCTTCTCGTTGTCGCAGATTCCCGATGAGACCAATTACCGCTGGATGATGGACATCGCGCTCGATGAGAGCGAGAACATCGAGATCCGCACGAAGGCACTGTTCTGGGCCAACCAGGGAGGGAATAAGGCTGACATCGCCGACCTCGTCAGGCTCTACGACAGCATGAAGAACCGCGAAATGCGGGAGCAGCTCATCTTCTTGTACTCGCAGCGCCGCGAAGACGCGGCGCTCGACAAATTATTCCAGATCGGGAAGACCGATCCCGACCGCGAGCTCCGCAAGAAGGCCATCTTCTGGATCGGCCAGTCGCGCAGTCCGCGGGCGGCTCAGTACCTCCAGGAGCTGATCAACCAATGATCGCCCTTACACTCGCAGCTCTGGTGCTGGTTCAGCAGCAGCCGTTGGAAAGACGAGTCTCAGCGGCCCCGGACGGATCGGTGCGGTTCAGCTTCGCCGCCAAGCCCGGCGTCTACGGCAACGGCCGCAACATGATCAGCTGGGATTGCGACAAAGGCAATTGCCACAATCGCCAGGTCGATGGGAATTGGGACGACCACGACGACTGGGACATGCCGTGCGATTCCGGCCCGGTCCGCGTCGCGCTCAGTAAGACCGGCGGCCGCGTCACCGATCTTCGAGTCTACGTCGGTGGCGAATGGCGGCCCAGCACGACCGCCACGGATCTCGGCACGGTCGGCGCGAAGGACGCCGCCGCCTATCTGCTCGCCCTGGCGTCCAAGGATGAGAGCCGCGCGTCTGAGAAGGCGATCCTCCCCGCCGTGCTCGCCGATAGTGTGACGATCTGGCCCGACTTGTTGAAGATCGCGCACGCGGACAACGTCTCGCGGAAGGTGAAGCGCTCGGCCGTCTTCTGGCTGGGGCAGGCGGCGGGTGACGCCGCGACGCGCGGCCTGACCGACCTCGTCGATGACACCGGGGCGGACCACGAGGTGCGCGAGACGGCGGTCTTCGCCCTGTCACAGCGCCCCAGGGACGAAGGCGTCCCCGCCCTGATCCGCATCGCCAAGCAGAATCGCGATCCCGAGCTGCGGCGCAAGGCGATCTTCTGGCTGGGGCAGTCGGACGATCCCCGCGCGCTCTCGTTGTTTGAGGAGTTGCTGACCCGGCCCTGACTATCTTGTGGCATGCCCTTCTGGACCGGACGGCGTGCCCTTGGCGGAATTGTCCTCGCGATCGTGCTGATCGCGCTCGGATGGGCGGCGGTGGTGGTCGCGGTGGCCGTCCACGCCGCCCGCGATGAAGCCACCGGCGCCGATGCCATCGCGGTCCTCGGCGCCGCCCAGTACAACGGCCGCCCCTCTCCCGTTTTTCGCGCTCGACTCAATCACGCCGCCGCCCTGTACCAACGGGGACTGGCACCCGTCGTCCTGGTCACCGGAGGCGTCGGCGCGCGCGATACGCTGAACGAAGCCAACGTCGGCCGCGATTATCTGGTGCGACTCGGCCTCGCCGGCGATGCGGTCGTGCCGCTCGCCGGCGGCGCCGACACCTACGCGTCGATCGATCAGGTCCGGCACTGGTTCGATGGAAAAGAGAGCCGCCGGGTCCTGCTCGTGAGCGACGGCTTTCATATGCTGCGGTTGCAAATCATCGCGAGACGCCTCGGCCTAGTGCCGTTCACGTCGCCCGCCACCGGCTCGCCGATTCACGCCAACGTGCGCCGCAACACCGGGTATCTGTTCGCCGAAGGGTTCAAAGTCCCGTTTACCTGGCTGTTCCAGCACTAAACAACGGAGTGCGTCATGCAGCTCGCGAGTAAGCGAATTCACAGCGGGCGGGTCATCAATCTTGACCTGGATGGGGTGCGCTTTCCGGACGGCTCGACGGGAGAGCTGGAGATCGTGCGGCATCCGGGCGCGGCGGCGGTCGTTCCATTCGCCTCAGATCCGCGTGGCGACGATCCGACGGTGCTGCTCATCCAACAGTACCGGTACGCCACGAATGGATCGTTGCTCGAGATCCCGGCAGGGCGCCTGGATCCGGGCGAGGACCCGGAAGTGTGCGGTCGACGGGAGCTGCTCGAGGAGGTCGGTGTCACAGCGGGACGCCTGGAGCGTCTTACTACTATATGGACAACACCTGGCTTCACCGACGAGCGGATTCACCTGTTTTGGGCATCCGAGCTCAGCGTCGGCAAACACGCGCGCGAGCCGGACGAATTCATCGAAGTCATCCCAAAACCGCTATCCGAGGCGCTGCAGCTGGTGCGCAGCGGGGTGATAACTGATGCAAAGACTGCCCTTAGCCTGCTCTTTATGGCTGGTTTCATCCTGGAGCATTAGTGCGCGCCATTCTTCGGATCTAGATCGAATGTGGAATTGCGTCGTCCCCAGGCTGGGACAATTATTTCCCAACTCGCACGCCGCTGCGAATCGCAATCACTTGTGTGGTAATGAGTTAGTCCACGAGCCTGGGGGGCACGATTTGTGCCAAGGCCTCATAAGGTGAATCAGGGCAGGCGTTTTCCTGTTCCCGTTCGAAACACAAGGGTACTCATGCCGACCACACTGAAGCATCCAAGTCCCGCCGTCGATTCGCAGCGAGCGTTGCAGCGCGAAGCGCTGCACGACCTGGATGATGGGCAGGTTGTAATGAGTCACTTGGCCGGAGAGCCGCAGGCCTTCGGCACCCTGGTGGACCGTTACCAGACCCGCCTCCTCAATTTCGTCAATCGCACCATCGGTGACCGCGAGCGGGCTGAAGACCTCGTCCAGGAGGTGTTCATCCGCGTCTTTCGCCATCTGCATCGTTTCGATCAGACCAAGAAATTCTCGACCTGGATCTACACCATCGCGTCCAACCTCGCGAAGAACGAGTTGCGCAACCGCAGCCGCAATCCGTTGGTGCTGTTCCAGACCATCAAGAAGAATTGGGAAGCGGATCATCGGCCGCTGCAGTTCGAGGACACGACCGCGCGTCCCGACGATCTGTACCGCAAACGGTTCCTGAAGGATGCGGTGGATCACTGCGTCCAGCGGCTGCCGGAACACCACCGGGAGGTGTTCGTGCTCCGCGAGCTCGAGGGAAAGAGCTACCAGGAGATCGCTGAAATCACCGGGTGCAACCTGGGGACGGTGAAAAGCCGCTTGAATCGGGCACGAAACAGCTTCGCCCAGCTCATCGGCCCCGCCCTCGTTTAGCCACAGCCCCGCCGCCACAGCCCCCCCCCGGCTGCGGAACACCCCGTGGCCGGCGGTGGTACATTGGCACCATGCAGTGCACCGAGTTCTTGGAGCGCCATAGCGAATTCCGGGACGGGTTAATCGCGTCCCCCGGGGAATTGAAGCGCTTCGCGCGACATATGGCCTACTGTACCAGCTGTCGCCGCTACGACGCGACAGTTCGCCAGGCCGTACAGGTGCTTCACTCCGCCTCGCCGATTGCTCTCTCCGCAGACTTCCGTCAACGTCTCGATGCGCGAATCGCCGTAGAGCGCCGGCGCAAACCGAGACCTCCGGCGCGCTCGGGAGTGTCGGCGGCGATGTTGGTGCTGGCTGCATTGGTGCTGCTGTTCTTCGAAATCGGGCAACGCCCCCGCATCATGCGCGCGCCGCTGCTGCCACCTGCCGCCTTCCCCAAGCCCGTGGCAAATGCGGGACTTCCCTTCGTCTCGTTCGAGGATCCGCGAGCGAGCATCGTGGGTGGCAACCCGTATCCGTACGGCACGGCACTGGTGCAGCCGCCGGCGTTCAGCTTCCAGCCCGCATCCGCGGGCCGCTAGCAGCTTTTCGGCCTTTCTCGGGGCACAGGGGGGCGGTAACTTCGCCTGTATGCCGGCGATTACCCTCGACGTGCTCCTGCGGACCCTTAAAAAGACCGCCCTCCAGCCCGTCTATCTCCTGCATGGTGACGAAGATGTCCTCAAGGACGAAGCCATTCGGGCGCTGCTCGACGCGTCCGTGGGACCGAATCGCGACTTCAATCTGGATGTCCGTTTTGCGCCTGATTTGACGCCTGAATCGTTCAACGCGCTGGTAAACACCCCGCCAATGCTGGCAGAGCGGCGCGCGGTCGTGATCCGGGCTGTCGAGCAGCTCGGCAAGCGCAAGACGAAGCTGCGCGACGAGGTGGTTCGCTATCTCGCCCAACCGAATCCGACCACGGTCCTTGTGCTGGTCGTCGCAGCGGGCGAGGAGCCCGACGCCGACCTTGTGAAGGCGTCCACCTCCGTGCTGCTCGAGCCCCTCTCCGCGGAGCGCGTGCCCCGCTGGCTGCTGCACCATGCCACGACCCTGAAGGTCACGCTCGCGCCTGATGCGGTGGACCTGCTCAGCGCCGCGGTCGGGAACGACTTGAGCACGCTCGCCCGCGAGCTCGAAAAACTCGCGGCGTTGACGGGCGGCGCGACGCGCGAAGTAACCGCGCAAGATGTGACCAGCCTGGTGGGCGTGCGGCGCGGCGAGACGGTGTATGACCTCGTGCACGCCGCGCTGGAACGCCGCGCGGCGCGGGCCGCTCAGCTCGTCGAGCCCGTGCTCGAGCAGGCGGGCATGAGCGGGGTGAAGATCGTCTCGTTGCTCGGCACCCACCTGGTGGGCACGTCGCTGGCGCGGGCCGAGCGCGATCGCGGAGCGAACGTTGCGCGGCTGCCGGACATCGTATTCCGCCAACTGCTGGCGGTGCGCCCCTACGGGCTGCGCGGCTATAAAGAAGAAGCGGCACACTGGAGCGGCTGGAGCGCGCATTGGACGGCGGGCGAGCTGAGCCGGGCACTGCGCGCGGCGCTCGCCGCCGACAATGCGCTGAAAACGGCGACCGTGTCCGATGATCGGGGGATCGTGACGCAGCTGGTGCTGGGGTTTGCGGTGCTGGATCGGGAGGCTGCTTGAGCGGCGGAACGATGGAACGTTGGAAAGTTGGAACGATGCTTTCCATTGTGGCTCTTTCCATCATTCCATCGTTCCGTCTTTCCGCCCAGACAGACGCGCGCCTCGTCGAGGCACTCCGGCTCGTGCAGTCCGGCCAGGTGGACTCCGGGCGTGCCATCGTGCGCCGGCTGCTGGCGTCGTTGTCACCCACCGATTCGGCGTATCCGCAGGCGCTGCTCGCGGCTGCGAAAATCGCGCCCGATGCGAAGTCCGTCGCATCGAACCTCAACCGGATCGTCGTCGAGTACGGCGCCGGCCCGTGGGCGGACGACGCGCTGCTGCTGCTCACGCAGCTGTATTACGCGCAGCGCGACCCGGTGCAGACGACGCAGGCGGCGGAGCGACTGAATCGCGACTACCCCGATTCGCCGCTGCGCGCGCGCGCGAATT
>WNFW01003337.1_pt1 | contig 11112 bp, 9 predicted proteins | sample 5400131 | NCBI WGS metagenome assembly WNFW01 (sample SAMN13153362, study PRJNA577476) | soil metagenome | isolation source: 20 cm soil or saprolite under grassland replicate 1 | place: USA:California | collected 2016-06-15
TCGATCTATTTGCAACGACTACTAGAGCAGATCGACACCGTCGCGCACGAGATTCATCTGGTTCTGAGCGGTCACGCCAAACAAGTCGCCAAACAGGAATTGGGTGCCTTCAAGATTCCGAAAGGGATTGTCCAGCATGGCGAGAGCGATCTCAATGTTCCGTTCGTCAGCGGCTCGGCCCGATTTGACGCCATGGTGATCGTGCCCTGTTCGATGGCGACTCTCGGCCGAATCGCCTCCGGCTCGAGCGACACCGCTCTTTTGCGCGCGGCCGATGTTTTTTTAAAGGAGCGACGCAAATTGATCGTTGTGCCGCGCGAAACGCCTTGGAATTTGATCCACGCGCGCAACATCGTCACACTGCTGGAAGCAGGCGCGATCGTATTGCCGGCAATTCCGTCTTTTTACAGCCGCCCGACTTCACTTGTCGATCTGGTCGACACGGTGGTCTGGCGGATTCTGGATCAAATCGGCTTGCCGAACCCGCGCGCCTATCGCTGGGCCGATCAAACTTCACGCCGCGGCGCGCGCAAGAAACCTTGAAGATCGAAGGTCGGCTGGCGCGATGGCTGATCGCGTTTGGATTTTATTTGCTCCAGGTTTGGGCGCGCACCCTCCGTTACGAAATTGAGGACCGCGCGAATGTTTTGGGAAAACCAGTGTCGGGAAATTACATTGCCGCGCTCTGGCATAATCGCCTCCTGCTGATTTCATTTATTCTCAAGAAATTTTTCCCGGATCGACCAGGCGCCGGACTAATCAGTGCGAGCCGGGACGGAGATCTCATCGCGGACGTGACTCAACGTTTTGGATTTGATGTCGTGCGCGGGTCGAGCTCACGAATGGGTGCCGCCGCCCTCCTCGAGTTGAGCAACGTTCTCAATTCCGGACACGATGTCTTGATTACGCCCGACGGCCCGCGTGGTCCCGTTTATGAGCTCGGACCGGGCATTATCTTTCTCGCGCAAAAAACCGGAGCTCCGATCGTTCCGATCACCATGGAGTATTCGAGTTGCTGGCGGGTGAAAAGTTGGGACAGGTTCATCATTCCGCGACCATTTGCTAAAGTGCGCGTCATCATCGGCCAACCACACCGGGTAAGATCGACATCTACGCCCGAAGAATTCGAAAACGAGCGGCTGCATCTCCAAAATGCGATGATGTCGCTGGTTGAGCGCCGCTGACTCATTTAAGTTCGCCGCATGGGAAATCTGATCGACGGCCGCTCGATTGCCGAAAAGGTTTATGTCGATCTTCGGCACGAGATTGCCGACCTGAAATCGAAAGGGGTCACACCGGGGCTTGCCGTCGTTCTTGTCGGCGATAATCCAGCGTCGCGGACCTACGTTCGCTCAAAAGACAAAATGAGTCGTGAGCTTGGCTTGCATTCGGTCAAGCTCGAGCTCCCGGCTTCGACGACGCAGAGCGAGTTACTCGCGCAGGTGGAAGAATTGAATCGCGATCCCAAGGTCCATGGAATTCTTGTTCAATCGCCGCTGCCGAAACAGATCGATGAAGGCGCGATCGTGCGCGCGCTCGATCCGCGCAAAGACGTGGACGGTTTTCATCCGCTCAATGTGGCCAAGCTGGCGATGGGCGATCCGACTGGCTTCGTGCCGTGCACGCCGCTTGGGGTGCAACGCCTCCTGATCGAAAGCAAGATCGACATCACCGGCGCGCACGTGGTGGTTCTCGGGAGAAGCATGATCGTTGGGAAACCCGTCGCGCTTTTGCTCATGCAAAAAGCAAAAGGCGGCGATGCGACCGTGACGGTGGCACATTCGCGGAGCAAAAATCTCGAAGAGATTACGCGCTCGGCTGACATTTTGATCGCAGCCATCGGACGCGCGCACTTCGTCAAAGCGGATCACGTTCGCGCTGGCGCAGTTGTTATCGATGTTGGAATCAATCGCATGGACGACAAAACCCACGAACGCGGCTATCGGCTCGTGGGCGATGTCGCCTTCGATGAAGTTGCGCCCAAAGCGAAAGCGATCACGCCAGTGCCAGGCGGAGCGGGGCCGATGACAATCGCAATGTTGATGTCGAACACGGTCAAGGCGGCGCGGATGTTTAGTTCGGCCTGACGATCTTTGTCGTTAGCAGTCGCATGATCGTCGGGCTGAATCGCGCGACCTGGACAAAACGTGAGGCCGTTTTTGGTGACAATACCGCCGTCCGGGCGAGTCGATTGACCCAAAGTCGCCCGCGATACATCGCGCGATGGGCGCGAACAAATTGGCGGAGCGCCGGTTGTTCGCCACGGAGGATTTTTACAATTGCATTCGCGGCGAGCTCGCCTGAGCGCACCGCGTAATAAATCCCTTCGCCGGTAAATGGTTCGACCACGCGCGCCGCATCTCCAATGAAGAACAAATTTTCGTGCGCGACTGAAACTGGCGCGCGTGTCAGCGGAGTGATCGTGCGCCACGTCTGATCGGCCGTGAGCTTGAATTCCTGTTCGGCCCACGCCCGCAGTGACGAAATCGTTGGTGGCGCGCCAACCAGGCACAAATTCAGTTCGCGATCGTTTACCGGCGCCTGGCCGGAATATCCTTCGGGCAGAAACTGCAGCACAATGCGATTTCCGAAGTCGCGCGGGAGCGGAATGTGCGTTTGCAGTGCAACGCGCTCGCGCTCGGGGCGCGGCAGGAGGTTGCGCAACCGAGCCACGGTGGAATTGCGTCCGTCCGCTCCGACTACCACACGCGCGGCGAACGTCTCCCTCACGATGTCGATCCTCCAATTTTTGGCGGCGGTCCGATCGAGCGCGATCAGCGTTGTTTCCTCGCGAATTTCGGCCCCGAGTGTGCGCGCCCGATTAAGAAGAAGATGGTCGAAAAGACTCCGCTTGATCGCGATCTCGCTGTTATCGCCGCGCGGAAGATCGATGCGCAGCTTTTGGCCGCCGATGGCAATAAATTCCACTGCGTCGAGGGAAGCGTGCGGACAGTTCCGAATTTCCTCCTCGAGTTCGAGTCGCTGCAGCACGGGCCAGCCGGCCGGATTGATACAATCGCCACAGACTTTTTCTCGGGGAAATTTTTCCCGCTCCAGGACTAACGTTCGCAATCCGGCGGCCGCGCAAAAAGCCGCGCAGGTTGAACCGGCCGGCCCGCCGCCGACAATCGCCACATCGAGAACCTCCATTTCGTTTCAGTCTGAATTGTCATCGGAGCATCTTCAACATCGCTAGCGCGCGATTTAAAACGGGACGAGATTCAATTTATGAGCTGGTCCATTCCGATTCTTCGCATCGCCGGCATTCAGTTACGCATTCATATTACCTTTCTTTTGCTGATTGGCTGGCTCGCCCTTGGTTCCGCCGGTGCCGTGGTTTTTGTGCTGCTCTTGTTCTTGTGCGTAGTGCTGCACGAATTCGGGCATGCTCTCGCGGCGAAAGGTTATGGGATCAACACGCCCGACATCACGCTCCTACCAATCGGCGGTGTCGCGCGGCTGGAGCGAATACCGGAAGAACCAAAACAAGAGCTGGTCATTGCTGCGGCTGGACCAGCGGTGACCGCTATTATCGCGCTCTCTCTCTTCGTCGTCATCGCATCGCGCGGCGGGACCGAATTCGGTGCTTCCCTCCAAAGCGGCGATTTGGTCGTGAATCTCTTCAAGATCAACGTCTGGCTGCTTTTGTTTAATTTGATTCCGGCCTTTCCGATGGATGGCGGCCGGGTCTTGCGTGCGTTGCTCGCGACGCGCTTGAGCTATGCGCGAGCAACCCAAGTCGCAGCGACAGTTGGGCAGGCGTTCGCTTTCTTTTTTGGAATTATCGGCCTTTTCGGCGTGCCCGGAATATACAATCCGAATCCATTCTTAATTTTTATCGCTTTCTTCGTTTACATCGGCGCTTCGCAGGAGGCGGCGCTCGCACAAATGCGCGATGTGTCGCGGCGGTTTCCGGTTTCGAGCGCAATGGTGCGCGAATTTCGCTCGCTTCCGGAGAGCGCGACGTTGGAGGAGGCAGTCGACGCATTGCTCGCCACGTCGCAACACGATTTTCCGGTGCTCGATGAAGCCGGGAAGGTTGCGGGAATCCTGACACGCCACGATTTGATCGCCGCTTTGCGCAAGAATGATCCAGCCATTCGGGTCGGCGATGTCATGCGCCGCGACATTCCGACCGTGACGACAGGGACGCGGTTCGAAGAAGCGTTTCGGATCATGCAGGAATGCAATTGCCCGGCAGTGCCGGTGCTCGACAGCATGAAACGATTGGTCGGTCTGCTCACCCCGGAAAACGTGAGCGAGCTCATGATGGTCCAGTCCGCGCTGCCGCGGCGTCGACCCGCGTAAGTCTGCGTCTTTTGTAGGGCAGGCGCATCGCCTGCCATTTTGAGAGCGGCAAGCGGTGCGCTTGCCCTACAATTCTCAAAGCGCGATTGTCGATCTTCGATGGCGGTCTCAACTAAAGAAAAACCGGATCTGCAAAAGAAGGTGCACGAAGTGCCGCATAAGCCGGGTGTGTACCTGATGCGCGACCGGTTCAATCGCGTCATCTACGTTGGCAAGGCACGCGATCTGCGGAAGCGGGTCAGCTCTTATTTTTTGCCATCAAAGCTGGCGCAGGCCGATTTGAAAACGCGCGCGATGCTGGAGGCGACATGGGATTTCGAAACGCACGTCGTCCGGAGCGAAGCGGAATCCGTGTTACTCGAGGGCAAACTGATCAAAGAATACCGCCCGCGTTACAACATCTCGTTTCGCGACGACAAACGGTTTTTGCTGGTGAAGATCGACGTGTCGGAAGAATGGCCGCGTTTCCGACTGACCCGTCTCAAGAAAAACGATAATGCGCGCTACTTCGGCCCCTACGCGGATGCCGGCGCGTTACGCCAGACTCTGAACTTGATGCGGAAGAAATTTGGCGTGCTCACGTTTGGCCGGGGAGCACCGACCGAACGCGAACTGAAATCTTCGACTTATCAGGTGCCGGTGCGCTTGAGCGAAATTACGGCGGAGCAATATCGCGAGCGTGCCGCGCGAGCCTGCGAATTTCTGGAGGGTCATTCGCGCGAAATGATCGACGCCTTGGATGAGCAGATGCGCAAAGCGGCTGAGAAAATGGAATTCGAAAAAGCGGCCGAGCTTCGCAACATGATTGACGACGTGCGCCAAACGACCAAACAGGTGCGGCGCTTCACCCGCGGAACACTTCCGAGCGCGATCGATCCGCTGGCCGATGTTCAGGCGCTCGGCGATGCATTGCAGCTTCCGCGACTGCCGCGGGTGATGGAGTGTTTCGACATCTCTAACATTTCCACCACCCACGTGGTCGCCTCGATGGTGTGTTTCCGCGATGGCGTGCCGGATAAGGATTGTTACCGCCGATATCGAGTGCGGACCGTCCAAGGCCAGGACGATTTCGCCAGCATGGCCGAAGTCGTCAGGCGGCGTTATTCGCGCGTGCTTCTCGACGCGCGCGAAAGAAATCCGGACGTTGCGGAGTTTTCACAAGAGAATCCGGCAGACGCAATCGATCGCGTGTCGGATAAAAACGAGCGCGAGTTCGTGGCCGTTCGTTTGCCGGACTTAATCATCGTCGACGGTGGCAAAGGACAACTCTCGTCGGCGTGTCGCGAGTTGCAGAGATTGGGCCTGCATGATTTGCCAATCATCGGTTTGGCGAAAGAGCATGAGGAGATTTACCGGCCTGGCCGGCCAATGCCGTTGCAACTGCCGGTGGATTCAGGAGCACTCCACCTGCTTCAGCGAATCCGCGACGAAGCGCATCGCTTCGCGAATGCTTATCACCAACTGCTGCTCAAGAAGCGGATCGACGAAAGTATTCTCGATGATTGTCCGGGCGTGAGTCAGAACCGGAAAAGCCTGCTTCTGCGAAAATTCGGTTCGGTCAATCGCTTGCGCAAAGCAAGCGTCGAGCAAATTGCGGCGACCGAGGGAATCGGGCCGAAACTGGCTGAAGAAGTGCATCGCTTTCTGCAACGGCATTGACGCAGGCGCGTCGCAACGGAAGATGTCGATCTCGCCATGAAGCCAGCGCGCGCACTTGTCATTTCCGTGTTGCTGCCGGCTTCGGTTTTTGCCCAGGGCTTGCCGCCAGCTGCGTCGCCGAGCCCGCCGCCAACGAGTGATGAGGAAACAATTATTCCGACGTTTGAGACCCAGAAGCTTGCGCGGACTTACATTCTGGATATTCCGGCGCCGCGCGGCCAAATCACGGACCGGACCGGGTTACCCCTTGCCCAGAACAAAGTCAGCTACAATCTGGCGATCAGTTTTCCGACGCCGCTCGATTTTACGGACGCGAAAGCGGTCGCCTTTGCCCGGGAAAAGATCGACAAGGCGGCGAAGTTAATCGGCCGCTCGATCAAGATTTCCGACGACGCGATTCTGCGGCATTATCACAATCGTGGAATCCTACCGTTGGAGATCGCGCAGAACCTGAGCAAGTCCGAGTACGAGGCGGTCAAGGATCAAGCGAAGGATTTTCTAGTGGTGCGTCCGATTTACGTGCGGACTTATCCGAACGGAAAAGTAGCGGGCCAAATCGTCGGTTACACCGGAAAGACCGGCCGCAATCTCGACGGCATCATCGACAACCATGAAACGCTTTGGCCGGAAACGGAAGGCCGCGACGGACTCGAACAAACATTCAACGAAATGCTCACCGGCAAGCACGGCGAATACAAAATCACGTTCGACAAGGACGGCCGCAAGACTTCCGAGAAGCTGATCAAATCGGCTGTGCCCGGAAACAACGTCATTACGACGTTGGATTTGCGGTTGCAGCAACTCGCTGAAAAGGCGCTCGAATCGAAAGCCAAACGCGGCGCCATCGTGATTGTCGATCCAACCGACGGCGACATTCTGGCAATGGCCTCGTGGCCAACCTACGATCCGAACCTTTTTGTTCCGTCCATCTCGGCGGAAAAATTCAAACAATTGCAGGACGATCCGGATATTCCACTTCTGGCGCGTGCTTTCCGTTCCGCCTATCCGCCGGGCTCGACCTTCAAGGTCGCAGTCGGAATCGCGGCGCTCGAGACCAGCGCCGTTCGTCCGGACGATCTTTATCAATGCGTCCCTGGAATTCAGATTGGCAACCTCACCTTTCACAATTGGAAAAAAGGCGATCAAGGCGCGCTCAATTTTGTCCAGGCGCTTACTCAGTCATGCGACACGTGGTTTTATCAGGTCGGCATTAAGACCGGCGCGGAGCCGATCATCGAGTGGGCGCTCAAGCTCGGTTTCGGCGCGAAGTGCGGGATCCCGTTGCGCGGCGAAGCGGAAGGACGCGTCCCGAACGACGAATACATGAAAGCAACTCACGGCCGGAAATTGCTCAACGGCGACATTGCAAATTTATCGATCGGTCAGGGGGACACGCAGACGACACCGTTGCAAATGGCGCAGGCGATGGCGATTATCGCCAATGGCGGCAGATTTTATCAAACGCGACTCGTCCGTCAGGTCCAGTCGGTCGATCACGAAATCGTGACTGCCTACGAGTTGCGTGAAAAACGTTCGCTCAATGTTTCTGCGGCGACGATGGAGCAGATTCGAACGGGAATGATCGAAGTGGTCAACGGTTCGAACGGCACCGGACACGAAGCGCAGTTGGATGGCGTCGAAGTTGCGGGGAAAACCGGGACCGCGCAGTGGGGTCCGAAAAACAAAGAACGCACGGCCGCCTGGTTCGCCGGATTCCTGCCCGCGGAGGAACCGAGGTACGCCTTCGCCGCGGTTTACGAAGGCGACGTTGGCAGCAAAGTCCACGGCGGCACGACCGCGGCCCCGATGATCGCGGACATCTTTCAGGAAATTTACAAAGGCTCGGCTTCGAATAAGCGCAGCACGCGCGAATCGACTCAACAGGTTCGCCGCGCTCAACCCGTCGAAGAAGACGCTTCGGATTAAGCCGCAGCCGTTTCTTTCGATAGCTCCATCGTTCCCTTGAATTTCGGCGGTTCTTCTTCGACGCCGAAATTTTGCGAATGGAGATTGTCGATCCTGGCGAGATCGTCTGGAGTCAACGGCGGACAGTCGGGCGCCTTGGCGAATTCGACGAGCTGTTCTTCGTTGTAAATGTTCGGAAGCGTCGAAGCCACGCGATCGTCAGCCAGCAACCAAAGCAACGCGGCCTGTCCCAACGTGCGCTCGGAAGTTTCGAGGAAACGCAGTTTATCGATCTTCTTGATTCCGTTGAGCAGCCAGCTGCGCGGACGATGACTGCGATGATCGGTTGGCGGGAAAACTGTGTCGGCGGTGTATTTGCCCTCGAGCATTCCGGATGAATGCGTCACGCGAATGAGAAACATCGTGTCCTTGCCGGCTTCGGTGGCGGCATCGTGCAACGCGCGACCCGGATGTTGCTCGAGCATGTTGTAGATGTGCTGGACGCTGGTGATGTCGCGCTCGCGAATGCAATTCATTCCTTCGTAAAGCCAACCGATCGCCGGGCCGAGCGCGATGCCGTAGTAACGAACCTTCCCGGACAATTTTAATTTCTCGAGCGTTTTCCGGAGCGCGTCGTCGTAAACCTGGTCCATCCGAATGTTATGCAGCTGGAGGAGATCGACATGGTCGGTCTTCAACCGCTTCAACGCCGCGTCCGTCGCTCGTTCGATCGCTTCCGGCGAAAAATCCTGCGGAATCTCGCGCTGACCGCGGCCGCGGGCTTCGCCGTGATGGACGAAATCGTATCCGACCTTGGTCGCGATCGTGATTTGATCGCGTTGTTTTGGGAACGCCTTGGCAATCAGCTCCTCGCTCAATCCGTTGCCGTAAGTATCAGCCGCATCAAAGAGCGTAATGCCGAGATCGAACGCCTTGTGCATCAGTGCGATCGCTTCGCCTTCGGTAAAATTTCCCCACCAGCCGGTTGAGATCGTCCAGAGGCCGAAGCCGACCTCGCTCACAGTAAGATCGGTATTTTTGTAAGTGCGAAAGCGCATGCCTCGTCAATTTAACGAACCGAGAACCAAACGTCCAATTCTCAACACCGCGACCTCTCTAACATTTAGGCCCTGTCATTTCGAGCGGAGCCGCCTGCCGCGCCGTAGCTATGGCGAAGGCGGGAGGAATCTCTTACTTTTAACCGCGGATTACGCGGATTTTCCGCTCGTGAATTTTCCGAGACGCATCAGCGGCGCTTACTGGCGTTCAGATAAGGGCCAATTATTCTCGTGCTCTTTCGCAAAGCAAAAAGCCGCCACGCGGTGAAGCGTGACGGCTGATTGTGAAATACTGCTGCGTGCAGAATCCTATAATTACTGGTAAATAACCCCCGTCATCGCTTCGACAAGAGGCGGCGGCATCGTGAGTGACCCGTTCCCGTTAAGGTTCGCATAAGCACCTGTGCCACCTACAATCTCCCACCTTCCCTTAGGTGGGGAAGTGGCAAATTGGCATTCCTGATCAATAATAATACTATTACCAGGTGATGGCATCAAGATAACCACGCAATGAGCTCTTATACCGTTAAAGGGATTAAGGTCAACGTGCATCGTAGCAGGCCCTGAAATTGTAAGGGCCCCGGTTGTGGTAAAGGTTCCCGTTACATCGGGAAAATTCGCAAAATCAAATGTAGCAGTAATGGTAACCGGTATGGCCGTGGCAGCCGACGCGGAGGGCGCCGATCCCATCGTGAAGAAGGCAATCGTGCATAGCACGATTGCCGCAGAAAAAACTTTGTTGTGTCGCATAATTAGTATCCTTTTTTGGTGAATTGTTGGTTTTGAAGTGATGTTTACTTTCCCTTTACAAAGGGATCGCGGAGGCGGTGCTGCACGAAATCGTAAGTTTTTCGCGGCTTGTGTTTTCCGAGCAATTTTGCTAGTCGGATGAGGTGCAGCCGCTCTCGGACCCTCTCCCCGCCGGGTTGAGCGACCCTTTCGCTCCGACGCATTGGAGCGTGATTATCGCGGCCGGGGAAAGCCAGGCTTCTCCAGAAATCGCGCGCGGGGCGCTGGCTCAACTTTGCCAGACCTATTGGGCCCCGCTTTACACTTTCGTGCGCAGCCGCGGGTATTCCGTGCACGATGCGCAGGACCTGACGCAGAGCTTTTTCGCTTATCTGATTGAAAAGAAAATCTACACGCGGGTAGATCGACAAAAAGGCAAGTTCCGATCGTTTTTGCTTGCCTCGCTCAAGAATTTTCTCGCAGACGCTTCCGACCGCGAACGAACGCTCAAGCGTGGCGGCGGACGCGATTTTCTGCCTCTGCACGAAGAGCAGGCCGAAGAGGCGGAGTCACTGTTTCAAACGCAGAGCAACGCAACAAATGAAGACCGGGTTTTCGAGCGGACCTGGGCGGAGACACTCGTTACGGACAGCCTCGAACAACTCTCGAGCTATTACAAAACTGAAGGCAAAGAGAGGCTCTTCCAGGAATTGAGGATTTTCCTCACCGGTAGTTCCGATCCGCTGCCGTCTTATGTCGATCTTGCCCGCCGACTCGGGACGCAAGCCTCGACCCTACGCAGCCACATCACGAGATTGCGGGCGCGTTACCGGGAAGCGTTACGTGCCGAAGTTCGACGCACGGTGGAGACCGACGCGGAAGTCGAAGGCGAGCTACGCGAACTGTTGCGAGTGCTGACAACAAGTTAAGGAAGAGACGGAATGGAAACACTAACAACGTCGATCGCGATTTGTTCGACCTGCAACGAGTCATTGAACGTGAAAGGTGAATGCCTGGCCTGTCTCTTGCGCGGCGGATTAAATGGGTCGGTCGAAGAATCCGTGGCCGAGCGCGACTCGTCAATCTTCGGTGATTTCGAGATCGCGCGGCGCGAAGACGGTTCTTTCTGGGAACTTGGTTGCGGCGCGATGGGCGTGACTTATCGCGCGACGGATAAAGTGCTGCACCGCACCGTGGCGTTGAAAGTAATCGAGACCCCGGCCGCGGCTGGTGGCTCAGAGGCGGTACGCGAACGTTTCTTGCGCGAGGCCCGCTCGGCGGCGGCACTGAAGCATCCGAATGTAGCCGGGATATTTCAGTTCGGCGCGTCGCCCGATCTCGATCGCTGCTATTACGCGATGGAACTGGTCGAGGGCGAAACTCTCGAAGCCCGCGTGCGGCGCGAAGGCCCGCTCAAGCCAGAAGTGGCTCTCGAAATCGCGATCCAAGTGAC
>WNFW01003340.1_pt1 | contig 11106 bp, 11 predicted proteins | sample 5400131 | NCBI WGS metagenome assembly WNFW01 (sample SAMN13153362, study PRJNA577476) | soil metagenome | isolation source: 20 cm soil or saprolite under grassland replicate 1 | place: USA:California | collected 2016-06-15
GGCATCGCGGCGTAGACCGCGGCGGCGCCGGCATGATTGCCGTTGCGGGTGCCGACCCAGCCGACGCCATTGTCGCGCGCCAAGACGATCGCCTCCTCGACGGCGCGGGACACGACGAGGCTGCCGAGTCCGTTATCGCCATCGACGACAGCGGCCGCCCTCGCCTGCCGGATCACCGTGATCTCGGGCCGCGTGTTGAGCCCGCCCGCCTTGATGCGGCGGATGTATTGCGGCAGGCGAAAAACGCCGTGCCCGTCGGCGCCGCTGATGTCGGAGGCGGTCATCAATTCCGCCGCCTTCGCCGCATCCGCCTCCGGAATGCCGACCGCGCGATAGGCGGCGGCGATGAAGCGGATCAGCTCGGCGTGCGTGACGCGCGCGGCGTTTGGTTTTACGTGGTTCGGCATGATTGGCTGCCTCACTCAGGCGAAGGCGTCGCGGATGCGGGCCCAGTCGTCGATCGCGCTCTCCTGACCGGGGGTGATCGGGATCACCAGCTGGCTCCACCCGGCGTCGCGCAACGCCGCGACCCGCTGCCGCAATTCCTGCTCGGTCGCGGTGAAGGTCGTGCGGCGGATCAGTTCGGCGGTGACGAAGCGGCGCTCCTCCGGTTTGACGAAGACGAAATGGCCGCGGTGGTTGAACAGATACCGCGCATCGGGCGGCTCGAAGCCGCGCGCCATCTCGACATAGCCGGCGACCGCCTCGGCGATCCCCTCCTCCGCCACCTTCATCGTGTTGTCCCAGCCCTGCTGGTCGACATCGGCGGCGCGGTGCAACAGGGTCGCGGCGCGCGGCCCGGACTGCGCCATCGCGCGCGGGCTGTCGGCGGGCTCGCCCGGCTGCAACACGCAGCCGCACATCCAGGCGGTGGCGTAGAGATCGCCGGCGGCATGTCCGGCATCACGCCAGGCCTGCTGCATGCCCTCGATCGCGCCAATGCCGCCCTCGACATCCTGGATAAAGCATTTCCAGTTGGCGTTGAGCTTCGCGGTCAGGGCCTGCGATTTCGGCCCGTAGGCCGAGATGTGCAGCGGGATCGGATCTTTGGTGTTGAACAGACCGATCTCCGGGTTGAGGAAACGGATCTTGCGGCGCTTGCCTTCGATCGGCGTCTCGACCGTCTCGCCGGCGAGCAGCGCGTAGACGACCCGGATGTATTCCTCCATGTCGGCGAGCTTCATCGCGCCAAGCCCCATCGCGCGGCGCGCCGAGAAGCCGGTGCCGACGCCGAAATCGATGCGGCCGGGCGCAAGGCCGTTCAACGTCGCAAACGCGTTGGCGGTCACCGCGGCGATGCGGTTCGAGGGCACGAGCACGCCGGTGCCGAGGCGGATCTTCGAGGTCTTCAGCGCCGCCGCCGCCATCGCGACGAAGGGGTCGGCGGTGATCATCTGCGTGTCGTAGAACCAGGCGTGCGTGAAGCCCAGTTCCTCGGCGCGCTGCGCCGCCTTCCACGAGTCGCTGGCGCTGGCGATACCGATGCCGAAATCCATCAGAGGCTCCCCTTCAGTCGCGCTGCGCACAGCATCGCTTTATGTCACCACAGAGGCACAGAGGACACAGAGTAAAGATCGTCATCCCGGCGAAGCCCGGGATCCACTGCTCAGGCGCTCCTGCCTCTGACAAGTGGGTCCCGGCCTTCGCCGGGACGACGGATTAGAACCTCTGTGCTCTCCGTGTCTCTATCTCTCCGTGTCTCTATCTCTCCGTGTCTCTATGGTGAATCAAGTTGCTTTCCGGGCGATGATCTGCGCCTCGATGCAGAGCGCCGGCACGAGCTCGCCGAGGCGCCGGTTGAAGCGCCACCACCAGCGGTAATTTTCGAGCGGCCGCAACAACCCGCCCGAGACGATGCGAAACCCGCGCACGGCTTCGACCGTCAGCGGCTGCTTCTGCAATTCGCGCCGGAACGAGGCGAGCGAGAATGCCTGCTGATGCGTCGAGTCGTCGGGCCGCAACAATGCCGGGAGCAATGGCACGAAATGCTTGCGAAGGAGATGCAAGGGCGGCGGGAAGATCGGCACACCGATGACAAGCCGGCCGCCGGGGCGCAACACCCGCAAAAGGGTCGCGAGCGCGGCATCAAGCGCGGCCAAATGCTCCAGCACCTGCTCGCAGACGACGACGTCATAATGCTCGGACGGGATCTCGGGATAGCCGCGGGTCAAATCGCCGACGACGTAATTGCGATAGATGTCCTTGCGGTAGAGCGCGCTGTCCTTGACGTCCGCCGCCGACATCGCGATGCGGTCGAAGTGGGGCTTTGTGTCGAGGTGGCGGAGCAGCGGGCCCCAGCCGCAGCCGACATCGAGCACCGACAGGGTTTCGCCGCGGCGCGCCGCTTCGCCGGCCCAGGCATCGATGTCATCGGCCAGTGCCGCATAGCGCGCCTGGCGCAGGCTGTAGCGCTCGGGACGGCTCGGATCGACGCCAAAGGCGAGGCGAGGCGCGGTGCGTTGCGGGTCGGCGGAAGCGGTCATCTACATGGTCCTGGCCCGGGAATTGATCGCCCGAGCCATACCACACGATCCGCGGGTCAGCCCATCGCGTTGGCGGCGCGCGGCTCGATCTCGTACATGACGCGCACCTCGCCGGGCTGCGCGAATGGATACTTGTCCTTGCCGAGATATTTCTTGGCGAGCGAGTCGATGTGCTGGTCGGCGCCTTCTTCGACGCAGCGTTTCACCGTACCGCGGATCTGGATGTAGCGGTACGGGTTGTCGGGATCGAGGATCGACAGCGCAACCGGCGCGCCCTCGCGCAAATTGCGCGCCTTGACCCGGCCCTTGGCGGTGTTCACGCGGATCATGCCGCCGGTGTAGTCGAACCAGACCGGCGTCACCTGCGGCGAGCCGTCCTTCATGATCGTCGCGAGATGCGCGAAGGCTTTTTTCTGCTCGAGCAGATCGTGAAAATTCTCGGGAATGACCGCCATCGCAAGCTCCTGCCGAAAGGGGTTTCCTCTGCCAACGCCACGCCAGCCGGTTCGCCTCACACATTAAAGCGGAAATGCATGACGTCGCCGTCCTGGACGACGTAATCGGCGCCTTCGAGGCGCATCTTGCCGGAATCCTTGGCGCCCTGCTCGCCGCCACAGGCGACGAAATCGGCATAGGCGATCGTCTCGGCGCGGATAAAGCCCTTCTCGAAATCGCTGTGGATGACGCGGGCGGCCTGCGGCGCCTTGGTGCCGCGCGGGATCGTCCAGGCGCGCGCCTCCTTTGGCCCCGCCGTGAGAAAGGTGATCAGATCGAGGAGCGTGTAGCCGGTGCGGATCACCTGGTCGAGCCCGGTTTCGCCGAGGCCAAGCGCGGTGAGAAACTCCGCCCGCTCAGCGGGGTCGGCGAGGACGGCGAGCTCCGCTTCGATCGCTGCGGAAATGACGACGGTCTCCGCCCCCTGCGTCGCGGCATAATCGGCGACCCGGCGGCTCAGCTCATTGCCCTTGCCGGCGGATGCCTCATCGACATTGGCGATGTAGAGCACCGGCTTGGCGCTCAATAATTGCAGCGTTTTGAGATCGTTCTGCTGCTCCGGTGCCAGCGCGGCGCGGCGCGCCGGCACGCCGTCCTGCAAGCCGGCCAACACCGGCTCGATCACCGCGAGCAGAGCGCGCGCCTCCTTCTCGCCGCCACGGACGCGTTTTTGCACCGCGACGGCACGCCGCTCCAGGCTGTCGAGATCGGCGAGCATCAGCTCGGTCTCGACGGTCTCGACATCGCGGATCGGATCGACCGAGCCCTCGACATGCACGACGTTGTCGTCTTCGAAGCAGCGCACGATATGGGCGATCGCATCGACTTCGCGGAGATGACCGAGAAACTGATTGCCGAGCCCCTGCCCTTTCGAGGCGCCGCGCACCAGCCCCGCGATATCGACGAATTCGAGCTGGGTCGGGATGATCTTCGCCGATTTGGCGAGGCGGGCGCACACCGCCAGACGCTCATCGGGTACCGCGACCCGCCCGATATTCGGCTCGCGCGTCGAGAACGCATATTTCGTCGTCTCTGCCGCCTGCGTCGCGGTCAGCGCGTTGAACAGCGCCGATTTCCCGACATTCGGCAGGCCGACAATACCGCAGTTAAAACCCATGTCTCTCCCACACCGAACCGTCATGACCGGGCGTAGCCCGGTTATTCACGAGCGCAGTTATTCGCGCCGCTCCGGTACCTCACCCAATCAGCGGAACTTTGGACTTATCCAGTTAGCGCAGGCTTGGTGATTGGTGCGCCCATGCTCTGCAATCGTGGTTTGGAGAGCGACTCGGTAGTCACCGCTGAGGTGCGGTAAAGGTTGCAGCCAGTCACACTGCTCATCGGCGTTTACGATCTGGCTCGCCTCGAAAACAACCGTCTCATCATCATCTAACGGGCGGACCTGAAACACGAACTTGACGGCAAACCCCAGCGGGTTCTCCACGCCGAGCTTGCACTCAAAGAATGACTGTCCTTGTAACGTTACCTCCGTGGAAACTTCCGGAGCTCGAATAGGATCCAGGCCGGGGTGCAGCTGGCAGGAGTTTCCGCCGAAAATATAAAAGCCCCAGGGCTCTTCAGGCACGTTCATAAGCCTAATCCCACGCACACCCTGCGACGGTTTCAGAAGTTCAAGCTGCGGCGGATGCGCATCTTTTACATCGCGCCGGAGAAACACATCAAATTCACCACTCCTCGTATGCAAGAACCTTGCTGAATCAAAACAACATGCGATCAGCTTGCTAGCACCCGGTGCAATGGCGTCGTGGGTTTCGATAGCGCAACAATTTACCATCGAGGCAATGTAATCGCCTGATTGCGCGAATACGCTGAGTTCAGACCCTTCGATATCGCACTTGAGATAATCAAAATCAGACCATCCAGATTGGTCTAGTATCTCGGCAACTGTAAATGCCTCCACGCTGTTTTGTTCATCCTCTCCAAGCTTTAACCGTGTTCCCCAATCATGAGCTCCTTCCTGTCGGACCAGAAGCCGTGAACGAGACCCCCATACACCAGCATTGATCGTTTTGATATTAGGGTAGGCCAACGTATTTAGTGACAATATTCTGAAATTGTCTGTCGCCGGTTCGACGGCTGTGATCAACGCGGTTGGAAATCTCATAGCGAAGTACACTGAAGCGTAACCGACATACGCTCCCAAATCGAGGATGCGGCGAGGCTGGAAGCAAATCGGGAAGCCGTACTCGTCACGTGCGAAGATTTGGACAAAACTTGCCAAATCGGATGTCCCACATCGAAAGTAAATAGGATAGGGAACACCTGGCCAGCAAAACGAGACCACTCCAATATGGGATTTGTCCAGCTGACTTAACCTCTGGAGATATTCTGCCGGGGTCTCGCATCTGCCGTCATCGGACGAAATGTCGAGAAGCGCTTGTGACTCGGATGCGTCTTTTAAGATCATAGAAGCGGTCTTAATTTCAGGAAGGACGTGGCCGGCTCAAGTCCGGCCATGACGCTGCTATGTATGATCGACGGCGGCGATATCCAGGAGCCGCAATTCGCCAAGCTATTCCTGCTCGTCCGCATCCAGGTCGGGCGGCGTGAACCGGCGGGCGACTTCGCTCATAAAAGCGTCGGGCGCGCCTTCGAGCAACAGCGGGAAGGTTTCGGTGACGGCATCGAGCAGCGGCATCACGATCAGCCGCGCCTCGTCCGGCGTGAAATTCTGCAGCACATAGGGATGCACGAGCTCCTTGATCCCGGGGTGGCCGATGCCGATCCGAACGCGCCAATAGTCGGGCCCGATCATCGCGTCGATCGAACGCAACCCGTTGTGTCCGGCGCTGCCGCCGCCGCGCTTGACCCGCACCTTGCCCGGCCGGAGGTCGAGCTCGTCGTGGATCACGACGATCTCCTCCGGTGCGATTTTGTAGAAGCTCATCGCGGCCAGCACCGAGTCGCCGGAATCGTTCATAAAGGTCTGCGGCCGCAACAGCAGGCGGCGCGCGCCGGCGATCACCCCTTCGGAAAGCTCGCCCTTGAAGCGGTCGCGAAACGCCGGGAAGCCGTAATGCCGGGCGAGCGCCTCGGCCGCCATAAACCCGATATTGTGGCGGTTGCGAGCGTAGCGCGGGCCCGGATTGCCGAGCCCGACGATCAGGCGCATTGCCTGAAATAAAAGCTAGGACGACGACGGAGGCGCTGCTCCGGGTGCGGCTCCAGGGGCGGCGCCCGGCGCGGCACCAGGGGCGGCTCCCGGCGCAGTCGGCTCGCCTTCCACGACGGGCGGCGCCGCCGCGGCAACCGCTGCGGCAGCCGCTGCTGCTGCGGCCTCTTCGCGGACCGCCGAAGACGCGCCGACCGTGGCGATCGTGAAGTCGCGCTCATGGACCGCGGGGCGGGCGCCTTCGGGGATCTGAACCTGATGGATGTGGATGCTGTCGCCGATCTCGAGCCCATCGAGATCGACAACGATCCGTTCGGGAATGTTGTCGACCGAGCAGACCATGTCGATCTCATGGCGGACGATGTTCAGAATGCCGCCGCGGCGCAACCCGGGGGCGCGCTCGTGGTTGATGAAGACGACCGGCACCGCGACGGTGACCTGGGCGCCGGCGCCGACCCGCAGGAAATCGATATGGAGCGGCGCGTCGGTGATCGGATGATATTGCACCTCGCGCGGCAGCGTGCGCTGGGTCGACCCGTTGATCTTGAGATCCACCAGATGCGCAAAAAAGCCGGGCTGCGCCATCGCGCGGCTCAATTCGCGCGGCTCGAGGCTGATCGGCACCGGCTCCTGCTTGTCGCCATAAACGATCGCCGGGACGCGTCCAGCGCGCCGCACCGCCCGGGCCGCGCCCTTGCCGGCGCCCTCGCGCGGCTCGGCGGTGAGGCTCAAAATCTCGGGCATCGACTTGTCACTCCTCTATCGAACACGAGCAGGCCAACAACGGAAGCCGCCGGGCCGGCCATAGCGCCAACCCGAAGCCGCCGAGCGTCTACTCAACCAAACAGGCTCGAGACCGAACGTTCCTCGCTGATGCGCAGGATCGCCTCGGCCATCAGCGGCGCAATCGTCAGCTGGCGCACATTGTGCGTCAGCCGTACCGCCTCGGTCGCGACAATGCTGTCGGTCAGAACCAGCATCTTGATCGGCGAGGCGGCGACCCGCGCCACCGCGCCGCCCGACAACACGCCATGGCTCACATAGGCATAGACGCCCTCGGCGCCATTGTCCATCAGCGCCTGGGCGGCGTTGCACAGCGTTCCGGCGCTGTCGACGATGTCGTCGACCAGGATACAGCGCCGCCCGGCAACGTCGCCGATGATGTTCATGACCTCGGAGACCCCGGCGCGCTCGCGGCGCTTGTCGATGATCGCGAGGTCGGCATCGACCCGGCGGGCGATCTGGCGGGTACGGAACACGCCGCCGACATCGGGCGACACCATCGTGAGGTCCTGGCCGGCGTGGTTTTCCTTGATGTCCTTCACCAGAACCGGTTCGGCATAGAGATTGTCGGTCGGGATATCGAAGAAGCCCTGGATCTGGCCGGCATGGAGGTCGAGGGTCAGGACGCGGTGGGCGCCGGCGGTCGTGATCAGATTGGCGACGAGCTTGGCGGAAATCGGCGAGCGCGGGCTCGATTTCCTATCCTGTCTCGCATAGCCGTAATAGGGGATGACCGCCGTCACCCGCCGCGCCGAGCTGCGCCGCAACGCGTCGAGCGCGACCAGGAGCTCCATCAGATTGTCGTTTGCCGGGTAGGAGGTCGATTGGATGACGAAGACGTCCTCGCCGCGGACGTTCTCGTGGATCTCGACAAAGACCTCCATATCCGAAAAGCGGCGGACGCTCGCCTTCATCAGGGGTAGGCCGAGATAGGCCGAAATCGCCTCGGCCAGAGGCCGATTGCTGTTGCAGGTCAGAATTTTCATCAGCCGGCATCGTCAAGCGGCGCCGACCGGGCCGGCCCCGGGGCGTCACGCGCGGCCGGAATGTAACGAAACCGTCGCATAGAGGCAACCGGAGCCCGGGCCTCGCCCCCGTCGGCCCAGGCCTGTAAAAGCATTCCCGGCAAAAAGGAACCCCGGACCGAGCGCAATGACGATCCCCGCCCCCTATCAGCGATTCGAAGGCGAGGTGCTGCCCGAGTGGATCGATTGGAACGGCCATATGAACCTGGCCTATTACGTCGTGCTGTTCGACCGGGCGACCGATTTGTTGTTTGACGAGCTGGGGCTTGGGCTCGATTACCGCCGCAAGGACGAGAAGGGCACGTTTGTCGTCGAGACCCACAATTTGTACGAGCGGGAGCTGCTGGTCGGGGAAAGGGTGCGGATCGCGACGCAGATCCTGGGATCAGACGACAAGCGCCTCTATGTCGGGCACGAGATGTTCCGGGTTCGCGACAGTGAGCGCTCGGCGACCCAGGAATTGATGTTCCTGCATATCGATTTGAAGGCGCGGCGGGTGACGCCGTTTCCGCCGGAACGGCGCGAGCGGGTCGCCGCCTGGACCGCCGCCCATGCGGGCTTGCCGCGGCCGGACTGGGCCGGGCGGCGGATCGGCTTGCCGGGTAACTCCTAGGGGGCGCCGGTCAGGGCCCAGATTGCAGGGTCGAAGCGCGTCCGCCAGCGCGCGTAGAAATCGCCGAGCCGGGCGCGGATGCTCGCGGTGTCGGCGTGGTTGACGATCATGCCGCGGCGCGCCAACTCGGTTTCCCCAGCGGCGTTGACCGCCTCGACATCCTGGCGCTGCAGTTTGGCGAAGCGCTCGGTATTGCGCTCGACGACCGCCTGAATCTCGTGCGGCAGCGCCTGCCAGGCGGCGCCATGCGCCATCAACGTAAAGCCGGACCACCAATGACCGGTCAGGCTGAGATAGGTCTGCACCTCGTCGAGCTTCAGTGATTGCACGACGCCCAGGGGATCGCTCTGGCCGTCGAAGGTCTTCGCCTTCAGCGCGTCGTACATGCCGCTGAACGGCACCATGCCAGGCTCGGCGCCGAGGGTGCGGAAAAAATCGGCGGCCAATTCGCCGCCCGGCGTGCGGATCTTGAGGCCGCGAAAATCGTCGGCGTCGTGGACCGGCCGGTTGCTCGTCGTGATGTGGTGGAAGCCGTTGAGCCAGCAATGGCGGAAGCCGTGGAGGCCGGCAGCGGCGAGCTCGCGACGGATCACCTCGCCTAGCGCGCCGTCGAGCGCCGCGAAGACCGCGGCATTATCCGCAAAGGTAAAGGGCAGCAGCGGCAAGGCGCTCGATGGCGCGACGCCGCCGAGGGTGGCGCCCGCGAGATAGAAATCGAGCGCGCCCTTCTGCACATCGGCGAACATCTGCGGATCGGGGCCGAGGCGGCTTTCCGGGAAGACGTCGAGGCGGAACGCGCCATCGGTATCGCTTCCGATCGCCTCGGCCATCTCGGCGAGGCGCTTGGCGGTCGGGCTTTGGGCCGGCTGGTTGACGCCGAGGCGGTAGTGAAAGCGGGGTTCGGTCATCGCGCGATGATAGTGGCTGGCGCGGGCTGGGCAATGCCCCTCACCCCGCCCATGCTCAACTGCGCTCCTTTGATCCTCCCCCGCGACGCGGGGGAGGGGAACCATGCGAAGCATGGTGGAGGGGGCGCGCGCCGAAACTCGAAGCGCTGCGCACGGCACGAAACGCGCGGCCGCGTTTGCCCCCTCCGGCTCGCTTCGCTCGCCACCTCCCCCGCACCGCGGGGGAGGAGCCCAGCTTCATCCGCGAAATCAAGTGTTGTGTACCCCGCAAACGGGGACCGGGTCGCACGGCGCCAGCCCCGGAATGGCCAACCGGCTGTTGTCAGCACGAATTACGCGGCGCAATGATGGACGAGCGGGGAGGCGTGATGTTGCCAGATGTGGCATTGAGAATACCAGACAGCGATCCGATGCCCGAGGCGAACCCCTCGGCGCGCAACCTCGTGCCGCTTGACGTTCTCGGTAAGCTTGGCCGGCGCTCCGACCGGCGCGGCGCATTGCAGCTCGCGGCGCATATCGCCTGCATCGGCGCGACCGGATGCCTTGTCTGGTTTGCCCGGCCCTCCTGGTTTCTGCTGATCCCGGCGATGGCGTTGCACGGGGTGACGATCGTCACGCTGTTCGCGCCGATGCATGAATGCGTGCACCGCACCGCGTTTGCGTCGCGCCGGGCGAACGATGCGATCGGCTGGATCGCCGGAATCTTGAGCTTTTACAACGCAACCTACTACCGGCATTTCCACGCCTGGCATCACCGCTATACACAGGACCCCGAGCGCGATCCCGAGCTGATCTTCCCGAAGGCGAAAAATCGCCGGGAGTATCTGACCGAGCTGAGCGGGCTGACGTTCTGGTGGCGGCGCATCCTCGATTATCCACGGCTGGCGCTTGGCTTAGCACGCGACCTGCCGTTCGTGCCGGCGACGGCGCGGCATGCAATTGCGCTGTCGATGTCGGCACAATTGGCGATCTATTTGGCCGCGGCGGCGGCAATCGGCTTCGGCTATGACGGCGTGCTGATCTATTGGTTTATTCCGGTCGTGCTTGCGCAGCCGTTTCTGCGCGCGCTGCTCGTCGCCGAGCACACCGCCTGCAGCCAGGACCAGAACGGGCTCAGCAACACGCGCACGACCGCCGCGTCCTTCCCGATCCGCCTCTTGATGTGGAACATGCCGTTTCACGCCGAGCACCACCTTTATCCGGCGGTGCCGTTCCACCATTTGCCGGCATTGCACGGGCAGGTGCGCGACAGGCTGCGATACCTCGCGCCGGGCTACCGCGCCGCCAATCGCGACATCGTAGGGTCGCTGCGATCGTGACACCGGCCTACGACGCGCTCGTCGCGGCGCGGAAGGCGTGCCGGATTTGCGCTCGCTGATGCGCCGCCGCGGATTTCACACGCGGCAGGAGACGATTGGGTCGCGGTGGACGGGACGCTCGTCTTCGCGGTCGGGCATCCCGGACCGCTCGGCCTCACGAACCGGCCGTTGCCACAGCAGCTCGCGGATTGGCGGCATATCGGCGCCGCCCTCTCCGCTACATCAGAGGCGGCTCACCACCCGCAGTACGGGGAATAGGCCGATCCGTACCAGCAATAGCCGGGATACCCACCGCCGTAATAGCCGCCCCAGCCGCGGCCACCAAATCCGCGGTTGAAACCCCCGCC
>WNFW01003341.1_pt1 | contig 11106 bp, 5 predicted proteins | sample 5400131 | NCBI WGS metagenome assembly WNFW01 (sample SAMN13153362, study PRJNA577476) | soil metagenome | isolation source: 20 cm soil or saprolite under grassland replicate 1 | place: USA:California | collected 2016-06-15
TTTTCGGCTCCCGTTCGCGTGCACGCCGACGCAGAGCTAAGAGGCGCGCGACGAGCTCGTCGAGGTCGAAGGGCTTCACCAAGTAGTCATCGGCGCCGGCTTCAAATCCGGCCAGACGGTCGACAACCGCATCCTTAGCGCTGAGCATTAGCACCCGGGCGGAAGATCTGTTACGGAGCAAACGGAGCGCTGTTACACCATCCATCCCGGGCATCATGACATCGAGGACGATAAGCTCAATGCCGGGCTCCCGTTCGATCTGCTCGAACGCTTCGCCTGGTCCATCGGCGCTGCTTACGCGAAAGCCGCGTCGCGTTAGGGCTAGATCAAGCGCAGCCAAGAGGCTCCGATCATCATCTACGATCAGAACTCTCGGCTGATCGTCTAAGGGCAGGTTGGGTAGTTCAGGTGCGCGCAGTTTGTCCAAGTCGCGTCTCGCCTAATTGTAATCGTGTTCTTGGGTCAGACAACAGAGTTCCGATACGACGCATCGGCTCTGGCCGAATGGCCTCCCTTCGGAGATGTGCCCCGGAGAAAGCTAGAGAAAAAGACGAACGCGGGGTTGAGGATACCGTATAGGCTTATCTTTGATTCTCTAGTCAAGACCTGCTAAGGTGTATCGAGCAAGAGGTGCTCCACGCTACGGACCCGCTTGCAACTGGTCCTCAGCGGTGTCGGCCGCTGAGGACTCTCTCTCCATGCGATTCAAGTCCCTGCTATTGCGCAGGGGCTGTCTTAGCGTAGACTTCCGTGCTGATTTGATAGGCGTGCGCTTCAAGCGCGAGCGCATCCGTGCGTACGGCCGCCAAAGCGTCCGGCGCGAGCTCAGAGCGTTCTACCAACTGAAGCTCCTCCGCAGTTGAATCAGGTCCCTTCCAGCCAACTCTAACTTCGCCGGCGGCGCGAGCGTAGTATTTGATCTGGTAGACATTTTCCTCATCTAGGCTAGACTCGGCGAGTACTAACACATCGTCATAGCAGGTCACGGGCACACACGTCTGCTGACCTAGCTGGTCCACCTGGGCATAGTCAGACCATTCGACCGCCGGTCCCCAGCCCTGATAATAACTAGGAATTCCAGGCTCGGGGTCGGCCCACATTTGGATCCCCGGCTTAGCGTTCTGGATGCCGGCGATCCAGGTGGGCGCTTCCACGAATTCGCCTGCCTTGTATTCCTCAGGGTGCTCCCCGAAGTACCAAACATTACCGTCATCGTCTTGAGCGAAGAACGAGAGCTCTTTTTCGACCAGCTCACCCTCGGCGAAGTCCTCGATGTAGGCCACGACGGTGCGTACACCCAGAATTTCCTTAGTCAAATCGGTGACTGTGACCTGCACGCGGTGAGGCACTTGCTTTCTGCGCTCGGTTGTATAGCCGTCGTAGACCCATTTCGTCCCGGGTTGCAGTGGGTACCATTCGTTGTCGATATTCGTCGATTGGCTGAACTTCGCGGGGTCGAAGTTGGTGAACTGCGGTTCCGGTTGAGCAGCGGTGGAGGCTTCAGGCGTCGGGTCAGCGGAGCGCGTGGGTGCGGGGCTGGTCGACTCTGGGCTAACCTGGTTGCCTCCGCGCGGCGATGAGTCGCTGCCGCAAGCGCTAGCAGCCAAAAGAATCAACAGTGAACCGGCGGCCACATAAGCGGCATGCCGAAGACGTATGTGCCTGTCCGTTGCTTGTTTAATCCGCATACTGGAGCAAGCATATAAGCGTGAGCCAGCATGAAAAGCACATGAAGAAAAATAAAATTCATTAGAATTGCAAAACTCGCTTCGTAATCCGTTGACATTCTGGAGTTACGGCCAATATTGTTGCTGCTACCAAGGCCGAACGACGCCTAACTGAAGGGGAAGTCCAAGACGTAAGAACCAGGCGATAGTACCTCGGCGGCCGACACCGCCGGGGACTTTTTTCCAAGGAAGGGGTCCGTAGCATGGAGCACCTTTTGCTATCTCTCGTAACCATCGGGGGCAGCCGATGAGTTGCATAACGAACCTCCGCGAAGGAGGCGACTGCTAATGCGCTGGCTCATTGACGGCTTCCTCAAGGCCCGCGTCCCGGTTGTCGTCATCGCTGCCGCCCTTCTTTTCGTCGGCTACAAGGACGTCCGCGATATGCCCGTAGACACGCTCCCGGAATTCGGGCCGACGACGGTAGAGATCCAAACAGAAGCCCTGGGGCTGTCCGCCAACGAAGTCGAACAGCTGATTACCGTGCCGATGGAGCAGGACCTTCTGAACGGTGTCGCCTGGCTCAGGTACATTCGCTCGAACTCGTCGCCGGGCCTTTCCTCTATACAGCTGATATTCGAGTCGGGGACCGATCCCTATCGGGCTCGGCTCGCCGTGCAAGAGCGGGTATCCCAGGCCAAAGTCGCCTTGCCCGGCGTGTCCAGCCCGCCGCAGATGCTTCAACCCCTCTCCTCGACCAACCGGGTGATGATCGTAGGGCTTTCCTCTACTGAGCTCACTCCCATCGAGATGTCGGTGCTTGCCCGCTGGACGATCAGGCCTCGTCTGATGGGTGTTCCAGGGGTCGCGAACGTCTCGATCTGGGGACAGCGGGAGCGCCAGTTACAGATATTGGTGGACCCGACGCATCTTCGGGATACGGGCGTCTCACTCCTTCAGGTCGTGGAGACGGGTGCCAATGCGTTGTGGGTCTCGCCACTGACCTTCGTTGAAGCATCGTCCCCAGGGACTAGCGGCTTCATTGATACACCCAACCAGCGCGTTGGCATTCAGCACATCCTGCCGGTCGCCTCGCCCGCTGACTTGGCCAAGGTCAACGTCGAAGAGACGAATCTCACCCTCGGTGACGTGTCCACTGTCGTCGAAGACCACCAGCCGTTAATCGGCGATGCTGTGCTTGGCGGCGGTCCCGGACTACTTCTGGTTATCGAGAAGTTCCCCGAGGCAAACACTCTCGACACAACCCACGGCGTCGATGAAGCAATCGATGCGCTGAGGCCGGGCATGTCCGGCGTGCAGTTCGACGCTTCGGTCTTCCGGCCGGCTACCTCAATCCGCAGTGGTCTTGATGACCTGGAGATCGCCGGGTTGATCGCCTTGGGCCTCATCGCTTTGGCCCTTGCGGTTCTGTTCTTCCAGTGGCGCACGGCGCTTATCGCGCTCGCCGTATTGCCTGCCTCGGTGATCACCGCCGTCTTCATCCTGAGCGTGCTTGGGGAAACGTTCAATGTCATAGTCGTCGCCGGGCTAGTCGCCGCGCTCGCGCTAGCAATCGATGATATCGTCGGCGACACACACGAAGTCGCCCGGCGCCTTCGCGAACGAACCGGCGAGGCTGAGAAGTCCAGGATCGCAATTGTTCTCGAGGCGACCCTTCAGATGCGCTCGGCGATGGTTTACGCCGGCCTCATCATTAGCGCAGCGGTGGCGCCAGTCTTCTTCCTCGACGGCCTAACGGGCGAATTCTTCCCACCGCTGGCTATCGCCTACCTCGTGACGATCGTGGTTTCGATGTCGCTTGCGGTCTTACTGACACCGGCGCTGACAGTATTACTGATGTCGGTCTTGCCGCCTTCAAAGGATGAGGCGCCGCTCGGCCGCTGGCTGCAGCGCAACTACGGCGTAATTCTTTCCCGAGTTCTAAGCTTGCCTGTCCCGGTATTGCTCGGCACCGTTGCGCTATTCGTTTTGGCTGGAGCGATAGCGGTGCCAATGCTCGACAAGCCCACCCTGGTGCCCTCGTTCCGCGAAGACGAACTCCTAATACAAATCGACGGTGCGCCCGGCACGTCGCTGCCCGAGATGACTCGGATCTCAAACGCCATGGGCGATGAGCTGCGGACGATTCCAGGAGTCTCCAATGTCGGTGGCCACGTCGGTCGCGCCATTTTGTCGGACGTGACTTCTGGCGTGAACTCCGGCGAGCTCTGGGTCTCAATCGATCCGTCCGCAAACTACAACTCTACCGTCGCGGAAGTTCAGAGAACAGTAGACGGCTATCCGGGCCTCGCTCACAAGGTGGTCACCTACTCGGATGAAAAAGTCAGGCAGGGACAAACTGGGTCCAATGCAGACGTAACCGTTCGGGTGCTCGGCGAAGACCTCGGCGTGCTGAGCGCCAAGGCCAACGAGATCAAGCAAATGCTCTCCGGGATTGACGGGGTTGTTGATCCACGCGTGGATGAGCCGGCAGTAGAGCCGACGGTCGAGATTCAGGTGGACCTCGCCGCCGCGCAGCGTTACGGCATTGAGCCGGGGGCTGTTCGCCGGGCCGCGGCTACGCTGCTCCAGGGCATCGAAGTCGGAAGCTTCTTCGAGCACGACAAGGTGTTCCAGGTACTCGTGCGTGGTACTCCTGAGACACGTGCGAATCTTTCGGGAATTCAGGAACTGCTGATAGATAAGCCGAGCGGTGGCCAGGTCCGCCTGGAGGACGTTGCGAATGTCCACATTGCGCCGAACCCGACTGCTATCGAGCGAGAGGGTGTCTCCCGGCGGTTGGACGTTGTGGCAGGCGTGAGCGGCCGCTCGCGAGGTGCGGTGGTTGACGACATCAACGAAGCCCTGCGGAACGTTGAATTCCCCCTGGAATACAACGCCACAGTCCTGCAGTCAGCAGACGAGAATCCCCTAGACCGCCTGCTGTGGTTCGCGGCTTTCGCTGCCGTGGCGATGTTCCTCCTCATACAGGAGGCCTTCGGCAGCTGGCGGACGGCGACTGTAACGTTCTTCTCGCTGCCAGCCGCAGCCGTGGGCGGCGTGCTCGCGGCCCTGCTCGCGGGTGGCGACCTCACGATTGGGTCGTATGCGGGGTTCGTAACTGTCGCAGGCATCGCTGTTCGCCACAGTCTTGTCTTGATCGGTCGCTGTCAAGCGCTTCAGCGCAGCGGAGAAGAACGATTTGGAGCAGGACTTGTGGTCAGGGTCGCAGAGGAAAGGGTCACGCCGGTACTCATGATGTGCTCAGCCGTGGCACTCGGCCTGCTCGCTGTCTTGATATACGGCGATCCGTTTGGACACGAGGTCATCGCACCGATGGCGGAAATTATTCTCGGCGGCCTTGTCACCACGGCACTATTCAGTCTCTTCATTCTGCCGGCCCTCTACCTGCGGTTCGCCGCTGAACCCGCAGGTGCCGCCGCCACGTCGCAATTGAGCATTAGTCAAGGGGAGGTTCCAGCGTGACTACTGAAACGATCCAGGGGACAAGAAGCAACGACCCGAGGCGGCTCGCCGCCCTCATTTTGGGCGGACTCCTGGCAGCCGGGGCATTGGCCTTACTGCTTGTGGTCGTAGTAATCAGCCCGTCGTCAGAGACAAAGGCGACCGACGCCGAGTCCGGTCCGGCCACGGTCGAGAATGACCGCGTCATCCTCACAGAGGAGGCGTCCGAACGCCTGGGCATCGAAACAGGCGCGATCACGGACTCGGAAGTCCAGGCACCCACCGGTGAGAGTTCCCTGCGAAAGGTTGTTCCCTACTCCGCCGTCTTGTACGGCGTTGACGGTGGCGCTTTCGTCTACACAAACCCTGAGCCCCTCACTTTCGCTCGGGCGCCCATCACCATCGAATATATCAAGGGCGATACGGCAGTGCTCTCGGATGGACCATCTTCCGGAACTACGGTTGTGACGGTCGGAAGCGCCGAGCTATTCGGCGCCGAATTCGAGTTCCAAGAGTAACGGCAGGCGGGGGTCTCAGGCGATGATGCGTGCCATTGTAGGTTGGAGCCTGCGCTTTAGATTTCTCCTTATATTCCTCGCAGCCGGCCTGATGTTCTTCGGGTACCGCGACGTCCGGAATATGCCCGTAGACGTCTTCCCGGAATTCGCACCTCCGCGCGTGGAGGTCCAGACGCTATCCGTTGGTCTCAACTCGACTGAAGTCGAATCGCAGGTCACGATTCCCCTAGAGGACGCTCTCAATGGGGTTCAGGACCTCGACATAATGCGCTCCAAGTCTGTCTCCGACTTGTCCTCGATTACGCTCTACTTCAAGCCCGGGACCGACCTCATGCGTGCACGGCAGCTTGTAACAGAGCGTCTCTCCGTGGCACAAGCCACCCTGCCAACCTGGGCTGCTCCGCCCTTTATCATGCCGCCCGTGTCCGCGACAAGGCGCGTCCTGATGATCGGTCTCTCCTCGGAAACGATACCGCTGACGGACCTGTCCATGACCGCCTACTGGAAAATCAGGGCACGGCTGTTGAGAGTCCCGGGTGTGGCCAACGTGGCGATCTGGGGCGAGCGGTTGAAGATGCTGCAGGTGCAGGCCGATCCCGAGCGGATGCGCGGTAACGGTGTCTCGCTAGACGAAGTAATGGAAACTACCGCAGATGCAGTGGATGCGGGCCTGCTCAGGTATTCGGAAGGAGCCGTGATTGGTACCGGTGGCTATCTGGATACTGCGAACCAAAGGCTGGTAATCAGGCACGTCCCGCCTGTTCTAACGCCGGCCGCCCTCGCTCAGGTCCCGCTTAAGGAACACCCGGCTCTGCACCTGAGCGACGTGGCAGACGTACTAGAAGACCATCAACCGCTGGTTGGCGACGCCGTCGTGAACGACCAGCCGGGCTTGCTGCTCGTTGTCGACAAGTTCCCCTGGGCCAACACTCTCGAGACAACTCACGGCCTGGAACGAGCGCTCGATGAGCTGCGTCCGGCTCTGACGGGCGTTCAGATCGACGCGAACATTTTCCGTCCAGCGACCTTCATCGACATGTCGATCGAAAACCTCACAAGGGCGCTTATTATTGGTTCGCTGCTTGTAGTGGTCATCCTGATTGCCTTCCTTTTCGAGTGGCGGACCGCTCTGATCAGCCTCGTGGCGATGCCGCTGTCGTTGATGGTGGCCTTGCTCGTGCTCCATCAGATGGGAGCGACGATCAATGTCATGGTGCTGGCCGGGCTTGTTATCGCCATTGGTGTCGTCGTCGACGATGCCATTATCGACGTCGAGAACATCTGGCGGCGCCTGCGTCAGCAGCGTCTCGAGGGGCAGGAGAAGTCAACGGCGGCCACGATACTCGATGCTTCTCTCGAGGTACGCAGCGCCATCGTGCACGCGACTCTAATGGACCTCGTCGTGCTGATGCCCGTCTTCTTCCTGGAAGGTCTTACCGGCTCGTTCTTCCGGCCGCTTGCCCTCTCATTCGTGCTGGCTGTGCTGGCCTCGATGTTGGTGGCCCTGACGGTCACGCCTGCCTTGGCGCTGATGTTGCTCTCAAAAGCGCCGCTTCACGGCCGCGAACCGCCGTTGAGGCGATTGCTGCAGGCGGGTTACTCCTCAGTCCTGCGCCGGATCATTCGCCGGCCCGCGGCCGCCTACGTTAGTGTTGCGACCGTTGTGCTAGTGGGCCTGATCGTGGCCCCGCAACTCGGCGAAGAGCTCCTCCCCACGTTCAAGGAGCGTGACTTCCTTACGCACTGGATTACCGCGCCCGGCACTTCCCACCCCGAGGAGGCACGGATCACGACGGAAGGCACTGAGGCCCTCCGTGCAATCCCTGGAGTCCAAACCGTAGGCGCGCATATCGGGCAGGCTTTCCTGGCCGAAGAGGTTGTGGGCGTCAACTTCGGTGAGAACTGGATTAGCGTTGATCCGAATGCGGATTACGATCCAACGATTGAGGCAATCGAGGAGACGGTTGGCACTTATCCCGGCCTCCTCCATGAAGTCGAAACTTATCTAAAGGAAACGACCGAAGAGGTGCTCACTGGGACCTCGCAGCCAATCGTCGTCCGCATCAACGGCCCGGACCTGCCGGTGCTGCGAGAAAAGGCGGAAGAGGTGGAGGAGGCCCTTTCATCTATTGAAGGTATCGATGAACTGCACAAGGACCTCCAGGTGGATGTGCCTCAGGTGCAAGTAAAAGTAGACCTCGACAAGGCGCAACATTACGGAGTCAAGCCCGGAGACGTGCGCCGGGCGGCCGGAGTGCTGGTATCCAGCGAAGAGGTTGCCGATATCTACCAGGGCGGGAAGACCTATGAGGTGCAGGTCTGGAGCACGCCAAAGACCCGGGAGAACCTGGGGAGCATCGAGGAACTGCTTATTGATACACCCACGGGAGGACACGTTCGATTGGGTGACATCGCAGAGATTCGAGTTGCCCCGACCCCGAACGTCGTCCAGCGTGAAAATCAGTCGCGGCGCATTGATGTGTTAGCCGGCGTTAAAGGACGTGACCTTGGATCCGTATCACGTGACGTGCAGAGCGCGCTGAGTGAAATCGAGTTCCCGCTTGGCTACCACGCCGAGATGCTCGGTGAGTTCAATGAGCGGCAGCAGGCGCAGGACCGGTTGGTCCTGTTCGGTATTGGCTCGGCTATCGGCGTGTTGCTTCTGCTTGGGGCCGCTTTCGGGAACTGGCGACTTGCCATCCTATCGTTCCTTACCTTGCCCTCGGCCCTGGTGGGCGGAGTACTGGCTGCGTACGCCGGTGACGGCGTCATTTCGCTCGGTTCGCTAGTTGGATTCCTGACCGTTTTCGGCATTGCGGCCCGCAACGGAATCATGCTGATCAGTCACTTCCAGTATCTCGAGGACCACGAGGGCGAGACATTCGGCGTCGACCTCGTGTTGCGCGGCGCCCGCGAGCGGATCGCGCCAATCCTTATGACGGCCTCGGCAGCGGCGCTGGCACTTGTGCCCCTCGTTGTCGCCGGCAGCATCCCCGGAAACGAGATCGAGCATCCTATGGCGGTCGTGATCTTGGGTGGGCTCGTGACTTCGACAATGCTCAATCTGTTCATCGTGCCTTCGCTCTATCTACAGTTTGGCCGTCGCGGCCGGCGCTTGGCCCAAACAGCTTGATGAGATTCCATGCAATGACCAGCGGACTTCCGGAAGATTGCCAGCAAAGTGCGTGGACTACCGCGAGCGCTGGCTTCATCGCCATTTCATCGTGGTCTTGTACAGTCGAATTCTGTTGTAAGCAGCGATGAGGAGTGTGCCCTTGACAAGATTCGGAGCCGTCGCGATTATCGGCGCGACGATCTTTCTGACCGCCTGCGGCGGTGGAGCTAGCAGCGACTCGGCTCAAAGCCAGCAGTCGAAGTCGAGCGGCGATCCGCAGGTCGGTGTCGAGGAATTCGGCATGACCGATGAAAACCTAGTCAATAGCATAGAACGCGCCGAATCCCTCATCTCCTCCTGCATGACGGAGGCGGGATTCGAATACGTGCCGATCGACCCCGTGACTTTCCGTGGCGCAATGGATGCCCTAACGAGCGCGCCGGGTCTTACGGACGCCGAGTTCGTGGCACAGTACGGGTATGGCATAAGCAGCCTACCGCCAACGCAGGCCTTCGGCGCAGGTGAGGAGAACACCCGGATCTACGAGCAGCTTTCTCCGTCTGACCAGGTCGCCTACAAGCGCACTCTGTGGGGCGATAACATCGAAGCCACCTTCGTGATCATGCTCGAGAACGAAGACTTTTCGGGGGCCGGCGGATGCACGAAGAAAGCGATCGATCAAGTGTTCACAGCAGAACAGCGCAACGCCAACTACGTGAATCCGTTCGATGCTCAAGTTCAACAAGATTCAAGGATGGTCGATGCGCTCGAGAAATGGTCTGGATGCATGCGCGATGCCGGGTATGACTACGAGAACCCCGACGACGCTGAACGATACGTTACCGATCGTCTAAATGCGATCGCCAAAGGGGCGGATCCGCGAACGCTGACCGGGAGCGAGAAGGCCGCGCTCACACAACTTCAGGGCGAGGAACGCGCGATCGCTCAAGCCGACAACGATTGCTTTGAGCAGCATGTCACCGACGTTGAGCGGCAGGTCGAGCGGGACATTAGCGGACGCAACTAAGGGAGGACTGACATGGGTCGAACTTATCAATACATGAAAGGGGACAACAGGCGATGACTGGCCGTGGCCGAATTGCGGGCATCGCAATAGGAGTAGTTGTGGCGGCGGGCCTTATCGGATGGGTCGTCGGTTCACAGATCAGCTCACCCGCGGAGGTAGCTTCGAGGACTGCGCCGCCAGCCGCCGCACCGATCTTGGTGCCAGCGGAGGAGCGGGTCATTTCCGCGGACATCATCACCCGGGGGACTGGCCGTTTCGGTTCTCCGCAACAGCTGTCCTTGGCGTCCTCTCAGCTCAAGACCAGTGCTGGCATCGCCGCGCGGCTGCCAGCCCCAGGCACCGAAGTCCGTGAAGGGGACATTCTATTCATCACGTCCGGGCGGCCCGTATTTCTGCTCGCCGGAGCAGAGCCAGCGTTTCGCGACCTTGGGCCGGGCCTGAAGGGAGATGACGTTCGACAGCTTGAGGAAGCGCTCATGCGGCTCGGGTTTGATCCAGGACCCGCAGATGGCGTGTACGACGGGCAGACGGAAGCGGCAGTTTCTGCCTGGTACCAACACGCTGGCGTGGCGCCGTTCAAGGCCTCGGCGGAACAGCTGGCGAGACTACGCGCACTTCAGACCGATAAAAACAGTGCCGACATCGATGTAATAAGCGCGGGCGACTCGGCCGCCACTGCGCAAAACTCGCTCGACTCTGCGCACGCAGCCTATGATCAGGCACAGCAGGCCTGGCAGGCCAGTCAAGCAGCATTGGTCCTCGCTGTCAACGTGGCCAACGCGAACGATCAGGCCGCGGTGGCGGCGGTCAACTCGAAGCAGGCAGCTCTAAGTGCGCTGCAGGCTGCAGGGGCACCGCCAGCGGATATTGCTGCCGCTGAAGCGGAGCTCGCTTTGGCGAGGGCCACTGCCGATGTCACCCGGCTCACCGGCGACCACGACGTTGGCGCAGCAGAGGCGGCTGGAACCGCGGCCGCGAACGACGTATCCAAGTCCGCGCGTGATATTCGGTCGGTCGAGACGTCGCTCGCTTACGCCAATGCGGCACTAGGCGTGCGTGAGCGTCAGGCGAGTTCCGTGGCTTCTGACCTTTCGACTGCTCAGCTGCAGGCGGGCGTGCAGGTTCCTGCTGACGAGATAATCTTTGTTTCAAGCTCGCCCGTGCGCGTCTCCGAAGTCACGCCGCGAAATGACCAGACAGGCGGTCCCCTGGTCACCGTGACCAACGCAAGTGTCGCGGTCGACGGTTCGCTGCGACTCGAGGAGGCAGCCCTGGCCAAACCGGGGATGCCGGTCAGCATCGACGAGCCTGATC
>WNFW01003343.1_pt1 | contig 11106 bp, 16 predicted proteins | sample 5400131 | NCBI WGS metagenome assembly WNFW01 (sample SAMN13153362, study PRJNA577476) | soil metagenome | isolation source: 20 cm soil or saprolite under grassland replicate 1 | place: USA:California | collected 2016-06-15
AGTCCGACGACGAGGGCGACGCCGAGAGGCAGCACGAACCTCGGGTCGCTCGCTCGGTCACGGATCGCGAACCCTACCTGAGCAGCTCCGAACGCCGCCACGATCCAGCGCAGCATGACCAGACGCTGCTCGAGGAGGCGTGCATCATCGTCGCTTCGCAAGCTGCCCATCCCCGGTTCTCCCGGCCGATACACTAGGTGGTCGACCGGTCCCAACACCGCAACCGGCCACCCACTATGTTCGACACGCTGACCGAGCGCCTGGATGGCGTCTTCTCGAAGCTTCGCAAGCGCGGCAAGCTCCACCCCAAGCAGGTGGACAACGCGCTCGCCGATGTCCGTACGGCGCTCCTCGAAGCGGATGTTGCGGTAGAGGTCGCCGACGACCTGTTGAACCGCGTTCGTTCGCGCGCCCTTTCGGAAGAGGTCCTGAAGAGCCTCACGCCGGCCCAACAGGTCGTGAAGGTCATGGATGAGGAGCTCACGGTGACGCTCGGCGGTGAGTACCGGCCCTTCATCCTCCCCGGTGCCCCGCCGGTCGTCGTCCTGATCGCGGGTGTGCAAGGATCGGGCAAGACCACCGCGTGCGCGAAACTCGCCAAACATCTGCGATCGAAGGGGAGACGCCCGCTCCTGGTCGGCGCGGACCTCGACCGACCGGCCGCGGTCGAGCAGCTCCGGACGTTGGGTCGCGAGATCCGCGTGCCCGTGTGGTCCGAGGGGCGCGATCCCATCAAGCTCGCCAAGAACGGCGTGAAGGAAGCCGAGCGTACGGGTGCCGACGTCGTCATCATCGACACGGCCGGGCGCCTGCACGTAGACCCCGAGATGATGAAGCAGGCGAGGAAGATCAAGGACGTCACCAAGCCTGCGCACGTGTTGATGGCGTGCGACGCGATGACCGGGCAGGATGCGGTGATCCAGGCTCGTGCGTTCATGCACGACGTCGACACGACGGGGTTCATCCTCACGAAGCTCGACGGGGACGCTCGTGGCGGGGCCGCCTTGTCGATGACCGCGGTGACCGGCCGGCCCATCTTCTTCGCCGGTACCGGCGAACGATCGGATGACCTCGAGCCGTTCTACCCGGATCGGATGGCGGGACGGATCCTCGGGATGGGCGACGTCCTCACGCTGATCGAGAAGGCACAGGACACGGTCGATGCCGAGAAGGCGGCCGCCGCCGCCGAGCAGATGATGAAGGGACGGTTCAACCTCGAGGACTTCCTCGAGCAGCTCCGTCAGATGAGGAAGCTGGGCCCTCTCCAGGACATCCTCAAGATGCTACCCGGCGTCCCCGGCGGGAAGAACGCCATGAAGGAGATGGCCGAAGCGGTGGACGAGGCGGAGCTCCGGCGTGCCGAGGCGATGATCCTGTCCATGACCCTCGAGGAGCGGCGGAATCCCGCTATCATCTCCGGGTCCCGTCGCCTCCGGATCGCGAACGGATCGGGGACGACCACCGCCGACGTCAACCAGCTCCTCAAGGACTTCGAGGGTGCGCGGAAGATGATGCGGTCGATGATGGGCGGGAAGCGGTTGCCGGGGATGGCCAAGGTTCCCGGGTCCCAGCTCAAGACGTAGGAGACGAGCGAGATGGCAACGAGGATCCGTCTTCGACGGATGGGATCGAACAAGCGGCCCTTCTATCGCGTCGTGGTCGCCGACCAGCGGCGCGCCCGCGACGGTCGCTTCATCGAGATCATCGGCAGGTACCACCCGCTGAACGACCCGTCCGTGATCGAGATCGACGCGGACCGGGCCATCCACTGGCTCATGGTGGGGGCCCAGCCGTCGAACCAGGTCCGCAACCTGATGACCAAGGTCGGGATCTGGGAGCGCTTCGTCGCCGAGCGACCCAGCGCCGCCGCCTCCACCGCCGCCACGCGGGACCGGCCCGTCAGGACGAAGCTTTCGAAGAAGGCGCAGGCGAAGGCAGCGGAGGCGGCGGAGGCGGCGGAGGCGGTCGAGCAACCCGCCGAGGCGACGCCCGCCCTCGAGCCCGAGCCGGCATCCGTCCCGGAGCCCGCTCCCGAGCCGGTGACGCAGGAAGAGCCGGGGGCATCGGCCGAAGCCGCCCCGGATCGCGCGGACACCGAGGCATCGGAGCCGGCCGCGTCGGCCGAGCCCGACGAGGTGCCGGAGACGGACACCGCCGGGGCGGACGGGCAGGAGACGCCCGAGGGCTGACGTGAAGGAGCTCGTCGAGTTCCTGTGCCGAGAGCTCGTCGACGACGCGGACGCGGTGCGGGTCCACGAGGCGTTCGATGAGCGCGGACCCGTCTATACGGTGACGGTGGCCCCCGGGGAGCTCGGCAAGGTGATCGGCCGAGGCGGCCGCACGGCCAAGGCGATCCGGACGGTCGTTCGCGCCGCCGCCACGCGTCAGCACGTCTCGGTGCGTGTCGACTTCGAGGATTGACGTGGAGCGGCCGACGATCGTCGTCGGCGTCGTGCTCAAGCCTCACGGGTTACGGGGCGAGGTATCCGTGCAGAGCCGGTCGGACAATCCGGACCGCTGGACGTCCGGATCGATCGTGTTCGACGAGGCGGGCACCGCATATCGGGTGACCGCCGCGCGCGCCCACGGCAGCCGCCTGCTCGTGTCGTTCGAGGGGGTCGGCGATCGGACCGCGGCGGATGGCCTCCGTGGACGGGAGTTGCTCGTGCCGGAGTCATGGCTCCCGGACCTGCCCGACGGGGAGTGGTGGCCGCACCAACTCGAAGGGTGTCAGGTCGTCACGGAACACGGCCGCGATCTGGGGTTCCTGTCGGAGGTGATCGCCAACCCGGCGAACGACCTCTGGGTAGCGGTGGACGGGTCAGGGAAGGAGACCCTCGTCCCCGTGCTGAAGGAGCTCCTCGTACAGGTCGACGTTCCCGCCAAGAGGATCGTCGTCCGAGACGTGCCCGGGCTCACCGCCCCGGAGGACGATTCCCGAACGACACGGTAGCGGTCCGGGCCCGCATACCCGGCCAGACGGGTTCACTGTCAGATCTCGGCGAGCTTCGCGAGCGCGGCGACCTTCTTAAGCACGTAACGGTGGCCGTCGCGACGGACGAGGCCGCGGCGGTCGAACTCCTTCAGGATCCGCGTGACGTTCTCCCGGCTGCCTCCGCAGAGACTTGCGAGATCCGCCTGCGTCACTTCGGGGACGACCACACCGTCGGCCGGCAGATCGTCCAGGTCAGGTGTCACCATCTGGAGGAGGCGCTTCGCGACACGTCCCTTCAGGTCCAGGAAGAGGAGATCTTCCGCGAACGCTTGTTGGACCTGAACCTGCCGGGCAAGGGCTCTCATCAGCCTCCTGGCGGCCTCGGGCTCACCCGCAACGAGCTTCAGGAACGCCTCCGCGGGTGCGACCCACACCTCTGAATCGACGACGGCGAGGACGCTCGCGGTCCTTGGCATGTCACCGAGCGGACCGAGCTCACCGAGGAATTGTGGCGTATCCACCGTTGCGTGGTACACACGCGTGCCCGTCGCGGAATCGCCTGTCACCTCAACGCGGCCTTTGACGAGGAAGAAGACGTCGGACGCTTCCTCGCCTTGGTGGCACAGATAGGTACCACGGCGGTACCAACGGACAGAGCCCTGCGTCACGAAGTCCTTAAGCGACGACCGAGCCACGCCGCCGACGAACGGCGACGCCGCAGACAGCAGCCACTCCAGGGCCTCCGGATCGGTGCGCGGCGACACGGCCGCTAGCGTAGTCTGGCTAGGCCGAGGGCGGGGGAACAGCGGAGACGCGAAAAGAGGCCCGCTGGGCCCCTTTTCGTGGTGCTTCGTGAAACGTTGTTTTGCTCTGGTCCTTTACCGCTGCACCTTGCGCTGCACCTTGCGCTGCACCTTGCGCTGCACCTTGCGCTGCACCTTCTTCGTTACGCGGGCTGCGGGCTCCTTGCCTTCCGCACTGGAAACCGGAGTCGCGGGGTCCTTCGGCTGGATCTTCTTCTCAGCCATCTTCCAACCTCCTCTTCGGTTCCGCCTCGATCCGTCTGAGCGAGTCCTCGGAACCACGGCGCAAGCATCGCAGCACACCGTGCCCCTGTCGGTGATCGCCGTCGCAAGACGAGCGTGCCGTTCATCACGGGTCGCAGCGTGACGCTCGTCAGGTCCGATCGTGACGAGCGTCACACCTCGTCGAGCTCGGGGAGATCGACGAAAGTGGACCGCGGCGAGCATGCCCCACATGACAACGCGTCCTCCACGACCAGAGCCTTGGCCCCCGTCAGCCCCCGATAGAGCTCGAGGACGAAGGGCCGCGTCTCTACGTGATTCTCGCAGATCGCGCGCCCGCAGAACCGGCACGTTCCTACCGCGGTCCTGCGACAGTGCCAACAGTCCATCCCGAGCCTCCCTCGTTCAGTGTTCCCAGTTGCGATCGATCGTGGTCCGCAGGGTCCCGCCGCGGAACGCATCGGCGAGGAGCTGGTCGAAGCCCACTCGGCCAAGCCGAAAAGCGCGCATGGGCGTACGCGCGATCACCGTCGCAGACCGTGGATCGTTGTGCAATAGCGCCAGTTCCCCGAAGAAGCCTCCAGGACCGATGGTGTCGATCGTCGTCCCATCCCTGATCACCTCGACTTGCCCTGCACCGATAGCGTAGAACGCGTCGCCGATCTCGCCTTGGCGGATCAGCTCCTCTCCCGGGGCCGCCGTCATCCAATCTCCGTGTCGAAGGACCTCGGAGAGCTCGTCTGCGAGAAGGTGCCTGAAAGGTGTCAGCTCACGAAGCTCCGCCAGCGACTGAAGGGTGCGCCCGAAGTCGGGAGCCCGGATCTCGTCGGCAAGCAGGCGGTCGAAGGTTCCTTTGTCAACCTCGAACAACTCCGCTTCTTCCGCCGCTCGAACGGTGGCGCTTCGGGGTGCGGACGCGACCAGCGCGAGCTCACCGAACGAGTCACCTCGCCTGAGCGTGTTCAAGATCACGACATCTCCTGTTACCGGATGCTCGGCTTCCACATGGATGGTTCCGCCACGAACGACGTAGAAGGCGGTTGCACGCTCTCCTTGACGGAACACCACTTGGCCCGCGTGGACCGCACGAAGACGTACGCGGCCGGAGAGATCGGAGAGCAGGTCGTCCGGAAGATCCTGGAACGCGGGCAACGCGTCGATCAGCTCGGCCGCCTCGACCCGCCACGACGACTCGAGGCGGAACCGTAGCCGCCGGACGATGGACGAGATCCGTCGTCCCAACGCCCGCAGGGCGGCGATCACTCCGCGGATCGCCGGCCCGCCGATGAAGAGGATAAGTATCGCGAGGAGGATCCGGCCGACGATACCGCCCTTCCACAGGCTCTCCAGCAAGCCGCCGAACCGCGATCGCCAGAAGTACGCGGCGCTCAAGAGCGCGAAGACCGTGAAGATCGCACCCAGGAGGCCGTAGATGGCGAGGCCGAGCTCCTGCAGGCTCAGCCGTTCGCGAACCCTGAGCTTGTGCCACAGCTCGTGCTGCGTGAATTCGAGAGAGCGGGGACGGAGATCGGGGACCTGGATGACGTCGGACAAGATCCAATAGCCGTCCAGTTCGAGAAGCGGCACGAGGTTCAGGAAGATCACGAAATAGTTGAGGACCGCGAACTTATACAGGAATTGCGAGCCCGACCAAGCCGGGACGCGCCACACGATGATCGACGCCACGCCGGCCAGAACGAGCTCCGAGAACGGACCGGCGAACGACTGTGCGACACGCTGCCAACGATCGAGCATCAGTCCGTCCGTGGCGTCGACGAAGAAGGAAGGAGAGCCGAAATACAGCATGAAGCCGGCATCTTTGACCTGACGCCGGTTGTGGACCAGCACGAGGGCGTGTCCCAGCTCGTGAAAGAACGTCAAGACGAATCCCAGGCCTAGCAGCAGGAGCGACTCGGCGGGCGGCGAGGTGGTGGCGAGAGTAAACCGGCCGGAGCGCTCCACCGCGATGAACGCGGTCATACCGATCGCAGCCACCGCGATCGCTGGCGCGAGGCCGCGGGCCTCGAAGAACCAATGCATACCCCCGTCGTAAAGGGTGCGAACCAGACGCTCCGCGCCTCCCCAGGAAACCTGAAGTGTCCGCAGGAACCTCGCGATAGCGCGGGTCGGCGCGGGAGGAGGCGCGATCGCTCGCATCACCGCCTTTTCGACGTCTGTGAGCTCCGGCACGAGGAATCCGGCCTGTTCGAGCGAGGTGACGAGGCTCGAAACCCCCTCGGGGTCGAAGCCGCGCTCGGTCATCTCGTCGACGACCAGTTCGCCGACGGTCCGGGTGCCGTCCATGAGGTCCATCTGATCTGCCTCCCAGACCTCCAGCTTGAAATGCACGAGGTCGCGACGATTAGCTGCCATCGCGTAGTCGTCCCCCCAGGGCATGCGGAATACCTTGACCTCAACCCACGGCGCGAGCTCCGGGCGAAATGCGGACAGGTCGGTGTACCGCTCGAGAAGGGCGTCGATGGCCTGCAAATCCGACCGATGGTCCGTCAAGCCCTTGGCCAGCTGGATGCTGACATCCAGGCCTCCGGTGTCTCCGGTCCGTGAGAGGAGCGGGGCCAGGTCGACCATCGACCGCCTGCGCCGCCGCTCGGCGATCGCGGCACGGATCGACGATGCTGCCAAACCAAGGACGGCCATGACCGCCAGCACAACCACGATGACATCCATTCGCTCTCCTGGCCCTGTTGAAAATCGGCCTAATCCTCCCCCGACCCTCGGCCAGCCGCCAGTCCCGGTGCGTGATGAAGGTCACCGAAGCCCTGAACCGAGTGACACCGCGATCTGGTGATGGGCGGCACCGACATCGGCCCCGGCACGACCTACGTTCCGAGGGTGGAGTGAAGGAGGTGGCGGAGATGATCAACGGAGAGCTCGCGAAGTACCAGATCGAGGAGCGGATCCGCGAAGGTGCGTCGGCAAGGGGAGCCCGACGGCTGGGGGCTCGCCGCGCCGCGGAGCGCCGGGTGCGTGCACGACGGCTGGTTGGGGTGGCAACGGCGGTGTTGTCATTGCCGTTCAAGCACTAGGGAAGCCCGCATCCGGTCATCCGGGGCGGGGCGGTCGTGAGAACGACCGCCCCGCCCTTTCCGTCGGGGTAGCCTCGCAGCGTGCGCATCGACGTGTTCACCATCTTCCCCGCAGTCGTGGAAGGTCCCCTGTCTGGGAGCCTCCTCGGTCGTGCGATCGGCTCCGGTCTGCTGGACGTCCGGGTCCATGACCTCCGTGCGTGGACGCAGGACCGCCACCGCAGCGTCGACGACGCCCCGTTCGGCGGCGGGCCGGGGATGGTCATGAAGCCGGAACCCTTCTTCGCTGCGGTTGAGTCCCTCGACCCGGATCGTGGCCGCGTGCTGCTGCCATCACCCGCGGGACGTCGCCTCGATCAAGCGGTCGTCCGCGAGCTCTCGTCGGAGGATCATCTGACGATCCTCTGTGGTCGCTACGAGGGCGTCGACGAGCGCGTGATCGATGGCCTGCCGGCGGAGGAGATCTCGATCGGAGACTACGTCCTGTCGGGCGGCGAGCTCCCGGCCCTCGTTCTGATCGAGGCCGTCACCCGCCTCGTCTCCGGTGTGATCGGGAAGGAAGCGTCCCATCAGCAGGATTCGTTCAGTTCGGGCCAGCTCCTCGATCATCCCCACTACACGCGGCCGCAAGAGTTCCGCGGCATGCTGGTGCCGGAGGTCTTGGTTTCGGGCGATCACGGCGAGGTCGACCGATGGCGACGCAACGCCGCGATCGAGAAGACTCGGCGGAACCGTCCCGACCTCGACGACGATCGGCCGGGGTAGCTCCGCTGCGGCCGGCATCGACGGCGGGCGCGAGGAGGGCCGCTGGTACACTCGGTGGCCGTCCATGCACAAGACCGATCTGATCGAGCAGCCCTTCCTGCGCAACGATATGCCCGATTTCCGCCCGGGCGACTCCGTGAAGGTTCACGTCCGCGTGGTCGAGGGCAATCGCGAGCGCGTCCAGGTCTTCCAGGGCGTCGTGATCCGTCGTTCCGGCGGAGGGATCCGCGAGACGTTCACGGTTCGGAAGATCTCGTTCGGGGTTGGTGTCGAGCGAACGTTCCCGCTGCACTCTCCTTCGATCGCGCGACTCGAGCTGCTCCAGCGCGGCCGTGTGCGCCGCGCCAAGCTCTACTACCTCCGCGATCTTCGTGGGAAGAAGGCGCGCATCAAGGAGCGACGGATCGACGATGCGAAGCTGGCGGCCATGGAGGCCGCCTCGGCGGCGGCCGCCGAGATGGCCGAAGACGAGCCCATCGACGCCGAGGGTCTCGATGTCGAGACCGCGGGCACGGTCGACGCCGAGGGAGGGAACGGCGCCGACGGCTCCGGCGACGCGGATGAGGCGCGGGCGGACGAGGAGCACGTCGACGAGGGCGCAACGTCCGACGGCGACGCCGAGGAGCGGGCCGAGGCCTAGAGCGTGGCCGGCCGGCCGCACGACCCCGATCAACCGTCGATCGCCGTGGCCGACGACGAACCATCCGCCGGAGAGCCGGGTCGCAAGGAGCGGGTCGAGGACTCCGGCTTCTGGCGCGAACTTCCCGTCCTCGTCCTCGTCGCCCTCGTCGTCGCGATCCTCATCAAGACCTTCCTCGTTCAGGCGTTCTACATCCCTTCGGAGTCGATGGAGCCCACGTTGCGGCAGGGCGATCGGGTCCTCGTCTGCCGGATCTGCACCCATTTCTCGGAGGTCCATCGAGGCGACGTCATCGTCTTCTCCGATCCCCACCCGGCGCCCGGGCAGGGACGGGGAGCGATCGGAGGGTTCCTCCACTGGCTGGCGGAGGGTATCGGCGTCGCTCAGCCGGAGAACCCGGATTTCATCAAGCGGGTGATCGGACTGCCCGGCGACGTCGTCGAGATCAAAGCTGGGGTCGTCTACGTGGATGGGCAGCGGATCATCGAACCGTACCTGGACCGCGAACGGGATACCCGTTCCTTCGCGAAGCGGACCGTCCCGGATGGGATGCTCTACGTGTTGGGCGACAACCGGGCGCACTCCGGTGATTCCCGTTTCGAACCGCCGGAAGGCGTCGGGCTGGTTCCGATCGACAAGGTGATCGGGAAAGCGTTCGTCAAGGTGTGGCCACCGGGCAGATGGGGATGGCTGTGATCGAGGACCTGGACCGGTACGAATCGACCCTGCGCGCGCAGGGGTTCGTCCGGATCGCCGGCGTCGACGAGGTCGGCCGGGGTGCGCTCGCGGGTCCGCTCGTCGCCGCCGCGGTGGTGCTGCCCGACGATTTCGACCGGCTGGGGATCCGCGACTCGAAGCTCCTCACCGCGAAGCAGCGCGAGGTGCAGTGCGAACGCATCATGTCCGCGTGCCTGTACACGATCCGGAAGATCGAGCCGAACGTGATCGACGCGCGCGGCTTGCATCGCAGCAACCTCGCGCTGCTGAGGAGGTGTGTTCGCGCGCTCGAGCCGGTTCCCGACTACGTGCTGACGGACGGGTTCCCCGTGGCCAAGATGCCCTGCCCCGCGCTCGGCGTGAAGAAGGGGGACGTGGTGGCGGCGAGCATCGCGGCGGCATCGATCGTCGCGAAGGTCACCCGCGACCGGATCATGCGACGCCTGCATCGCCACTACCCCGAGTTCGACCTCGCGCACAACAAGGGCTATGGCACCCCGGCGCATCGGGATGCCCTGGAGCGTTTGGGTCCGACCCCGATCCATCGCCTCAGCTTCGCCGGCGTCGGCCAGCCCGCGTTCCCGGGGTTCGGATGAGCGAACCCCGACCGAGCATGAGAGCATGGGTCGTTGATGGAAGACGACATCGAGCGGTTCGAGGAAGAACGCGAGCTCGAGCTCTACCGGGAGTATCGGGACGTGCTCCCGATGTTCACCTACGTGATCGAGACGGAGCGACGCTTCTACCTCGCCAACAAGGTTGACCTCGAGCGACTCGAGGGTGGATGGGTCAAGGTTGAGCTCAGCGATGCCTGGGTCTGGGACATGTTCCGGCCCGCACGGTTCGTCTCCACCGTCCGCGTGATGACGCGACGCGACGTCAACGTGGAAGAGCTACGGCGGGAGGACGCGACCGCCATCCTCGACACGCCGCCGGACTGACCGGTCCGAAGCGGTGTCGGTGCTCATGGCTATGGTCCGCGCGTGGATGCACGGCCGGGAACGGGACGTTCCGGTGAGGCGGCGACCGAGACGCTCTACGTCCGGCGGGGGTTCCGGGTCGTCGCGCGCAACTGGCGGTGTCGCATCGGAGAGCTTGATCTCGTCGTGCAGCGTGGCGGGCTGCTCGTGATCTGCGAGGTCAAGACCCGGCGCGGGGCTCGATTCGGAGCGGGGTTCGACGCGGTCGACGCGCGGAAGCGTCGCAAGCTCCGCATCGTAGGCGAGGCCTTCTTGCAACAGACGCGGGTCCGGCCGGTCGCGGTGCGGTTCGACGTCGCAAGCGTGCGTCTGCGCCTCGATGGCTCAGCGGTGGTCGACCTGTTCGAAGACGCCTTCTGACAGACGACGGAGCGTGGCGAGCAGCCCGTCGATCTCGCTGGCCCTCGACAGGTAGTTGACGACGCCGGCGCGGAGGTAGGTGTGGCCGCGCAGGGTCGTCACGCTGACCCAGGCCGTGCCATCCAGCTCCAGCGCGCGCTGCAGGTCGTTCTGGTACGTATCGAGGCGACCGGGCGGCCAGCCGTCCCAGCCCTCGGGCAGGTGGCGGAAACACACGACGGAGAGCTCGGGCTCCACCGCGAGCTCGAAGTCCGGAGCGTCACGCAGACCGGCGGCCAGGTACGCCGCCAGGTCGTCGTTGGACTCGACCAGGGAGGCCAATCCCATCGTTCCGAGGTGTTTCCAGCTCATCCAGAGCTTCAACGCACGGAACCGGCGAGTGCCCTCGATCGAGTACTCGTACCAGTTCAGCGGTTCGTCCTGGGGGCGGCTAGACGCGTAGTACTCGGGCGACCGGTGGAACGTGTCGCGGAGATCTTCCCGTCGTGCCACCACGAGCGCGCCGATGACGTTCAACGCCCAATTCCCCGGCGCGTTCAGCTACTTCACCCCCCCGCCGCTCGCGATGTCGATCGGGGGCGAGGTGCTCGCGCAGTGGCTGCATCAGGGGGTCGATGTGTGGCACGCGGGCCCGATC
>WNFW01012726.1_pt1 | contig 11106 bp, 9 predicted proteins | sample 5400131 | NCBI WGS metagenome assembly WNFW01 (sample SAMN13153362, study PRJNA577476) | soil metagenome | isolation source: 20 cm soil or saprolite under grassland replicate 1 | place: USA:California | collected 2016-06-15
GAGCGCCTCGAACACCTTGGCGACGATGCTCTTGGCGTCGAGACCGGCGCGGGCATACATCGCGGTCGGCGTGTCGTGATCGAGGAATTCGTCGGGCAGCACCATCGCCCGCATCCGCAAACCTCCGTCGAGCATGCCGTGCTCGGCCAGCGTCTGCATGACGTGGGAGCCGAAACCGCCGATCGCGCCTTCCTCGATGGTGAGGAGGATTTCATGGTCGCGCGCGAGCTGCAGCACCAGCTCGACGTCGAGCGGCTTCATGAAGCGCGCGTCGGCGATCGTGGTGGACAGTCCATGCGCCGCCAGTTCGTCCGCGGCCTTCTCGCATTCGCCAAGACGGGTGCCGAACGACAGCAATGCGATCTTGTTGCCCTCGCGAACGATGCGGCCCTTGCCGATCTCCAGCGGGACGCCGGCCTCGGGCATTTCGACACCGCGGCCTTCGCCACGCGGGTAGCGTACCGCGCTCGGACGGTCGTTGATCGCGACCTGGGTCGCGACCATGTGCACCAGTTCGCATTCATCGGAGGCCGCCATGATGACGAAATTGGGCAGGCAGCCGAGATAGGCATTGTCGAACGAGCCTGCATGCGTTGCGCCATCGGCGCCGACAAGTCCGGCGCGATCGATCGCAAAGCGCACCGGCAGGCTCTGGATCGCGACGTCATGGACGATCTGGTCGTAGCCGCGCTGCAGGAAGGTCGAATAGATCGCGCAGAACGGCTTGTAGCCTTCGGTGGCGAGACCGGCCGCAAAGGTCACCGCATGCTGCTCGGCGATGCCGACGTCGAAGGTGCGGTCGGGGAAGGCCTTGTTGAAGATGTCGATCCCGGTTCCCGACGGCATCGCCGCGGTGATGCCGACGATCTTCTCGTCCTTCTCGGCTTCCTTGACGAGGCTCGCGCCGAACACGTTCTGGTAGGCGGGCGCGTTCGGCTTGGCCTTGGCTTGCGCGCCGGTGGCGACGTCGAATTTCACCACCGCGTGATACTTGTCGGCGGACGCTTCCGCCGGGCCATAACCTTTGCCCTTTTGGGTGACGACATGGACCAGGATCGGGCCGTCCTTCATGTCGCGAACGTTCTTCAGCACCGGCAGGAGATGGTCGAGATTGTGGCCGTCAATTGGCCCGACATAGTAGAAGCCGAGCTCCTCGAACAGCGTGCCGCCGCCGACCATGAAGCCGCGGGAATATTCTTCAGCGCGGTTGGCGCGGTCGGCCAGCACCTTCGGCAGAAGCTTGTTGATTTGTTTTGCCGCCTCGCGCAGCGAGCGATAGGTCTTGCCGGAGTAAAGCCTGGACAGATAGGCCGACATCGCGCCGACCGGCGGCGCAATCGACATGTCGTTGTCGTTGAGGATGACGATCAGCCGTGAATTCATGGCGCCGGCATTGTTCATGGCTTCATAGGCCATGCCCGCCGACATCGCGCCGTCGCCGATCACGGCGATGACGTTGTTCTTGCGGCCGGAGAGATCGCGCGCCACCGCCATGCCGAGCGCCGCCGAAATCGAGGTCGAGGAGTGGGCCGCGCCGAACGGATCGTAATCGCTCTCGGTTCGCTTGGTGAAGCCGGACAGCCCGCCACCGGTCCGCAGGGTACGAATGCGGTCGCGGCGGCCGGTCAGGATCTTGTGCGGGTAGGCCTGATGGCCGACGTCCCAGACCAGCCGGTCGCGCGGGGTGTCGAAAATGTAGTGCAATGCCGTCGTCAGTTCGACGACGCCAAGGCCGGCGCCGAAATGTCCACCGGTGACCGAAACGGCATCGATGGTTTCCTGACGCAGTTCATCGGCGACTTGCCGGATTTGATCCACCTTGAGGCGGCGGAGATCATCGGGGGTGCGGATCGTGTCGAGAAGCGGGGTTCTATTGAATACGGTCACGGCGATATTCCAATTTTGCATGTCGGGGCGAGTTGCCCGACGAGAGATGGGTGCGCATGTTCCGCGCAGCGAAAACCCAGACACCGGATGCCAACTGAGCAGGCCGTAGCCCGTTTTGAGAACCTAGCGGCGCTCCGGATTGTTCTATGTGATGTGCATCACTTTTGGTGGCTTTTCCCTTCTCAATCGTTTCTAGTAGCCATTTCAAGCGCTTACCACCACCGTGGTGCTGCGGCGGGCGGCCTGCGACAGCCCATAGCCATTAAAGCTTTACACTATGGCTGCAGCCAAAGCCAATCCGCCGGTTCCCTCAGGCGCTGCCGATAAAGGGCCTCACGGCCAGCGACTTCAACCCCTGCGCCGCGCCGTTGGTTCCAGCAGGGGTTCCATTTGGTCGATATCGGCGGGAGTTACCGTATCGGCAGCGGCTGTTTCGAGCCTTTTCCATGCCCATTCGCGGGCTGCGGCGTCGCCGGTTGCCACCGCCAGCGCGGCTTCCGGACAAGCCACGCGTTCGCTCAACGGGATCGGCCCGCAAACGATCATGAAAAAATCGTAGGCATGCGGCCGTTCGTTGGCCATGACGAACTGGAAATGGACCCGAAAGAACTTCCAGCGGAACAGATTATAGTGTTCGGGCTTGATGATTTCGCGGAACCGCACCGAAACGATGGTGGGGTTGCGCCTGATGGCGCCGACCTCGATGCCGTGGCCCTTGATCGGATCAAACGGGTAGAAATTCATCACGTCCTTGCGCGACTGGCAGTCGATCCAGTCGATCGAAGGCTCGACCGCCAGCAAACGAAGGTGATCGCGAAAATCCTTTGCGGCGGCATGAAAACCGACGATCGGAAAGTTGCCGCCGATCGTGAGCAGGAGGATGCGCGGACCGTGCCGTCCGAGCGCGGGATCGAGTTCAAGCGCGCGCGCCAGGATTTCGGCGCCCAAAAACGACCCCGAACTGTGGCCGACGACAACAATCTCTTCGGCGTCGCTGGTGCGTGCGACGGTGGCGAGGTATTGCGCGAACCGGTCGATGCGCTCATCCCATTCCGGGCGCTGGCGGTGCGAGAATTCCCAGGTCCAGATCGTGTCGGACAGCAGATAGAGCAGATAGGTGGCGTTTTCCGTGTATTTCAGCATGCTGCCGAGCACGGCGATGAACACGGCAGCCGCCGCGGCCATGCTGAACAGGTCTGGAATGCCCACCGCTTCCAAACCCTTGCCGAAGGCGAACGCAATGCCGAGCGACAACAGGGCTTCATTGAACAGCAGGTAGTGCGGGTAGCTGATGAAGGTCGCGAACCGCCAATGCGCCTTCCAGAATCGCGCAAACGTGCCACCAAACACCAGGCGCCAATAGATCCACATGGCATGGAAGACCGTGCGCCAGATCGGCGAGGCCAGGTCGCGCTGGATCAGGTCTTCCCAGCGCAGGAAATCGTAGCTGGTGCGGGTCTGCCAGTCGCCGGCCTTGGTCTCGATGGTCCAGGATGCGGTCTCGCCGTCGGTTGCCACCTGTGGACGGCTGATGGTGGCGGCGAGCTGATATAGTCGGCCGAACTTCCGCAGTTCGGTGCGAAACATGCGGTAATACTGCGCCAGGCCGCGCGGATCGTATCCCTGCACATAGATGATATGGCGGTGCTGAACGCGCACGTATCGCTGATCCCCGGACTAGTGGCGGGGACTATAACAGGCTGTGTAACGCGCCAAGAGCTATTTCGACCTTGGTCCGCGACCCCCCGGCGTCGAATTCGCGCAATATTCTCACCTGTTGCCGGGGCGCGACGTGCGTCTCGCACCCCGATTCGCCAGCTGTCATTGAACGTCGAGCGGCGCCGTGCCGGTCGCCTGGCCGTCGGCGTCGGTGGTGATCCTGTCGACCCGGGCCTCGGCGTGCCGCAGCAGTTCCTCGCACCGTCGTTTCAAGGACTCGCCCCGCTCGTAGATGACGACCGATTCCTCCAGCGGCACCTTGCCGCCTTCCAGCCGCATCACGATCGATTCGAGTTCCTCCATCGCGCGCTCAAAGCTGAGCTTCTTGACGTCCACTTGGATATTCTCGGCCATATCGCTTTCCCGGGATTCGCGCCTTGGAGCCTGTTTCAACTGCGTTGAATCACGCCCGGCGTAGATTCGGCGACAATCTTGCAGCTACGGAGACTATTTTGCGGGCGCATTGTGGCGGGAATTCACCCGCCCAGCAATGCGCTGACATGTGCCGCGACCGATTCCTGCAGCCCCTGCAGGTCGTAGCCACCCTCCAGTACCGAGACCATTCGGCCTCCGGCGCTTGAATCGGCGATCTCCATCAGTTTGCGCGTGACCCAGCCGAAATCTTCCGATTTGAGATTGAGCGAGGCCAGCGGATCGCGGTAGTGGGCGTCGAAGCCCGCGGAGACGATGATCAGTTCGGGGCTGAATTTCTGCAATTGCGGAAGGATGACGCCCTCGAAGGCGGCGCGGAACTTGGCGCCGCCGTCTTCCGAGGCCAGCGGCGCGTTGACGATGGTATCATGTTCACCGCGCTCGTCGCGGGCGCCGGTACCGGGAAACAGCGGCATCTGGTGCGTCGAGCAATACATCACGGTCGGATCGGCCCAGAAGATATCCTGGGTGCCGTTGCCGTGATGCACGTCGAAATCGACCACGGCTGCGCGGCTGATGCCGTATTTGCGCTGGGCGTGACGCGCGGCAATGGCGGCGTTGTCGAAAAAACAAAATCCCATCGGCTTGTTGATCTCGGCATGATGGCCCGGAGGCCGCACCGCGACGAACGCATTGGCATGGGCGCCCGACATCACAGCATCGGTCGCGGCAACCGCGCCGCCGACGCCGCGCATCACCGCCTCCCACGTGCCCGGCGACATCGAGGTATCGCCGTCGAGATAGATCAGCCCGCTCGACGGCGCGATGTGCCGGAGTTCCTCGACGTAATGTCCGTCATGACAGAGCGTGACCAGATCGAGCGAGCCCTCGGGAGCCTGTTCGCGCACCAGCTTGTCGAAGCGGCCTTGGCCGAGAACTTGTTCAACCGCACGAATCCGGTCCGGCCGTTCGGGATGTCCCGGCGGCGTCAAGTGATCGAGGCTTGCCCGATGCGTCAGCAGAAGTGTTGTCATTCAGGGGTCCGGGCACTCTGGGCGCTACTTCGAAACAAGCATAACCTAATTGGTTGGTGCGCGTTCCGAAAGAGCCGTATCCGCCCGTGTCAGTTCAGCCTGATGATGCGGCCGGATTGTCCCGGCGATAGCGGACTGTTGGCTTGAAAATGGGCGTACAGGGCATCTACGTCGTAGACGCCAAATCGCTGTGCGGTGCCTTCCTTCAATACCGTGAAACCGTCGCCGCCGACCGCGAGAAAATTGTTCACCGTCACGCGATAGCTCGTGGCGGGATCGATGCGTTGGCCAGCCAGCGACATGCGATCGGCGATCACGCGCTCGCCATACGGCCTGGCGGCATCCCAAATATAGTTGAAACCCTTTGAGACCTGCAGGATTCGCGGCCGCTTGGGATCAAGCCATTGCTGCTCGAGCATGTTCTTGATCTGCATTCCCGTCAGCGTCAGCGTCACCAGCTGATTGCGGAACGGCTGGCTGGCGAAGACATCGGCGTAGGTCACCGCACCTTGCTCCCGTTTCGCAATATCGGTGCGGATGCCGCCGGGATTGGTGAAGGCAATCACGGCGGCGCCGTTTGCTTCGGTGCTGGTCGCGGCCAGCTGGGCGTCGGCGATGATATCGCCGAGCGGGCTCTCGCCGGCCTGGTTGGGCGTGCGCGACAGCGTCTCGCTGATCGATCCGGCCGGCCGGTTGGCGACCGGCGCGGCGAATTTATCGTAAGCCGCGAGCAGCGCGGTCTGTTCCGGGTCATTGGCATAAGCGCCGGTGCGCACGATGACATTGTCGGCCCTGGCGCTGACGACGTCGCGTGTCGCGGGATCGAGCTTGAGGTCGATCGTGGTGACGATCGTCCCGTACTTGTCTCCACTGGTGACAAGTCGTCCGTCGACCTCGCAGACATAGGCCCGATGGGTGTGACCGCTGATCACCACATCGACCGCAGGATCGAATTTCCGGACGATGTCGACGATCGGCCCGGATATCCCGGGGCATTCGTTATAATCGCCGGCCGGAATGCCATCGAATTCCCTGATCTCGTAGGCGGGCAACACGGTCTTGCCGGTGCTCTTCTCGACGGTGCCGGCGGCAAGGTAGTGGAACTTGGCCCCCGGGAAAGGGTGCGGGCCCTGGCAATTGTCGACGGGATGGCAGCCGCCATTCTGCATTCGAAGCAGTTCATCCTTGCCCTCGTCGAATTCGTGATTGCCGACCGAAGCGATTTCCAATCCCATCATCGACAGCGATTCGATGGTGGGCTCATCGTGGAACATCGCCGATAGAAACGGGCTGGCGCCGATCAGGTCGCCGGCTGCGACAAAGACCGTGTTCTTGTGGCCGTCGCGCAGTTGCCTGACCAGCGTCGCCATGTGCTCGGCGCCGCCGGCCGCTACCGTGATTTTCCTGGCGTTGTCGCCGGGGTCTGTGATCGCGATCCCGCCCGGCGGCGGACGAAGGTTGCCGTGGAAGTCGTTGATGGCGAGAATCCGCACCTCGACCGGCGCTGCGGTTTGCGCCGGGGAGCGCGAGGCCGGGCCCAGCGCTATCGCCAGCGCCACGGCGGCGAGGATCGAAAGCGGGTGTCTCATGACACTATAATGGCGGAGCGGCGCGACGATTTCACGAAGCCTCTACCTCAAGCCTTCTTGCGCGAGAAAAAGGCCTTGAAGGCGGCCACCGCTTCCGTGGAGCGCATCCGTTCGCCGAACAGGTGGCTCTCCTGGTCGATCCGGCGGGTCAGGTCCTCGGGGGGCAGTTTCAAAAGCTTGCGCGAGATCGCAACCGCTTCGGCCGGCAGCGCGCAAATCTCGCGCGCCACCTTGCGTGCTTCGGCCTCGGTATGGCCGGGCTCGTCGGCGCTGACCGTGCGCCCCATCACCAGCGTGGCAAAAGCGCGCTGGTATCCCATGGTGCGCGGCATCAGCAGGCTGGAGGCGCCTTCCGGGACCAGCCCCAGATGGATAAAGGGCGTGGAGAAGGTCGCGGTCTTGCTGGCGAGCACGTAGTCGCAATGGAACAGCATGGTGGTGCCGATGCCGATCGCGACGCCATCGACCGCGGCGATGATCGGCTTGACGTTGTGCGCCAGCGAATAAAGAAATTTTGTCGCATTGGAGGCGCGCGGCGTGTCGGTGTTGGAGGTACCGTCTTTCAGGAAGTCTTCCAGATCGTTGCCGGCCGTGAAGACGCCGGAGCCGCCGGTGATGATGATGCAGCGGATATTGGGATTGTTCTGCGCGGTGTCGATCGCGTCGCTCATGGCGCGATACATGTCCTGCGTGATCGCGTTTTTCTTTTCGGGCCGCCGCAGCGTGATCACCCGTGTCGCATCTTCGTCGGTGACTATCAGGTGCCCGGTCATGAAGCTGTCCCTGCAAGGCCGGCGGCGACGCTGCCGCTGGCGAGTCTTTGCGTAATATCCTACATGATCCGTTTGGGGCCCCAAATGCTTCCGCCGATTTTCCCCGGTCTCTTTGTTTGAGCATGATCCTTCGGAAAACCGGTATCCACTCTTCCGGATCATGCTCTTTAGCAATAGAGGATAATTCGATGCAACTGACGGGGATCCACCATCTGACCGCGATATCGGCAAAACCGCGGGAAAATCTGGCGTTTTATACCGGCCTGCTCGGCATGCGGCTGGTCAAGAAGACCGTCAATCAGGACGACGTCAGCGCCTACCACCTGTTCTACGGCGACGGAAAGGCCAATCCCGGCACCGACCTCACTTTCTTCGATTTTCCCGCCGCACCCGAGCGGCGCGGCACCAACAGCATCTCCCGCACCGGATTGCGGGTCTCCGGCGAAAAGAGCCTCGGTTACTGGAGCGACCGCCTGAATAAGGCGAACAGCCATGTCGGCAAGGTCACCGAGGTCGACGGCCGGTTGACGCTGCCGTTCGAGGATGGCGAGGGCCAGCGGCTGGTGCTGGTCGACGATGGCGGTACAGGTTCCGCCTCGCCATGGGACCGCAGTCCGGTGCCGCCGGAGCACCAGATCAGGGGCCTCGGCCCGATCGTGCTCAGCGTGCACGACCTGGCGCGCACCGCGGCGGTCTTGACCGGCGTGATGAACATGCGACACGTTCGCGACTATGCCTCACCGTACGCTGAGGCGGCGATCTCGGTGTTCGCGATGGGCGAGGGCGGTCCGGCGGCGGAGCTGCACCTCATCGAGCTGAAGGATTTGCAGGGTGCGATGCAAGGCGCGGGCGGCGTGCATCACGTCGCGTTCCGCACCCCGGACGAAACGCAATACCACGCCTGGGCGGAGCGGCTGAACCAGCTCGACATCCGCAACAGCGGCGAGATCGACCGGTTTTATTTTCGCAGCCTGTATTTCCGCGAACCCAACGGCATCCTGTTCGAGATCGCGACCGACGGACCGGGCTTCGCCACCGACGAGCCGATGGAGGCGCTCGGCGAAAGGTTGGCGCTGCCGCCGTTCCTGGAGCCGCGCCGCGCCGAGATCGAGGCGGGCTTGAAGCCGATCGGGTAGGATTGTCATTCCGGGATGCGCCTCTTGGCGCAGGCCCGGAATCCATACTCCCGATGGTGGTTATGGATTCCGGGCTCGCGCCAAGGGCGCGCCCCGGAATGACGGCGATGATTTTTCGACCAGGGCGAGCAGCGAAACCCATCGCACTCTCGCCTTGCATCGGTGGGTTTCGTTTCAGTCAACCCACTCTACGAGGACTGAGAATTCAGCATCCCCTGCAGATGCTGGTGATCTTGCGGTCGAGCAGCCTGTCTTTCTCCCTGATGGCGGCGCGGGCAGCCCCGCCGCGAAGTCTGGAAGCCGTGGCTCGCGTTCGTCTTACCCTGACCGCTCCTTGCGCCGGGAAAGTCCGGGTCGCAACAGGAGGGGATACGGTGGGCGGGACAACTGGAGTTATGGTTGGCGATGGTAGCGCAGGCACTTTGGCCGCATTACCGATGCCGCTGGGATCGCTGACCGAGCCGTTGAGTCCGCGCGCATTCGCAGGCCCCGGAGCAATGCCGCTCACACCGGCATCCTGGGCGACCGCCATCCCCGGAACGGCCAGCAGACCCATGACCGCAACGTTCAGCAATGCCGCTCTGCCGAGCATCCATCCGCCAGAGAAGATCGAACCAAGCTGCGCCCGCTTCATGGACCGGTGATCCTTTCCCGACTTGTGTATTCACGGGAAGAACTTGCAAGCAGGAGCTAAAGTTCCATTGGGCATGGGCAGTTCGCCTGACATGAGCCAGTCGAAGCGTCATCTCGGCGGCTGGGATAATAGAGGTAATAGCTAAGGATGCTGACGCGTCTTGCGCGGAGTTTCGAGGACGAGCCGCAGCCCCTCCTCAACCAGATCCCTGAGCTTGCGGCCGCGCAGCGCCGCCTCCGCCTTGGCTCGACGGTACAGCTCGTCAGGGATTTCAACGGTGGTCTTCATTCGAATGCCCAAATGCCATGGAACCGTAAAACCATGTTTATGGAATAAAGGGAAAATCAAGAAATGCGGGGGCACGGAGCGGCGGATTGCCTTACCTCGCCAAGTCGGCGCGGAACGCCCGCATGATATCGGCATCGGCGACCGCTGAATCGGCGAGGTTGGGCGGCAATATCGCATTCCGAAGTGGCGCGTCCGATCCGGGCCGGAAAAGGCGGTTGGCCGCACTTCTTGATTTGCGCACCGGATGCAACGTAGGGTAGCGTCATCGACAGCGGTTTGGACGGAGGTTCGATGCGCGTCGCATTTGCGTTGGCCGGCCTGGGCGGGTTCAACGCCCACGGCGCGGGATTTCTGGCGGCGGCCACCAGGTGGCGCGTCAAGCCGGAACTGGTGACCGCGACCAGCGGACAGATCCTCGTGCTCGCGGACTGGCTTGGTGGCAAGGATCTGCGCGCGAACCTGGTCTCGGCCGGTCGGGACGGCAATCCGTTCACCCAGCTTCAAACGGCCCTGTTCGGCTATCCCGGCGTGTTCAGGCCGGCCTATCAAGAGGCGCTGGCGCGGTTTGCCGCGTTGCCGAATTTCAGGGAAGGTCTCCTTGCTGCCATCGCCGACCGCTTTCTGCCGGCGCAGCAATATGTGCCCGCCCGACCCGACACCGACTTCCAGAGCGTCGCCGATACCTTCAATGGCAGCGCGACCGGTGTTCTCTTCAACAGCTACGAACCCAAGACCGGCAAGGGCGTGCTCTACGGCAATCAAGCCGCCCGGGATTTGATGCCGGCTGAAAAAGCCATTCCCAACGCGCACGCCGCAAGCATCAGGCAAGGTCCGCACCAGCACGACCTGCGCTATGTCTCGGACGTGTCGGATGAGAGCGAAATTCACCCGATCACGGCGGAGGCCGTCAAGTCCGCTTTGTGGTTGTCGCTGTATGGATTTCACGACATTCCTGACGGACAGATGGATGGCGCCTATCACCGCTCATGCATCGTATCCGAGTTGCATGTCTTCGATCGCATCTTCGTCGTGCGGCCGCTTGCAAACGGGTGGCATGGCAAGGAGCCGACCAACTGGTTCGAAGTCCAGGACTGGCAGTATGAGATGTGGTTCTCGGTCGGCTACAAGGCCGAGGTCGATGCCTTGAAGCGCATCAACGATTTGATCGACACCGGTGTCATCACTGACGCGAAATTCAAGAAGGTCGAGCTCGTCGAGATCGAGCCGGAAACCCCCGCCGGATATTTCAACTACTTCGTCGAGCGGAACGAGGTTTACGACAAGGCTTTTGAGGCATCGGAAAAGATGTTCGAGGCGCTTGGTCCTGCGAAACCGGAGTAGGGGCGGTGGCGCAATGCGCGGATTTGCCCGACGGGCTGGCCGGTGATTTTCCTGTCCAGCCCTGTTTGCCTCGCTGCTCTCCACCGGGGAGACGCCGGCGAAATAGCCGCACCGGCAAGGCCTCTATCAATTCATGCGTTGACAGGGTTGTGATGGAATAAAACCGCTTGCTGCAAGTGATTTGCCCGTCGGGGTGTTTCTCGATTTTTCTGTCCAGCCCTCTCGCTAAAAATATTTCGCTTTACCGCTACCCCAAATCAGAGATTGAGTCGCACCGTCCCACCCCGCAAGAGGGGCGGCTCGCGATCGTCACGGACGTTGGGGTGGGATGCG
>WNFW01003344.1_pt1 | contig 11104 bp, 11 predicted proteins | sample 5400131 | NCBI WGS metagenome assembly WNFW01 (sample SAMN13153362, study PRJNA577476) | soil metagenome | isolation source: 20 cm soil or saprolite under grassland replicate 1 | place: USA:California | collected 2016-06-15
AGCCGATCGATCCGCCCACCCTCGCCATGGCGTTCCGCGTCAACGATTCGCCGCTTGCCGGCACCGAAGGCGACAAGGTGACGAGCCGCATGATCCGCGAGCGGCTGCTGCGCGAGGCCGAGGGCAATGTGGCGCTGCGGATCGAGGAAGCGGCCGACAAGGATGCGTTCGAGGTGGCGGGACGCGGCGAGCTGCAGCTCGCCATCCTGATCGAGACCATGCGCCGCGAGGGCTTCGAGCTCGGCATGTCGCGGCCGAAAGTGCTGTTCGAGCGCGGCCCGGGGGGCGAGCTCGAGGAACCGATCGAGGAGGTCACGATCGACGTCGATGAGGAATTCTCCGGGATCGTGGTGCAAAAATTGTCCGAGCGCCGCGCCGAGCTCGTGGACCTGCGGCCCTCCGGCGGCGGACGCCTGCGGCTCGTGTTCCATGCGCCGACCCGCGGATTGATCGGCTACCAGGGCGAGCTGCTTTCGGACACGCGCGGGACGGCGGTGCTCAACCGGGTGTTTCACGCCTATGCGGCCTACAAGGGCGAGATCGAGGGCCGCCGCACCGGCGTGCTCATCTCCAACGGCGACGGCCAGGCGGTCGCCTACGCGCTGTGGAACCTGGAGGACCGCGGTCCGATGATGATCGAGCCGGGCACGCGGGTCTATCGCGGCATGATCGTGGGCGAGCACAGCCGCGGCAACGATCTCGTCGTCAACGTGCTCAAGGGCAAGAAGCTCACCAACATCCGGGCCGCCGGCAAGGACGAGAACGTGCTGCTCACCCCGCCGCTGCGGATGACGCTGGAAAAGGCGCTGGCCTATATCGCCGACGACGAGCTCGTCGAGGTCACGCCGAAATCGATCCGGCTGCGCAAGAAGATGCTCGACGAGAGCCAGCGCCGGCGCCAGGAAATCAGAGATCAGAAGTCAGAAATCAGAGGTCAGAAGGAGTTCTCGGGAACCTCCGGCTTTTGACTTCTGACTACTGCGTCTTGGCCGGGTGCGCGGCCAAAAACTTGGTGACGATCGGCGCCCAGATCGGGATCGCCTTGGGGACGTCGACGAAAAAGTGCCCGTTGTCCTCGAACGCCGGCAGCAAGTGATATTCGACGTCCGCGCCGGCCGCACGGCACGCCTCGAACATGGGCTTCGACACCTGGGGCGGGAAGTAGAGGTCGTTTTGCGTGTAAATCCATAGCATTGGGATACGCGCCGTACGGCAGAACTCGGCCGCGACCTCGATCAAGCGCTCGGGCGCATGTGGATTCTCTCGGCAAGTGCGCCCGCCGGCAAAATTGATCATCGCCCGCAATCCGGGCGGATTTTGACTCGCGAGCGCCAGGGAGCCGAAGCCGCCGGCCGACTGGCCCATGACGATGACGTCGCCGCCCTCAATGAAGGGCTGGGCGGTCATGAAACCGAGGGCGACGGTGTCCGCTTCGGCCACCGCCATCCCGGCTTCGCGGAATTGCGGATCATCGCAGGGAGCAACCTCCTCATAAAATGGGCCGCCGGTGTCGCCGTGGCCTGGGCGTTGCGGGGCCACGACCGCATATTTCCGCTCGGCGAACCACTCTGCGGCGGCATTGAACTCCAGCAACGGGAAATAGATGCGCTCAAGCTCATTCCGCGTCGTTCCGTGGTTCATGAGTACCAGCGGAAACGGCCCCTCCCCCGGCGGCCGGAACACCGTCGTCTGCATCGGCACGGCCGGATCCTGGGAGGGCAACAGCCAAAGCTGGCGCCGGGACTCGCCAGCCTCGAGATCGACCGGTCCCGGCATCAGCACGACCGGCCCGGCGACTACGCCGGCCGCCAGCGACAGCCCGATCAGCACGCCGGGCACCACACGCCGCATCCATTTCTTCATCGACCCACCTCGGCCGCGCCTCCCCGCACCCCTTTGCACCGAGCCCGGCAGTGGTGCATCCGTGCAACGGTCCTCGACATCGTTAACTCTTGGTTAACACAACACTTGAATAAGCCCCGCCCACTTTGCTTCAATCCGGTCATGAGTACCGCCCTCATCGAGATTCGCCGGGCCAAGCCCGTCGACGCCGTGGCCGTCGCGGAGACCCACGATGACGCCTGGCGTACGGCATATCGCGGCATCATCCCCGGCGCGGAACTCGAGAAGCTGATCAGCCGGCGCGGACCGGCCTGGTGGGAAGCCGCCATCCGCAAGGGCAGCCGCGTCGCGCTCCTGATGTTCGCCGAGCGCATCGCCGGTTACGCCAATTACGGCCGCAACCGCGCCCGCAGCCTCACCTACGACGGCGAGATCTATGAACTCTACTTGCGGCCGGAATTCCAGGGCCTGGGCTTCGGCCGCCGGCTGTTCACCGCGACCCGGCGCGATCTCGCCCAGAGCGGCTTGCGCAGCCTGGTGATCTGGGCGCTGTCCGACAACGATTCGGCCGTCGAGTTCTATCGCGCGCTCGGCGGCCGCGCGGTTGCGCGTTCCTCCGAGCGCTTCGGCGACAAGACGCTCGACAAGGTGGCGTTCGCCTGGCAGGCCTGAGCCGTCCGGCAGCACGTCATCGCCCGGCTTGTCCGGGCGACCCAGTAACCCCGGTCCATAAGATTCAGCGCAGGATTCCCAGGGCGGTGGATACTGGGTGGCCCGCATGCGCGGGCCATGACATCGATGACTGTGCCTCATCACGAGATCGTACCCACATTCGGTGCGGCAAGACCGGCGAGCGCGCACGCCGCCCGGACCGTGTTGGCCAAGAGACAGGCGATCGTCATCGGGCCCACCCCTCCCGGCACCGGCGTGATCGCCGCCGCGACCTCGCACGCTTCCGCGAAGGCGACATCGCCGACGAGCCGCGGCTTGCCGCCCGGCCCGGCGATGCGGTTCTGGCCGACGTCGATGACGATCGCCCCCGGCTTGATCCAGTCTCCTCGCACCATCTCTGCGCGCCCCGCCGCAACATACAGCAGGTCGGCGCGGCGGCACACTGCCGGAATTTGTCGCGTCCGCGAGTGGGCGATGGTCACGGTCGCGTTCTCGGCGAGCAGCAGCTGGGCGAGCGGCCTGCCGACGATGTTGGAGCGACCGACCACCACGGCCTCGCAGCCCGCAAGCGAGGGCGAAACCGTCTTGGTCAGCACGATGCAGCCGAGCGGCGTGCAGGGAACGAGCGCCGGCAGGCCGATGGCGAGGCGCCCGGCGTTGAGGGGGTGAAAGCCGTCGACGTCTTTTTCGGGATCGATCGCGGCGATCACGGCCTTGGCGTCGATCTGCGCGGGCAGCGGCAGCTGCACCAAAATGCCGTGCACGGCCGGATCGGCATTGAGCCGCCCGATCAGCGCCAGCAGCTCGCGCTCCGGAACCCCGGCGGGCAGCCTTTGATCGAAGGAGCGCATTCCGGCCGCGACGGTGTGGCGGCTCTTGCTGCGCACATAGGCGGCGCTCGCCGGATCCTCGCCGACGAGCACGACGGCAAGGCCGGGGACCAGCCCGTGCTCGGCGCCGAGCCGGCGCACCTCGGCGGCGATCTTCGCCCGCAGGTCCGCCGCGATCGCCTTGCCGTCGATGATCCGCGCCCCCATCCCCTTGCCCCGCCTCGACCACCCCGGCCGTCAAAGCTCGCGAACGATCCGGTCCAGGCGCGCGGCCAGCGCCGCCCCATCCCCGTCGACCTTGATTCGCTTGAGCCGCGCGCCCGCGCCCGCCTCCAGATGCACGTCGCGGGCCGCCACTGCGAGCTGTTTGGCGAGCAGGCCGATGAGCGCCGCATTGGCCCCGCCTTCGCTCGGCGCCGCGCGCACCCGCGCCTGGAGCACATTGCGGCCGTCCGCGAGCGTGCCGACGCCCTCGATCGCATCGCGGCCGCCCTTGGGGGTGAGGCGAACACTCAGGCGCAGGCCGTCCGCGACCGCGATCCAGGGAGGCCCTGCCATCGCCTTACGGGACGTAAGGATAGATGTAGCGGATGATGACTTCCTGGATGAAATAGATGATCAGGATGAGGATGACGGGGGAGATGTCGATGCCGCCGAGATGCGGCAGCACCGCGCGGATCGGGCGCAGCGCCGGCTCGGTGATGCGGTAGAGGAAATCGGCGATCATCGCCACCGCCTGGTTGCGGGTGTTGACGACCCCGAACGCGATCAGCCACGACAGGACGGCGGCGGCGATCAGCAGCCAAATGTAGATCTGCAGCACGAGGAGAATGACGTCGAGGAGCGCGCGCATTCGGGTCCGGCCTGAGCGGGGCGACGCGAACATGTAGCGGGGTTGTGTCCCGCAAACAAGCGCTCCGGTGCGGGTTTCTGTGCGCCGCGGAGCGCGCGCTTGACACCCGGTGACCCCCGCCGTACATGGCCGCACTCGCTTGCGCCGCGCCCCGTTGCGCTTCGCCGCCTTTTTGCGGCGTCGAAACCGATCGAGTTCTTGATCTTTGCGGCGGGCGACGACATTTTGCGCCGAAAGCGACCGGGGCCGTAGCTCAGTTGGGAGAGCGCCGCAATCGCACTGCGGAGGTCAGGGGTTCAAATCCCCTCGGCTCCACCAATTACGGTATGTCGGGTTCGGGGAGCCGCATAAATCGACCGCCCACGAAATTGCCTCCAAGGCTTCCTAGAATCGTCAGCGCTTCTCTCGGAACGCCAACGCACCGCTGAGGGCCATTGTCCAGCACGACGGTATCGATGTCGCTAAGGGCAACGAGCACCGCCGTCAGCCCGCGATCGATGTAGCTTTGCACTCGAACAAGGACGCACTTCTCGACATTTTGGGAGCCGTATAAGCCGCTGTCCCTAGCAAGGTAACCTTCCTGCCAAAAAAGCGCATTGGCATCGTCGGTGTTGCTGCCGCCACCCAAGAATTTAACTCGGTGGATCATTCCAATTGGGCCAATGTCGTCGAGGATGGTACGCAATGCCGCGGTGAGGAATTGAGAGCCGACAACATATTGTTTCGGCGGAGGAGTTTTCCGCGGATCAAAGTCCACATTGAGCTGGCCAGGAAATTCCTTAAGGTAAAATTGTGCTGTCTTGCCATGGAAATTGCAATCGAGAACCAGCGCAAATTTCGGACCCTCGACCTTCTGGCAAGAGGAGGGCGAATAGACGGAGAATGCTTTTCCGCGGTCGAGAACAATATCGTCGGCGAAGGCTGAGGTCGACCATGCTAACGCGAAGACGTATGCGATCAATGATCTGAAGGTCATATTTGTTGTAAATTTTACGCGCCTGCAATTTGAGGCCATTCCCGGACGGTCCCGTAAATTCATGGCCGGCTCCACGTAGCTCTTCTACAGGTAGGAAATATGGCTCAGGTCATTACTGCAATCGTCTGGCTGTATCGGTCCACGTATTACGGCGCGGGGATATAAGCGTGCTTCCATCGACATGACAACATTACAGAGAATGAAGCCGATCGTGAGATCGACTGCAACGACTTGCAATTGATATGGAGCAATGGGCCCGTCCCTTGTGCCGCGAGTGCACCGCTCCATCTTCGTCGATTGCAGCAAGATCGGATCAGTCTCGGCAATGTCGGCACAGCAGATCTCAAAAATCTGACCACATCGAATCCGACTTGGAAATCCGACTCCGGTTCGACTCGATCAGCGAGCTTTTCCAAAAAAATGGAGACGATGATGAGATTCCCGCTTTTGGCCGTCCGAGTGGCAGTGGCTTGCGGCATAGGCTGCTCGCCGGCCTATGCCGCGACTTATCAATGGCCCTATGACGGTCAGGCCCCGCTGCCGCCAAGCCTGAGCGATCAAACCGCTCAACCCGAGTGCGGCTTTGCGGCCACCGAGTCATGGGGTCCAAATGGATTCCAATGGTGCGATCCCAAGAATGTGTACCCTGGTCCCCGGGCTGCCCGTTCCTACCCACGCCGGTGAAGTTACTTCAGCCTTATCGGTGCATAGCGTGCCCGGTCCCGGCCGGGGATCGCGAATTGCGGACTGGCGTGCAACCCGATGCGCGTCCGAATCACTCCGGCAACCCGGCCTGGCGCAGGCCCGCTTCGTATTTGGCCAGATCTTCCGGCCGGTACGGTCCCAGCGCCTCCCGGAGCGTGGCAATGCGCAGGCCCGGATCGAGCTGCCGCATTCGTCCCACGGCTTTGCTCGCCTCCTCCATACGCCCGGCGAGCGCGTTGCCGGCAGCGGCGATGTAGAGCGCGGCGCGCGCACCCACCGCCATTGCCGCCCATGACGCGGCCTCGTCATAACGGCCGGCGAAGAAATGCGCGTGCGCGGTCGCGGCTTGCACGTCGGCGATGAGCGGATCGAGCGGGCTCAGGCGCATGGCGTGCGCGAGGTGCTCGATCGCGGCGTCCGGCTGGCCGAGCCAGATCCTGGCCCAGCCGCTGTAAAGCCACGCCCACGCCAGGTTCGGATTGAGCGCGACCGCCCGGTCGATGAAGGGAACGCCGGCCGCCAAATCGCGAACGACATAGGCGAGCACGAACCCGGCGGCGCTGAGCGCGACGGCGTCGTCCTTGCCCAGCTCCGCCGCCCGGCGCGCCAGCCGTTCGCTTTCGGCGATCTCGCGCCCTCGATCCTGCATCCAGCCGCTCACCTTGCGCTGGAAGCAGCACCACGCCGCCATGCCGTACGCCGACGCGAAGCCGGGATCGAGCTCGATCGCCCGGTAGAACAGTTTCAGCGCCTCCTCGTTGCCCTCCCGGGTCCACGGGTGAATGCTGGCGTGCGCGCGGAGATAATAATCGTAGGCGTCGAGGCTCTCGGTCGGCTTGCGCCTGGCACGCTCGATCTCCGCCTGCTCAAGCTTCGGCGCAATCGCGCCGACCACGCTCTCGGTCACCTGGTCCTGCAGCTCGAAAATGTCCTCGAGCGCGCCGTCGAAGCGGTCCGCCCACAGGTGCGTGCCGCTCGCGGCATCGATGAGCTGCGCCGTGATGCGCACCCGGTTCGCCGCCTTGCGCACGCTGCCTTCGAGCACGTAGCGCACGCCAAGCTCGCGGCCGACCTGCTTCACGTCGACGGCATGGCCCTTGTAGGTGAAGCTCGAATTCCGCGAGATCACGAACAGGTTGCGGAAGCGCGACAGCGCCGTGATGATGTCCTCCACCATGCCGTCGGCGAAATACTCCTGCTCCGGATCGCCGCTGAGATTCTGGAACGGCAGGACGGCGACCGAGGGCTTGTCGGGCAGCGCCAAGACCGGCCGTGCATTTGCGGCCGCGCCACTGGGCCGCACGCGAAAAACCCGCACCGGCCGCGCGATGTTCTTCAGCCGCTGCTCGCCGGCGTCCTCGAACGCGACGTCGAGCTTGCCCCGCACCTGCCGCTGCGCGTCATCGGAGAGGCAAATGCCGCCGGGCTCCGCCAGTCCTTCGAGCCGCGCCGCGACGTTCACGCCGTCGCCGAAAATGTCCCCGCCGTCGAGGATGATGTCGCCGACGTTGATGCCGATGCGGAACTCGATGCGCTGCTCCTGCGGCAGGTCCGTGTTGCGCTCCGCCATGCCGCGCTGAACCGCGAGCGCGCAGCGCACCGCGTCCACCACGCTGCCGAACTCGGCCAGCATCCCGTCGCCGGTGGTCTTGACGATTCGGCCGCGGTGCTCGGCGATGCTGGGATGGAACACGGCGCGCAGGCAGTCCTTGAGCTGGAAGTGCGTCCCCTCCTCGTCGATGCCGGTGAGCCGGCTATAGCCGGCGACGTCGGCCGCCAGAATGGCCGTGAGCCGCCGCTCCACGCGCTCGCTCGCCAAGGCAATCCTCCGCTGCCATTCGGGTTGCACATGATAGCACCGCACCGCCAATGGCGGCACAGAGCAACCCGAAATGCGAGCACGGACCCCTCACCCGGCCGATCCTCGCTTTACTCGGATCGGCCACCCTCTCCCGCAAAGGCCCGCAAGGGGAGATGGGAACAGCGTATGCGGCCCGGGCGCCGTGCTAGGCTGCGGCCGCTGCTGCATACAAGGCGGCGCCGGAGACCAGCATGGTCGACATCATCCTGCACCATTACGAAACCTCGCCCTATGCGGAGAAGATCCGGGTCGCGTTCGGCATCAAGGGGCTGGCGTGGTCGTCGGTCGAGATCCCGCGCATCATGCCCAAGCCGGACTTGATGCCGCTGACCGGCGGCTATCGCAAAACGCCGGTGCTGCAGATCGGCGCCGACATTTTTTGCGACACCCAGCGCATCCTGCGCGAGATCGACGCGATCGATCCCGAGCCGCCGCTCAATCCGCATCCGGGCGTCGGCGACGCGCTCGCCTGGTGGGCCGAGAAGGCGATGTTCACGCCGTCGGTGATCGTCGGCTTTGCCCACATTGCCGATCAGCTGCCGGAGGACTTCAAGCAGGACCGCGCCAAGTTCTCCGGGCGCAATTTCGATCCGGCTGCCATGAAGGCCGCGCTGCCCTACCAGCTCGACCAGCTGCGCGCGCATTTCGGTTGGCTCGACCGGGCGCTCGCCGACGGGCGAAAATTTTTGCTCGGGGAGCAAGCGGGGACGCCCGACCTTGCCGCCTATCATTGCGTCTGGTTCCTCCAGCGCAACGCCGGAACGTCGGCGGCGCCGCTCGGCGAGTTTTCTCGCCTGCTGGCCTGGGCCGAGCGCATGGCGGCGATCGGTCACGGCCGGCGCAGCGAGCTCAGTTCGCAGCGCGCGCTCGAGATCGCCAAAGCCGCGACTCCCGCCGCGGCGCCGCCGGCGGCGGATGTTTCGGATCCCGCCGGCCGCAAGCCGGGCCAGAAGGTCAGGGTGACGCCCGACGACGTCGGCAAGGACCCGGTTACGGGCGAGGTCGTGCGCTCGAACGCGCAGGAGATCGTGATCAAGCGCACCGACGACCAAGTCGGCGACGTGCACGTGCATTTCCCGCGCGCCGGCTTCGTCGTATCCGCCGCGTGATGTGAGTATCTTGCCGAACAAGTTGCTCCCCGTTTCGCTGGTCGGGTCCTACCCGCAGCCCGATTGGCTGATCGACCGCCAAAAACTCGCCAAGCAGATGCCGCCGCGGGTGCGGGCGCAGGAATTATGGCGCGTTGCGCCAGAATTCCTCGAGCAGGCGCAGGACGACGCCACCCTCCTGGCGATCCGCGACCAGGAGCGCGCCGGCCTCGACATCGTCACCGACGGCGAGACAAGGCGCGAGAGCTATTCCAACCGCTTCGCCACCGCGCTCGACGGCATCGATCTCGAAAAGCCCGGCACCACGATCAACCGCAGCGGAGCGTCGATCCCGGTGCCGCGCGTGGTGGCAAAAATCCGCCGCCGGCATCCGGTCGAGGTCCGCGACGCGCAATTCCTGCGGGCCAACACCGATCGCACCATCAAGATGACGGTGCCGGGCCCGTTCACCATGGCGCAGCAATGCCAGGACGATTTCTACCGCGACGAAGAGCTCCTCGCGCTCGACTATGCGGCGGCGGTCAACGAGGAAATCCGCGATCTGTTCGCGGCCGGCGTCGACGTCGTGCAGATCGACGAGCCGTGGATGCAGGCGCGTCCCGACCGGGCGCGGCGCTACGGCGTTGCGGCACTCAACCGGGCGCTCGAAGCAATCGAAGGCACCACCGCGGTCCACATCTGCTTCGGCTACGCCGCGATGGTGCAGCAAAAACCTTCCGGCTATTCGTTCCTCTCAGAGCTCGAGCAATCGGCCGCCCGCCAGATCTCGATCGAGACCGCGCAACCCGCGCTCGACTGCTCCGTGCTGAGCACGCTGCCGTCGAAGACCATCATCCTGGGCGTGCTCGATCTCTCCGATCCGGCGGTGGAGCGCCCGGAAACGGTGGCGGAGCGCATCCGGCGGGCGCTCGCGTTCGTGCCCGCGGAACGCATCATTGTCGCACCCGACTGCGGGCTGAAGTATCTCGCGCGGGAGACCGCCTTTGGTAAGATGCGGGCGATGGCCGCCGGCGCGGCACTCGTCCGGCGCGAGCTCGAGGCGGCCCTTCGAGGCTAGCGCCGTCATCCTGAGGTGCGAGGCGCGAAGCGCCGAGCCTCGAAGGACGGCGCTCGCGCCTCAAGACGGCCGAGCCGGAACGATCGCGTCTAACCTTCGGGAGTTGAAGATGCCCTATGTGACCGAGAGCAATCTGACCGACGTCGCGCGCGAGCGCTGGAGCAACATCCCCGACCCGCGGCTGCGCGAGATCATGACGGCGCTGGTCAAGCACGTTCACGCGTTCGTGCGCGAGATCGAGCCGACCCAGGCGGAATGGGCGACCGCGATCGATTGGCTCACGCGCACCGGCAAGCTGTGCACGGACAAGCGCCAGGAGTTCATCCTGTTCTCCGACGTGCTCGGGGTCAGCATGCTGATGGACGCCATCAACAACCGCCTGGATAACGGCGCGACGCCGACCACCGTCGAGGGACCGTTCCACGTCCCCGCCTCACCGGAATTCGCCGACGGCGCCGACATGGCGAAAAACGCCCCGGGCGTGCCCTGCTTCGTCACCGGCACGGTGCGCGATCTCGACGGCAAGCCGGTTGCGGGCGCGAGCCTCGACGTGTGGCAGACCGACGGCGAGGGGCTCTACGAGGCGCAGCGCGACGTCGAGGGGCCGTGGCTGCGGGGCGTGTTTCGCACCCGGGCGGACGGATCGTTCGCGATCCGCACGGTGGTGCCGATTTCCTACACGATCCCGATGGACGGCACCGTCGGCGAGCTGGTCGAGCGCACGAACATCAGCCATTACCGGCCGGCGCACATCCATTTCGTGGTCGAGGCGCCCGGCTACCACCGCATCGTCACCCATCTGTTCCGGCGCGGCGATCGCTATATCGACAACGACGTGGTGTACGGCGTGAAGGAACCGCTCATCGTCGATTTCAAAGAAGTCCCCGGCGGCAAGGCGCCGAACGGCGAAACGCTCGAAAGCGCGTTCTATAAGGTGAACTACGATTTCGTGCTGCAGAAGGCCGCGATCGCCAAGGCGGCGTAGCAACATAACGAGGCGTGTCATGGCCCGCGCATGCGGGCCACCCAGTAACCATTGTGTTCTCGATGGGCAACGCGCATCACGCTTGATCCGAGGCTACTGGGTCGCCCGGACACGGGGTCCCCATCGCGCGAGCGCGATGGGGTGCCCGGCCGGGCGATGACATACCGGGGTTCGGTACCCCGTCGCAATGTCTCCACAAAGCCTTGGTTGGCTA
>WNFW01006946.1_pt1 | contig 11099 bp, 9 predicted proteins | sample 5400131 | NCBI WGS metagenome assembly WNFW01 (sample SAMN13153362, study PRJNA577476) | soil metagenome | isolation source: 20 cm soil or saprolite under grassland replicate 1 | place: USA:California | collected 2016-06-15
CGACATGTTTTCCAAAGGCGCTCCAATGCGGTCAGGCTTGATACCCAGGCGTCCGAGAATGCCACGGATTTTGGTACGCGCTTCATCTGCCGGCATATTGTAGAGCCTGGCTGCATAGAGCAGATTCTCCATTGGTGACAACTTTTTGAAGAACGAGGCTTCTACGCTAACGCGGTTGATGATGCGTTGTACGGTACGCTCATCCTTTTCGACATCATAACCAAAGATGGTGACGCGGCCGCTATCAGGAATAAGGAGCGTCGAAAGAATACGTATCAAAGTTGATTTGCCAGAACCATTTGAACCAAGAATACCAACGATCTCACGACGTTTGATAGTCATGGAGACGTTATCAACAGCGCGCACTATGCGCTTTTCTTCTTTTTGATCGTCATTCTTTTTACGCCAACGCAATAATGGGCGTGACTTTTTGAACAATTTGGTTACGCCGTCAATGACGACCGCGTCTTTTGTATCGTCGATAACAACATTTTGTTCTGGTTGCATATCTACATTTATAGCCATTGCTGTTCTTTCCTCCTTTGAGATAGCTATTGCATGCTTTACCTCAAAGTAGCGAGCTGGACAACTTACATATTCTTTTTCTTGACCTTCAAAGAGACGACAAAAAACCGTGGGACTGTTTTTTTCTGCCAGTGCCCACGGTTGAAGGGGTCTCTTTTATGTTACCTACTCATTCATTTTCTCTGAAGTCGGTAGGTGGAGATCCCATGGAGATGGGCACACTGCAGCCTTGGGCGAAGGTGAGGATAGGGGAAACGCAAAGTTCCGCCCTCACGACACTGCTGTTGGACAGCTTACCCAGGCTGATGGGCATAGCATGGCTGTAAACAGCGATTTCATCGCGCAGACGTGTCATGCTGAGCCACTGTGTTTGGTTTGTCATGCTCGCCATCTCCTTCCGTGAGATTTTTTGTTTCTTTGTCCGACTTGAATTTGGTGCGGTCGGTTTTTCCAGATAAGTTTAGGGATTGCTTTTGCAATCCCGTTATTAGGATTATACGGGATGAGTTAGCTGCTTGTCAATGGTTTTTGGTTGTTTAATCGATATTTAATAAATGTTGTTTTTGTTTTCCTCGGCCCGCAAGCGGGCCTCGGAGGGTTTTGGTGTCGCATTGGCAATCCATGGCTGCGCCATGGATTGCCAATGCGACATGTATGTTGTGGATTAGCAATGCGACTTTTGTGCCTTGGTTTGCCAATCCGACATTAGTGTTGTGGATTGCTAATGCGACTTTTGTGCCATGGATTGCCAATCCGACATTAGTGTTGTGGATTGCCAATGCGACATTTGTTTTGTAATGAAAGAGACGATTGTGGTGGTCATTTTTTGCGTAGGAGTTTTGATGGTGATAGTCAACAACATTTGTGGATGATAGGCTCTAATAGGACGCCATAACGAATTTTGTGTAATGGCACATAGCAGAAAAGCCTAGAAGCTAGGTCTGGACTGGTTTTAACGCCTTCCCACTACATATCGTTACACAAAATTCGTTATGGCATCTCTAACAGTAGGGGTGTACTCGGTGAGACGGGCGCACTCTACTGGTTTATTTGTGTTCAGGCATGGTTCAAATAGAGTTAATCCTGCTTGACAATGTTTCTGTAGGCCAAGCATAAAAGTGTCAAGCGCATTTGAACCATACCTCAGTTCTTCTTTTAGTTTGCCTTTTTGTGTGGCCTGCGCTATTGCTATATACCGCTTGATGGCTTCTTCAGGTATCTTGTTGGAGACCTCAAGGGCGGGTAGGCGAATGAGTGTGAGGTAATAATATCAAAACGACAAATGTGTTGGCTACCAGTCCTGTTCTAAGGCGCGACGAGCACGTCTCTTGACCCATAATTGCCTGACGGATTTCCAGGCGCGCCTGGGAAGGACTGCTAAAACATATGGATGTTTAAGCATGTAAAAGAAGAAGCGCGGCTGCAGACGCTGCCATAAGCGAGACAATTCGTTTATTTCTCCCGAATTACGAGGGTGATCAGCGCTATCTGGATTCGCCCACAATTCGCGAGTGTAGATGTCTCCGAAGTGCTCTAATGTCGCCGTTTCGCCTGGTGCGGCTATTGCCAGTGTCTTGACAAATTCATTGGGGGTTTGAGAATACTTTAAGGGTATACCCGCCCAATTTGCCAGGATACAGATGCGCCCAAATATTTGAGTTGACAACCTGTAATTTCGGAAGAGACGGCGCCACCAGATGTTAAAGAGCAGTAGACTGACAAGGATGAGCAGGACGACAGCACCAAATGCAATGCTTGCCTGCTGACGCAATTGAGCCGCAAACTGCACCGATGTATTCGCAGAGGTTGGTCCACCGGTATCTGCCGCTTCATTTCTGATAAGCTTGCGGTTTCTTCCTGGGTTTGGGGTTATTCCACCGACGGGGATCAAACCCGTGGTACCTTGCTGATACTGACCGGGGTAAGGACGTTCGAACGGTGAGAAACTTGCCGACGGCTCGAAGTTGATCCAACCATAGCCAGCGAAGTAGATTTGCGTCCAGCTATGCGCATCGGTGCCATAAATGATGTGATCATGATGCGCCGGGTCTGATCGGCCATTGGTATAGCCAGCGACAACGCGGGATGGAATGCCAAGCGTGCGAGCCATGACGGCCATAGTGGTGGAGAAGTAATTACAGAAACCTCTATGGTTACCGCTGAAAAGAAACCACAAAACGCCCTCCTGACCGGGGGGTAGGTTTACATTGACATCATAGGTGAAATTGGTATGCAAGTAGGTCTCGAGTGCCTGGACCTTATCGAGCATAGTTGGAGCATTGGCGGTAATAAGTCGTGACAGGACAGCAATACGTGGATCAAGATCTTTCGGCAGCTGCAAATAGGCAGCAAGTATCGATGGATCGTAGTAGGTCAAGGGTAGTGAACCTTCGAAATTATCCGAAATGTGGGGAGAATCGGCAGGCATAGGGATAGAGCGCAATGCCTGCAGATCGGCAGAAGAGACATATGAAGTAACGGTATAGTGCTCTCCCGCCGTGAGTTTGCCGTTCCTCGCCAGGAGAGCTACCATTGAATCACTGTTCTTGGTGCCCAATACGGTAGAGTCTAAATTAACTGTGCCGATCTGTGAAGCCCCGAGTATATAGGGATATTGCTCGCCGGGAGGATTGACCACGGTGATCTGCTGGTCCACTGTATGAACTACCTGAGACTCACTAGGAACTACAGCATTCGACTGAAATGGAAGACCGAAGGTGGGACTATTGGACCAGCCGCGTCCATCGTAGGTATCATAGCTGAGAGACTCAAGATATTGGGTCGAATCATTACTCTGGACGGTAAAGACGATATCTTTATTGAGATTGGGATTGCCCCCCAATACCAGTGTATCTCTGAAGTTTCCATGGTTATTCGGGATATTACCGCCATTGAGGGAGATGACTCTATTCCAGGTATCCTCGAGTTGTACCCAGGGATTCGCGTTGGCGCTCCAGACCTGGGAAGCAGTATCATTGATGTAACCCCAGGGAAGGAACCAGGAAAAGACCAGGATGGCAATGGAGATGAGGGCGCCGGCTTGCATTACATCCCAACCGAGGTCATCAGCGTAACGCAACCCCTGACGTCGCCAGCGCCTTGTTGATTCAAAGAGGTTGAAACGGAGCACAAGCAGCAAGGAGGCCATCAAGAAGACGACGAGGAAGACAATATAACCAGAATCTACATTACTCAAGTTGATGAGGAGTACGACAGCATTGGCAACAACCATGAGCCAAGGACTACGTGTGCGATACAGGAGCCAGGCGCTGCTATAGGCCAGCAAAAACCCCAGCGCGGTAATGAAGAAGAGAAAGATTGAGTCGTCCTCGCCGGTACCACCGGCGATTACGGTTACAAACCAATGATGCATACCATGGGACAGCATAGCTGTATCGCCCCCATAATAGGCACCAGCAGTTTGCCAGAAGGCAATCAAGAGGGCCAAGAATATGGCGATGAGATGGACCGGTAAACGAGGAATACGCTGTTGTTTGGAGGCAATTACACCGGCGATGAGACCCAACAGAGTGGTAAGGGTAAGAATATTGAGATGATCGACCCAGCCTACCGCTTGCACACACCAGATGGTACTATACACTACCGTAGCCAGCATGATCAGTGAAAACCACCCCTCCTCTATACCTATATGGATACGAAAGGATGGTTTACGAGACTGAGCATTGTTATTCTTGCCCAGACCTCCACCTGATGAACGGGTATCGGAGATAATCTTCGCTAGTCGATCAACCCCTGCATCCCGCATAGCATCTTGCATGGATATTACCTCCGTAGGGGATAACTCGCTTCATGGCTACTCTCAAGAGCTTTAATGAGCGACTCCCCACATTTTACACGCGCTATAGGTATACCTGAACCTTCTAACAAAGCTAATGTATCTTCATCGGGAGGGCTGCCATCAAAAGAGGCCGCGTTCAGTCCGACGACAGCGACTTTTACCCCACGCCTTTGCAGATGGTGCAGTCCTTCATGCCAATCACGTGAGTTTGAGGGTGTAATGACAATAGCTAAAGTATTTCTACCAAAATGGAGAGCATCTAAGGCCAGGGCTTCTTTGAGATCTGGCCCTGGTCCAGATGAGACCACCGCTAAAAGCTCGAGGATACGCTCAATTTGCCGATCGCCACGGTCCAGTGACATAAATTCCCGATGTTGGCCGCTGATAATAATGCCTACGGAGAGGTCCTGGCGCAAGAAATACGTCGCAACGGTTGCAGCAATGGTTACGCCATACTCCTCAGTGGAGTGTTCGCCCTGGCCTGCCTGAACGGCGTCATGCAGATCAAGGAAAATCCAGGCATCCACAGCGGGATCAAGGTCAAATTCCTTGACCATGAGTTTATTATAATGAGCACTAGAACGCCAATGTATACGACTGAGGGCATCACCGGCCATATAGTCACGAATAGTCGTTGCATTGGTGGTCGTTTGCAGGGAACGTAGCGAGCTACGACCCCTGCCAGGTAAACCTCCAGTAAAGAGGGCGAAATGAGTTATTGGCAAGACCCGCGGTAAAACCAGAAGTTCATGAGCGGGCGTTAAGGCCTTATGGCGACGGAAAAGGCCAAAGGGGTCGCCACTGGTAGCGGTGACAGGTCCCAGTTGATAGCGCCCACGCCTGTTACAGACAGTGCGGGCTTTCCAGACCGCTCGTTTACGGCCACCCATACTGGCGACGTAGCCGGCGCGGTGTCCAGGCAACGTTGAACCGTCGACGATCTGTACCCAGAGTTTGGGCAAGACGCTGACATTATCAAGCATGAGTCGCTCTTCAAAGGTCTCACCTACCTGGACACGCCCACTGGTGGTGTTACGATGAAAGACTAATTTGCGCAGACTATAGCGTGCCCACACCCATGAGAGAATAAAGAGGGTAAGCAAGACATAGGTCAGCTTGTAAAGCGGACTCCAGCCACTGCTGATGGCAAAGAAAAGCAGGGCAAGAATCAGCAAAATCGCTTGCCAGGGCCGCATAGCTTAGCGCCCCTTTCCACCGCCAACCCATGCGCCGGGCACGGGTACAATTTGCAGTATTTCTTCCAGGATGGCGGTAGAGGTAACTGACCTTACACGTGCCGCCGGAGTGACGATAATACGGTGGGCCAGGGTTGGCTTGGCCAGAAGCTTCACATCGTCGGGTATAACGTAGCTACGGCCATGCATCGCTGCAAGAGCCTGGGAAGCACGGAACAATGACAGTGATCCACGAGGACTTGAGCCGAGGTAGATGTTGGCATGGTTGCGTGTCGCGTTAGCAATGCTCACAATATACTCGCGAACGGTTGGATCGACATGTATATTTCGAACTTGTTGCTGGATGAGCACCAGTTCTTCGGCTGTCATTATTTGGGTGAGGTCTTCAAGCGGGTGATGGTGTTGATGGCTGTCCAGTATATTCATTTCATCGAGAGCTTTAGGATAGCCAATGCTGATATTCATCATAAAACGATCGAGCTGGGCCTCGGGCAGAGGGAATGTTCCTTCATATTCAATGGGGTTCTGCGTGGCCATAACCATAAAGGGTTCAGGCAGGCGATAGGAGACGCCGTCGACGGTAATCTGAGATTCTTCCATCGCTTCCAGCAAGGCGGACTGAGTTTTTGGTGTGGCGCGGTTAATTTCATCTGCAAGCACAATTTGTGCAATGATGGGACCTGGTCGGAACTCAAAATTGCTGGTTTTCTGGTTGAAGATGGAGGTTCCTGTTACATCACTTGGCAGGAGGTCTGGGGTAAATTGGATGCGTTTAAAAGAGCATCCAATGGAACGGGCAATAGCTTTTGTGAGGACGGTTTTGCCTACGCCGGGCACATCTTCGATCAACACATGTCCATGGCAGATAACGGCGATGAGGCTAAAAGCCACTGCTTCGCCTTTACCGACAATTACTTTCTCTACATTGGCGACGACTCGCTGGACCGCGGTGGCCAGGTCTTGTACAGACTGCATGCATTTCTCCCCAATTCATTTGAGGCCTGACTACTTGACAGATATACAGCTATTAATACACGCTGAAACGGTGTATTACATAGTGTATCACGTATACGGCAAAGCACAAGTACCAGGCGCCTCGTAGGTTCATTCCAAATCGGCGTTCTCAGGACGACCAAGCCAGGGCTCCTGAAAACTGATTTTTGGTGGAACCAGCCTCGAAACAGATTTTAGCACAGAGGTTGTATACATTATTACGTCATGACTAGCGATTTTGTTACGCGCTTTCCTCCAGTTTACGATGTTTTTCTGAATTTTAGATGAAATTTTTTTTATCCGCCTGCGAAGCCATCCACAGGCGGAGGATTCCTGGGGGGGACACTCCGCCTGTGGATGGCTTTTTCTATTTGAGAGATGGGTACTATGCTCAAGGGTGAGAGTATGTTATTATGGTGTTCATGAACCAGAGCAGCAGGAACGATAGAGAAGAGCTTCACGCAGTGGTGCGTGGAGAAGTACAGGGAGTTGGTTACCGCTACTTCATCGTTCAACGTGCCCTGGCGCTAAATTTGCGGGGATATACGCGCAATCAGAGCGATGGCAGCGTAGAAGTAGTGGCGCAGGGGGAGCATGCAGCGCTTGAACGCCTCCTTTTATTGCTTCGATTGGGGCCATCGTCGGCCGATGTTACCGAGGTGACGACGGAGTGGAGACAGCCAACTGAACATTTTAGCGGATTCCATGTTCGCTGGTAGTGTTGAATGAGGATAGAGCAAAGAATGATTGATCGTGAGATGGTAAAAAATGTAGCAAAACTGGCTCGCCTGGGCTTGAGCGAAGAAGAAATCGACATTTTTGGGAGCCAGCTCTCCGTGATTTTGGAGAATATCGCGATATTGAGAGAGGTCGATGTGAGCGGCGTTTCGCCGACGAGTCATGCCTCACGGCTGACAAATGTGATGCGTGAGGATATTGTGCAGCCGTCATTAAGCCCAGAAGTATTACTGGCAAATGCGCCGGCCCAGGAAGATAACTGCCTCAAGGTGCGCGCGGTGTTAGATGGAGGAGAGTCTTAAAGCATGGCTGAGTTGTACGAATTGACGATTATTGAAGCAGGGAACTTACTGCGACAACGGAAAATCTCGTCAGTTGAGTTGACGCGCGCTCATCTTGATCGCATCAGGGCGGTAGAGGATAAGGTGAAGGCGTTCACCCTGGTGACCGATGAACTGGCAATGAAACAAGCGGAAGAGGCCGACCTGCACTTCAATCGTGGAGATACTGTGTCCCAGCTGACCGGCATTCCAATTGCAATAAAAGATGTCATTTGCACAAAGGGAATTACCACGACTTGCGGCTCCAATATGTTGAAAGACTTCAAGCCCCCTTATGATGCCATGGTAATGGAACGTTTGAATGCCGCAGGGATCGTGATGATGGGGAAGACGAACATGGACGAGTTCGCGATGGGTTCATCGACAGAACATTCGGCCTTCTTTCCTACGCACAATCCGTGGGACCTGGAGCTCTATTCGCCAACCAGCCTCGTTGTGCAATGTGGTTGGGCTCAAGCCAACGTACGGGCGGGTCTCGCGTTATGGCCTGGTGGCATTTGCCTCTTCACTGGATCAAATTGGGCCTTTCGCACGGAACGCGCGCGACGCAGCTCTATTGATGCAAGCAATCGCAGGACCGGACGCGCGCGATGCGACATGCTCACCAACGGCGGTCCCCGATTACAGCGCCGGGCTTAATGGTAGCATCAATGGGTTACGCATTGGCGTGCCGCTGGAATACTGGGTGGAGGGTATGCAAGCAGGTGTGGTCAAGGCGGTGCGCGAGGATATCGAGATCTTGCGCGAGTTGGGGGCCGAGGTGAGCGAGGTTTCACTGCCACATACCAAGTACGGCGTTGCCGCGTACTATATCATCGCTCCGGCAGAGGCGAGTGCGAATCTGGCACGATACGATGGCGTGAAATATGGCTATTCGTATCGTGACACCGACGATATGTGGGAGGCTCTGGATAAGACGCGGCAGTATGGTTTCGGGCAGGAAGTCAAGCGGCGCATTATGCTGGGCACGTACGCGCTCTCTTCTGGTTATTACGATGCTTACTATAAACAAGCAGAGAAGGTACGCGCTTTGATCACGCAGGATTTTGACCGGGCGTTCGAGCATTTCGATGTGCTGGTGAGTCCCACTACGCCTTCGGTGGCCTTCAAACTAGGCGAGATATCTGATCCCTATCAGATGTACCTGCAAGACGTGTTCACGCTGCCAGCGAACCTGGCGGGCGTCTGCGGTATCTCTATTCCTGGTGGATTCAGCGATGGGTTGCCTGTGGGCCTACAATTACTGGGCAATGCCTTCGCCGAGGATGCTATTCTGCGAGTGGCGGACGCATTCGAGCGAGTGACGGATTATCATATGCGCTGGCCCAACATTTCATAGGTGGAAATATATTCAATGGGGCGACGTATTCTGGCGATTGTTTTATTGGTGGTGGCGATTAGTATTGCCATTATGACGCCCGTGCTGGCTTTTACGCCAGTGGGTAGCAGTTTGTTGAGTAGATTCGCGGTTACGCCAACGCCGACAGCGACACCATCGCCAACGCCCCTTCCTCCTACGCCAACGCCAACGCCCCCGAAGCCAGTTCTCACCGTGGTGGGTTCGCCGCCGAGGCTAAACGTGGGAGCGGCTTACCTGTTTGATAATGACACGGGTCATACGCTGGATGATTTTCATGGGGAGGTCCCGCGGCCGATGGCGAGTACCACGAAGATTATGACGGCGGTAATAGCCATCCAGGCGGGAAATCTTGACCGGGTGATTACGATTCAGCAGGACGCGCTCAAGGAGGTGAATAATAATAATGGGAGCTCAGCATATCTGAGGGTTGGGGACCAGATTAAGCTGAGAGATTTGCTCTATGCGCTGCTGTTGCCTTCGGGAGATGACGCGGCGATAGCGATTGGCGATGGGATCAGCGGGAACACGCAGTCATTTGTGAACGTGATGAATATTTTCGCCTACCGACTGAAATTGTTTCAGACGCACTATAGCAATCCCGATGGTTTAACCTACTACAATGTATCCAACAGGCCTTTGCCTGGAAATTATACTACAGGGTATGACCTGGTACGGCTGGCGCAATACGCAATGAAATTGCCTCTGTTCGCCGAGGTTGTGAAGACGACGGAATATAGATTGGCTCCCTCGGCTCACCATCACGGCTACAACTGGCCCACGACTAATTCCTTGCTTGCGTATGCCAGTGATGCGCCTACAGTTAAAGTCTATGCGGGAGCTATGGGTATAAAGACGGGGTATACGGTTGAGGCGGGAGGGTGCCTGGTGTTCTCGGCAACACGTAACGGGCATGATCTGATGGGGGTGGTGCTGGGGAGCGCGAACAAGACATCGCGTTTTTTGGATGCTGTAACGCTGTTAAATTGGGGGTTTGGGCTGCCGTTGAAGGTGCCGAGCGTGTAGAGCGTGTCACAAGAATGAGGCCGAGTGACAAAAGGAAGGGCTGTATATTTTCTTATTTGCAGATACTAGCAAGGTCATGGTAAACATGGTAAAATACGCTAACCAACATTACTGAACTGAAGCCAAATATACTGTTTGAATAGAGTACAATGCTATGCGCTACGCCATATTCACTGATATCCATGCCAACATTGAAGCACTGGAAGCCGTGCTAGCAAAAATTGACGAAATCGCAGAGGAAAAGCCTATTAACCAGATCTGGTTCCTTGGTGACCTGGTTGGTTATGGCCCTAATCCGAATGAATGTATCAAAACGTTACGAGAACGCACAGATGTAATCATTGCGGGAAACCATGACTGGGCAGCGGTGGGAAAGATCGACCTGGAAGATTTTAGCACGGCAGCACGCATCTCCGCGGAGTGGACCGCCGAGCAATTGACCGAAGAGCACCGCACATTTCTGGTCAATCTCCCGGAACGCATTGAGATTGACGAGTGCACGCTCGTGCACGGCAGCCCATATGGCCCGCTCTGGGAGTACTTGACCTCTGAAGTGCTGGCGGAACGGAGTTTCCAGTACTTTACAAGTCGCTTCTGTTTTGTGGGACATACCCATGTGCCCATCATCTTCCAGCAGCCTGACTCAATCGCCAATGCACCCACGCTGCCCCTGATGGAGCTTCCGAAAAACGGCCTATCGCAGAATGGGGAATCCACTGATGAAGAACAGAGCGGCGACGAAGCAGAGTTAGTGTTGATTCAGCCTAACCTGTTGCCAACAAAAGTAGCGGCACATGCTGAAAGTGCTTACGCGGACCCGGAAACTGGGCTGCCAGCCACGGAAGAAGAGGCTAACGCGGTGATCGAAGCCCATCAGCAAGATGCGGAGCCTCAGAATAACACGCTAGATGACGAGAACGGATCGCGCAAAGATGATGAGAGCAGCGAAGCGACTCTAAATGACAACGAAGAAGATAGCAGTGTTGAAGACGAAGAAGCTGAAGATGACGCGGTTAGCGAAGAAGTGGTGGTGGAGACTGACGTAGTCACGCCGGAAGAAGTTATTCTGAGCGCGGAAGATCGGCTAAACAGCGAAATTGAAGAGTTGTTAACGCTGCTGGGAT
>WNFW01003350.1_pt1 | contig 11098 bp, 8 predicted proteins | sample 5400131 | NCBI WGS metagenome assembly WNFW01 (sample SAMN13153362, study PRJNA577476) | soil metagenome | isolation source: 20 cm soil or saprolite under grassland replicate 1 | place: USA:California | collected 2016-06-15
AGGCGCCTCCCTTCAGCAGCGTGGCGAACCCGCCCAGGAGCTGCGAGTGGTAGCGCTCGAGGTAGTCGGGCCGCAGCTGGTCGACGGTGATCACGACGACGAGCCGGGGCCTGGGCGCGGGCGCGAGCCCGGCCCCCGCCAGCAGGCATAGCAGCGATCGAATCATGTCAGGAAAAGTACACGCGCGAGGCGCGCTATGCGGCGGCGGGCACGGCGTCACTGCTCCGCACGCGAGTGGCGATCAGGAGCGCGCACGCGATGATGACGGCACACGCGAAAAACGGCACGCGCGGGCCGAGACTCTGATACGCGAAGCCCGCCCAGATGGGCCCGATCACGCTGGCGACGCCCCGCAGGGCCTGTTGCACGCCCAACATCAGGCCGTACTCGTGTTTGTCCGCCCGGTGGCTGACGAGCGCCGAGTTGGCCGGGAACAGCAGCGCCGTACCCAGCGGCAGCAGTGTTTGATAGACCAGAAAGACGGGCACGGAGGGGGCGAGGGGGATCAGGAGGTACCCGAGGCCGTACAGCACGGCCCCGAGTCGCATCGTCCGCACTTCGCCCAAGCGCTCGTTGATCGGCCCCACCACGAACGCGCGCATCAACACGCCCACGCCGCCGAACACAATGAAGAACCAGCCGATGTTGGTCTCGTTGATCCCGAAGCGCTGTGACAGGTAGAGGGCGAACACCGGCGGCGTCGAGTTATAGGCCAGCATCGCGACGGCGTAGATCCAGATCAGATGAGCCACCGGACGGCCGGGGTGGCGAACCACCTCCCACACGGCGTCCTGAACGGGGCGCGGCTCGGGCAGGGGCACGTGACGGCCACTCGCCGTCGTGCCGTGCGGCAGCAAGACGCGCGACTCGGGCAACCAACGCCACGCGAAGATCACATTGAGGGCGCACAGACCCGCCGCCACGAGGCCGGGGACGCTCTCCCCCCAGCGGGCCGCGAGCGACGCGAGCCCCGGTCCTACGATGACACCGGCGCTGGTCGCCGCCGACAGCCAGCCGAGCGCCTTGGCGCGCTCATGCGGCGCCATGGTGTCGGCCACGTACGCCTGGGCGACCCCCGTCGTGCCTCCGCCGAGGCCTTGCACGAAGCGCGACGCGAACAGCAGCCAGAGGGCGCTGGCGAACCCGAAGATGACGTACGCGACCGCCGATCCCGCCAGGCCGACCAACAGCACCGGGCGGCGCCCGTAGCGGTCGGACACCCGGCCCCAGATGGGCGAGGACGCGAGCTGAGCGACCGGGAACGAGGCCGTCAGAAAGCCGATGGTGGCGGGGTCGGCGTGCAGCCGGAGCGCGTAGAGCGGCAGCAGCGGCAGGACCATCATCAGGCCGATCATGTCCACGAACGCCACGGCCATGAGCACCGACATCCGCTTCATCGCCGGGCTCCCACGCCGAGGACCACGGCGCTCAACACCATCAGGATCACGCCGAACCCCGCCGCCACGCCCAGCTCCGACACACGGAGGCTCGACATGATCTCGATCGCGATCGGCCGATTGTCGGGCGTGTAGAGCACGATGGACGTCACGAAGTCGCCGAGCGCCGCGACAAACGCGAGGCTCCCGCCTGCCGCGAGCGCCGGCCTGAGGAGCGGCAGCGTCACGCGCCGAAACGTGGCCCAGCGGCCGGCACCCAGGCTCGCCGCCGCCTCGTCGAGCGCCGGGTCGAGCTGCCGGTATCCGGCCAGGACGGCGCGTCCGGTCACCGGGAGGTTGCGCACGAGGTATCCGAGCGGCAACAGCACCGTGGTCCCCACGAGCACCCAGCGGAGGGCGAGCGGGTCGTATTTGCTGAACGTCGTCACGAGCGCGAGGGCGAACACGGTTCCGGGGAGGGCCCACGGCAGCGCGAGGAGCGCTTCGATGGGACCGCGGAACTGCCACGGCCGCCGCCGCCCGACGAGGACGCCGGCGACGAGCGCCAGAACCACCGCCGCGAAGGTGCTCGCCGTCGCCATCCACACCGAATTCGCCAGCGGGCGCAGCCGCTCGGCCTCGCTGAACAGCCTCCGGTAATTCACGAGCGAGAGGACCGGTGGCAGGGTCTCGGTGGTCCAGCTGCCGTAGGGGACGAGCGAGACGAGCACGAGCGTCAGGTGCGGCAGCAGGAGGACCACCGCGAACACCCAGCCCGCCGTCGTGGCGAACGTGCGGACGCCGGCCCGGCGAATCGGCCGGCGCCGCGGTGCCGTCCCTTTCCCGAGCGCCGTGAGAATGTCGTCGCCCTCCGTGCGGCGCAGCAGCGCGAAACCCAGGATCGCCACCAGCGCGAGCGCGACGGTCTCGACCATGGCGAGGGGCAGCTCGCCGTTGAGCTTGGTGGCGACGATCTGCGTGGTCATGACGCGAAAGCCGCCGCCGAACACGTACGGGGCGCTGAACGAGCCGACGGCGGTCATGAACACGAGCAACGCCGCCCCGGCGAGCGAGGGGCGAAGCAACGGCAGCGTCACCCGGCGCAGCAACGCCCATCGCCCGGCGCCGAGCGCTTGGGCCGCCTCGAGCATCGAGGCGTCGAGCTTCGCGAGGCCGGCGCGAGTGAACAGGTAGAAGTACACGTACATCGAGTACGCGTGCACCAGCAGAATCGCCCCGGCCCCCTGCAGCCGCCAGGGCGGCTGGGCCAGGCCGAGCAGCCGCTGGATCGCGCGAGCCACGAACCCGGACTCACCGTACAGAAACAGAAACGCGATCACGCCGACGAACGGCGGCAACACGGCGGGCAGGGCGATGAGCGAGCCGAGGGTCTTCCTGCCCGGGAACTCGAGCCATTCGAACAGAAACGCGAGCGGCACGCCGATCGCGGCGGCGAGCGCGACGCTCGCCACTGCGATCCAGACGCTGGCCCACAAGACCCGCCACTCGCCGGGACGCGACACGAACGCCGCGAGCGCGTCCGATTCCGCGGCATCGTGCACCACGATCACGATCGGATACAGCACGAGCCACGCGAGCAGCAGGGTGAACGCCACACGAGCCGCGAGGCCCAGCCGGGGAAGGGGGGTCACGCGTGCTCCTCCGGGAACGTCAGCACCCGCACCGCCTCGAGGTACACGCGGTCACCTACCCGCGCGGCCTCCGGCCTGGCCAGAACCTCGACCCGATCGCCCGGCTCGGTCTCGACCAGGTAGAAGGCGGCGGCGCCCGTGTAGCGCCGCTCCCGCACGACACCCGGTACGCCGGCGTCCGCCAGCGTCAGCCGCTCGGGCCGGACCACGAGCACCTGACCCGGGCCCGCTCCGAGGACCTGGGCCGTCTTTCCCCGGAGCACGTTGGCCCGACCGACGAACGTCGCGACGAACAGGCTCGCCGGATGCTCGTACAGCTCGTCCGCCGTGGCGAGCTGCTCGAGGCGTCCGGCCCGGAGCACCGCCACCCGGTCGCCCAGATCGAATGCCTCTTCCTGCTCGTGCGTCACGAAGAGGGTCGTGATCCCGACCCGTTTGATGAGCGCCCGCAGCTCGCGCCGCGTCCGCTCCCGCAGGCTCGGGTCCAGGTTCGACAGCGGCTCGTCCAAGAGCAGCACCCGCGGCTCGGGCGCGAGCGCCCGCGCCAGCGCCACGCGCTGCTGCTGCCCTCCCGAGAGCTCCTGCACGCGCCGCTTCTCGAACCCCTCGAGCCCGACGAGCCCAAGCACCTCCGCCACCTTCGCCTCCACCCGTCCCGCGTCTCGCATCCCCCGCCCTGTGAGCCCAAACGCGACATTCTCGCCGACATCGAGGTGTGGGAACAACGCGTAATGCTGGAACACCATCCCGCAGCGCCGCCGCGCCGGCGGCATCGCCGTGATGTCCTCACCCGCGACGACGATCCGACCGGCGTCGGGGGCCTCGAACCCTCCCAGCAGGCGCAGCACCGTGGTCTTGCCACTGCCCGAGGGGCCGAGCAGGACGAGGATCTCGCCGCGCGGGATCTCGAGCGACAGCGGCCCGACGGTCACGGTGTGCGACCACTGTTTGCGCACTCCCTCCAGGGTGACGAACGCGCTCATCGCCCGTGGGCCCGCACCGTCTGATCCCAGTAGCGCATCCAGTCCGCCCCCCGCTCGGCGAGCAGGTCCCAGTCCACGGCGGCGACTTTCATCACGCGCCGGACCTCGCGCGCCCACGGCGGGAGCGAGTCCACGGGGAGATCGAGCCGCGCCGGCAACCGGTAGGCGTCGCGGGTTGCCGCGAGCTGCGCCGCGACGCTGCCCACGTATTCGACGAACGCCCGCGCCGGAACGCGGTGGCGCGCGTTCCGCACCACGCCGATCGCGTCCTCGATCACCGGCGTGCCGCTCTGCGGGAACACGTAGCCCAGCGGCAGCCCGTCGCGCCGGCTGAGCAGAATGTCGGGCAGGTCCCAAATCGTCACCAGCCCTTCCTGCCGCACGATCTTCTGATCGAGGAGCGGGCCGTTCAGCACGTATTCTTTCGTCTGTGCGTCGAGTCGCCGCAGCCACTGGAACCCGGCGGCCGTATCGTGGGTCTGCCGAAGACCGCGCTCGATGATCATGCCCCACACCGCCCGCATCGTTCCGGAGGCGAGCGGGTCGCGGATCAGGATCTTGCCCTTCCACCGGGGATCGAGCAGGTCGTCCCAGTCCCGGGGGGCCTCGTCGGGCTTCACCGCCTGCTCCGCGTACACGATCACCGCGGGCGTTTCGTAGGCGGCGAAATACCGGTCGCCGGGGCCGCGGCCGTGCGGCGCGATGGCTTCCGCCCAATTCGGCCGGAACGCCTCGAGCAACGAGTCGCGTGCACCGCGGGCGAAGATCGTCGCGGGACCGCCGAACCACACGTCCGCCTGCGGGTTGGCGCGCTCCGAGCGCAGGCGGTCGTACACCTCCTGCGAGCCCATGTCGAGCCACCGCACGTCGACATCGGGGTGGAGCTGCTCGAAGCGACGCTCGAGCAGGGTGAGGAGGTCGCGGCCGTGAGGAGAATAAATGACCAGGGGCGTTCTACCGTCGCCCTGGCAGGCGGCGGCGAGAAGAGCAAGCACCATCGCGCCGAGGAGGAAACGCGGAACGCGGAAGGCGGAAGGCGGAACAGATTCATCAGGTTCGATCCAGGGGCCTAGCTTCAGCGCACGACGCCCGCACGGTCTGTTCCGCGTTCCACGTTCCGCGTTCCGCATTCTATTTTCGGCCCAGCCCCAGCAGGTTCGCAAACAGCCGATACGCGCCCGGGACACCCGCCGGCAGCTGCCGGAAGAAGCTCAGCCCGGTGTACACGTACGTGCCCTTGCCGACCGCGGCCTCCAGGAGCGCGCCCTGCAGCGGCGCCTCGCCCGGGTCGTGCGTCTCGAGCAGCGGTGTATACGCGGGGTCCCAATCGTGGGCGAAATACAGCCCGCGCTCCTGCACCCAGCCCCGCCAATCGTCGGGCCCGATTTCGTTCGGCACGTGGAACGCGCGGCTCGCGGCGTCCAGCACCGTCACCGCCGCGGTCTCGTCGGTCACGCGGTCGTGGGGGCGCGCGATCGAAAGGTGATATGGGGCGAAGCCGCCGTTCACAAACGGGTATTGCTGGTACTGCACGATCACGAGGCCGCCCCCGCGGACGTAGTCCAGCAGCCGCCCGTTGCTCGCGACGAGGGCGGGCTCGGTCTCGTACGCCCGGCTTCCGATCACGATCGCGTCGTAGCGGGAAAGATCTCCGCGGGCCAGCGTGTCGGGACCGAGGAGCTCGATCGGGACACCAACCGCCTGCAGCGCCTCGGGCACCCGATCAGACGCGCCCCGCACGTAGCCGACGCGTGTCAGGGTCGGCAGCGCGATGCGCGCCGCGCGGAGCTCGGCGGTCGAGGTATGGACCACCGCCCGCGGCCGGATATGGGGGTAGTCGATGAGCACAAGCGCCCCGTCGCTCCGCTGGCCGGCGCCTCCGAGCACGGCCGCCTTGAGCTGGTACACACCGGGCCGGACGGCCGCCGGCGGCGCGACGGTGATGGCCAGGCTCTTCGCTTCATCCTCTCGCTCGAACGACAGGCTGTCCGCCCGGAGGGTCGTCCAGCCCGGGGGCGTCGTCACCGCGATCTGGGCGACGGCCGGCCCGCGCGTCCGATTGGTCACCGTGACCGTGAAGTGCCGGAGGCCGCCGGCTGCTCCGTCCACCGGCCATACGACGAGCTCCGGAGCCACGGCGACGTCGAACGGTCGGGTCACGAACAGCGGGCGCCGCACTTCACCGATGCGTTGATCCCGATAGCGGTACACCACTTCGCGAGACAGCGACAGGGGCTGGCCGGCGATCGTGAGCCGCACGGTCATCTGCACGGGCGGAGGCTCGAACGGCAACCCCCGCCACGCGGCCGGCACGCCGGTCCAGTCGTACAGGGCGCCCGCCAGCGGCCGTCGCAGAAAGTACGCTTGCGATCGGGCCGCATCCGTCGCCACCGTCACCGCGAAACGACGCGTGGCGAGGGTTCCCGCGGGCACGGACGAACTCACAGGGTCGAGCCGCTCGACCTTCCACCCGGCCGGCGCCCCCACCTCGATCCCGTCGAGCGTCAGCCTCGCGTCCCCGGCGTTCCACACGCTCGTTTCCAGCTGGACGCGCTCACCGGGAATCAGGATGCCGTCGTCGGCGAAGCCGTCGATCACGACGCCCGCCGCTGCGGCGAGGGCCTCCTGGAGAATCGCCTGCTGCCCGGAGTCCGCGTCGCCGAGCTCACGCAGGGCGCGCCCGAGCAGCGGAGCGATCACATCGGGTCGCGTGGGGTTGAGCTGCGCGCGGGCCGAATCGATCAGCCCGGCGTAGCGGGCCTTCCCCGGAAGCAGGGTGTCCACATCGGCGAACAGACCGTCGCCATCTTTCGTCCCGCGCCCTCGATCCCGCCACTCGATGAACGCCAGCCGACCGATCCTCGGTCCCGGTTCCTCGAGCTGGCCTTGGTCCTGCGAGCGGTGCTGGCTCCGGCCCGCCATGGCGATCTGGTGGTAGGATCGACCCTCCACGGGGTCGAGCACTCCCGCATCGAGCCGCAGCGTGGCGCTGGCGGTATCGAAGTACAGGGAGCGGTACAGCTTCACCGGTCCCCAGCTCGAGTCGCGCAGCGCCTCGAACGCCTGGCGCGCGACCAGGCCGGCCACCTGATGCTGGCCGTGCCCGTCGCGCGAGGTTCCGGAGAACACGGACACGATGATCTGGGGACGGAACCGGCGCACGACGTCGAGCACATCCTTGAGCACGGAATCGCGGGGCCAGAGCCGCAGCGATTCGTCCAGGGTCTTGGAATACCCGAAGTCGTACGCGCGCGTGAAGAACTGGCGGGCGCCGTCGATGCGCCGGGCGGCGAGCAGCTCTTCCGAGCGGATGACGCCGAGCTCGGGGCCGAGCTCGGGACCGATGAGATTCTGCCCTCCTTCGCCGCGGCTGAGCGACAGGTAGGCCACCTGCGCGCCCATCCCCCGGGCGAACAGGGCGACGAGATCCGAGTACTCGTCGTCGGGGTGGGCGCCGATCATCAGGACCCGCTTGTTCGCACCGAGCTGCTTGAGCGCGCCCGCCAACGCCGCGACGCCGCCGGTGCCGGGTGGAGCGAACTGCCCCACGACCGCCCCGACGGCGCCGAACAACAGAGCAAGGCTAGTCCCGAGCGCGCGCCGCACTATGGCGAAAGATAAGTGACCCCGCCCTTCATAACGAATCGAACGCGCGACAGCTCCGCGACATCCTTCAAAGGGTCCCCTGCCACCGCGACCAGGTCCGCGTAGGCCCCGGCTGCGACCACACCCAGGTCCCGTTGCCCCAGCAGCTCCGCCGCGAGCGACGTACCCGACTTGATCGCCTGCATCGGGGTCATCCCGTACTGCACGTAATACTCGAACTCTTTCGCCTGATTGAGCTCGGTCCAGGGGAATCCCCCGACATCCGTTCCTAACACGATCCGGACGCCTTTCTTGAGCCCCCGGGTGAACGCGCGGTGCTGGTGCTCCACCATCGGTCCCCACGCGCCGCCGCGCGGCCCCGCGACGTAGTAGGCCACCGTCACGGTCGGCACCCAGTAGACGCCCTTCGCGACGAGGACGTCGAGCAGGGAGTCCGTCATCCCGTCGCCATGCTCGATCGTGTTGACGCCCGCCCGGAGCGCCGCCGCGATTCCGTCCGAGCCGATCGCGTGGGCCGCCACTTTCCGACCCAGCCGATGCGCCTCGTCCACGATGGCGCGCGCCTCGTCATCGGTGAAGTTGACCCAGCTGTGGAGCACCGAGTCCGGGGCGGGCCCGAAGTAGTAGCGGCGATCGGCGTAGAACTTGATCCAGTCGGCGCCGTGGGCCACCTGCTGGCGGACCGCCAGTCGCGCGCCCTCCACGCCGTCCACCGGCTGGACTCCGTGCGGCAGCTCGAGCTCCCAGTTGTCGGAGACGATCGGGTACATCCCGGTGGGCGCCATGGCACGGGTCGACGCGAAAATGCGCGGCCCGGGAATCTCGCCCCGATCCACCGCACGCTTCACATCCACGTCGGCGTACATCGCACCCTCGGTCTCGAGGTCGCGGATCGCGGTAAACCCGTGCTCGAGGGCGATCCTCGCGTTCCGGGCGGCGAGAATCGCGCGGTACGGCGTCGACTCATAGAGCAGCTGCTCGTTGTAGGACTCCGCCGTGGGGTCGCCCTGAAGCAGCAGGTGCGTGTGCGTATCGATGAGTCCCGGCAGCACCGTCATCTGCGCGAGGTCGATCACGCGGGCGCCCTTCGCCTGTCCCTGCATCTGGGCCAGCGGGCCCACCGCCTTGATCCGGTCTCCTTCGATCAGGATGCCGACGCCCGCTTGCGGCGCATCGGATCGACCGTCGATCAGCCGGCCGGCCTTGATGAGGACCGGGGCCGCTGGCTGGGCGGGCCGGAGGGGGGGCGCCTGCGCCGGGGCAGTTGTCGCGACGGCGAGCGTGGCCAACAGGGCGAAACAGGGACGCATCGCGGTCTCCTTGCGGGGCGAGCCGAATCTCCCCGTGACGGTCCCGATGTCAAGGCATACATTTGGAACGATCCCGAACGGAGGCTCCCGTGGCCGTCCGCGTCGCCTGTCAGTGCGGGACATCGTACGAGCTGAAGGACGAGTTTGCCGGAAGACTGGTGAAGTGCCCCCAGTGCGGGCGAGAAAACCGCGTGCCTGGCGTCGTCCCCGCGGGCAGCGTCAAGGCTCAGGCGGATCCCGTGTTCGACCGTGACGTCTTCCTCCTGCGACAGCAGCTGCTGCGGATTTCGGAGAAGTACGACGTGGCGGATGAGCAAGGGAACAAGATCGTATTCGTCGAGCGGCCGGCGCACCTGCTGCGGAACATCGGAGCGATCCTGGCGGGACTGGCGGCCGGCGGGGTCGTGGGAGTGGTGCTCGGCATGCTGTCGGACATGGCCAAAGGGACGGCGTACGAGGGCCTGCTGGCGGCGCTCGCCGTGATCGGATTCTTCGTCGTCCTGTTCGCCGTCGGCATCGCCCTGTCCGCCAAGCGCCACGTCAGCTTCTACCGCGACGAAACGAAACGCGACAAGCTGCTCGAGGTGCTGCAAGACCGGAAGTGGCAGCCGATCACCGCCACGTACACCGTGCGCGACCGGGCTGGGCGCACCATGGCCCTGCTGTGGAAGAACTACCTGTACAACATCGTGCGGAAGCGCTGGTACGTAAAGGCGCCCGACGGCACGACCCTGTACGTGGCGAAGGAAGACTCCATCATCCTCTCGCTCCTGCGCCGCTTCCTCGGACCGCTGTTCGGCCTCCTGCGAACCAATTTCATCATCGTGCGCAACGGCTCGGAGGACGTGGTGGGCGAGTTCAACCGCAAGTTCACGCTCCTCGACCGTTACGTGCTCGACCTCAAGGCGGACCGGGCCCGCGAGCTCGACCGGCGCGTGGCGCTCGCGCTCGGTGTCATGCTCGACACGGGTGAGCGGCGGTGAGCGACGAGCGGGAAAAGCCCATCGTCATCACGTCCGACATGCTCGCGCCGGGGACCGACCCCCGCGTCGATTTCGAGCGCGGGATGCGCATCGCGCCCCCGCTCGTCCTCGCGCTGATCACCGCGAATGTGGCGCTGTTCGCCTGGGAGCTCGCGATCGGGGCGCTCGCGAGCCGGGACAGCATCGTCGAGGCCGGTGCCCTGGTGCGCGACCGCGTGCTCGCCGGCGAGTGGTGGCGGCTCGAGAGCGCGACCTTCCTCCACGCCGGGTGGGATCATCTCCTGGGCAACTGCCTGGTGTTGTATGTGGTAGGGATGGCCTGCGAGCACGCGTTCGGCTTCGTGCGGACCGCCATCGTGTACTTCACGAGCGGCCTTGCGGGCTCGTTCCTCTCCGCCGCCCTGTCGCCCGGGCCGTCGGTCGGTGCATCGGGCGCGATCTTCGGGGTGGTGGCGGCGGTGATCGTGGTCTTGTACCGCCACCAAGGGCGCTTCTACCTGCGGGACAGACGGATCGGCTTCGTGCTCCTGGCCTGGGCGGCGTACCAGATTTCAACGGGCCTCCTGAATCCCTACATCGACAACTACGGACACCTCGGCGGCCTCGCAGGCGGCGGGAGCGCCGCCTTGCTGCTCGAGCCGAGCCTGCTGTCGAGACGGTCCAGACGCTAGATTAGCGCCATGGCCACCACCGCCACCGCACCCGAGCGCAAGGTCAGCGCCGCCGAAGCGCGCGAAGTCGCCGAGGCCGCGCGCGAGCAGGAGTGGATCGCGCCGAGCTTCGTGCGCGATCTGTTCCTCGGGAAGTTTCGCCTCGACCTCATCCACCCCTACCCCGAGCAAGATCCCGAAGAGGTGCGGCGGGCGCAGCCCTTCCTCGACAAGCTCGAGCGCCTGCTGCGTGAACAGGTCGACTCCGATCGCATCGACCGCGAGGGGGAGATCCCCGAACCCGTGATCCAGGGCCTGCGCGACCTGGGCGCCTTCGGGATCAAGATCCCGCGCGAATACGGCGGGCTGGGCCTCTCGCAGCTGTCCTACATGAAGGCCATCGAACTCGTGTCTTCCATCGATGGATCGGTGACCGCGCTCCTCTCAGCGCATCAATCCATCGGCGTGCCCCAACCGTTGAAGCTCTTCGGTACCGACGCTCAGAAGAAGAAGTACCTCCCCCGTCTCGCGAAGGGCG
>WNFW01004698.1_pt1 | contig 11098 bp, 10 predicted proteins | sample 5400131 | NCBI WGS metagenome assembly WNFW01 (sample SAMN13153362, study PRJNA577476) | soil metagenome | isolation source: 20 cm soil or saprolite under grassland replicate 1 | place: USA:California | collected 2016-06-15
CTGATGGAGTCCCAGATCGCGAGGATCGTCCACGAGGAGGCCGACGAGAACCGCGGCGTCTTCGTCATCGAGCCGCTCGACCGCGGCTTCGGTCACACGTTCGGGAACTCGCTTCGCCGCGTGCTGCTCAGCTCGCTCGAGGGAGCTGCCGTCACCGCCGTGAAGATCGAGGGCGTCGCCCATGAGTTCACGACGCTGCCGGGCGTCCGCGAGGACGTCACGGACATCATCCTCAATCTCAAGAACCTCATTGTCCTCCTGCACGGCGCCTCGCCGGAGATCGAGGTGTACATCGCGAAGAAGGGCTCAGGGGTCGTCACGGCGGCCGACATCGAGGCGCCGGCCGATCTCGAGATCCTGAACCCGGAGCTCGAGCTCGCGCACGTCTCGGACAAGGGCAAGCTGGAGATGACCCTCACCGTCGGTCGCGGGCGGGGTTACGTCCCTGCCGAGCTCAACCGCGGGCCCGAGACGACGATCGGCGTCATCCCGATCGATTCCATCTTCTCGCCCGTCCGCCGCGTCGCGTACGAGGTCGAGGCTGCCCGCGTCGGACAGCGCACCGACTACGACAAGCTCGTACTCGACGTCACCACGGACGGCTCGATCGATCCGCGCGATGCGATCGGGCAAGCGGCCGAGATCCTCATTCGGCAGCTCGCCATCTTCACCGACCTCGAGCGGATCGAGGGCTTCGGCGAAGCCGCTGCGGAAGCAGCTGCGGAGGCTCCCGCGGCTCACGGCATGGAGAACTTTCCGATCGAGGAGCTCGAGCTCGGCGTCCGCTCGTACAACTGCCTGAAGCGGGTCGGGATCGAGACGATCGGCGATCTCACGTCGAAGTCGGACGGCGAGCTGGTCGCCATCCCGAACTTCGGCCGCAAGTCGATCGAGGAGGTCCGGGGCGCCCTTGCGGCCCACGGGCTGACGCTGAAGGGCGAGGAGCTCACCTAGTCGGGACTCTCTCATGCGACACCAGCGGATAGGCAAGAAGCTCGGGCGGGACTCCGCCCATCGAAAGGCGCTCTACTCGAACCTCGCAGGCGCCCTGATCGAGCACGGCCGCATCGAGACCACCGAGGCGAAGGCGAAGGCGGTGAAGCCGTTCGCGGAGAAGATGATCACGCTCGGCAAGCGCGGCGACCTCCATGCCCGGCGGCAGGCGCTCGCCGCGCTTCGCTCGAACGACGTCGTCCACCACCTCTTCGCCGAAGTGGCACCCCGGTTTGCCGAGCGGCCCGGCGGCTACACGCGGATCCTTCGCCTCGGCCCACGGCAGGGTGACGCCGCTGCGATGGTCTACCTCGAGCTCGTCGACTTCGAGCCGACGCCGTCGCAGTACGCGCTGTCGCGGGCGCGGCAAGCGGAGTCGGCTCCTCCCGCCGCCTGACTCGAATCAGAATCGGCGCTGGTTTGGAAGCGCTGTTGACCCTGTCGTCGTTCGCGAGTAGTCCACCTAGACGAGGTCGTGACGGACGTTTCGCCACCAGAAGAACAGCCGGCGGTGTTGCAGACCGTTGAGTTGGGCGACCACGAGAATTTTCTTCCCGGCGTCGGAGGTCCACGTCAAGTACGCCCGCGGAACCATTCGATCTCTCCGCCCCAAGCGTCGGGCGTGCAGTCGCCTGTGTTCGGCCTGATGTTGGCCTGTCGCAACTCGGCCGCATATGCGTTTCGCAGGATTCGCTCGTTGCGGAAGAGCGTCATCTGAAAGACGACAGGGTAGGTTTGGGATTGAGTACTGCACGCAAGCGCTGCCCGTGCGCCCGGCTGGATCGCGCCGAGGTCGGAGCACGTCCACTTGTTCTCGGTCGCATAGGACATGAGTTGCTCGAGCGGTGGCAGGTTGCTCCTTGCCCCCGTCGTCATCGTGTGATCGGTGGTAGTCATGCTTCCGCTCGAACCCCCCTCGCCCATGGTCGTCGAGGGCGTGGTCTTTCCTGCACCCTGGGTCGCTTCGGGCCCGCGGGCGGTGAGGTAGACGACGGCGCCGGCCGTGATGGCGGCGATGAGGACGACTGCCATGCCGAGCTTCCACCCGAACGTGCGTCCCGGTCTGCCGAAGAACATCAGCACCCACCTGTTGGCTGTCGCGGGCTCACGCTCCGAGCGCACCGCGAAGGTGTGGATCGGCTCGGAGATGTTCTTCAGGTGCGCACGACCTCGGTCGACGTAGCTGATCCCGGGCAGCCGACCCGCGAGCCGCGAGGTCCCTTCGCTGAGAAGCACTTCGCCCCCGTGAGCTCGCCCGCAGAGGCGCGCAGCGACGTTCAACGCCCCTCCCCGGTAGCTGCCATCGTCGAGCAGGATGGCCTCGCCGGAGTCGATGCCGATGCCAACCCGGAGCGGTAGCTCGGAATCGGCCTCGGTTTCTTCGTCGAACCGCGCCTGCAGATCTACGGCAGCCCGGATGGCCTGGCGCGGCGATGTAAACACGGCCAGGGCCTCATCTCCCCGGATCTCCACCACCGTCCCACCGCGGCCTTCGACGCTGTCCTGCACGACTTCGACGAACTTCGCCGCGAGGCGCGCCGCGACCTCGTCCCCGTACTCCTCGGTGAAGCGCGTGTATCCGCGGACGTCGGCGATCAGGAACGTGCGAACGTCGGCGCTGCTCTCGCTCATCTGGACCAGTATCTCGCACTAGCGGCGATGCGCCCAGGTCGCCACCGCGTGACCAGCGTTCCTAGTCGCCTTGGTATTGGTCTACCTGAATGTTCCCTGAACGGACGGTATGCCAGCTTTCCCAGGTGATATGCAGGATGACCAGCGTGATCACAAGGCCGATGACCGGATCGGCGATCTGAAGGCCGAGCGCCACGATAGCCGCACTTGCAAGCACGCCGAGACTCACGAATCCATCGACGCGAGCATGCTTGCCGTCGGCTACGAGCGCCGGGCTCCCGAGTCTCTCGCCCGCCCGAAGACGCACCTGTGCGGCGAGTTCATTGCCCACGAAGCCGATGACACCGGCCAAGGCCAGAAGCCAGAGATGCGTCAGTGGACGCGGGTGGATGAACCGCTCGATCGTCTGGCCGAGCGCAACGAGCGCACTGATGAAGATCGCGAGGACCACTCCTAGCCCGGCCCATCGCTCGCCCCTCGCACTCCGAAAGAAGAACGCGAGACCGAGTGGAATGGCAGTCAGCGCGTCGCCGAAGTTGTGGATCAGATCCGCGAGCAGGGCGACGCTCAGCGTGCGCGAGTAGATGAACGCTTGTGCAAACGCCGTGACCGTGAGAACGGCGAGACTGATCGAGACGGCCTTGATCCCAGCGCGCGAACGCAAGATGGCACGATCGATGAGTCCGTGCGAATGCCCCTCTTCACCCGCATCATGGTCATCGTGGTCGGCGAGAGATTCCGCATGGCTGTGCGGGCCACCAAGATCACATGTGGCGGTATGGCTCACCCGACCAGGCTAGCCGGCTGGAGCGCGAGAGACCTCGGGAGACATTCCTCAACACCATCGAACTGTGGTTTCCCTAGCAAACTAATTGGCGCCTCGCCTAAGCCCAGAGCCGACGCCGCGTTTCCCGCCTCACCCTGGCGCTCCATACGCGGTAGGGCGATGCCGAGTGCGACCCACGCGCCCTCGAAGACGAGAAGGGGGCCAATGTCGTGGATCGGATCGATATTGAGGGTGACGGCGACATGATGCCCGCGGCTCCGACGAGCGGCAGGACCCAGGCGCGTCCAAGAGCGTCGCGAAGCCCGGTAACGATCAGCACCTGACCGACGAAGAGCAGCAGGAAGCCGAGGCCGAAAGAGGATGAAGTTCCCCGGGATGTCCCCGTGAGGCGAGGGTGGTGATGACCGCCCGCACGGCGAAGAGGCCGAGCGGCACGACGCCAGCGACGCAGACGCGCCACCCGATCCGCCCGCCTCGGATCGGGGCCTGCCTCTCCTTCATTTCGAATCCAAGAGCTCCGACGAGCGAGAGGCGCGAGTCGTTCTACGCTTCGCGACGTCGTGCTCACGGCGATCGCGATCGTGCTGGCGATCTTCGTCTTGCCTCAGCCCTGGGGCATCATGGCGATCGGGCTGGGCGTGGCCACGGACCTCAGCGAGACCGTCTTCTTCTGGCGCTGGTCCAGACGCCGGAAAGCCCGCGTCGGGATCGAGACCCTCGTCGGCCGGACCGGCGTCGCCGTGAGCCGGGTCGATCCGGGTGGCAGGGTGAAGCTCGACGGTGAGCTGTGGGGTGCTCGTTCCGAGACGACGATCGAGACCGGAGCCGCGGTGGTGGTGAGAGACGTCGAGGGTCTCACGCTCGTCGTAGAACCGGATCCGGAGCGAGCCCGAGGCGCATGAAGCTGAAGCTCACGCTCGAGTACGACGGCGCCGGGTTTCACGGCTGGGCGCGGCAACCCGGTCTGCGGACGGTCGAGGCAGTGGTCGAAGACGCGCTGGGTGGGGTCTTTCCACACGGGGAGGGGCTCGCGGTCGCGGGTCGCACAGACACCGGTGTGCACGCCACCGGGCAGGTGGCGAGCGTCGAGGTCGAGGGCGGGCCTCCGCCGCAGCGGGTCGCCGAGGCACTGAACACCGAGCTCCCGGAAGACGTCGCGGTCGTCGCCTCGCAGGAGGCTGCATCCGACTTCCACGCCCGCTTCTCGGCTCGGTCCCGCTCCTATCGCTACCGCGTGCTCGCGCGCAAGACGCACTCGCCGCTCGAAGCCGGCCGTGCGCTGTGTTGGTCGCGTCCGGTGGACTTCGAGTCGCTCGTCGACGTGGCCGTTCGCGTCGTCGGCGAGCACGACTTTCGCGCCTTCACCCCGGCGGAGACTCAGCACGAGGTCTTCCGGAGGTCCGTCCTCGACGCTGCCTGGGAACGCGACGGCGACCGTCTCGACTTCACGATCACCGCCGACAGCTTCCTGCGCCACATGGTGCGGACCCTCGTCGGGACGATGCTCGAAAGCGGTGCAGAGGCCCCGCGCCGAATCGCCGAGCTGCTCGAGGGCAGGCCGCGAGCCGACGGCGGACTCACCGCCCCGCCCTGGGGTCTCTATCTCGAGCGGGTGGAGTACTAGGAGGTTTGCGGAACGGGCCTCGTCGCACTCCGGCGGCACAGAGCCTGTTTTGCCGGACTCTCCAAGCGCCTGGCTACGATCGCGCCGTGCGCTTCCCGGTCGTCCTCTTCGACCTCGACGGCACGCTGATCGACTCGGGGCCGATCATTCTCGAGTCCATGCAACATGCCGCGCGGACCGTTCTCGGTCGCGAGATCCCCCGGGAGGAGCTCGGCGCGACGATCGGCGGCCAGGGCATCGTCGCGCAGATGCAGGCACTCGACGCCGAGCGCGCGGACGAACTCCTCGACGTCTACAAGGAGCACAACGACGGGTTGCACGAGACCCTCGAGGCGTTCGACGAGCTGCTCGCCCTGCTACCGAGGCTCAAGCGCGAGGGCAGGAGACTCGGGATCGTCACCGCGAAGCGGCACCGTACGGTCGCACTCGCGCTCGACCGCTTCGCCGCGCTCCGCGACGAGTTCGAGGTCGTCGTCGCACACGAGGACACCGAGCGCCACAAGCCGGATCCGGACCCCGTCCTGCACGCGGTTGAGACGCTCGGCGCCGTCCCGTCCGACGCGGCCTACGTCGGGGATTCACCCTTCGACATCCGCGCGGCGAAGGCGGCGAACGTCTACGCGGTCGCGGTCGGCTGGGGAGGCATCCACAGCGCGGAGCGGTTGCTCGCGGAGGAGCCAGACGCATTCGTCGACCAGCCGGAGGAGCTGCTCGATGTCCTCTAGGACCAAGTCGCCCAAAGCGCGCGCAGCGGAGCTGCGGCAGCGCCTGAACGAAGCCTCCTCGGCCTACTACGTCGAGGACGAGCCGATCATGTCGGACGCCGAGTTCGATCGGCTGTACGACGAGTTGCTCGCGCTCGAGGAGGCGCATCCGGCGCTCGTTACGCCCGACTCGCCGACGCAGCGCGTCGGGACCACGCCTTCGGACCGCTTCCGCAAGGTCGAGCACCTCGCGCCCATGGGCTCGCTCGACAAGGTGACGAGCGACGAGACGCTCGGGAAGTTCGCCGACGACGTGCGCAAGCGCCTGGGCACGGACGAGGAGGTCGCGTACCTGGTCGAGCCGAAGATCGACGGCCTGGCGGTCTCGCTCCTGTACGAGAACGGCATCTACACGCGCGGCGCGACCCGCGGAGACGGCGAGCGCGGGGAGGACATCACCCCGAACCTACGCACGGTCCGGGCCATCCCGCTCTCGCTCAAGCTGCAGCCAAGGGAACGGCCTCCGAGCCTGCTCGAGGTGCGCGGAGAGGTCTTCATGCCGCTCGAGGGGTTCCGCGCCTTCACGGAGAGACAGGCGGCCGAGGGGAAGCGGGCCGCGCCAAACCCGCGCAACGCGGCTGCCGGCTCGGTTCGGCAGCTCGATCCGAGCATCACTGCGAATCGCCCGCTGTCGATCTGGGTCTACGGCATCGGCCAGGCGGAAGGGCTCGAGCTCCAGAGCCAGTCGGAGATCCTCAGGTGGCTTCGTGCTCACGGCTTCCGCACCAACCCGTACGCCGAGAGGCTCGAGACCATCGAGGAGGTCGGCGAGGCTGCGCGCAGGTGGGAGACCCGGCGCGCCGAGCTCGACTACGAGATCGACGGGATCGTGATCAAGGTCGACGCGCTCGACCAGCAGCGGCGCCTCGGTTCTCTCCACGGCAGGCCACGCTGGGCGCGCGCGTTCAAGTGGGCGCCGATGTCAGCCCAGACGAAGCTCGAGAGGATCCATATCCGAGTCGGGCGCACGGGAGCCCTGAATCCCTGGGCCCAGCTCGAGCCGGTGCAGGTCGGCGGGGTGACGGTGTCGAGCGCGACCCTCCACAACGAGGACGACATCAACCGGAAGGACATCCGCGAAGGAGACATGGTGATCGTCCAGCGCGCGGGCGACGTGATCCCGCAGGTGGTCGGCCCGGTCCTGCCGCACCCGGCAGGGACGAAGCCGTTCCGGATGCCCGAGAAGTGCCCGCTGTGCGGCGTGGGGATCGTGAAGCCGGAAGGCGAGGTGATGCACCGTTGTCCGAACCGCGCGTGCCCCTCGCGCGGCCTCGAGACGCTCGTCCACTGGGTGCAGGCGGCCATGGACATCGAGGGGGTCGGAGAGCAGTTCGTGTGGAAGCTCTGGAACGAGGGGTTGCTCCGCTCGATGCCCGACCTCTACCGGCTGACGCCCGAGCAGCTGCAGGAGCTGGACGGCTACGGCGAGATCTCGTCGCGGAACGCGGTGGAAGCGATCCAGGCGTCGAAGGAGCAGCCTTTCTTCCGCGTCCTCCTCGGGCTGAACATCCCCAAGGTCGGCTGGGTCATGGCCCGCAACCTCGCCCAGCACTTCGGCTCGGTCGACCGGCTCACGGCGGCCACTCAGCCCGGGCTGGAAGAGGTCGAAGGCATCGGTCCGGACCGGGCGGAGCTCATTGCCGAGTGGTTCGCGGACGAGGAGAACCGGAAGCTCGTCGAGGAGCTCCGGTCGCTCGGGTTGCAGATGCGGGCCGGCGAGGCCGAGAGACCCGTCGAGGGCCCGCTCACGGGCGGGCAGTACGTGATCACGGGAACGCTCGACGGCTGGTCCCGCGAGGAAGCCAAGGCCGCGCTCGAGGAGCTCGGCGCGAAGGTGTCCGAGTCCGTCTCGGGGAAGACGACGGGAGTCGTCGCCGGCGAGAGCCCGGGGTCGAAGCTCGGGAAGGCGCAGAAGCTCGGCGTCCCCGTCCTCTCGGAGGACGACCTACGCGAGCTCCTCTCTCGAGGGTAGCGCGCGGTGAGCTGGCAACGCCTCGCCGAGGAGGCGCCGGACATAGCCGAGCTTGCGCGCTCCGAGTTTGCCCGCGCAGGAATGGCCCTCATCGGCACCCTCCGCCGCGATGGGTCTCCGCGCATCTCGTGCGTCTACCCCTGCCTCTTCGATGACGCGTTGCTGCTCGGCATGATGTGGAACTCGCGCAAGGCGATCGACCTGCTTCGCGACCCTCGCCTCGTCCTGCACAACGCGATCTCCTCGAACCGCGGCGACGAGGTCGAGGTCGTCCTGCGCGGGACGGCGATCGATGTGCAGGACGGGGAGACGAGGAGCGCGTACCTCGCAGCGGTGCCGGAATGGAGCGACCGTCGGTTCCATCTGTTCGCGATGAAGCTCGCAGCCGCCGCCGTCGTCCGCTACGAGGCCGGCGAGCAGTACGTCAAGGTGTGGCCGCGCGGCGTCGAGTTTCGGCGACGCTACTGATCAGTTGTTTCGCGCAAGTAGCGTGACGAAGCGGTCCTGCGCCTCGCGCGCAGACCACCAGGCGACCGGCGATCCGTTCTGGAGGATCGCGAAGACATACCGTCGCCGGACGAAGCCGGCGAGCGCGCACGCCTCGTTCGTGGTTCCGGTCTTCGCGAGCACCTGGCCGCGCGCCGGCCTGCGCCGCAGCCGGTCGCGAAGGGTCCCGGAGATGCCGGCGACGGAGAGCGACGCGAGAAACGGCTCCCTGATGCCGGGGTCGCGCTCGGCCGTGAGGAGGAGCGTCACGAGCGCTCGCGGGGTGAGGCGGTCGAGGAGCGAGAGGCCGGATCCGTCCACGACCCTGACGCCTACGACGGGTACGCCGACGGCCTCCAGCTCGGACCGAACGACCGCAGCGCCTGCCGCGGTCGAGCCGCGACCGGCGAGCTCGGCTCCGAGCTGCTTGAGCAGCATCTCGGCGACGAAGTTGTCGCTCTCGCGGTTCATCTCCTGCACGATCGACGCGAGCGGCTCCGAGTAGTCGAGGGCGAGGGGGAGGACGTCGGAGGGCGCACGCCCGGTTCGGGTCGCACGAGTGACAGTGACGCCACGGCGAGCGAGGGCCTTGCGAAACGCGGCTGCTGTGACGACGGCAGAGGTGTCCGCGCCTCGCAGGCGCACCCCCTGGAGAGCAAGAGCCGAGAGCGGACGCGACTCGTAGCCGAGGAACTCCGACTTCCAGCCCCGGGCGTCGCGCCGCGCGTCGTAGTACTGCTCGTCCCCGACGACGCGTCCATCGACGCGCCTGATGCCCCAGGCAGCCACCTGCCGCGCGAGCGAGCCGAGGTCGGGTGACCCGAGGGTCGGATCGCCCATCCCGACGAGGTAGAGATTGCCGTGCCATACACGACCGGCCAGCTCGCCGGCCCCCAGCACCTGGGTCCGGAACCTGAAAGCCGGGCCGAGGAGGCGGAGCGCGGCGAACGCGACTGTGAGTTTCTCGGCGGAGGCCGGCGCCATCGAGAGCGAGGCGTTGCTCTGGAAGACGATCTGCCCCGAGCGCAGGTCGACCGCGAGCGCTCCCGTGCGGTCGGGGTCGACGTGCCGAGAGGAGAGGGCGTGGCGGAGTGCCGAACGCAACGATTTCGCAGGAGCCGAAGTGCTCGCCGTGGCCGAAGTCGCGGCGCCGCTCGCGAGCGCGAGCGTGCACACGACGGCCGATGCCACGACGTGAGGGCGGCGCACGCGGAAACTGTAGGGAGGGAAGCGGCGGGACGCCCGAGCGGGCGGCTGGTCCGCCTAACTCAGCGGTAGACCGTGATCGTCACGGTCTTGCGGCCCCACTTGCGCGCTGCGGCGTCGGTCGGCATCCAGAGGTCGATGATGCGACCCTTCACCGCCGTCCCCACGTCGGCGGCGACCGCCTGCCCGTAGCCGGGAACGTACATCTGCGTCCCGAGCGAGATCACCTTGGGGTCGACGGCGACTGCGCCCTTCGCGCACGGGAGACCGCTGGCCGTGCGTCCTCGCAGGTGGTAGGCGACCGCGTCGACGGTCAGCCTGGAGCCGCGAGGAGCCTCCGCCGCAGCGCCCGACGCCGCGCTCGGCCCGCTCGCAAGGAGCCCTATCGCTGCACCCACGAGTCCGAGGAGGACCGCCCCGAAACGAGCGTGCCACCTTCGTGTTCCCCTGCCCACGAGGGGGCGACCCTAACACAGGCCAGTTTGTGACGATGCACAAACGCGTCATTTTCGAGGGATTTTGGCTCAGTTCAAGGTTGCAGCCATCCGTCGCGGGTGCTAGGCTCCCCGACTTGTGACGGGCAGGACCGCCACCGGCGGGCCCGTTTGGGGTCGAACCTCTGGGCGTTCGATCACCGGGTGGGCGCCGATAGTCGTGTTCCTCGCGGCTCTGGCCGCGGGGCTTCTGCTTGCCGTCGGATCGGCGTCCGCGGACTCGTCGATCACGTCGAAACAAGCGCAGGCGCAGGAGGTTCTCGCGAAGGTGCAGCAGCTCTACTCCGACCAGGAGAAGGCCGCCGAGGCCTACGACTACGCCGGAGAGCAGCTCAAGCAGATCGATTCCGAGCTCGCGACGAACACCGAGAACCTGGTCGTCGCGAAGAAGAGCCTGGCCCATTCACAGCAGGTCATCGCGACGCGTCTCCGCGACCTGTACGTGCGCGGCGAGGGGGACTCGACGCTGGAGGTGCTGCTCGGCTCGACCAGCCTCGAGGACGTCGTCAACAGACTCGACGCCATCGAGCGCGTGTCCCATCAGGACTCGAGGATCCTGAGCGACGTCAAGAAGTACAAGAAGGAGGTCCTCGACAACCGGAGCCGTCTCGAGGACGCGCACGCGAAACAGGCTGACGTGGTCCAGCAGCGCGCCCAGGACAAGCGCTCGATCGAAGGCCAGATCTCCGAGCAGAACCAGCTGCTGGCGACGATCAAGGATCAGATCGCCCAGCTCAAGGTCGAGGAGCGGCAACGACAAGCCGCGCTCGCGGCTCAGGCGCGGGCGCGGGCGGCAGCCGAGCGAGCGGCAGCCGAGCAGGCGCAACAGGCAGCCATCGTGCAGGCCTCTGCGGACTCCTCGAATGTCGCGCCGGCGAGCACGAGCGACGTCAACGTCCCGGCACCTCGCTATGGCAACGTCGTCTCGATCGCGCTCCAGTACCTCGGTGTGCCGTACGTGTGGGGCGGCGCGAGCCCGTCCACCGGTTTCGACTGCTCCGGATTCGTCATGTACGTGTTCGCGCAGATCGGGGTCTACCTCCCGCACCATGCGGCATCGCAGTACGGATACGGAGTTGCGGTATCGCGCGACCAGCTCCAGCCCGGCGACCTCGTCTTCTTCGACGGGCTCGGCCACGT
>WNFW01003352.1_pt1 | contig 11097 bp, 12 predicted proteins | sample 5400131 | NCBI WGS metagenome assembly WNFW01 (sample SAMN13153362, study PRJNA577476) | soil metagenome | isolation source: 20 cm soil or saprolite under grassland replicate 1 | place: USA:California | collected 2016-06-15
AACGATGCCGTGGCCCGCAATGATCTTGCCGCCGCTGACAACTTCGCCCAACAGCTTCAGATGTCACAGCAGGTCACCTTTGGCGATTATCTGCTCTGCCTGAACTTTTATCGAAAGCTCGACGAAAAGAAATTCCGTCTTCTGCTGGACAGGGTGAAACCGTTTGCTGCGCGCAATCCGTCCGACCTCGCGTCGCTTATGGACTGGATGAACAACAATGGGTTGGCCGGCGAGAGCGTTAAATGGATTGAGAAATTGCCGGGAGACAAAATTAGTTCTCCGCCCGTGTCTGTCACAGTTGCAGGGGCGTATGCGGAGGTAAACAACTGGTCGCGTCTCAAACGCTGGACGCGCAGCGGATCGTGGGGAGAATCTGAATACCTCCGCCTTGCCTACCAGGCAATTGCGATGCGGCAATCACAGCATGCCACCGATATTGAATTCGAAACGTTGTGGCGCTCGGCCGAACAAGCGACAGGCGACCGACCGGAGAGTGAACTTGCTCTCGCGCATTTGGCGTCGAACTGGAAGCTCGAAACCGAATCCGAACAACTCTGGCTGCGTATTGCAAAGAATCCACCGATGCGGCGTGAAGCGCTCGACGCGCTTGCACGACTTTATCGCGCAAAAAATGAAACTGGAAAGCTTTATGACATTCTCCAGCGCCTGCACGAAAGCTCACCTGACGAGCCGCCGATCACAGCAGACCTCGCCCGACTCGGACTCAACATCGGCCAAAACACAAAAGAGTCGCAGGACCTCGCGAAAGAGGCCTACGACCGGGCGCCGAACGAAGTCAATTGCGCCGTCACCTACGCGTTTTGCCTCTATCGGCTTGGACGTAACGCCGAAGGCCTTGAGATCATAAAGAAATTGCCCGCCGACCAATTACATGATCCGCACGCAGCCGTTTACGTCGCGTTGCTGTTAGTTGAATCAAACCAAGCGGAGGCAGCGAAGGAATATATCGATGCAGCCGGCGATGGGACGATTTACACTGAGGAAAAACAATTGCTCGACGAAGCCAAAACTAGACTCGCTAATGTTTCGTTAACTCCATCGCCGTCGTTTTCCTCGACCCCTGCTGAGCTGAGTCCGACGCCAACATCGACTTCGACTCCATAGTGGCTCGAAGTTGGACGCTTATTTTGGCTCCGCCATTTCACCGGGCGCTTCTTTCGCCTTGTCCTCTTTTGCAATTGCCTTTGTCCAATGTGCAATATCGCCCTCATTCATATGTGTAGGTTTCTCCAGCCGAGCATCGCGAAATCCGCGCTTCTCCACATCCGACAAGTACTGCTCCCGCGAAAGCAACGTGCCCCGACAGATGCGATCAGATCCAGAAACGGAGGTTTCGTTTCGAAGGCGCGAGATCAGAGCATCCATGATCGGGCCAGGAACCCGGCCACGTTCACTCGGATAAATATAACCGAACAACACCAAATGGCTCAGCAGTAAGCGCCAATCGGGGCCGAAACGGCGAAGAAGATGTGGCCAATCAAGCTTCTCCGCACAGCTCTCAAGAATGTGCGCAACATCGGCCCCGTCGTACCGTTCACGTTCCATGATGTAGGCTTTCATCCAAAGCATCTCTTCCGGCGCACTAAGTTTTACACTCATACCGAGCACATCCTCATCGTGCGCCCGCTCGAACCAGGAATCATCGACTTCGCACAGGCCGTTGCCAGCACGAAAGATCAGGTCGACGCAATTGCGGCCGCATTTGGCTTTGGCAAGCCAATGTGGAAACGTTTTTTCGGTTTTGTATCCGGCACGCGCAAACGTATCGAGAGCCCCATCGATATGATCCGGTCGAAGGTGCAAATCGAAATCCTTCGTTTCACGCGACACGCCTGTGTAGAACCGGAGCGCGCCCGCGCCAGCAATTAAAAATGGAATGTTCGCATGCTGGAGCACCTGCATGGACCTGCGATAAAATTCGGCCCGTTCGCCTTTCGCCTTTCGGGCTGCGGCTTTAGCAGTCATCACCATCATAACGCAATCGAAGACGGCAGCGCGTGCATACCACGCCGAAGACGACTAGCCAATTCCGCAAAGAACGTCCATAAAAGCTCGCGATTGCGTTTCTTAAGAGGATGGCTGAGCGCGCACTCCGGATTGCCGCAACCGCCGATATTCATTACGGCAAACACTCGCGTGGAGCGTTGCATGACGCGTTCGCCGAAGTCTCGCGCATGGCTGATATACTACTGTTTTGTGGTGATCTGACAGATTACGGCCTCCCCGAAGAGGCGGAAGAACTCGTTGCCGATATTCGCGCTTCCGTTAAAATTCCGATGCTCGCAGTGCTCGGAAACCATGATTTCGAATCCGGACAATCCGAGCTTGTTTGCAAAGTTCTCGATGGCGCTGGCGTTAACGTGCTGGATGGCGAAGCCATTGAAATCGGCGGAATTGGCTTCGCTGGCGTCCCGGGATTCGGCGGCGGTTTTGGGCGGCGAATGCTAAACGCTTGGGGCGAACCGCTCATCAAACAATTCGTGCAAGAATCGATTGATCATGCTGTTCGCCTCGAGCAGGCGCTTGCTAAGCTGCAAATGGATCGGAAGGTTGCCATCCTGCATTACTCCCCAATCCGCGCCACCCTGGAGGGGGAAGATCCGGAAATTTTTGCCTTTCTCGGTTCCAGCCGCTTGGAGGAGCCCATCAATCGATTTCGCGCAAGCGCCGTCTTCCACGGACATGCGCACAACGGCATTCTCAACGGTGCAACGGCGACGGGTATTCCCGTTTACAATGTCTCAGCGCCGGCGGCGTTGCACAAGAGCGGCAAGCCTTACCGGATAATCGAATTGTAGCGGAAGTACAAGCCTGTAGCCGCTTCGCTGTGCGAAGCGCATCGGAAACATGATTGCCTCGAAATGACTGCGCCCACGCACCGCGCTACAACCACAGGACTAATCCTTATACGGATCGAGAACGTCCCGTCCGGCCATCGCGACACCCAGCGGACGCAACGTGTGCAAAATTCGAATGGTGCCCGCATGGGCCGCAAGCACGTCGGGAAGACGGCGGTACGCCTGCGGCGCTTCATCCAGATCGCCTCCGCGTAAAACAACACCCTTGTCGGCGATCCATTTCATCATTTCATCGTGCCTAACGAGGCCATCGCGCCGAATCCTCTTCTTTCCAACTTTTTCGAATCGACCTTTGGCTGCAGTGCGCGACATGATTCGCCCCGCACCATGAATAGTTGAAAACAACGCTTCGCGTGAGATCGGCGAGTCGATCCCTTCGATAATCACAGCGTCGTCGCCCATGCTGCCGCCGACGAAGCCTTTCTGTCCGGGAAACGCCGGCGTCGCACCCTTGCGCACGACCCAATATTCCTCTCCGTAATGTTTTTCTCGCCAAGCGAAATTGTGATGATTGTGCACCTCTTCGAGAATCTTCGCGCCTAAAATTTCGCGAGCGACGTAACGCGCCACGGCTTCGCGCCCGGCGTAAGCGTAACGGCCGGCCAAATGCATTCCGGTGAGATAATCGTGGCCGAGCTCCGATTTTTCACCGACAACCGTCGGTGGCACATCCATTCCGTCCTTGCCACCGGCTGCTTTTAGAAAGTGTGTTGCCGTTTTATGTCCAAAACCGCGCGACCCAAAATGGACGCCGACCCAGATGCGGTCCTCTTCATCGGCGAAAAGATCGACATAGTGATTTCCGCCGCCCACGGTGCCGAGTTGATCCTCCGCCATCGGTTTCAAACCACGCATTGGTTGCAGTTCCCAAGCCGGATCATTAAACAACTCGTGTTCGACACGCGTTTTGCTTTTGCGACCAATGCCAAATGAAATCTCGTGCACCACATCGTCCATGATCTTGTCGATCTTCGGCGCGATTTCGTGGCGCTTCGCGTCCGTGCGGATGGCGAGATTACCGCACGCAATATCAAACCCGACGCCGCTCAGGGAAATTTTGTCTCTGTAGGCGACTACGCCGCCGATCGGTTGCGCGTAGCCTTTGTGACCATCGGCGCAAAGCACGGCGCGCTCCCCTCCCGCCACCACGCATCTCTCAATTTGCTTGATCGTTGCCTCGTCGTGCTGGCCAAAAATTTTCGTCGTCGCTTCCATGAGTGCTGCCTAGTAAAGCGTCGGACTGGCAGCGAAGATTTCAATCAGCTATTCATCGAGAGACTTCGTTGCAATTACGCGCCAAGCTTCCACTTCAGCGCGGTTACGCGTAGGCGAGGTGCAACGAACTGCGCAAATTGAATCGAATACGACTTCCGAAAACGGCAGTCTGATTGAGCGAGCGAGTTCGCGCCGTACAGCGAGCGACATCCTCCTGTAAAGTAAGCTCATGTGCGGATTTAGGTAATAAGGGGACGAAGCTGGCGATCGTTGACGAATCAGTTCGCTCAGCCGCTGCAATTTTGCGTTTAATGCAAGTTGCACGAAGAGGGTTTTCGTAAACTGCCCGGAGTGATGCACATCAAGCAGTTCCAATCGGATTGATTTGTAACCGATTGCGGCTTGCGAAAGAATTTGGTCGACTACTTCAGCTCGATCTGATCCGACATAAAGCGTAACGTGCGGCTCAAAGACAGGGGCATCATATCGCCGTGCTAGATCGGCAATCAGTTTTTCAAGAAAGCCGCGTGTCAGCTCAGTCGGAATGAGCCAGTAGGCGATTGCAGTGGACATCTTGCAGGGGACCCGCGTCAGCCACTGTGTTAGCGTTAGGGCGCTTCAGGTTCAACGATTTAACAATTCAACAAGTCAAGGCTGTCCGATTTAACGATTGAACGCTTTAACACCGCAACATTCGCATGCTAATCTTGGCCGATGCCCACGAATGTCCTCGGAACGGAACTAAAATATTGCTGTCGCGATCCGATGACCGGATTTTTTCGCGACGGGTTTTGCCGCACCTGCCCGGAAGACCTCGGCTTGCACACGGTCTGCGTGAAGGTGACGCGCGAGTTTCTCGATTTTTCCGTACTTGACGGGAACGATCTGGTCACCCCACATCCGGAATGGGGGTTTGCCGGGCTCGAACCCGGCGACAAATGGTGCGTTTGCGTCACGCGCTGGAAAGCTGCTCTTGATCACAATCGCGCTGCTCCTGTCGATCTTGAAGCCACGCACTCATCCGCGCTCGAATTCGTCACACTGGAAGATTTACAATCACACGCCTTAAGATAACTGAGTATGTTTCACTAATGAAGGCAAGAACGACGCCGCTCTCCGGTGTTCGTGATCCGGCAACAGTTACGCCTGGCGGCGAAAATATCAGCCGACTGCCGGACGGAGTCACAGTTCGGGACGTGACTACACACGTGGATGAACGCGGGACGGTGTGTGAAATGTTTGATTCGCGATGGAATTGGCACCCTGCTCCGGTTGTTTTCGCTTACACCTTTTCCCTGCGTCCGGGCATGATCAAAGGATGGGGCATGCACCAGTTCCATGACGACCGCTACTTCATTCTCTTCGGTGAACTATTGCTCGTTCTCTACGATGACCGTCCCAATTCGCACACGAATGGCCTTATCACAAAAGTGGCCATGTCGGAATATCGTCGCCAGCTAATCAACATTCCTGCCGGAGTCTGGCACGCGAACCAAAATATCGGGAGCAAGGACGTGGTGGTCGTGAATTTCCCGACGGCCCCATACAATCACGCTGAACCAGACAAATTCCGGCTGCCTCCCGATACGGACAAAATTTCCTACAAATTCGACAATCCTCGGGGCGGATGAAGTTCAGCATCCTCACACCCACTCATAATCGCGCCGATGTGTTGGCGTTCGCCATTCGGTCTGTAATAGCGCAGACGGAGACCGACTGGGAACTATTCATTGTTGGTGACGGTTGCACCGATAACACTGCTGAAGTGGTGGCGGAATTTCCCGATCCCCGCATCCGGTGGCTGGACCTCCCGAAAGGACCCGGCTTCGGATATCAAAATCGCAATCTTGCCTTCCGCCAAATGCAGGGCCACTACGTTGCAATCCTTGCTCATGACGATATTTGGCTGCCAGATCATCTTGCCTTGCTTTCTCGCTGTCTTGAACAAAGCGGTGCTGAGTGGGCCTACAGCCGTCCAATTTGGGGCGAACCGGGCGGCGCCTTGCTGCCGGGTGATTTCGATTTAGTGACCGACGCGGCGAAGCGCAAAAAATTCCTGCAGCGGAGATTAAATGGCATTCCCGCCAGCTGCGTCCTGCATCAGCGCGATTGCTTCGAGCGCTACGGATACTGGAATGAAACATTACCCGCGTGTGGCGACTGGGACATGTGGGTTCGAATCGTCGCCGGAACGGGCTGTCTCGGCTATTTGTCAACACCGACGTGCCTGCACTTCCGGGCAAACTGGAGAGAAACATCCAACGTTATCTCGCGACTTACAGCCTGGCCCGAACTCCTGAGCGACCTACCGGCACTTCGACTTCCAGCCAGTCGAAACGATCAGGACTCAGCTTGGAGTTGTTTCACTAAGGATCCGGAGTGGATAACGTCGCTCCGGTTGGCAGTCGACCGTGCGGACGAATTGTTAGACGAGAAGGCAAAACACCGACTGACCACGATATATCGTCACCTTTTTCAACGTTTTTCCCCATTGAAACTCCGCTCAGTTCTTCTTCTAAGGCAGCGATTTCCTGGCGGTAACTTCTTTCGATGAAAATCGATGTCGTGTCCTCCTCGCGGTTCTGCGGATATGTTCCTTCTTCGACGCAATGACGGGGCTATACATACTGAACGCCACCTGCTGCATGTAGTCGGTATCGGCCCGCATGTTGACGTTCTCTTTCCACTTGAAACACAAGTTGATTCGGTTGGTCGACGCTCGTCGTCTGTGTTTCATTCGTGCTCATCTGTGCCTGAAGCGGTCCTGTCATATTTTCATTGTTGGCGAAGTTTTGTGTTCGCAGCCACGGTATCGCCGATTTGAAACTGCCCTTTAGCGTTTTTCTGGCGCTGCGGTATTTGAAACCGAAGCGCACGTTCCTTTCCATCATCACACTGATCTCGGTGTTGGGGGTGATGCTCGGGGTGACGGTCCTGATTCTCGTGATTTCGGTGATGACCGGTTTTGACCGCGAGCTGCGCCAAAAAGTAATCGACTTCGATGCGCATATTCTGGTGAGTACCGAAGATATCTTGCGCGATTGGCGGTCACTCAAAACAAAAATCGACAACACACCCGGCGTGGTGGCAACCGCGCCTTACATTCAGGGACCGGTGATCGTGGAATTTCAAAACCGCCGGCTCGCGCCGATGATTCGCGGTGTGGATCCGGCGCAGGAGGAGAAAGTAGTTCCGCTGAGAAAATTCATCAAGTACGGCAAGCTGGATCTGGATGGAGACTCGGCCGTGCTCGGTGTTGAGCTCGCGCGGAAATTGCAAATTCATGTCGGCGACAAACTCACGATTTATTCACCGGGTAATCTCGGCGAGATTCTGGATGGCATTAAGAAATTGGAGAACGCGAAGGGCGACGAAGAGAAAAAGGCGATCGACCAATTGCGCGATGTGATTCTCCCGAAGGAACTAACCGTCACCGGCATTTTCGAAACCGGTCACTACTTGCACGACTCTGAGTTTCTGCTCGTTCCCATTTATGTTGGACAAGAGTTATATGGTCTGGGAGACGCACTACATGGCATCACGGTTAAAACGGATAACCCGTACAGCGCCGAGCGTGTAAAACAAGCGATTGAGCAATTTCTCGAACCGCCCGAATTCGCTCAAACCTGGATCGACATGAACCGGCAATATTTCGAAGCAGTGCGGCTCGAACGCACGGTCATGTTTTTCCTTTTGTTCTTCATCGTGGTGGTTGCGGCCTTCGGAATCATGAGCACACTCATCACAGTGACAGTGCAAAAGCGGCGCGAGATCGGAATCATGAAGGCGCTCGGGGCAAACATCGCTCAAATCATCTGGGTTTTTCTCGGCCAGGGAACAATCGTCGGCCTGTTTGGTACACTCACAGGTCTAGGGCTTGGCATGACGCTGATCCGTTACCGAAACGAATTTAGCCATTGGCTGGCATCGACATTGCACATCGAGATTTTCCCGCGCGAGGTCTATCAATTTTCGGCGATCCCGGCGGAAGTCATTCCAAGGGACGTTGCGATTATTTGCATCAGCGCGTTCCTCATCTGCTCGTTCGCCGCGCTGATTCCCGCTTACTTTGCGGCGCGGCTCGATCCGGTCAAAGCGCTCAGATACGAATAGGGTTGTCGAGGCGTGCTTGTGCCAAGCGCCTGTTATCGAGTTCGGCGGTTGATACAACCGCCGCTACAACGCCAGGAAACTATCCAACACGCGGAGAGCGTAATCATAGCCCTTCGGCCATTCGCTCTCCCGCGGGCCGGCGATATTCAGGACGTCGATCTTGTATTGGCGCACAAAATCGAAAATCATTATTGCCGCGTTTTGGGCCGAAATTTTGGCTGCATCGATCAATTTGTGGGGTCGCTGCTGCTCGATGCAGCATTGAACAGTATATTCGGTTCCGCCGCGCGGCTTCTCGAAGGAAATAATCACCGTGCCATCAGAATCTTTGACGTTTTGCAAGGCGCGTTCGGCAAATCCGCCATGTTCCAATTCCTCGACCGGATAACGACCCGGAATCTGGCCAAGTTCATCGAGACGGCCCTCGGGGCACCAGCCGCCGCAATCGATTCCATGCTTCAGCGCTGCATCAAGGGCCGCGCGATCAACGCCGGTTTGTCCGCCAGAAATCATTTTCACGGTCTGTACTGTCTCTAGGCGGCGTGTAGGCGGCGGGCGTGTTGCCCGCAATCTCCAGTGCACAGCCGACAGTGCTGCCTCTACAGAAACATCTACTCTTCGCCGTCAAAATAATCTGTCTCCTTACCTTTTAGCACAATCCGATCGGACGCCGAACGTCGGTTGACCTTCCATTTCCCGCTATCCGGAAAGTAGGCAGATTCACCGATCGGATTGTCGGCGATCACGTAATAGACAAGGTCTTCCTCACCGGAATTTGCGATTTGGTGCGGCTCGTTAGGCGCAAAAATGAAGGCGTCGCCTGCGACCACTTCCGTTGTGCCTGTGTCGTAACGCACACTACCTTTGCCGTTGACGACGAGATAAAGCTCCCATTGGGCGGAATGCGAATGATAAGGGAAATTCGGTTTTCCCGGAGGCAAGCGGGTCAATTCCAGATCAAACGGATGTCGCTTCGTTAAATCAAGCGAGTTCGGATCGCGGCCGAGGGCTTCCGAAATTCCCTTGAAACATGCAGCGTACTTTTCGCCGGGAGATTGCCAAGCCTCTTCTTTGATGTTGTTGAGATTAACTTTTCGCATTTTGTCACGTCGAGCGAACGTCTTGCCTCTGAGCGAAATCGAATGGGTCGAAATATCTCTTACCGTTTTTCTTGATTCACTCGCAGGTCGTCTAATCGCCAGTCGGAATAATATCCTCGCGTTCTACCATCAGGATCACGGTGCGTTCCGGCGCACGTGTGCGATGCCGCACGCCCTTGGCCACAACGAATCCCTGACCCGGCGCAAGATCGACCGTGCGATCCTCGAGATCGATCAGGAAACGGCCTGCAACCACGTAAAAGAATTCATCCAGGTCTTTATGCGAATGCCAATGATATTCGCCTTCGACGACCCCGAGCCGCACCACCGAATCGTTCACTTTGCAAAGCGTCTGGTTCCACCATTTGTCTGTGCACGCATCGGCGAGCTTCTGCACATCGACCACTTCCAGCGGCCCGTGCAGAATATTCAGATAAGTCTTGTACGGATAACCTTCTTTCTTTGGTTCCATAGTTCTCAATTAGCGCGGAGTCCCGCCCTCCTAATTCATTTTACTCTTCGCCGTCGAAATAATCGGTCTCGGTTCCTTTCACGATGACTTCTTCCAATCCCTCTTTAACTACCGCCCATTTGCCGCTGTCGGGATAAAAGCAGGAATCTCCGGTACCTCCGCTCCGCGGATTGTCGGCAATGACGTAGTAAACGAAATCATCGTCGCCGGCGTTGGTGAGCTGATGCGCTTCACCCGGCTGAAACAAAAACGCATCCCCTTCGGTTACGATTGTCGTTCCATCCTTGTCGCGAACGCCGCCTCGACCGGAGACGACGAGATAAAGCTCCGATTCAGCGGAGTGCGCGTGATATGGGCAATACGATTTGCCTTTGGGAATTCGGACCAGTGCGAGATCAAACGGATGCCGCTTCGCCAAATCGAGCGATTCCGGTTCGCGACCAAGCGCAACGGACACATTCTTCACGAATTTGTGGAACTTGCCCTTTGGCGATTTTCGTTCCTGCTCCGGAATGTCTTTCAGATTCACTTTGCGCATATGCACAGCCCCAGCTTCTATTTCTCAATCATCCTAAGATATTTTCCGAACAGTTTCTGCGCGCGTGAAGGAAAAAGCGAAAGCACAAATGAAACATTCACGAAGAGTATTTACGTCCACCGTGTAGCAACCAAACATGGCCGATATACTCCCCTCAGATCAGATCTACAGCTTTCTTTTCGGCAGTTTTTGTTTGAGTTTTTCAACGGGCGAAAACAGGTCGCCAATTTTTCCGACACGAGCAAGAGTTTTGTCGAAGCGGAATTTCAAGAAGTCGACTTTTTTCTTTTTCAAGCAGTTCTCAACTTCGTCCCACGTGACCGGGGTGGAAACGGTCGGCTCTTCCTTGGCGCGAAGTGAATAAACGCAGATAGTGGTTTTGTGTTCGTCGTTCTGGCTCCAATCGACGAACACTTTTCCGGTGCGGGCCGCTTTTGACATATTCGATGTGACAAGATCGGCATGATCTGTTTCAAGATGCTGAGCCAGAGCGCGCGACAAATCTTTCGTTTGATCGAACATCGCGGAGGTATTCAGCGGCACATAGACTTGAAGACCCTTTGAGCCGCTCGTTTTAGCGAAGCTTTTCAATTTCATTCTCGCCAGCAGATCGCGTAGCCATAGCCCGACCTGGCAGCATTGGACGATGTCGGCTGGCGCGCCGGGATCGAGATCGAACACCATCATGGTCGGGCGCGCGACATCGCGTTTGTGCGCGAGCGAGGTGTGCAATTCGAGATCGGCGAGATTTGCCGCCCAGACCAGTGTTGGCAAATCCTG
>WNFW01004079.1_pt1 | contig 11096 bp, 9 predicted proteins | sample 5400131 | NCBI WGS metagenome assembly WNFW01 (sample SAMN13153362, study PRJNA577476) | soil metagenome | isolation source: 20 cm soil or saprolite under grassland replicate 1 | place: USA:California | collected 2016-06-15
GACGGCGACCGCGACGAAGGCGATCGGCAACGAGACTCGGCTACCCCAGATCACCCGAGCGAAGAGGTCACGACCCAGCTCATCAGTCCCCAGGGGATGCGCAGCGCTCGGGCCGAGCAACGCGTTGGACGGATCGGTCGCGATGGGATCATGCAACGCAATCCAGGGCGCCAGCACGGTCAGCAACACCAGCAGGAGGAGCAGGGCGGAGGCCACCGCCACCCGCGGATAGGTGCGCAGCAGCCGCCGCAGCGAAATCGGCTGGCTGATTGGCGTCTCGGCGATATTTTCGGGAAGGCTGAGGCCCCCACCCCGACCCTCCCCCGCAAGCGGGGGAGGGAAAATTGTGCTCATGCGTAGCTGATCCTTGGGTTCAGCCACGCGTAGGCGAGGTCGACGGCCAGGTTGGCGAACATGTACGAGAACGCGATGGCGAGCACGATGCCCTGGATGATGGGGTAGTCCCGACCGAAGATGCTGTCGATCGCGAGCTTGCCCACGCCGGGCCAGGAGAAGATCGTCTCGGTCACGAGCGCACCCTCGAGAATGGCGCCCACCTGGATTCCGACCACGGTGACCACCGGGATCAACGCGTTCTTCAAGGCATGGTCGAAGATCACCTCGCGCCAGCTGGCGCCCTTCGCCCGCGCCGTCCGGATGTAGTCCTGGCGCAGCACGTCCAACATCGATGAGCGCGTGAACCGCGTGTTGATCGCTGTCGTCACCGTGCCCAGGGTGATCGCCGGGAGAACGAGGCGGTGCAGGTTGTCGGGGATCGATTCGGTCAGGGGCGTGTAGCCCCCCGGCGGAAAGATTCGCAGATCGACCGACAGCACGAGGATCAACAGGATGCCGATGAAGAAGTTTGGGACAGAGACGCCGGCCACGGTGAAGCCGGTCGCCAGCACATCGATCGGTGACCCTCGCCGGAGCGCGGCAATCGTCCCCAGCGGGATCGCGAGCAACACCGACCAGGCGAGCGCCGCGATCCCGAGCTCGAGCGTGGCCGGCAGGCGCTCCGCGATCGCCTGCACGACGGGTTGGTTGGTCCGCACCGAACGGCCGAGGTCGCCGCGCAGCGCGTGGCCGATCCAGGTGAGGTATTGCTCGGGCAGGGGCCGGTCCAGGCCCAACTCGTGGCGCAGGGCGGTGACCGCCTGGGGCGAGTGCTCCTCGCCCAGAATGAGCTCGGCAGGATCGACCGGCGTGAGATGGATCAGCGAGAAGACCGCCACGCTGACGAGAAAGGCGACCGGCACCATCAGCGCCAGCCGCCTCACCAGGTACGCGAGCATGGGCCGGGCCCTCGGCGCCTAGCCCTTCCAGACCTCCGCAAAGCGATCGATGCTGTCCGCGATGAGCGGGAAGTTGTGGACCTTGGCGCTGGTGATCTCCTGGGTGGGGCCGTGCTCGATGAAGATGTAGGCGGCGTCCTGAACCACCATCTGCTGCGCCTGGTCGTAGAGCGATTTCCGCTTACTCTGGTCGGCCTCGGTGCGGGCCTGCTCCAGCAACGTGTCCACCTGGGAATTGGAATACTGGCCATCGTTGAAGCCACCGCCGGTGTGGAACCACCCGAACATGTTGCCGTCGGGATCGATGCGGCCACTCCAGCCAACGAGAGCGGCGTCGAACTTGTGCGCCTCGGCATCGTTGAGCACCTGGCCGAATTCTTCGACCTGGATGTTGACGGTGATGCCGGCCTTGCTCAGCTGGTCTTTGATCAGCGTCGCTTCCTGAATGCTGCCTGGGGTGTTGGGCGTCTTCATGCCGAACGAGAAACCGCTCGCCATGCTCTTCGCCTTCGCGACATCCGGCTTGGCGTAGAGCCGTTCGCTCGAGTCGTAGGCCCAACTGGTCGGCGGGAGCGGGCCGTTGCTCAGCACGTGCACGTCGAAGAACACGTTCTTCACGATCTGGGCCCGGTCGAGCGCGAGGGCAACGGCCTGGCGCTTGGCCTTGTCCGAGAACACGCCGGAGGCGTTATTGACCTCGAAGCCGCCAAAGCTGAGGCCGGCGGCATCCTTATAGATGAGGCTGGAGTCGGACTTGACACTCGCCACGTCCTTATCGGCGATGGCGTTGGTGCCGGCAACGTCGATGTCCCCGGTCCGGAGCGCCGCCAGGGCCGAGCTGGAGTCGGTGATCGGACGGTAGATCAGCTCGTCGAGATACGGCCGTCCCGAGACCCAGTAGCTCGGATTTTTCTTGAGGGTCAGGTGGTCATCGCGCTTCCATTCGACGAACGCGAACGGCCCGGTGCCCGCCCCCAACGGGTTCAGCCCGAAGTTGGCCCCGCCCTTTGCGATGGCCGCTGGCGAGAGGATCATCCCCGCGCGGTCTACGAGCTGGGCGAGCAGGGCGGCGTCCGGTTTCTTCAGGTGGAAGATCACCGTCGATGCGTCCTTGACCTCCACCGACTTCACGCTGGCGAGCTCGCTCTTGCGTGGCGAGCTGGCCGCGTTCAAGATCCGGTCGATGTTGAACTTCACCGCATCGCCATTGAAGTCGGTGCCGTCATGGAATTTGACGCCCTGGCGGAGCGTGAACTGCAAGGTGGTCGAATCGCTGTACTGCCAGGCGGTGGCCAAGCCCGGCTTGATCTTCAGCGAGGCGTCGATGGTGACCAGGGAGTCGTACATGTTGTAGTAAACCTGGCGTTCGACTCGCTGCGACGAGGTGAGCGGGTCGAGAGTCCGCAACTCCGACTCGAGCGCAATCTTGAGGGTGCCGCCGGCTTTAGGCGTCCCGGCGCTGCTGGTCGTTGCCCCACCGCCGCCGGCACAAGCCGCCAGGAAAAAGGTCGCGACCATCCCAAGAGCCAGACGCTTCATGAACACGTCCTCCCTTCCCTTTGCCGGGATCGCCCCTTCCCTCTCGCGAATCGAGCGTAGCACGCACCCAATACCGCTTACTACATGCGGAGGTTACGACCGGTCGAGACCGCTGACTAACGACCGACCGCGTAGCCCTGCATCCCGCGGGGATTCGCGGCCGCCATGAGCTGGCCCGTGCTCGGGTCCTTGCCCACCACGCAGAGCCGGCCCAGGGACCAGGGATTGTCGAGCACGACCTCATGCCCGCGCCGGCGGAGCCCCTCGGCCGCCTCGGGAGCGATCCGGTTCTCGACCGACAGGCATCCGGGAGCGGACTCATGCGGAAAGAAGGAGCTCGGGAAGTGGCGGTTGTGGAACATCGGTGCGTCGATCGCCTCCTGCAGGTTCAGGCCGAATTCGACATGGGACAGGAAGAAATTGAGCGACCACTGGTCTTGCTGGTCGCCGCCCGGCGTGCCGAACGCCAGCCAGGGTTGATCGCCGCGCATGACCAGCGTCGGGCTCAGGGTTGTTCGCGGCCGCTTCGCGCCCTGCACCGTATTGGGATGCCCTTCGTCGAGGGTGAACATCTGGGCGCGGGTGCCCAGGCAGAAGCCGAGGCCGGGAATCACCGGCGAGCTCTGCAACCAGCCGCCGCTCGGCGTTGCGGCCACCATGTTGCCGGCTCGATCGATGACGTCGACATGACAGGTGTCGCCGAGCGGATTTGCCCGCAGCGTCGGATCGCTGACCGGTTCCCACCGGCCGCGAGCGCTGCGATCGCGGTGCCGCGCCAGCGACCAGGGGATGATCGGCCGCCGGCCGTTCACGGTCCCCGGCCGGAGCTCCATCGAAGCCCGGTCGCCGATCAGCTGGCGGCGCTGCGAAGCGTAACCCTCGGCGAGAAGCGCGCCGAGCGGAACGTCGGCGAAGTCGGGGTCACCGTACCAGGCCTCGCGATCCGCGAAGGCGAGTTTGGCGGCCTCTGTGACCGAGTGGACATGGTCGGCGCTGAGGAAACCCATCGCCTTGAGGTCGAAGCCGCGCAACAACGCCAGCTGCTGAAGGAACACAGGCCCCTGGCCCCAGGGCGCGGTCTTGTACACGGTCCCGCCCGCGTATGTGAACTGGGTCGGGGGCTCGACCCGAGCCTTCCACTCGGATAGATCTGCCGCGGTCAAGAGTCCGGCGTGCCGGTTCCCCGAGCCGTCCATCGCCGGCACGCGGCAGGCGTCGTCGATCGCCTCGGCCACGAACCCCTGATAGAAGGCTTGCAGCGCAGCATCGATCTGGCGGTCGCGGTCGCTGCCGGCGCGTTCCGCCTCGTTGACGACACGCTCGTACGTCTGCGCGAGGTCGGGGTTTCGAAAAGTCGTATGGGGCCGAGGGACACCACGGTCGAGGTAGACCCGCGCCGACTCAGGCCACTCCTCGCGGAAGACTGTCTCTACCTGGGCGATCGCGTCGGAAATCGCCGTGACCAGCGGATAGCCCGAGCCCGCATAGTCGATGGCGGGTTGCAGGACGTCACGCAGCCGCATGCTGCCGTGGTCGGCCAACAACCGCAGCCATCCACCAAAGGCGCCGGGCACGCAGGCGGCCAGCAGCCCAGTGCCCGGAATGTCGTCAAGGCCGAGGGATCGAAAGTGGCTGGTAGTGGCGGCCTTCGGGGCCGGGCCCTGGCCGCATATCACCTCGACCGCCGACCGGCGCGCGTCCCAGAGGATGATCGGCACTTCACCACCCGGACCGTTGAGGTGGGGCTCGACCACCTGGAGGACGAACCCGGCTGCGACCGCCGCATCGAACGCATTTCCGCCTCGCTCGAGGACCGCCATGGCCGTCTGTGAGGCGATCCAGTGGGTTGAGCTGACCATGCCGAACGTCCCCCTCAGCTCCGGGCGCGTCGTGAACACATTTCGATGGTAGCGGGACCGACTGAATCCCCCATGCGGACGGAGGGAGATACAGGTGGTATGTTGTCGGGCATGTCCGATCCGAAGGTCGATCGGTTGAGTCGCGTGCCGCTCTTTGCGGGGGTCTCGACGCGCGAACTCGAGTTCGTGGCGAGCCGCGTCGATGAGGTCAGTCTCAAGCCGGGTCAGACACTGATCACCCAGGGACAGCCGACCGAGGCCTTCTTCATTCTTGAGAGTGGCCACGTGCAGGTGACGCGCGACGGCAAGTCGGTGAACCGGCTCGGCCCGGGTGACTTCTTCGGCGAGATCGGCATGCTGGACCGGGGACCGGCGACCGCGACCGTGGTCACCGACGGGCCCGTCGAGGCGATGGTGCTCAGTCACACGCAGTTCCGCGATGCGATCAAGGCGAATGACAACCTGGCGCTCCAGGTGATCGCGGCGATGGCGAAGCGCTTGCGTGCCGACGGAAGCACATAGGCTCGAGTTCTCTCGCCACATTGAAAGGATGAGCGCGTGACGACGCGCGTGCTGCTGATGCGGCATGCCGACGTGGAGAATCCGCAGGGGGTCATCTACGGGCATCTTCCCGGCTTCTTCCTCAGCCAGCATGGACGCGCGCAGGCGGCGGCCGTCGGACAATCACTGCAAGATAGCGGCATTCGGCGAATCGTGCACAGTCCGCTCGACCGCGCGCGCGAGACTGCGGAGATCGTCAACGCGCAACTGCCAGCGCCAGTCCCCTTGATCCCAGAGCCCGAGCTGCGCGAAGCTGAGTTCGGCCGCTATTTGCAAGGGGTGCCCCGCTGGCAGGTCCCGATGCGGCGGCCTCGCTTCTTCATGCACAAGCTGCGCCGCGGCAGCCTCGCCGGTGATGAATCGATCGAGACGCTCGGCCGACGTGTGCTGGATGTGGTCCACCGCGTCGCCCGCGAGCACCCGGACGAGGTGTCGCTGCTGGTCAGCCATGCCGACCCGTTGCAGGCGGCCTGGATCCTGCTGGATGGCCGCCCTCAGACGGAGCGCGAGATGTATCACAGGCAGGTCGAGAAGGCGGCGATCCTCGAGTTGGACCTCGAGGGAGATCGGGTGGTGTCGACGCGTTACATCCCTTCCCCGAAGGTGGCGATGTTGTAGTACCCCCCACCCCGACCCTCCCCCGCAAGGGGGGAGGGAGAATTCTAACTAGCTGGCCTTGGCGAGGTCGTCCGTGAACTGGCTGGTGTAGAGCGTGTAGTAGAACCCGCGCCGGCGGAGGAGCTCCGCATGGCTCCCTTGCTCGACAATGCGACCCTGATCCATCACGACGATGCTGTCGGCATTGCGGATCGTCGACAGCCGGTGCGCGATAACGAAGCCCGTCCGGCCCTGCCGCAGTCGCGCCATCGCCTGCTGGATCAGGACCTCGGTTCGGGTGTCAACGCTGCTTGTCGCCTCGTCAAGGATGAGGACCGTCGGATCCCTGAGGAAGGCGCGCGCGATGGTGAGCAGCTGCTTCTGCCCGGCGGAGATGTTGGCGGCGTCATCGTTGAGCACGGTGTCGTACCCTTCGGGCAGGGTCCGGACGAACGGGTCGACGTAGGCGGCCTGCGCGGCGGCGACGATCTCCTCGTGGGTCGCCCCGATCTTCCCGTAGCCGATGTTGTCGCGGATCGTGCCGGTAAAGAGCCAGGTGTCCTGCAGTACCATGCCGAAGACGCGGCGCACGTCATCGCGGCGGAGGTCCCGGGTGTTGATGCCGTCGAGGCAAATGCGGCCCTCGTCGATATCGTAGAAACGCATCAGCAAGTTCACGATGGTCGTCTTGCCCGCCCCAGTCGGCCCCACGATGGCAATCGTCTGCCCCGGCCGAACCTCAAGATTGAAGTCGATGATGAGCGGCTTCTCCGGCTCGTAGCGGAATGACACGTGCTCCAGCGCGACGCCCCCACCCTGACCCTCCCCCAGAGGGGGAGGGGAATCTCGGACCTGATCCCGCACAATGGCAGGGGAATCGAGGACCTTATCCGGCGTCTCCTCCTCGGCGCCGAGAAACTCGAAGACGCGCTCGGCCGACGCCAGCCCGGACTGCAGCAGGTTCAACTGACCGGCCAGCTGCGTTATCGGCATCGTGAACTGGCGCGAGTACTGGATGAAGGCCTGCACGTCGCCGAGGGTGATCGAACCGGTCGCCACCCGGTAGCCGCCGACTGCCGCGATCACGACATAGTTGACGTTGCCGAGGAACGCCATCGCCGGCATGATGATGCCGCTCAGAAACTGGGCCCGAAAGCTGGCCTCGTAGAGCGCCTCGTTCTGCTGGTTGAACTCCGCAATCGCCTTCTGGCGGCGGCCGAAGACCTGCACCAGCGCGTGCCCCGTGTGCACCTGCTCGACCTGGCCGTTGAGCGTGCCGGTGCGTGCCCATTGGGCGGCGAAATGTTTCTGCGACCGGCGGGCGACCAGCAGCGTGACGACGATCGAGAGCGGGACCGTGACCAGGGCGACCACCGCGAGCAAGGGGCTGATCCAGACCATGACGGCCAGCACGCCCACGATGGTCAGCGTTGAGGTGAGGAATTGGCTCATGCCCTGCTGCAGCGTGGTCGTGATGTTGTCGATGTCGTTGGTCACGCGGCTGAGCATGTCACCATGGGCATGGCTGTCGAAATATTTCAGCGGGAGGCGAGCCAGCTTGGCTTCGGCGTCGCGGCGCAACCCGTAAACGGTGCGCTGTGCCACCCCGGCCATGATGTAGGAGAGCATCCAGGTGAGCCCGGAGGCCAAAAGGTAGACGAGCGCGGCGAGCGCGAGGATCTGACCCAGCTGCGTGAAGTCGATGCCACGGCCAGGCACGACGTTGGCTCCCGACACCAGGTCGGCGATCTGACCGTGGCCCTGCGCCCGAAGTGCCGCGACGGCCTGCTGCTTGGTGAGACCGGCGGGCAGGCTCTTGCCGATGACGCCGTCAAAGATCACGTTGGTGGCGTTGCCGATGATTTTGGGCCCGATCACGGTGCCGGCGACGCTGCCCAGCGCGAGGATGGCGGAAATCGTGATGCGCGTCCGCTCTGGTCGAAGCCGGGCAAGGAGTTGGCGCAGCGTCTTGCCCAGGTCTTTGGTCTTCTGCGGCGGGAGCATCCCGCCGAAACCGCCCGGTCCGCCGCCAAATCCTCCGCGCGCCGGTGGCCGCCCGCCCACGTTGCGCGCCATCATGCGACCGCCTCCTCTCCCAGCTGGGAAGCGACGATCTCGCGGTACGCCTCGGTCGTGGACATCAGCTCTTGATGGGTGCCGGCGCCGACGATCCGTCCCGCGTCGAGGACGATGATCTGGTCGGCGGAGAGGATGGTGCTGACCCGCTGCGCCACGATCACGACCGCGGCGTCACGCGCCTCCGGCTTGAGGGCCGAGCGCAGCCGGGCGTCGGTGCCGGCATCGAGCGCCGAGAAGCAATCGTCGAACAGATAGAGGGGCGGTCGCCTGACGAGCGCCCTCGCGATCGCCAGCCGCTGACGCTGGCCACCGGAGAGGTTGGTGCCGCCCTGGTCAACCGGCGCCTGGAGCTGCTCGGGCATCGCGGCGACGAAGTCGCGCGCCTGCGCCACTTCGAGCGCGTGCCAGAGCTCGGTCTCGGTCGCGTCGTCCTTACCGAATCGGAGGTTGTCGGCAATCGTACCCCGGAAGAGGTAGGCCTGTTGGGGAACCAGCCCGATCGAACTCCACAGCGTTTCGAGCAGCTGCTGGCGGACGTCGACGCCGTTCATGACGACCATCCCCTCCGTGACGTCGAAGAACCGAGGAATCAAGTTCAGGAGGGTCGTTTTGCCCGAGCCGGTGCCGCCGATGATGGCGGTGGTCGCGCCCGGCCGCAGCTCGAACGACAGGCCGTGCAGCACCGGCTTCTCCCCTCCCGGATAGCCGAACGTCACGTCGCGGAATTCGACGGCACCCGTCCTTGCCGCAGGCTCGAGCGGGCGCTCCGGGTCGGTGATCGCGGGTTGCGTCTGCAGGACGGCCTCGAGCCTTATCGCGCTGGCAATCGCGCGCGGGATGAAGATCACCATGAAAACCGCCATCATCACGGCGAACATGATCTGCAGGATGTAGGCGAGGAAGGCGATCAGGTTGCCGACTGGCATCTGGCCGCTGTCGATCAGATGGCCACCGAACCAGACGACGGCGATGCTCGAGAGGTTCATGATGAGCAGCAACGAGGGCAGCGCCAGGGCGAAGATCCGGTTGACACGCAGCGCGGTCCCAGTCAGGTCGGCGTTGGCCGCCTGGAAGCGGTCGCGCTCGTAGGGGGTGCGGTTGAAGGCGCGGATGACGCGGACCCCGGTGATCTGCTCGCGGAGCACCTCGGTGATTCGGTCGATCTTCTTCTGCATCGATTGGAACAGGGGGATCGCGAAATACATCAGGACCGCGAAGACTGCGACCATCAGCGGCAGGATCACGACCAGGATGGCCGACAGCGTGACGTCCTCGCGCACCGCCAGGATGATGCCGCCGACCAGCATGATGGGCGCCGTCACCAGCATGGTCAGCGCCATCTGGACGAATAACTGCACCTGCTGGACGTCATTGGTGTTGCGGGTGATCAGTGACGGCGTGCCGAAACGGTTCATCTCGGTGGCGGAGAACTGCTGGACGCGCTCGAAAACCGCGCGGCGCACGTCTCGTCCGAATGCCATTGAGGCCCCCGACGAAAACCAGACGGCCACGATCGCGAGGATGCCCACCATGACCGCCAGGGCCAGCATGATGGCGCCGATCCGCCAGATGTAGCCGATGTCCCCCTTGACGACGCCGTTATTGATGATGTCGGCGTTCAAGTTGGGTAGGTAAAGGTTGGCGATCGACTGGATGAGTAGCAGGCCGACGACCAGCGCTACGGCGCCGCCGTAGGGGCGGAGGTAGGTCGCAAGAAGGCGGCTCAGGCTGGGCATTTTCGTTTGATGATATCCCGGGTTGGCGCGTTCGCCGCTCGTTCATAGCGCCTTCACAAGTGGTGGGCATGATGAACGTCAGAGACTTTTCAAGGAGGTCAAGCATGAATCGACGGTTCGGTTTTCTATGGATCTGGGGCCTTGTAACGGCCGCGATTGCGACGGTCGTCGGACTGGTCGCCTACCACGCCGGCCAGACGGCCACCGTGGTGACGACGACGGCGGGTGGCAGTGAGACCGTGTATCACGGCTACTACGGTTTCGGCTTCTTCCCGTTCTTCGGCTTGTTCTGGCTGCTGTTGATCGGGTTCCTCTTCTTCAGGCTGTTCGCCTGGCGCTCGTGGGGACGCGGCCCCTGGGGCTACGGCGGTGGGCACTACCACGATCACACCCACGGCCCGGCGCCGACGACGCCCCCGGCAACCAAGCCGGAAGATCCGACGATTGCCTAGCACCGCACGCCCATTTCGATTCGGCGTGGTCGCGGCGCAGGCCCGCTCCGGCGAGGAGTGGGCGCAGAAAGCCCGCCACGTCGAATCGATGGGATTGCTGGCGAAGGAGGCCGCCACCGTGGATGTGCTTTCGGGCGGCCGCTTCGAGCTGGGGATGGGGGCGGGCCGGCCAGCCGCCGCGGAAGACAACCGGATGTTCGGCGTCCCGTTCGATTCCGGCGCGGTGCGCGTTGCGCGTCTCGCGGAATCACTGGCGCTGATCAAGGCCCTCCTCTCGGGCCAGACCGTGACGGCGACAGGACCGCACTATGCGGCGGACAATGCGCAGATTTCACCGCGCCCGGTGCAGCAGCCGCGGCCCCCGATCCTGGTCGCCGCTGGCAAGCAGCGCCTGGCTGAGCTGGCCGCCCGCGAGGCTGACACCATCGCACTCGGGATCCCGCCCACGGCGACCGAGACTGAGCTCGCCGAACGAATCGGATGGATCCGCGAGGCCGCCGGTTCGCGATTCGATCAGCTCGAGCTCAATCTGAACCTGATGGCGGTTGGGCAGCAGGTCCCGCGCTGGATCGCGAGCCAGATGGGACTCACCGCCGAGAGGCTGGCACAGGCCGGCGCGGTCTCGGCGCTGACTGGCGCGGTCGACGAGATGGTCGACACGCTCCAGCGGCGCCGCGAGAGTCTTGGGATCTCGTACATCGCCGTCGGCGATGAGCTGATGGAAGGACTTGCCCCTGTCGTCGAGCGCCTTGCCGGTCGCTAAGTAGCCTCCCGGTGTATTTCCGCCTACAACCGTTGTCGTAGGCCCACTTCGGTCGTACCGCCGTCAGGGCATCCCCAAATTGCGCCCGCCGGCTGATGACAGTTACGAATGACGGGCTCCATCATGGCGGCATGAAGAGGCCATCGCGATTCCCCCCGCGACGCGGCGCACGAATATTGATCGGGCTGGTGGTGCTCGTCGCCGCCGCGGCGGCG
>WNFW01003359.1_pt1 | contig 11092 bp, 11 predicted proteins | sample 5400131 | NCBI WGS metagenome assembly WNFW01 (sample SAMN13153362, study PRJNA577476) | soil metagenome | isolation source: 20 cm soil or saprolite under grassland replicate 1 | place: USA:California | collected 2016-06-15
GCGGGGATGGTCGACTCCATCGTCACCGTGGTCGAGCGATATGGGCGCCCCCTTGAACCCGCCGATGCGGACCGATATGTCGCCGAAATGGTCCGGTTCGCCGAGATCGTCGGTGTGCCGCGAGAGGCTGTGCCGGCGACGGCCGCGTCGCTCCGCGCATACATCGAGTCGGTCGAGCTGAGGCAGGCAACGCCAGCGGCCAGAGACGCGATGGCCGTTGTGATGGACCCCCCGGGCCTCGACGACGACATGCGCGACCTGTGGCACGACCTGGCCCAGGTCGCTGTCGGCACGCTCCCGGATTGGGCGCGTGAGATGTACGGGTTCGACGCTCCGCCGGCCGAGCTGATGGAGCGCGAGTCGGTGCGTCAGCTTTTGGGCGCGCTGGACCTCGCGTTCGAGTCGCTCCCTGGCGTGCTTGAGGCCCGTCAGCGCATCGAGCTGCGCACCCGCGCATGAGCGCCGGCACGTCTGCGTTGCGACAGTCGCGCATCGGCCGCGGCGCCGCCCTCGCGCGGCTTGCGCTGCGCATCGGCGGCCGCTACGTTGCCCGCTCCCCGCGCCTGCTCTTCGCTTCGGTCGAACGTCGTGGCGAGCTTCGCCACGACCTCGCGCTGCGCTCGGCCGACGAGGTGGCTGAGGAGCTCGGCTCGATGAAGGGTGTGCTCATGAAGCTCGGACAGATGGCGAGCTACATCTACGAGGACATGCCTCTCACGTTCCGCGCCGCGATGTCGCGGCTGCAGCACAGGGCGCCGCCGATGACCGGCGCGCTGGCAGCGTCGGTGATCGTCGACGAGCTCGGAGACGTGCCGGAGCGGGTGTTTGCGCAGTGGGACCCGTTACCGATCGCCGCCGCGTCCATCGGCCAGGTGCACCGCGCGATCACGCGCGACGGCCGGGCAGTTGCGGTCAAGATCCAGTACCCGGGCATCGCGCGCAGCATCACGTCCGACCTTCACAACGTGGGGCTTCTGCGAAGGATCGTCGGCGCCGCATTCCCCGGACTCGACACTCGTTCCCTGGTCGACGAGCTTGGCGAGCGCCTGCAGGAGGAGGTCGACTATGCCCGCGAGGCCGAGAGCCAGGAAATGTTCGCGCGCTATTACAACGGCCACCCGGTCATCCGCGTCCCCTACGTGCTCGGCGGGCTGAGCACCCCGCGCGTCCTCACCAGCGAGCTGGTTTCGGGCGCGACGTTCGACGAGCTCCTCCGGTGGGACCAGCATGAGAAGGACCTCGCCGCCGAGACGATCTACCGGTTCGTGTTCCGGAGTCTCTACCGGCTGCATGCGTTCAACGGCGACCCGCACCCTGGCAACTACCTGTTCCATCGAGGCGGTCGGGTCACTTTCCTGGATTTCGGCTTGACCAAGCGCTTCACGGACGATGACCTCGCGCCGCTCGTAGACGCGGTCCGCTTCCTCGTCTTCGACAAGGACTATGAATCCTTCCGCGCGGCCCTCGAGCGGGCGGGATTCCTCCGCGCCGGCGCCCCCGTGCCGACCTCCACCGTGGTCGACCGTTTCGGCCAGTTCTATGGGACGGTGCTCGAGGACGTACCGATGACGATCACCCCGGCCTACGCGTCGGCCATCGTGCGGCGCTTCTTTGACGCGCGCGGTCCCCTGGCCCCGTACTCGGACGTGCCGCGCGCGTACGTGATCATGCAGCGCATCAACCTCGGCCTCTACGCCGTGCTCGGCAGCCTCAACGCCACCGCCAACTGGCGGCGCATCGCCGAGGAGATCTGGCCCTTCCGGAACGGCCCTCCCTCAACGCCCATCGGGGAGGCGGAACAGAGCTGGCTCAGCAAAAAGTCGGAAAAAGTGCTAAAGAATTAAGTAGTTCGGGACTTATTCTCGACTGTTGGGGGAGTGTTGATATGGCTAATACCGTCGGTTCGGCTGCTTTGACGTCCATGCCGCCCGAGGAACGTCGCAAACAGATGGTGCGGGCGGTGGTGGCGAGCACCGTCGGCACGTCGATCGAGTGGTACGACTACTTCCTGTTCGGAACCATGGGCGCGCTTGTCTTCGCCAAGCTCTTTTTCCCGAAGTCCGATCCGCTTACCGGGACCCTGAACACCTACGCCATCTTCTTCGCCGGCTTCCTCGCCCGACCGATCGGGGCCTGGCTGTTCGGCACCTACGGCGACCGCATCGGCCGCAAAGCGACGCTGATCGCGACGCTCTTGTTCATGGGGATCGCGACCTTCCTCATCGGCTTCATGCCGACCTACTCGAGCATCGGGCTCTGGGCGGCCGTCATCCTGCTGGTCCTCCGTCTATGCCAGGGAATCGGCGTCGGCGGCGAGTGGGGCGGCTCCGTGTTGATGTCGATGGAGTGGGGAAGCCAGAAACGCAAGGGCTTCCTCGGCAGCTGGCCCCAGTTCGGAGTCCCGGTCGGTCTCTTGCTGTCGACGGCGATCACCGCCCTAACCGTGACGCTGGCAGGGTCGGCGACGTTTGAGGCCTGGGCCTGGAGGATTCCGTTTCTTCTGAGCATCGTCCTCGTCGGCGTCGGTCTCTACATCCGGCTAGGCATCCTGGAGACGCCGGTCTTCAGGGCGCTCGTGGAGCAGAATCGCGTCGAGCCACGGCCCATCACCGAGGTCGTGCGCCGCAACTGGCGGGAGATCATCCTGAGCGCGCTGCTCCGGCTGCCCGAGCAGGCGCCCTTCTACCTGTTCACCACCTTTGTTTTCACCTTTGGGCTGGCGGCCACCAAGCTGGACCGGCCGTTCCTCACGTGGGCGGTTAGCGTCGCGGCGATGGTCTCGTTTTTCACGATCCCCCTGTTCGGACACCTTTCCGATGTGATCGGCCGCAAGACCGTGTACATGGCGGGCATCGTGGTGATGGCAGTCTGGGGATTCGTCTATTTCGGCCTCTACGCGACCGCCGTTCCGCTGGTCGTGTTCATCGTCATTGCGGTCTCGCTGATCCCGCATGACATCCAGTACGGGCCGCAGGCTTCTCTGATCGCCGAGAGCTTCACGGGACGCCTTCGCTACAGCGGCGCGTCGCTCGGCTACCAACTCGCGTCCGTCATCGCCGGCGGCCCTGCACCGTACATCGCGACCGGGATCTGGGCAGGCAAGTTTGAAATCCTCGGTGCGAGTTTCGCCTCGCCCTTGCCAGCCAAGAACCCGTACATGATCAGCCTCTACATGCTTGTGTGCTGCGTCATCGGGTTCGTGGCTGTCGTGCTGCTGAAGGACCGTTCGGCGTACGACCACACGATGGAATACGAGCAACAGGAGGTTCCGGCCGAGTCCATGCGGCGGCAGGTAGCCGGCTGAGCCTCGAGACAACAGCTGTGAGGCGCCGCCGTGGCGGCGCCTCTTTTTTTAAGGCGCGGGTGAGGCAGGCCTCCCCCGCGGAACCCCCTCCGTTGCAAAGCGCGGGTGAGGCAGGCCTCCCCCGCGGAGCCCCCTCCGTTGCATGCGCCGTCTGGTGGCGTTTGGAGGTACGCACTTGGAGACGGCCGGAGTAAATCCGGCCTACATCCCCACCTCGTCTGGTCTACAAGGCGCGGGTGAGGCAGGCCTCCCCCGCGGAACCCCCTCCGTTGCATGCGACGTCTGGTGGCGTTTGGAGGTACGCACTTGGAGACGGCCGGAGTAAATCCGGCCTACATCCCCACCTCGTCTGGTCCACAAGGCGCGGGTGAGGCAGGCCTCCCCCGCGGAACCCCCTCCGTTGCATGCGCCGCCTGGTGGCGATTGGAGGTAGACGTCAGGTACGGCCGGAATGAATCCGGCCTACATCCCCACCTCGTCTTTCTACGAAGCGCGGGTGAGGCAGGCCTCCCCCGGCGGAACCCCCTCCGTCTGGTTCTTTCTGTCGAGGACACAGGCGCGCCATCGCGTTAACGCAATGAATGCTGCGTGTCATGACGATCGTGAACCTGTCGCTGTGGTCCGTCTTGTTCGTGGCCTGGGTTCCTTACACAGTCGCCGTGGGTCCGGCGGACCCCGTCAGCGTGGAGGTCAGGACGATCCTGGTCGTGTCCTTCCTGCTGATGATGTTGCTCAGCCTTGTCCGGCTGCGCCGGCGCCGCCCAGTGCTTGGCTAAGACGGGTCTTAATGTGTCGGCATCGGGGAGAAGCCACGGCCTGACCTAGTCCTTCTCTTTGACGGATCCTGCGGCATCTGCACGCGGATGGCGCGCTGGGCCCGCCACCACGGGGTGGTGGCAGTTCCCAATCAGCAGGCCGGCGTGCTGCGGCGCTACGGCGTCACCCGCGATGAGGCCGACCGCACCGCCCTGGTGGTCGGCCCCGCGGGACAGCGTCTGGGGGGCGCAGCAGCGCTCAATCGCGTGCTGGACGAGATGGGCGGTGGCTGGCGGGCGGCCGCACAGGCTTATCGGGTGTGGCCAGTCGCCTTTCTCGAAGAGGCCCTGTATGGCTGGTTCGCCAGGAACCGTTCGCGCTTCCGCCGGATCGGGGTCACCCCGGAATGCGATGAGCCGGGCTCGAGCTGCGAGTGACCGGCCTGCTGGAACCGGAGCATGTTGGCGCCCTGGCCGTGATCGCGGCCGCCGCCGCGATCCTGGTTCGCGCGGCACGCGCCAGGCCGGCAGCCTGGCTCCGCCTGTTCGCTGCCGTTCTCGTGGTTGACGAGGTCAGCTGGTGGGTGTATCTGCTGGGCGGCGGTCAACCAGGCAGCACGCTTGCCTACTCGCTGCCCCTGCAGCTCTGTGACGTCGCGATCTTCATCGCGGCCGCCGCCCTGTGGACGAGGAACCGCCTGCTTGTCGAGGTCACCTACTTCTGGGGCCTGGCGGGGACGATCCAGGCCCTGCTCACGCCAGACCTTCCGCAGCGCTTCCCCAGCTACCCGTACTTCCAGTACTACATCGCGCACGGCGGCGTGATCGTCGCGGCGTTGATCCTGGTGATCGGCCTGCGCCTGCAGCCACGCAGGTCGGCGATCGTTCGGGTCGCCTTCATCACGATCGCCTACGCGGCGCTCGTCGCGGCTATCGACACGATCGCCCGCGTCAATTACATGTACTTGCGCGCCAAGCCTCCGAGCCCAACCCTGCTCGACCTCCTCGGACCGTGGCCGTGGTACATCCTCGCCGCCGGTCTGGTCGGATTCGTCCTGTTCGCTCTCCTGGACGCTCCGTTTCGCCTGGCTAGAGAGCCTGGCCGAACCTCTCGGACGAAACCACGTCCTTGAACGGTTTGCGTCTCTTGTTCCCGATGATCTTTCGTTTGGGGTAGCCGAACGGGAGCACGGCCAGCACGTCGTACGTGTCTGGGATCCCGAACTCCTGGCGCACCTCCTCCATGCCGCCGAACCCGGTCCAGTTCGAGCCGACGCCATCCCCCCAGGCCACGATGATCATCGATTGGATCGCGCGGCTGGCGTCGGACATGCCGTACTGGCCCGCCTCCTTCTCGTACGCGACGATCACCGCGGCCGCGGCGCCAGAGGTGTGCCGTCCCGTGCGAATCAGCGTGCCGAGCTTGCGTACCCGCTCCGGGTCGCGGACTAGTACGAAGTGCCAGGGCTGGCGGTTGGATGCGCTCGCTGTCAGGCGCGCGGCTTCGACGATGCGACGCGCGACGTCTTCGGGCAGCGGCCTGTCGGCGTACTCCCGAATCGCCATCACCGTCCGCACGACTTCAAAAACGTTGTTCGACACGAGGGCAATTGTCTTAGGTTTATGCGCCGAGATGGACGAACCGAAATCCAGCAGTCGGCGTCGCGAGCGGCGGATCAGCAGCCCCAAGCATCGCGCGGCCTACGCGGCTGCGATGCAGAGCCCCGCCCAGCACAAACCTCGCCTGATCACCTCGCGCAGCGTCGCCCCGACGATTCATGGAGGCGGGTCCGTAGGCCGGTTCAACAGCTGGGTCGCGGTCCATATCACGAAGGCCGTGGGAACGATGTGGGCGGCCTATCTCTTTGTCCTGATCGCGCTGGTGTCTCTGCCACAGGCATTGCATGCCTTCATGACGGGCGACACGTACGTGGGCATCGCGTGGCTCAGCCAGTCGTTCCTGCAGCTCGTTCTGCTGCCGATCATCATCGTCGGACAGAACGTCATCTCGGCGAGCCAGGACGCGCGTGCCGAGGCCGATCACATCACGTTGACGACGCTGCACGCGATCAACGTCCAGCAGCTGGAGATGCTCAAGCAGCAGCGCGAGATGCTCCAGCAGCAGCGTGCCATTTTGGAGCTCCTGGAGAAGAGCAACCCGCCACGCCAGAGCGGACCGTGAGCGACCTCGAGTCCGGGGCGGAATGCCCACCGCCCGACAAACGTTCCAAGCCGTCGTGATGGGCTGGCCCGAGATCGCGTCCACAATCGCCGGGGTCGTTCTGCTACCGATCGTCTTCTACGACCTGTTCCAGACGGTGGTGTTGCCGCGGCCGGCCGTCCGTAAGTTCCAGCTTGCCCGTTACCTCGTGCGTCCGATGTGGACGGTCTGGAAGTGGGTTGGGCTCCGCTCGTCGTCGCGGGTCGACCGAAGCGAGGGTCGCCTGGCGGCGTTCGCGCCCATCGCGCTGATCGTGCTCATCCTCCTCTGGGCCTTTGGCCTGATCCTGGGCTACGGCCTGATCCTCTACGGGGTGCGGGACCAGTTCCGTCCCGAGCTCGCCGATTTCCCGGAAGCCTTTTACGTCTCGGCGTCGACGTTGGTGCCCCTCGCGTACGGCGACTTCGTGCCGGAGCTGGGGTTTGCGCGCTTTCTCATCGTCCTCGAGAGCGCCAACGGGGTGGCGTTCGGGGCGGCGGCGATCACCTTGCTGTTCGAGCTTTACGGATCCTTCCGCGCCCGCGAGGAGGCGGTGGTCGCGCTGGACGCGCTTGCCGGCGCGCCTGCCTCGGCTGTCCAGCTGCTGGAGACCGCGGCCGCGCCGACGATGGACGGGATTCTCAAGGACACGTTTGAGGAATGGCGCAAGTGGTCGGCGATGGTGCTCGAGAGTCACCTCGCCTACCCGCTGCTCGTCTATTTCCGGTCGAGCCATGACAACGAGGCGTGGATCAACTCGTTCGGCGCGGTGATGGACGCGGCGGCACTCGTCATCACCTCTGTCGAAGGGGACGAGGCGCACGGCGCCGCCAAGCTCATGTTCACGGTCGGCAACCACCTCGTGGAAGACATCGCGTGGGTGTTCCGTTTTCAGTCCGCCGCCGATCCAATCGTGGAGCGCGAGGAGTACGTGGCCGCGATCGCGCGCCTGAAAGCGGCGGGCTACAACGCCCAGGACGGCGATGCCCACTGGCAGAAGTTCGCCAAGCAGCGCGGCCGTTATGCCGTTCCCCTGAACCGCATGGCGCAGCTGCTGGCGGCCCCGCCGGCACCTTGGGTGGGCGACCGGTCGTACCTGCCGCACCGCCAGCGCCCGCGGCGCAAGAAGCCGGCGACCGCGACGCCCTCTAGCTGAGCAGGCCGAGCTCGCGTGCTTTGACGATCGCCTCCAGCTTGGAGTGCACCGCCAGCTTGTTGCCCAGGCTGCGGATGTGCGTGCGGACCGTTGTGTAGCTGATTCCCATCTCCTCGGCGATGGAGCGGCTGGCCAGGCCCTCGGCCATCATGCGCAGCACCTCCTTCTCGCGCGGCGTCAGCCTTTCGAGCTGAGCCTCGATCGAGCGCCGCTTCGCCAGCAGCGTCGCGATGGTCCTTGGGGTGATCAGCATCTTGCCCCGGGCCACATCGCGGATCGCCGCCACCACCTCCGCGGCGGCCCTCGACTTGTGGAGGAAGGCGCTCGCGCCCGACTGCACCGCCGCAAACCGAGCCGCTTCTGTGTCCTCTCGAGTCAGGAAGATCATCTTCGCCGCGGGCCGGATGCTGCGAATCGCGGCGGCTGCGTCCGGCCCTGACCCGTCAGGCAGACGAAAGTCGAGGAGCACGACGTCGGGGTTCAGCTCGCCGGCGGCCTGCACGCAATCAGCCACCGACCCGACGTTGCCGACCACCTTCATGTCGGCCTGGTCGTTGATCAGGGCGGCCAGGCCTTCGGCCACGACGCGATGGTCTTCGACGATCAGGACCCGGGTGGATTCGGCGTCTCCATCGTTTTGCGGGGGCTGCGACTGCGCAGCGGGATCTTCGGCGGGGGGCACAAAGCTAAAACTATCCCGCCGTAAGCAGTACTCGGCGAACGTTCAGGTCAAGAAAAGCTAATTGCGATGGATCGGACGGGCAAGAAATCGAAAGGGCCGGGCCCTGCCGGCCCCTATTTTGTGATCTGGTTTTACGAGCCGAAGAAGGTCATCACTCGGGCGACGCGTACGCCTCCAAGCCGGAATACTCTGACTGAGCCCAGAAGCGAACGTCAAGCTGAGCCCCGAGCACGACGTTTGCGGTGGCCATCAAGCGAGGGCTAACGTAGGTTCTGTCTTCGCATGAAAGAGCGTGACCGCGTTGCGCGCGCCCGCTCGCCGCGCTCCACGACTCCGGCCCGCCTTCTCGCCGATGGTCAGTCGCATATGGCGCCGTGGCGCACGCTGATCACGGCGGTCCATCCGCACCCATCGGTCAAGATCAATCACGGCGCGACGTTCCTGGTGACGGATCAGCAGGGCGCGATTCCGGCTGGGTCCGCCGGCGAGTACGGGCTCTACTCCGCGGATACGCGGTTCATCTCGCGCCACGAATTGAGGCTCAACGGCAAGCGGCCCGAGTCGGTGGCTTCGGTCCGTCTGTCGTTTCGACACGCGCGGTGGCACATGATCGCGGACAGCATCGCGGGCCCGGGGGGCGATATGCGCGAGGCGCGTGTCGCGGTCACGGTCGACCGCCTCGTCAGCCTCCATCAGATGCACGAGGACCTTGCGCTGCACACATATGCGCGGGCTCCGGTGACGGTGCTCCTGGAGATCGCGATCGAGAGCGACTTCGCCGACCTCTTCGAGGTCCGCTACCGCTCATGGCAGAGGCGCGCCGACCTGAACACCTGGTGGTTGGGGCCGCACAGCCTCGAGTCGCGCTATCAGAGCAAGGACTTCGTCCGCCGCTGCCTGGTCCGCGCCATGAGCCAGGTCGGCGGCATCACCTACGCCAATGGCGCGCTGCGCATCCCAGCCGACCTCGTGCCCGGGGAGGAGTGGCGGCTGTGCCTGCAGTACGACCTGCTCACATCGGACGACCAGATCCCTCCGCTCGCGACTCGCTGCGTGTTCGATCCAGGCGAAGAAGACCCGATGCGAGTCGCGCGAAGTTGGCAGAAGTCTGTCTCGATCATCGAGCCGGCCGACATCCGGCTCCGGTTCGCCTATGAGCGCGCGATCGAAGACTTCGCCGCGCTGCGCCTCCATGAGCAAGAGGCGTCTTTCGACCGGTGGATGCCCGCCGCCGGGCTCCCCTGGTTCATGGCGCTGTTCGGGCGCGATTCGCTCATTGCGTCGATCCAGGCCATGGTCGCCCAGCCAGCCGTCGCGTTGGGCACACTGGAGAACCTCGCGCGATGGCAATCGGACGTCGACGATCCCGAACGCGATGCTGAGCCGGGCAAGATGCCTCATGAGCTGCGCGTGGGGGAGTGGGCGCATTTCGGAATCGTTCCGCACCGCCCCTACTACGGAACGGCCGACGCCACTCCTTTATATCTGGTGCTGCTCGCGGAGAACTTCCGCTGGTCGGGGGACGCGGATTCGCTGATGCCGTTCAAAGGAGCGGCCGAAAGGTGCCTCGACTGGATCGACCATCACGGGGACCGCGACGGGGACGGCTTCCAGGAGTACGCGCCACGCAGCCAGGGCGGCTATCGCAATCAGGGCTGGCGGGATGCGCACGACGGTGTGCTCGACGAATCCGGCGCATTCCCCGAGCTGCCGATCGGCACCTCCGAGATGCAGGCGTATGTCTACGGCGCGAAGACGCGGATCGCGGCTCTGTTCGAGGCATGGGGTGACGCTTCACGGGCCGCTTCGCTGCGGAGCGAGGCGGCCGAGCTCCGGCGCAAGTTCATCGCGACCTTCTGGCTCGAGGGAACCGGCGAGCTGGCATTCGTGCTCGATGGACGCAAGAGGCCGGTCGGCACCGTCGTCTCGAACTCCGGCCACTGCCTGTGGATGGGAATCCTCGACGAGGAGCGAGGGCGGGCGGTGGGCCGGCGGCTGATGCAGCCGGACATGTTCACGGGGTGGGGCCTGCGTACGCTGTCCGACCACCACACGTCTTACGACCCGCACTCCTACCAGCGCGGGTCGGTGTGGCCGCACGACAGCGTGATTGCCGCCGCCGGTCTGCGCCGCTACGGGATGAACGAAGAAGCGTGGACCATCCTCGACGGACTGCTTGCGGCGGTGATGTGCTTCGAGGACATCCAGATGCCGGAGCTCTTTGCGGGTTTGCAGAAGGACGAGTTCGCGGTGCCGGTGCCTTATCGGATGGCGAACGTGCCGCAGGCGTGGGCAGCCGGGTCGGTGCTGCAGATGGTGCGGATCCTGTTGGGGCTGGAGCCTGACATGTCGGCGGGGAGGATCTATCTGGATCCGGCGCTGCCGGCGTGGTGCTCGAAGCTCGAGCTGCGGCGGCTGCGGCTGGGGAGGCATGAGGTGAGGGTGTCGGTGGAGAGGAAGGGGGATGGGCGGCATGTGGTGGACGCGGATGCTCAGGGGCTGGAGGTTGTGCGCGGAGTGCCTCCCTGGTTGGAGATATAGGTGCGGATTAGGTAGGGACGGACGGTGAAGGGGGTGGTCAGGGTGGGCCTGGCGGCCCTTAGCGGTGCTCGGGGACGGACGGTGAAGGGGGTGACATGGTGGGCCTGGCGGCCCTTAGCGGTGCTCGGCATAGGCGGTGAAGGGGGTGGCAGGGGTGGGCCGGGAGGCCTGGAGCGGCGTTCGGACACGGACGGGGAAGGGGGTGGCAGGGTGGGCTTGGAGGCCTGGAGTTGCGCTCGGCCACGGACGGTGAAGGGGTGAGGAAGGCCGGGCCTGGAGGCTTGGAGCGACGCTCGGCCAGGGGACGGTGACAGGGGTGCCCTTGGCGACCCAGGGCGACGTTCGCGCGAGCGATGAAGGGTGACGGGGCCGGGGCTGGAGGCCTGGAGTCACGCGGTCTGAATTAGATTTGATGTTGATTTACTGGAGAATCAAACATTAGTTTGGTAGTCTG
>WNFW01018681.1_pt1 | contig 11090 bp, 13 predicted proteins | sample 5400131 | NCBI WGS metagenome assembly WNFW01 (sample SAMN13153362, study PRJNA577476) | soil metagenome | isolation source: 20 cm soil or saprolite under grassland replicate 1 | place: USA:California | collected 2016-06-15
AGGTGGCTGACGCCCCAGGCCGCGAGCGTCACCAGCACGAGCAGCACGGCGGCGAGCGCGACGTCGTTCGGGATCACCCGGCAGAGGCCGTCGTAGACGAGCCAGGCTGCGACGAGCAGCGCGACGCTGATCGCGATCGCCTGCCACGGGCGCAGGTCGGCGACCGACTTGTCGATCAGGTACGTGTTGGCGTTGAAGTAGTAAAGGACGATCAGCAGCGCGAAGCCGGAGAGCCATGTCGTGTAGGCCTCCCACTTGAACCAGTAGAGCGGCTCGGGCAGCGTCTTCGGCGCGAGCCGGTACTTCTGCACCTGGTAGAAGCCGCCGCCGTGGATCTCCCAGGCCTCGCCGCCGACTCCCCGCTCGTCGTCGGCTTCGTCCTTGGGCGGCCGGAGGTGGTTGTCGAGCGCGATGAAATAGAACGAGGAGCCGATCCAGGCGATCGCAGCGACCACGTGGAGCCAGCGAACGAGCAGGTCGAGCCACTCATTCGCGTAAGGATCCATCAGCCCTTCAGCCAGCGGTCGCGGGCGATCGCGACCAGCTCGCGCAGGCCTGTCTGGAGCTCCTCCTCGCGCGTCCGATCGAGGCGCTGCTGCAGGATCTCCAGGATCTCAGACTTCGGGCGGCCGTCGACGAAGACGACGAAGCGGAAGCCGAACTTCTCCTCGTAGACCTGGTTCAGGTAAGCGAGCTCGGTCAGGACGGCCGGGTGGCCGCCGCTGCCCTGCTCGGTCGCCGAGCGCTTGGACAGGGTGCGAGCGCCAATTGCGGGATGCGCGTTCAGGGCCTGGCGCTGCTCCTGCTCGGTCAGCTCCCCGAGCACTTTCTCGGCGGAGCCGAGCGGATCCTCTCGCTCGGCGAGCAGCTCGACCAGCCTCGTGCGGCCCTCGAAGAGCTCAGCGAGCTCGTCGGCCGTCAGCTGCCGCGGTAGATCACGCACGAGTAGGGGGAGAGCAGCAGCGGCACGTGGAAGTGCTCGTCGGGGTCGGCGATCGCAATGCTGACCTCGATCTTCTCGAAGAAGCCGCTGTCGGCGTGGAAGACGATGCGGTTCGATCTTCTCGAAGAAGCCGCTGTCGGCGTGGAAGACGATGCGGTAGACGCCCGGCCCGAGCGCGGGCGGCGATAGCTCGGCGATGCGCCCGTCTTCATCCGTCTCCTGCTCGGAGAGCAGCTCGTCGCCGCGGTAGAGACCGACCCTGAGGCCGGCCCCCGGCGTTCCCTGCTTCGTGTCGAGGACGTGTGTCGAGATCACGGGTTGAACTTCTCCGCCTGGCGGCGGTGCTCCTGCGCAATCTCCTGCTCGGACGCGCGCACGAGCTCGCCGTCGCGGACGACGTCCTCGCCGCCGACGAGCAGCCGGTCGACCCGGTGCGGGGCCGAGAGGACGAGCCCCGCGACCGGGTCCCGGGCCCCGGCCAGCTCGAGCACGTCCCTTCGCCAGACGGCGAGGTCGGCGCAGCGGCCGGGCTCGATCGCGCCGAGATCGCCGCGGCCGAGCAGCTCGGCGCCGCTGCGCGTGGCGAGTCGCAGCGCCTCACGGGCCGTCAGGGCGGTAGGGCCGTCGCGGCCGCGCGCCACGAGCAGCGCCTGCTTGACCTCGAACAGCAGGTCGCCGCGCTCGTTCGAGGCCGAGCCGTCGACGCCAAGGCCGACGCGCCCGCCTGCGTCGAGCAGCGACCGCACCGGCGCGACGCCGGCGCCCAGGCGCAGATTCGAGGTCGGACAATGCGCGACGCCTGTCCCGGTCGCGGCCAGCTTGCCGATGTCGCCGCCCTCCAGGTGGACACAGTGCGCGCACCAGACGTCGCCGGCGAGCCAGCCGAGCTGCTCGAGGTACTCGACCGGGCGGCAGCCGTAGAGCTCGAGGCAGTAGGCCTCCTCCTCGGCCGTCTCGGCCAGATGCGTGTGGAGAGGGAGCTCGAGGCTCCGCGCCAGCTCCGCCGATTCCGTCATCAGCCGGCCGGTGACCGAGAACGGCGAGCACGGCGCGACCGCGAGCTGGACGCGGGCTCCGGGGCCTTGCTCGTGCAGCCCGGCCAGCCGTTCGGTGTCCACGAGCACGGCGTCGAGCTCCTCGACAAGGCTGTCGGGCGGCAGGCCGCCGTCCGACTCGCCGAGATCCATCGAGCCTCGCGAGGCGACGATTCTGACGCCGAGCTCACGAGCTGCCTGGAGCTCGGCCTCGATCAGGCCCTCTTCGCCGTGCGGGAAGACGTAGTGGTGGTCGAAGACGGTGCCGCAGCCAGAGAGTGCGAGCTCGGCGAGCCCTGTGCGGGCGGCGGCGTACTCGGCCTCGGCGTCGAGCCGTGCCCACAGCGGATAAAGCTCCTTCAGCCAGGTGAAGAGGTCGGCCTCCTGGGCTCGTGCCCGAGTCAGCGTCTGGAACAGGTGGTGGTGCGTGTTGATCAGCGCGGGCGTGACGACGGCGCCCGCCAGGTCGTCCCCGGGCTCGGGCGGCTCCCCGGAGCCGACCTCCGCGACGAAGCCGTCCTCGATCCGGATCCAGCCGCTGTCGAGCTCCGTCCCAGCGTCGTCCATCGTGACGACGTGGGCGTTGCCGAGGACGGTCATCCGGCCTTGTGATCTAGATCATTTGCTTCGAGCGGCACGAGCTCGAAGCGGTCGACGTCGACCAGGCCCTGATCGGTGATCTTGAGGCTCGGGATCACGGAGAGTGCGAGGAACGACATCGTCAGGAACGGCGTCGCGCCCCGGCAGCCGAGCCGCTCCGCCGCCTCCGTGCAGGCGCGGCTGCGCTCGACGACCTCGGCCAGCGGAAGGTCGGCGAGCAGTCCGCCGACCGGCAGCGGCAGCTCGGCGAGCACTTCGCCGTCGTCGACCGCGACGATCCCCCCACCGAGCTCGCCCAGCTGCTCGACGACCCGGGCCATGTCCGCGTCGTTCGTTCCGACGACGACCAGGTTGTGGGCGTCGTGGGCGACCGTTGAGCCCAGTGCGCCGCGCTCGAGGCCGAAGCCGCGCACGAAACCGAGGCCGACTCGCCCCGTGCCGAGGTGACGCTCGATGACTGCGATCTTGGCCAGGTCGCGAGGGGGGTCGGCGACCGCCTCGCCGTCGCGAACGGTCGGCTCCTCGACGAGCGACTCGGTGACGACCTGATCGGGGACGAGCCCGATCACGCGCGCCTTCGCCTCATTGGGCCACACGATCCGGAAGCGCTCGGCCGCGACCGGCCCGATCCGGACCGTGTGCTTGACCCACTCCGGTACCTCGGAGCGCGCGATCTCCTCGACCGGACGGCCGCGTTTCAGGACCACTTCAGGCCGGAAGCTCTCGAGGTCCGGCAGGAGCAGCGCGTCGGCCTGGTAGCCGGGCGCGAGCGCCCCCAGGTGATCGAGCCCGTGCCAGAGCGCGGGGTTCAGCGATCCGAGCACGAGTGCGTCTTCCGGGGCGATCCCGGCAGCGACGGCGTCCCGGACCATGCCGTTGATGTGGCCGTTCTCGGCGATGTCGTCGGGGTCCTTGTCGTCCGTGCAGAAGGCGATCCGCGAGGTTCCGTACTCCTCGACCAGAGGCAGGAGCGCCTGCAGGTTCCGGGCCATCGAGGCCTCGCGGATCAGCACCCACATGCCCACGCGGAGCCGCTCCCGGCCTTCTTCGACCGTCCGCGCCTCGTGGTCGGAGCGGATCCCGGCGGCGGCGTAGGCGTTCAGCTGCTTGCCGACGACGCCGGGTGCGTGGCCGTCGACGTGGGTCGCGCCGGTGAGACCGAGCTTCGTCAGCTCGTCCTCGTCACCCGCGATCACGCCTGGGAAATTCATCATCTCGGCCAGCCCGAGGACGCGGCGGCGCCGGAGTAGCCCCTGGAGGTCGCCTTCGTTCAGCGCACGCCGGGGTGACTCGAAGCGCGAGGCGGGGACGGACGAGGACGCCATGAAATAGACGTCGAGCGGCAGCTCGGCGCAGAAGTCGAGCAGCCAGTGGACGCCGTCGGTGCCGAGCACGTTCGCGAGCTCGTGCGGGTCGGCGACGACGGCGGTCGTCCCGAGTGGCAGCACGAGCCGCGCAAACTCGTCCGGCAATAGCTTCGGCGACTCGAGATGCATGTGCGCGTCGACGAAACCGGGCACGACGTAGCGGCCGGTCGCGTCGACCTCCTCGGTTCCCTCGTAGTCGCCGAGCCCGGCGACGTACCCCTCGGCGATCGCGATGTCGGTCTCGAGCCATTCGCGCGTGAAGACCGAGAGCACGCGGCCGCCACGGACGACGAGGTCCGCGGGCTCGTCGCCGCGCGCGACCGCCAGCCGTCGCACCAGGTCCGCCATTCAAGGCGACGATACCCGCCCGGCTACGGGGCGAATACCCTTCGCCGAAGTGCAGGTGCTGACCCCTCGCTCGCTCGCCGAGGCGCTGCGGCTCAAGGCCGAGCACCCCGGCTCGGTCCCTATTCAGGGCGGCACGGACGTGATGGTCGAGCTCAACTTCGACCGGGCGAGGCCCGAGACGCTGCTCAACTTGAACGAGGTCCGGGAGCTACGCGGCTGGTCGCGGGACAACGGGTCGATCCGGCTCGGAGCGGGGCTCACGTACACCGAGGGGATGGAGGCGCCGCTCGCGGAGGCCCTGCCGGCGCTGGCCGAGGCCTCGCGCACTGTGGGCGGTCCGCAGATTCGCAATCGCGGCACCGTCGGCGGCAACCTGGGCACTGCTTCCCCCGCCGGAGACGCGCTGCCACCGCTGCTGATCGGTGACGCGGTCGTCGAGCTCGCGAGCGTCCGCGGCGAGCGTAGCGTCCCGCTGCCGGAGTTCCTGACCGGGCCGAAGCGGAACGCGCTTGCTGCCGACGAGCTGATCGTCGCCATCCTCGTCCGACCCGCGGCCGGGCCACAGACGTTCATGAAAGTGGGCCCGCGCAACGCGATGGTGATCTCGGTCGTCTCGCTGGCGCTGACCGTCGATCGCGATCATGACGAGGTTCGCGCCGCGTTCGGGTCCGCAGGGCCGGTGGCCGGGCTCGTGCAGGCGCCGCTGGCCGAGCTCAACGGCTTCCCGGAGCGCGTCGCAGCCGCGGCGAGCCCGATCGACGACGTTCGCGGCAGCGCCGTCTATCGCCGCAAGTCGCTGCGGGTCCTCACCGTCCGGGCCGTCGAGCGTTGCCTGCAATGAGAGTCGAGCTGACGGTCAACGGCGAGCGCCTCGAGGCCGACGTCTGGGCCGGGGAAAGCCTGCTCTACGTCCTCCGCGAGCGGCTCGGCCTCCCCGGCTCGAAGAACGCGTGCGAGCAGGGCGAGTGCGGCTCCTGCTCCGTGCTCCTCGACGGCAGGCTTGTCTGCGCCTGCCTTGTCCTCGCGGCCCAGGCGGACGGCCACGAGCTCGTGACGGTCGAGGGGCTGGCCGAGGACGGCGAGCTGCATCCGGTTCAGGCGGCCTTCGCCGAGACGGGCGCGGTTCAGTGCGGCTTCTGCACGCCCGGCTTCGTCGTCGCGACCGCCGACCTGCTGGCGCGCAGCCCGAACCCGAGCGAGGACGAGATCCGCGAGGCCCTGTCGGGCAACCTTTGCCGCTGCACGGGGTACGCGAAGATCTTCGACGCGGTCAGACTGGCGGCCGGCTCGTGAGCGCGACCGCCCGCACGCTCGAGCTCGGCCGTGTAGGCGAAAGCGTCAAGCGCATCGACGCGATCCCGAAGGTGACCGGCGAGTTCGCCTACTCGAGCGACCTCTTCGCAGCCGGGATGCTCTGGGGCCACACACTGCGCAGCTCGCACGCGCACGCCCTGGTCTCCGAGGTCGACATCTCGGAGGCCGTCGGCATGCCCGGGGTCCATGCGGTGCTGACCCACTCCGACGTCCCGGGCGCAAAGACCTACGGGCTCGAGTTCCCCGACCAGCCGGTGCTCGCGATCGACCGCGTCCGCTACTTCGGCGAGCCGGTCGCGATCGTTGCGGCCGAGCACCCGGAGCAGGCGCGGGACGACGAGCGGCCGAACGTCGTCCGCACGATCGTAATCCGGCACGGCGATCCTGACGCGGAGGCCGATCTGGCCGTCTCCGGCGTCTACGAGCTCGGCATCCAGGATCAGGCCTTCCTCGGCCCGGAGTCGGGCCTCGCGATCCCCGACGCCGAAGGCGGTGTCGACGTCTACGTCGCGACGCAATGGCTGCACATCGACCGCGACCAGGTGGCGCCGTGCCTCGGCCTCGACCCCGAACAGGTCCGGATCCACCTCGCGGGCGTGGGCGGCGCGTTCGGCGGCCGCGAAGACCTCTCGATGCAGATCCATGCCGCGATGCTCGCGCTGCACACGGACCGCCCGGTGAAGATGGTCTACAACCGCGAGGAGTCGTTCGTCGGCCACATCCATCGCCACCCCGCGAAGATCTGGAGGCCGCCGAGCTCGGCATCGACCCCGTCGAGCTCCGTCTCCGGAACGCGCTCGCACCCGGCGACACGCTCCCGACCGGCCAGCGGATCACCGGCTCGTTCCCGGCCGCGGAGGTGATCCGCCGCGCCGCTGCCCTGCCAGTACCCGAGCCGGAGGAGCTGCCGCGCGACGCCCTGCGCCTTCCGGGCGGCTCGGGCAACACGACGCGCGGCGAGGGCGTCAGGCGCGGGGTGGGCTTCGCCGTCGGTTTCAAGAACGTCTGCTACTCCGAGGGGTTCGATGACTCGACCGCGGCCCGCGTGCGACTGACCGCAAGCGACGAGGGGCTCGCCGCGGAGGTCCACTGCGCCGCCGCGGAAGTCGGTCAGGGCGTCGTCAACGTGATCCTGCAGACCGCTCGTACCGAGCTCGACCTCGACGATGTCGTGCTCGGCGCGGCGACGACCAGCTCGGTCGGCTCCGCCGGCTCGGCGTCAGCCTCGCGGATGACCTGGATGGCCGCAGGCGCAGTGCAGCTCGCGGCGCGAGCCGCCAACGAGGAGCTCGCGCGCCGCGGCGGCAATCTCGCGCCGGGCGAGACGATCGACGTCGAGCGTATCTACCACCACCGCCCGACGACGCCGCTTGATCCCGAGACGGGTCAGGTCACCGGCGACGGCGCTCATGTCGCCTACATCTGCGCCGCGATGCGCGTCGTCGCCGAGGTCGACGTGGAGCTCGGCCTCACCCGCGTCGTCTGGATCGGGACGGCGCAAGACGTCGGCAAGGCAGTCAACCCGCAGGCCGTCTACGGCCAGATCGAGGGCGGAATCGCTCAGGGGCTCGGGCTCGCGCTGATGGAGGAGATCCAGACCCGGGACGGCCTGATCACGAACGCGAGCTTCACGGACTACCTCGTGCCGACGACCCTGGACATGCCGCCGGTGGACGCGGAGCTCGTCGAGGAGCCCGAGCCGGACGCGCCCTACGGGGTCAAGGGCGTCGGCGAGCCGCCGACGGTCGTCTCGACCGCGGCCGTCGTCTCAGCGCTTCGCGACGCGACCGGCCGCGAGCTCACCCGTGTGCCCGTCAGTCCTGACGAGATCGTCGGGCTCTGAGCCGGCCGCACCGCCGAACGAGGCGCCCTCGGCTGCGACATCCTGCCTGGACTCCCTGCGGACGACGATCGCGACCGCAGCGAGGACGAGCAGCGCGCCGCCGACGATCCGCCAGGTGATCGACTCGCCGAGCACGATCGCTCCGAGCGCGATCGCGATCACCGGGTTGACGTAGGCGTACGTCGAGACCTGGCCGATCGGCGCGTTCGCGAGCAGCCAGGCGTACGCGCTGTAGCCGATCAGCGAGCCGAAGACGATCAGGTACGCGAGCCCGAAGAGCGAGCGCGCCGAGTAGTGGGCCGGGTTGAGCTGGTTCGGGCTGTAGGCGATCAGCGCCGCGGTCATCAGCACGACGCCGCCGGCGAGCATCTCGTATGCGGTCGCCGCGAACGCGTCCCGCGGCACGGGCAACCGCGGCGAGAGGAAGGAGCCGAACGCCCACGTGAACGAGCCGAGCACGGTCAGCAGCAGGTAGAAGAGCGATCCCGAGTCGCCGCCGGGACGGACGAGCAGAGCGATCCCCGCGAAGCCGACGACGAGGCCGGTGACCGAGACGAGATCCGGTCGCTCTCGCGCGGCGAAGCGAAGCAGGACGACCCAGAGCGGGATCGCCGCGATGATCAGGGAGGCCAGGCCGATCGGCACCTGGCGCTCGGTGAGGAAGAGCAGCGCGTTCGAGCCCGGGAGCAGCACACCGACAACCGCCGCCGATGCGGCTTCCGCCTTCGTCAGACGGAGCACCGCGGTTCCGCGCCGCCAGGCGACGATCCCCAGCATCAGCGTTCCCGCGATCAGAAACCTCGTGCCCGCGGCGTAGAAGGGCGGGATCGTCTCGCCGGCCAGCTCGATTCCGAGGTAGGTCGAGCCCCAGACGATGTAGACCACCCAAAGCGCGATCCAGATTCTTGACTTGCGACTCACTCTCGTCACAACGTGCGCGCCTTCGCCATTCGTCCCATTAGGCTCCAACCGTGATCCGCGTCTTCGTCCTCTACCCCGATGCGCCGGACCCGGACCGGTACGAGCAGCATGTCGAGCTCAACCGGCGCGAGGTTCCTACCGCGACGATCCGCCACGGCCGCATCCTCGGGACGCCGCAGGGCGAGTCCGACATCGCCCACTACTTCGAGTACGAGTTCCCGGATCGCGAGACCTGGAAGGCCGCGCAGGACGGGCTCGTGAGGGCGGCCGAGGACGCGCAAGGGCTTGGCGTGCCCTTCCGTGTCTACTTCGCGGAAATCGAGTAGCTCACTTCTTCAGCGTCAGCGCGGCGCCGACCGCGAGGAGGGTGAGCCCGAGCACTCGCGGCCAGCCCACCGGGATGCGGTCGAGGCCGAAGAGGCCGTAGCGGTCGACGACTGCCGCGGCTGCGAACTGGCCGACGAGAAAGACCGCAACGGTGGCGGTTGTGCCAAGCCGCGGCCCGGCATACGTGATCGTGAGAACGACGAAGGCGCCCATCAGGCCCCCGAGCCAGAGCCACCAGGGCTGATGGACCGCGTCCGCATAGCCGGTGAAGGAGCGGCGCGCGGCAAGCAGCGCCAGGGCACCGAAGCCGGCCGCGACGGCCGCTGCGAAGGCGAAGGCCGGCACGACGCCGATCCGGTCGCCGAGCCGTCCCATCACGGCGATCTGCACCGTGCCCGCGACGCCGGCGACGAGACTCATGCTGACGGCCAGCGCGTTCCCTCCCGACATCGGCGGGATGCTAGACGCGCCTCCGTTAGGCTCGCGCCCGTGACCGAGCCCGACGCGCCGCGGCCAGTCTCGCCCGAAGAGCTCGGGTTCGAGCGGATCGTCTACGAGAAGGCGCCGCCGCGGGCGACGATCACGCTCAACCGGCCCGAGGTGCTGAACGCCTTCGATTTCCGGATGCTGCGCGAGCTGGCGCGGGCCTGCGAGGACGCCTCGTGGGACGACGAGATCAAGGTCGTCGTCGTCACCGGCACGGGGCGTGCGTTCTGCGTCGGCGCCGACCTGAAGGCGTGGGGCGCCGACCTGCTCGACAATCCGCGCGAGTACTGGAAGTGGTTCGGCGCTTTCAAGGACATGCACGACCGGCTGCGGGAGATCGGCAAGCCGACGGTCGCGCGGGTGAACGGGATCGCGGTCGGCGGCGGTAACGAGCTGCAGATGGCGTGCGACCTGGCGGTGATGGTGGACGACGCGTTCATCCGGCACGTCGGGCCCGAACACGGCTCGGTGCCTGCCGGCGGCGCGACGCAGTGGCTGCCGATCTTCGTCGGCGACCGCCGCGCGCGCGAGATCCTGCTGCTCTGCGACGAGATCCCTGCGAAGCAAGCCGAGGAGTGGGGGCTCGTCAACCGGGCGGTGCCGGCGGCCGAGCTGGACGCAGCGGTCGACTACTACGTCGAGCGGCTCGCCGTCAAGCTGCCGCAGACGATCCGCTACACGAAGCAGCAGCTCAACTGGTGGCGCGACATCTCCTGGCACGAGACGGTCGGCCACGCACGCGACTGGTTGGCGATGTCGATGCTCGGCGATGAGGCGAAGGAGGCGATCCGGGAATTCCTGGCGAAGGGCAAGGATTAGTTCTCCTCGAGCGCGACGATTCGATCGCGGTCGTCCTGCTCAACCGGCCGGAGGCGCTGAATGCGCTCTCGGACGAGCTGATGAACGAGCTGGTGGCGACGCTGTCGGAGCTCGACCGCGACAAGGCGGTCCGCTGCATCGTCCTCGGCGGGAACGAGCGCGCTTTCGCGGCCGGCGCCGACATCGGCGAGCTCGCTCGCTCGTCGGCGATTGACCTCTACTACCAGCGCCGCGTCGAGCGCTGGGACGCGATCCGCTCGCTCTGGACGCCGCTGGTCGCGGCCGTCTCCGGGTTCTGCCTCGGCGGCGGGTGCGAGCTCGCGATGTCGTGCGACCTGATCGTCGCCTCCGAGACGGCGCAGTTCGGGCAACCCGAGACGTCGCTCGGGATCATCCCGGGCGCCGGCGGCACCCAGCGCCTGACGCGCGCAGTCGGCAAGGCGCTGGCGATGGACGTGATCCTGAGCGGCCGGCGCCTGACGGCACAGGAAGCGCTGGCCGCGGGCCTCGTGTCACGCGTGGTCGCCCGCGAGGCATGGCTCGAGGAACCGAAGCGCCTGGCGCGCGAGGTCGCCGCGAAGGGCCCGGTCGCGACCCGACTGGCCAAGGAGTCCGTCAACCGGGCGTACGAGACGACGCTGCAGGCGGGCCTGGAAGCCGAGCGCCGAGCGCTCTACCTCGCCTTCGCGTCGGAGGACGCGAAGGAGGGCCTGACCGCTTTCGCTGAGAAACGCGAGCCCGACTTCAAGGGCCGGTGAGGAACGAAGGGACTGACCCCGCAGGGGTCTGTCCCTACAACGGTTGCGAACTTCGTCGCGGCTGTAGGGACAGTCCCCTTCGGGGACAGTCCCTGGCTAACCGACGTAGATCGGCGCGTGCAGGGGCACCTGCGGGTAGAGCTGCTCGACGTCCGGGATCGACATACGGATGCAGCCGTGTGAGGCCGCGGTGCCGAGTGACGAGATCTCGTCGGTGCCGTGGATCCCGGCGCCGTTGTAGAAGCCGAGCCAGCGGGCCTTGATCGGATCGTCGGGGCCCGGCGGGATCACGCGGCCCGCCAAGTCGCCGGCCCAGGCGCTGTTCGGGAC
>WNFW01005805.1_pt1 | contig 11088 bp, 9 predicted proteins | sample 5400131 | NCBI WGS metagenome assembly WNFW01 (sample SAMN13153362, study PRJNA577476) | soil metagenome | isolation source: 20 cm soil or saprolite under grassland replicate 1 | place: USA:California | collected 2016-06-15
GCGTGGCCTCCGTCGAGCCGACGACATCGAGAATCTCTCCCCCGAATCTATCCTTCCATTGATGAAACAGGGCCGGGGGAAGAGGCTCCCCGGAAGAAAGGCAGATTCTCAGCGAACTCAGGTCGTATTTCTTTTCCACCCGAAGCAGGCGCGCATAAAGCGTCGGCACGGAGAAAAAAAAGGTCGGGTGATACTTATCGATAACCTGGAGAATCTTTTCCGGGTCGGGCCGGTCGGGCCAGAGAACCGTGGATGCCCCGAAGCGGAAAGGAAAGTAAAGAGAATTGCCCAGGCCGTAAGCGAAGAAGAGTTTCGATGCGGAAAAGCAGATATCGTTTTCGTTCATTCCGAGGACGGGCTTTACGAACAGATCGGTGATCGTAATCATGTCGTGCTGAAGATGGACGGCACCTTTCGGGGAGCCGGTGCTTCCTGAAGTGTAACCCCAGAAGCAGACGTCGTCGCTGTTTGTAGCCTCGGCCGCGAGTTTATCAGATGCTTTGGCGATCAAACTCTCGTAGGAGAGAGCTTTTCCTGTAGACTTGCCGACCACGATCAAATGTTTCAGGAATCGAGTGTTGATCTTGTCGACTTCGGGAAGAACCGATTCATGAACGATAATGGCGCGCGCCCTGCTGTCGTTGATTAGATACTCATAGTCATTGGCGGACATCCAAGGATTCGTGGGAATGGGGACGGCGCCGATCTTGATGGCACCGAAGAAGCTAAAGGCAAACTCAGGGGAATCGGGCAGAGCCAGCAATACCCTGTGCTCGATTTCGACACCGAGTTCCTTCAGGGCGTTGCCGGTGCGGTTTACTTTTTCAAAGACGTCTTGGTACGTGAACTTTTCGTCCTGGTAGTAAATCGCCGTGCGTTTACCCCGACCCGCGGCGATGTTCTCGTCGACGAAAGTGGTAGCGGCATTGTAAGTATCAGGCAGTGCGAGGTTCATCTCATCGTCCCTCGTGATCAAGGCTCGTGCGCGTAAAAACCCAGAGATGAAATCCAAGAACGATCACGAACACGGTTTATTCTCCAGCGCTGGCCTCTGACTGAGTCTCGGTGGCGATCACGACTGACTTGGAGTCGGTGTAGTGCTCGATGGCCTCTTCGCCGTGCTCCTTGCCGAGACCGCTCTGTTTCACACCGCCGAATGGCAGCTCGTCGTAGATGATTTGCGCAGAGTTGACCCAGGTATACCCCGCCTCGATGCGTTCGGCGCCGGCCATGGCGCGGTTGATGTCACGGGTCCAGATGGAGGAACCCAAACCGAAAATGGAGTTGTTCGCCTGCTCGATCGCGTGGTCAAGGTTCTTGACGCGAACGATCGGCAGCGCCGGACCGAAGACCTCTTCGTGCAACATACGAGACTCCGGATCAACGTCAGCCACCAACGTCGGCTGCAGGTAAAAACCTTTGTCATACTCGTCGCCCTTGAGTCTTTGGGCGCCGAATAGCACTTTCGCCCCGCGTTTCACGGCGTCCTCTACCTGCTCTTCCACTTCTTGCCGCTGCTCTTTGGTGTGGAGCGGGCCCATCAATGTTCCGGGTTTTAATCCGTTGCCGACGCTGATTTTCTTTGCTTTTTCCACCAGCTTTTCCATGAAGGCGTCAGCGATGTTATCGAATAGATAGAGCCGTTTTACCGCCAAGCAAGCCTGGCCGCAGTTGAAAAAGCGGCCCACGGAGGCGGCGCTCACGGCGCGGTCCATGTCCGCGTCGTCGCAAACGATCATCGGATCGCTGCCGCCGAGTTCCAACGTCACGTGCTTGAAATCTTTAGCCGCGGACTGCATGACCCGTCTTCCGGTATCCGTCGCGCCGGTAAAACCAATCTTCCGCACGGTGGGATTGACGAGCAGCTCTTCACCGACGACGCTTCCCGGACCGGTGATAACGTTGAGAACCCCTTTAGGTCCGCCCGCGTCTTGGATCGCTTTGTCGATCAATTCAGAGACACGGATATCGGTTAATGGTGTGGTGCCCGCCGGTTTGACGACGACGGTATTGCCGGCCAACAAAGCCGGACCCAGTTTGTTGCCCATCAGTGAAACGGGAAAGTTCCACGGCACAATCGCGCCACAGACGCCCAAAGGTTTGCGCAGGACCAGGCCGTGGCGACCGTTATCAAGAACGACCGCGCCGGTCCGAAGACTTTTGGCCATTCCCCCATAGTGATCCAAGGTATGGACAAAGCGCCGGATTTCCAGAATCGACTCGCGAAGTGGTTTGCCTTGTTCGCGGGTCAAAAGATTTGCCAACTCTTTTTCTTGTTGAAGAATAAGGTGGCCGGCTTGGAGCAATATCGCTCCGCGTTTAGATGGGGCCATGGCCGACCATTTCTTGAGAGCGGCTTGAGCTACGTCGATGGCGCGACGGATGTCGTTAACGGTTCCCTTGGGTACGGTGTCCACCTCTTCGCCCGTGGCCGGGTTGCGAACTGAGGTTGTTTCTTTGCTTTCCGAGTCGACAAATTGACTGGCTAACAATAACTTCGCCATGCGATTCCTCCATTCCCATGCAGAAATTAGAAAAAAATCATGTTCATAGGGGGTTGTCAAGAATCGGACCGCCATGGTGACCCCGAGTTCCTGCTGAAATGTCATTGACTTAAGCGATTTTTGCAATTAATGGTTTGGTCTCTGATGCAGAAGCATTTTGTTAGAGGAGAGTTCAATGGCTCGCAATGGGTTCAAGATTTTTGACGCCGACACTCACGTGAGGCCCGATGCGGATTTGCTCCAACCCTATCTCGACGTAGATATGCGAGCAAAGCTGAACCAATTTGATCGGTACAAGGCCACGAACAAAGAAGGGGCAGTCACTTATCTTATGGGCACACGCCATTATCAGCGCCGGCTCGGAGCCGCCGCCGAGGACGCCCCTGAAAACAAAGAGTATATGAGCGGTTACAAGAGGCATCAGCACGGCAAGCCCGATCCGCTTTGCGAGCGCGACCCGGCGGTGCGCCTCAAAGACATGGATAGCGAAGGCATCGATGTGAATCTGATGCTTCCATCCGGTTGGTTTGGCGCCTGGACGACAATCGACGACGTGAGTTTGGAGGCGGCCATTTATCAAGCCTATCATCGCTGGATGGCGGACTATTGTTCCGCATTTCCCAGCCGTCTCAAGGGTGTCATCCTCATACAGGCCAGAGACATCAAAGCATCGCTGGCTGAACTGCACCGCTGCGCGAAAGAGTCGTGGCCGTTGGCGATCTTCGTTTATGCTCCGTATCAGTTTCCCTTGGACCATCCGGATCTCGAACCGATTTGGCAAGCGGCGGCCGATTATGATTTGTCCATCGCGCTGCACACTTTCACGGTCATGCCTCCCTATGCCCCTGGCGGTTTAGATTCTTGGGACAACCTCTGGTTGCAAAGATCGGCGGCCCATCCTTGGTGCGGCCAACGCAATATGGCTGCTATCATCGGCGCTGGCATTATGGATCGCTATCCCAAGATAAGAGTCGGAACTCTGGAAGCCGGTCACGGTTGGTTGCCTTCATGGGTCAATCGCCTGGAGGAGCATACCAAGCTCTGTCCTGAAGCTTTGCCGCCGCTGAAAGAATCAATTCGTAAATATGTGACGGGAGGCCGCTATTTTCAGAGCATCGAAGTCTCAGAAGGCGCGGCCATCACCAAGAGCGTGATCGATCTACTTGGTCCGGATATCCTCATGTTTGGATCGGATTACCCCCACGGCGAGAGCTGGTTTCCGGTTTCGGTTGAGACCGTCATGAGGTGGCAGCTAGCAGAAGACGATCTCCGCAAGCTCTTATGGAACAATGCGGTCAGCTTTTACCGGCGCTATTCTCAATGAGACCCTCCACCAAATTACGGCAACTGTTGCGCCGAAAAAATAAGGTTCTCGCCGTTCTCGGCGCCCCTAACGCTTTTCACGCGAAGATCATGGAAGCCAATGGGGTCGAGGCCTGCTTCGTCGGCACGAGTATCACCGGTGGCAATTACACCGGGCTCCCGGATCTCGGCATTCTCTCGATGACGGAATGCGTCGCCATCGCCAAGTGGATCGCGCGCAGCGTGAAAATTCCCGTGATTCTCGACGGCGACACCGGCCACGGCGGCATCATGGCCGTGCGCCGCCTGGCGCGGGAGTCTATTGAAGCAGGCCTCGCGGGTCTCCGCCTCGACGACCAGCCGTTGGAGCAAAAGCGGCGCACGCTGTCTGCCGGCATTTCCATCGTTTCCCGTGAGGAAGCCATCGCGCGCTACCGCGCGGCGGTGGACGCAAAAAACGAGATCGATCCCGATTTTGTGATCATGGCCCAGTGTTATGCTCGGAACGCTGTGAACGGGGGCATGGCGGAAACGCTGAAGCGGCTTCGTCTCTATGAAACGAAAGCTGGTGTCGATTGGGTCCAGTTCGAAGCGCCCCATTCGGTTCAAGAGATCGAGCGGGCGCGGAAAGCAGTCAAGGGTCCTTTTTCCGCAATGAAGGGACAACTCCCGCGGGCTTTGACTTTGGAAGAGCACGGAGCTTTGAAGCTCAACGCCGCGTGGTACACTTTTCTTCCCGATCTCGTGCTGAAGGCCTCCGCCTGGTCTTTCCTGGAGACCTTCCAGGACAGAGGAGTCAGCGCCTGGTTCGAGTTCCTCGAAAAAAATCCAGACACGCCATTTACCGGTGGCAAGGCCTGGAATTGGGACGCGACCGGGATGACGGAGCTAACTAAGCTGGAAGCCCGTTACTTTTCCGGCAAGAAGCGGCGGTAGGTGCATGAGAGAGGCATTGTTATTGCTCTTCGTTTGCGCCTTCTTTGCTTTTAAAGTTGAAGCGCAGTCAGACTTCTATAAGGGAAAGCAGATAAGAATTATTGTCGGGGCTTCGGCGGGCGCGGCCAGTGACCTCTATGCCCGCGTGGTTGCCAACCATTTTCCCAAACAGATTCCCGGGAAGCCGGACATAATCGTACAGAACATGCCCGGTGGTGGATCCATAACCGCGGCTAACTATGTCTACAGTGTGGCCAAGCCGGACGGACTCACCCTTGGAGCGGTCACCGCGCCGATCTATTTCGCGCAGCTTCTCGGGCGGAAAGAAGTCCAGTTTGACTGGGCGAAATTCACCTGGATCGGGACGCCGGAGGAGAACGACGAGATGTTCTTCATAAGATCGGATCAGCCGTACAAGATGTTGCTGGATCTTCGCAAAACGAGTGAAGCTCCGCGATGCGGCGCTCCCGGAGTCGGCAGCACAGGATATTACATACCCAAGCTATTGGAGGAAGTTTTCGGTTTGAAAATCAATATGGTTACCGGATACCCCGGCGCGGCCGACGTAGATATAGCGGTAGAGCGGAACGAGATTCATTGCCGCGGCACAACCATCAGCGCGTTTTTTGGTCGTGAGCCCGGTCGCACTTGGGCCAAGAATGGATTTGTCAGGATCCTTGTTCAGACGGGGGAGAAGAAAAATCACAGACTGCCTGATGTACCGACAATTTGGCAGTTGATGGATCAGGAAAAAGTCTCAGAGATAAAAAAACGTCTAGCAATAGTAGTCCTGGGCCCGGGTGCATTTGGACGGCCTATCGTGGCAACGCCCGGTATTCCCCCGGATCGGGTCAAGATTCTCCGCGAGGGGTATATTAAGATGCTCAAAGACCCGGAGTTCGTTGCGGACGCGAACAAACGACAGTGGGAGATCAATCCGGTCCGGGGCGAAAAGCTGGAAGGCCTGGCGAAAGAGGTCATCAATCAGCCGCCCGATGTCATCGAGCGGATGAAAGGAATCCTGGGGGAGTAATCAATGGACATTTCGAAATACATCGTTAGGGCACGGCCCGGAGTCGTGGGCGGGCGCTTCGAGGAAAGACGGCCGCTCCGTGACCGGATTGAATTGCCGGTCAGAAGACATATTTTTATCAACCGGGACTCGCACCCCGACGCGGACATCTATGTAGCGATACACGAGGCAAAAGATCTGCCAGAGACCGTTCCCGACTATCAGGTACCGCATTGTCACAACACGGATGAATTCTATTATTTTATCGGCAACAACTCCGACCTCAGCGGTTTGGAAGGTCAGATCATCTTCGAAGGTAAAGTGCACAAGATCATCTCGCCGGCGTGTGTATATATCCCCACCGGTGCGGTGCATGAGTATAAAGTTACCAAAGGCGGGGGAACCGTGACGGTTTTATTCCGCAATCGCGGCTACACCCACGAGGACCGGCCCTTCGATCTTGTTAAAGGCGAGCGCGAGTTCGCCAAGTATGCAGGTTACATTTTTCATCCGGAGGTGCGGCCGACCACCGAGATAAAATACCACACCGACGCCGCGCCGGGTGTGCGTTATGTTTTTGTCGATGGGAAACTCAAGCCCGAGGCGCAGTTCTATACTGTTGTAAGGAGCGTTGCCAACGTGGAGCCGACTCAAGCGAATTACGTCGACAAGCATACGCACAATTGCGACACCTATCACATCGCCATAGGTCCAGGTCCTGACCTTACGGGTTTGACCATCGAATTCGTCATCGGCGATGAAAAGGTCGTTAACGAAAGTCCCGTGGGCGTCCATATCCCCGCGCGCACGCCGCACTCGCAGCGGATCGTCGGCGGATCGGGTCACTTCTTTAATTTCGTGCCGAAGAGTAATTACAACGACAGCCTGGTTCAATAACTTATCGTCGACAGCGATTTTACGACAAGGAGATCGATGATGAAGACTCACAGACTGCTATCGATGGGTCTTTTCCTTAACGCGTTCCTTGTTGTGGCTGCGTCTTCCTTCGCCCAGAGTAACCCCCGCTATATTCAGTTTGCCGGCGTGCCGAATGCCGTGAAGGGCGCGCTCTACAGTCCCGACCCACCGCAGCCAGCGCCGCATGTCGGGATCCTAGTGATGCATCGCGCGTCGAACTTCATGAACGCATTGGCTTGTCCGGAGTTGTCCAAGAGAGGGTTTCTCGTCCTTTGCATGAACCCTCGCTCCGATAACAACGAAGCGGCGGTTAGGTGGGAAACCATACCGCTGGACGTGAAAGCGGGAGTGGAGTTCCTGGAAAAACAGCCGGGGATCACGAAACTCATACTTTGGGGTTTCAGTGGCGGCGGGCCGACGATGACTTTCTACCAGAATGTCGCGGAAAACGGTCCGTCGGCGTGCCAGGGGAAGCACAAACTGGTCCAGTGCGGCAATGAGCTTGCGGGCTTACCGCGCGCTGATGGGCTGATACTCGTTGACGCTCATCCGGGAAATCCAGTTAACGGCGTGCGCAGCATCAATCCCGCGGTTTTTGACGAGAGACGCCCCGATCAGGTCGATCCGGACTTGGATCCATTCAATCCAAAGAACGGTTACAATCCTAAGGGTCCCTCAAAATACTCTGAAGAGTTTAAGAAGAAATATTTCAAAGCCCAGGCGGACCGGATGAACAGACTAATCGACATGGCTTTGGAAAAATCAGCGCGCATGAAGGACGGCAAGTATGCGTACCCGGACGACGACATCTTCTTGGTTCCGAAAGGCGATGGGGCGCGTCTCATGCAGCTCGACTTGAGCGTTCACCACAGCTCGGTCAAGCCCCAAAAATTGCTCAAGAACGACGGCACTGTAGTGACGCAAATTGTCGCGAGCGTGCGAGTCGCTAATTTAGAGGCGGCGAAACAGAACGCGAGCTTCGAAAACGGTACGAGGCTTTTGACGATTAAATCCTTTCTTAGCGCCAACGCGACTCGCGCGACGGATTCCATGGACGGCATCGATTATTGCTCGAGCAACAACTCGCCTCCCTGTCACTTGCCAACGATAACCGTGCCGCTGCTTGTCACCGCCATGGGCGGACACTATTTCATTCGCGATAACGAGATTCATTATGAGCGCGCGGGAAGCCGTGACAAGGATTTCATCGTCGTGGAAGGGGCGGTCCACGGACAAACGCCTTGTGCTCCATGTGAATCATTTCCCGGACAGTATTCGAACACAGTGAAGAACTTTTACGATTACGTTGGGAATTGGATCAATAAACGGTTCCCCAAAAGTTCAGGCTCTCCGTAACTTGATCCGGCTGAGGACGACGTTGGGAATGAACAGTCGCGTTAGACAAATTTGTTGCCCACGCCCTTTGTGGATTTTATTTCTGGCTGTCGTTTTTCTTTTTGTCGGCGAGTCAAGCGGCCGTGCGGCCGACAAGCTCCGCGTCAGCAACTGTTTCATCGGCGGCGCCATCCTGCCGCTGTGGTTGGCGCAAGACGCCGGTCTCTTTCAGCGCGAGGGACTTGACGTGGAGCTGATCTGGATTCAAGGCAACCCGGCGGTGGCCACACTGATATCGGGCGAGATCGATCTTCTCCATTGCATTCCGCACAACGTCATCAGCGCCATGGCCGGCGGCGCCCAGCTGGTTTTTATCTCGAGCGTTTTCAACCGTATGCAGTACCGCATCGTCGCGGCGCCTGGTATCGACCGGCCCGAGCAGCTCAAGGGTAAGATATTGGGCGTCGCCCGAGTGCATGATGTCTCGCATTTCTATGTCCGGCTGGCGTTACAAAGACTCGGCATGAACGCAGACCAAGATATCCGGGTGGTAGCTGTCGGCGGTCAGAACGATCGCGTTCTGGCATTGAAGAGCGCCCGTGTGGCGGCGACCATTCTCAACCCCGCTAACGCGTTGATCCTGGAGAAGTCCGGGCGTTATGCCGTGGAGTCTTTGATTCCTACCGTGCCGGCGACGAAAAACTTGAGAGCTGAATCATTGATTGATACGACGATTCTCAACGAGGCGCTGCGCGAGCCGGTGAAGTGAATCATAATCGACTTCATTTCGATTCAACCGCGCGACGCTTTCTCCGCCAGCGCCCAGCGGCCGCGGAAAACTTTGTGAATGGGTGGCCTCACGCCGTGTATTTCGTGAGCGTCACAATGCGCGCCGGCTGCCTCGTTGGGTTCTTCGTTACGGCCCTTATTTATTCACCCTCTAGCCTGCACGCAGCCCAACCGGAAGAGACGCTGTTAGAAGAGATCAACCGGCTGCCGGAAGCTGAGCGCCAAGCGCGGCTTGTCAGTGGAGCCAAGAAAGAAGGGAGCGTGACCTGGTATGTGGCGATGAACCGCGCCTATGCCCAGGATCTGATCAATGCCTTCCAAGCGGAGTATCCCTTTCTTAAAGTCAATGCTTTGACTGCCAGCGGCGGCGGTTTGTTAAGTCGCGTCCTCACCGAGCATCGGGCTAAATCCTATCAGTACGATCTCTTCAACACCCGAAGCACGACGATCAACGTGTTGAAGAAGGCCGACGCCATCATGCGCTATCGGACTCCTTATCGCCGGTTTCTGCGCGACGGCTTTTACGACAAGGAAGGTTTTTTCAACGGCATGTTCGCCACGCCCATGGTCTTCATTTTCAATACGAAGCTCGCAAGCCGCAAGGAAGCGCCCGCTTCAATAGAGGAGCTGGCGAGTTCGAAGTGGACGGGAAAGCTGGGCATGGACAATGAGTCTTATGACTGGCTGGCGGCGGTATTGGATTATTACGGGGAGGAGAAAGGAACGGAGCTGGCCGCGAGAATCGGCAATCAAAAGCTCAATGTGCGGCGCGGGCCGACTCTCCTCACTCAGCTGGTTGCGGCCGGGGAGTTCCCTGTGCAGATCGATGGCCATCACCACGAAGCCATCGGCAAGAAAAAGAGCGGCGCGCCGGTGGATTACAACTTTCCCCAGCCTTTCGTGCCGGTGAAATCGTTGATTCCGATCTATATGTCCTCGCGCCCGCCCCATTCGCATGGCGCCGCGCTGCTGGCGGATTTTCTTCTCGGCAAAAAGGGACAGGAAATTATGTATGGTCACGGCCGTTGGGTGAGCCACAAGAATATTACACCGAAAGGTCCGGACGATATCGGGGATCGCAAGGTCGTGATCCCTTCGCCGGAAAAGTGGGGCGATCGCTATCAGGAATTGATCGCGCTTTATAACAAGTTGTTGTTACGGCAGTGAGTCTCGTGAAAGTGGATCTATTTTTCTCCGCAGTGTGAAGTCAATCAAAAATTGGGGGCTAGACAATGAGTGATATGAAATCCGAAGTTGCTGTTTTTGGCGGCGGCTGCTTTTGGTGCACGGAAGCGGTGTTTGATGAGCTACGCGGCGTGCGATCGGTGGTTTCCGGATATGCCGGCGGGAACGTAAAAAATCCTACCTACGAGCAAGTCTGCGGCGGCCTCACCGGACATGCGGAAGTCATCAAGATCGAATTCGATCCGAGCCAAATCACCTTCAAGGACCTGCTCACCGTTTTCTTCGCGACCCATGATCCGACGACGCTCAATCGCCAGGGCAATGACGTCGGCACGCAGTATCGCTCCGCTATTCTCTATGCCAACGACGAACAGAAGCGGGAGGCGGAAGGTTTTATTAAAGAGCTCGATGCTGCCAAGACCTTCGGCAAACCTATCGTGACTACGCTGGAGCCTTTGACCGAGTTCTACGAGGCGGAAAAGTACCACCAAAAATATTACACCAATAATCCGTACCAACCCTACTGCCAGTTCATGATACCGCCGAAGCTCAACAAGCTGCATAAGCAATTTAGCGAACTGCTCAAGTCACACACCAAATCTAAATAACTCGTTTGGTGCTCCCGGCGGCATAAGTTAACGTCAAATGCCCAAGAAGGGAGCTATGACATGCCCGGTTGCTCCCTTGTTTCCACTCCCTTGTTTCCGCTTGACAGCGGAGCTACGATTTGGATAGGGTCTGCCCGAACGATGAAACCTGGGGGAGAGGGTACCTCAGAGGGCTCTCTCAGAAACTGAGGCAAAACAACAAACAGGAGGGAAACTTATGGCAGCAATTAATGTTTCGGGCAAAGAACTACGCCGTGTCGTGATTGCCGCATCCGTCGGCAACATCATCGAGTGGTACGACTTCTACATCTTCGGAAGCCTGGCCTCGATCCTTGCGGTCAAGTTTTTCGAGAAAAGCCACCCGGTCGCGGCCTTCCTCAGCACCGTGGCGATCTTCTCGGTCGGCTTCCTGATCCGGCCGCTGGGGGCGTTCCTCTTCGGCTGGCTCGGCGATAAGGTGGGCCGGAAATATACCTTCATCGTCACACTGACCGGCATG